>Ga0081455_10006803_pt1 | contig 12189 bp, 13 predicted proteins | sample TabmetS3T2R1_FD_70207 | JGI IMG/M metagenome (GOLD analysis project Ga0081455, IMG submission 70207) | Tabebuia heterophylla rhizosphere microbial communities from the University of Puerto Rico - S3T2R1 | ecosystem: Host-associated > Plants > Roots > Rhizosphere ... | reverse complement strand
GGGCGGTTGCCGCAGCGCCTCCTCGACCGTGCCGGCGTCGAACTCGAGCTGGACCATCTCCCAGTCCGACTCGTGCTTGTCGTTGTAGTCGTTGTAGACGTAGTAGAGCCAGTACTGGAGCGCGAGCCGGCCGGGCTGCCCGCGTTCGGTCGCGACGTGTGCATAGACGGCATCCGGAGCCGCGCGGCCGATGCGCCTGAACCACCGCTGGTAGCTGCAGCGGCCGGTGATCGGGTGCCCGGGGAGGTCGACGTAGTAGTCGGAGGGAGCGGAGGCGAGGTCGGCCGTGCTCGGCGCCCGCCGGAGCCGCCGATAGGTCCGCCCGGAGCCCTCGAAGAGGGACACGTCGCTTCGGCCGAGGACGAGGTCGACGGGCACCGGCCGGTACGCCTCGCCCTTGCCGCAGAGCGTTCGCTGCTTCTTGAGCTCGACGACCGGCGAGTAGCGGGAGGCCAGCTGCTGCTCGGGGGACGCGGCGGCCGCTGCGTCCGCGAACCCGGTTGCGCCCGCGGCGATCAGCGCGCCGACGATCACGTGGCGCAGCCGACCCGGCACGGGCTATCCCTCGGCTGCCGCGAGAATCCGGCGCGCCACGTTCGTCCAGCTCCAGCGCTCGACCGCAGCTTGCCGCGCCGCCGCCCGCAGGGCCGCCCGGTCGCTGTCCGGGAGGCCGAGAATCTCGTTCAGCCGCTGCGCGAGAACGGCCTGGTCGCCCTTCGGAAAGCTCGCCAGGTGCCGCAGTGCGGGGGGATAGTCCTCGTCGAGCCCCTGCGCGATCTCCGCGAGGCCCGAGTGGTTCGCGACCACGGGCGGACACCCGGCCGCCGCCGCCTCCGCGGCCACCATCCCGAATGCCTCCGGGAAGATCGAGGGGACGACCGCCACGTCGGCGAGCGCGAGCAGGTGAACGAGGTGACGATGCTCGAGCGGGCCGGTGAAGAGGACCGGCAGCCCTTCGGCCTGCTGCTCGAGCGTCTCGCGGTAGTCGCCGAAGCCGACGATCACCGACCGCGCGTCGACCTCCTTCAGTGCCTCCAGGAGGAGCTGGACGCCCTTGTTGTAGATCAGCTTGCCGAAGTAGACGATCGTCGGCCGGTCGCCGGCGAGGAAGGCGCCCAGCCGGTCGGCGTTGCCCTCGTCGGGGAGGCGTTCCTCCGCGTTCCCCGGGTTGGGCGGATCGCGCCGAGATTCCTCCAGCAACGCCGCCAGCGCCTCGTCTCGCGGCTGGGGGCGCCAGAGCTCGACGTCGACGCCCGGTGGAATCTCGTGCACGCGCTCGACGTGCCCGCACACCTCCTCGAGCACCTCCCGGATGTGCTCGGACCCGGCGATCACGGCTCCGGCTCCCCCGAGCGCCTCCGCGCCCCAGCTCGAGAGCCGGGCGTTGCCGCGCATCGAGTACTCGAGCTCCGACCCGTGCGCCTTCACGACGTACGGCGCGCCGGTCGCCGCGCCGACGGGCCCGCCGAGGATCACGTGGTTGACGAAGACGAGGTCGGCGGGGAGGCGCTCCCGCATCGCCGCCGCGTTCGCCTCGACCCACGCCGAGAGCTCCTCCGGCGCACAGTCCTGGACGAGCTTCACCCGGTAGCCGTCGTAGCGGTCGATCACGAAGACCGGCAGCAGCCCGCCGACGTCGGGGCGCACCGTCGCGGACGACCCGAGGTCGAATCGCTCGGGCTGCGGCTCCTGCGAGAAGACGGTGACATCGTGCCCCTCACGGCTCCACTCGCGCGAGAGCGAGCGCGCGTAGATGTTCGAGCCCGTCCCGCCGAGGAGGTAGCCGTGCCAGACGAAGATCTTCACGGAACGACGAAGCCGGTCCGCTCGATCATCTCGGGGATCGAGACGAACTCGAAGCCCTGCTGCTCCTTCCACTGCTCGAGGATCAGCTGCGTCGCCTGGACCGAGTGGCTGCGATCCCAGCCCATCCCCTCGTTGCACCCGTCGTGGAGGAGGATCACGTCGCCGCCGCGGATCTGCCGCTCCGCCTTCTGCATGATCTTCTCGGTCGTGACCTTCTTGGTCCAGTCCCAGAGGGTCACCGACCAGACGATCGGGACGTAGCCCTCTTCGCGCAGCACGCGCAGCGTTCCCGGCCGGCGCCGGCCGTACGGCGGCCGCATCAGGCGCTTGCCCTGGACCTGCGGCATCTCGACCCCCGCATCCTCGATCGCCTCGGTCGTCATCCGGAGCTCCCGGCGAATCGTCTCGTCGGTGTGGAACGGCATCGTCACGTGGTGGTAGGTGTGGTTGCCGATCGCGTGGCCGGCCGCAGCCACCTCGCGCAGCAGCTCCGGCTGCTCGCGCGCGTAGTGTCCGATGCTGAAGAACGTCGCCTTCACGTCGTGCTTGGCCAGGAGCTCGAGCAGCGTCGGCGTCCAGGCGGTGTTCGGGCCGTCGTCGTAGGTCAGCGCCATCAGCCGGCCCTCGCCGGGAGTGCCGATGAACGTCCTGCCGAACCCCTGCGGCTTCGGCGCCTGCCCGTTGTAGAACGCCCAGCCACCCGCTCCGAGCAGCCCGCCTGCGACGAACGGCCACCTCTTCACCGCTCACCGCCTTCGAGCGGCTGGAGCTCCGGCGTGCCGGAGGCCCAGGCCTCCCGGGGCGCGGGAGGCGGGTACATGGGAGTTGCGGCGCGGTCGTCGGCGCCGCCCCTGCGCATGTGCCGGTACCAGCGGTGATAGAGCGGGGCCAGCAGAACCGTCAGTGCTACCAGGACCGCGAGGCCGGCGAGCATCCAGAGGTGGCGCCGAAGAGGCTCGCCGTCGCCGGCCGACCACGCCGCGAGCCCGGCGAGCGCGATCGAGAGGCCGACTCCGACGTAGTAGTCGAGCGGGAAGCGCCAGATCCAGGGCACCTCGAACCACCAGACCTTCCCGCGCGCGAAGCGCCGCACGGTGTAGGCGGGGTTGAGCACGAACCAGAGGTAGTCCCACACGACCGCGAGCGCGAAGTACGTCGCGATCGTGCGGAGCTCGCCCGCGAGCGTCCAGTCGACGCCGCTGACGAAGGGCAGGTGCAGGAGGAGGAGCGGAATCGTGAAGGCGTAGACGTGGTAGCCCGTCAGCGGCCGGTGGCCCATCGCCAGCCCGTAGGTGCGGCCGACGGCCCCGCGCTTCCTGAACCAGGTCGGCAGCCGCTCCGCCCAGCCGTAGCCGCCCTCGATCTCGATCTCGATCCCCGCGAGCCCGAAGGCCCAGAAGAACAGCAGCAACGTGCGGCCGACATCGACCTCGCTCATCGCCGCCCGTCCGTGACTTCGGCGATCGCCTGGTCGGCCGCCGCGAGCGCCTCGGTGTTCCCGTCCTGCTCGTAGCCCGAGAGCTCCTCGGCATACCGCGGCTCCTGCTCGAGGAACCGTTCCAGCGACGGCTCGTCCAGCGCGGTCGACTCCGCGCCGTAGCCGAGGCGGACGAGGTAGCGGGCGTTCATCTCCTGCTCGAACTGCCCCGCGAGCGGCAGCGCGAGCATCGGCTTGCGCAGGTAGACGACCTCACTCATGAGCGAGTATCCCGCGGAGGCGACGACCCCGCGACTCGTACGGAGATCCTCGACGAAGGCGTCGTTCGAGAACGGGCGGAAGCGGAGGTTGTCCTCGTCCTCGTCGGCCGTGAGGCCGTCGCGGGCGCCGTAGACCCGGCACGGGACGCCGCTCGCCTGCAGCGCGGCCCGCGCGGTCTCGCTGATTCGCCCGTAGACGACGAGGTGCTCGCCGGGCTCGGGCCGCGCTGCGAGGATCTCGGGCCGCAGGATCGACGGAATCAGCCTCGTGCGCTGCTTGCGCACCGGAGGGTGGAAGAAGGTCGTGATCAGGTAGCGGTCGGCGCGCGGGATCTTGCACCTGACGAAGGCGCGGGCCCCGTAGTAGTCGTCGTGGAGCCCCTTCAGGATCGACGCGTCGTGATGACAGCGGTCGACCATCTGGATGTTGTCGATGCTGATGACCGGGAGCCGGTGGGACTTTGCGAACAGGTAGGCGAAGCCGTCGAAGTCGGCGATCACGAGCTCGGGCGCGTAGTCCCGTGCAAGCGCGTGACCGCGGTGCCAGTCTGCGGGGACCCCGTGAACGCCGCCGCGAACGTTCACCACGAGCGTCTTCCACGCTTCGACGTGCCCGTGCTCGAGCGCGAAGGAGAGGCCCCAGATCTCCTCGACGTCCGGAAGGTGCTGCTGCAGGTACGGCAGCGCGCGGCCGGAAGCCACCATCTTCACCTGGTGGCCCCGAGCGAGGAGGTGCTCGGCGACAACCCGGGATCGCGTCGCGTGACCGAGGCCCTCCCCAACGGCCCCGTACAGGATCCTCACACGGCCTAGTTTGCAGGGTTCTGCGGCGCTAGGCTAGGTGAAAAGTGGATCTCTTCAGCCCCGTCCCAGGCTACGAGACGCATATCTACGACGGCGGCAAGGAAGCTCTCTTCCTCCTGCTCCTCTCCTTCCTGATCGCGTTCTTCTGCGCGCGGCTGTACACGCGGCTGGCCCGCATCTACGGCTGGGGAAGCGCGAACGTCGGAGGAGTGCACATCCACCACGCCGTGCCCGGGCTCATCCTCGCGCTGACGGCCGGGCTCCTGGCCTTCACCTCATGGGGCGGGAACAGCCCCGTGCTGGAGGTGCTGGCGATCGTCTTCGGCGCAGGCGCCGGGCTCGTGCTCGACGAGTGGGCGTTGATCTTCCACCTCGACGACGTCTACTGGTCGGACGAGGGCCGTAGCTCGATCGACGCCGTGATCATCGGGACCGCCCTGGCCTCGATCCTGCTGCACACCGCGTCGCCGTTCGGCCTGGACGAGTCGCAGTACTCCGGCTCGCGCGCGGGCGTGTTCGCATTCCTCGCCGTGAACTGGTTCTTCGCGGTGATCTGCTTCTTCAAGGGCAAGCCGGTTCTCGGCGCCGTCGGCCTGCTGATCCCGTTCGTCGGCATCGTCGGGGCGGTGCGGCTGGCGACCCCGCGCTCGCCGTGGGCGCGGTGGTTCTACGACCCGCACCGAGGCTCAGAGCAGGAGCGCGCCGTGCGCGCCGACAAGCTCGATCGCGCCTGCCGGCGATTCGACACCGGCTGGCAGGGGCGGCTCCAGCGGAAGGTCGCCGACCTGATCGGCGGCGCGCCCAGCGTCTCGTCGGCCGCGGGAGGCTACGACCCCGAACCGCCCAGCTAGCGTCGGAACCGTCGCAGGAACTGCAGCTGGCGTTCGAGCACGGGCGCGGCTTCCGGGCGGCGGGCGACCGCGAGCATGAACGAGGCGGCGACCCAGGAGGCGTACACCGGGAGCGCCTGGTCGAGGAGCTCCTCGTCGTAGTCCCCGTAGGCAGCGAGGGCGAGCACGGCTTCCGGATCCGACTCGCCCGAGCGCTCGGCCATGACGAGCGAAGCGAGGTCGTATTCCCGCGGCCCACGGCACGCGGTCTCCAGGTCGTGCCAGATGGGCCCGGCGCGAGTCTGGATGCAGTTGAAGAGATGGGCGTCCCCGTGCAGCGCCTGTCCCTCCGGCAGCTCGCGCGAGGCGAGCTCGCAGAGAAGCTCGACGTCGTCGGACGGCGCGAAGGGCTCGAGCATCTCTCGCACCTCGTCCGCGCGCCCTGCGCGGGGCAGCTCACCGTCGTAGTCGGCCAGCGAGTCGTGGACCGTTCGCAGCCCTCGACCCGCCGCGGACGCGTCGAGTGCGCCCTCCTGCACGAGGTAGCGCCAGAAGACGAGTGTGTGTCCGACGTGGCGGTGCGGGCCGGGCGGGAGCAGGTCGCTCGGCTGGACGACGGGTGCGCCGGCACGAAGTGCGTGCTGTGCCACACGCAGCTCCTGTTCGACGTCGTCGGGATTAACACCGGGAGCGCCGCTCGTGACACGCGCGACGACCGGCGCGGGCCACAGGTGAACGAGGACGTGCCACGCCTCGCCCAACACGATCGGCTTCTCGCACCGCACGCCGTGGGCCTCGGCCACGGCGACCGCAGCGTCGACCGCATTCACGGCGGCTAGGCCGGCGCCGGCGCGGGAGCCAGCTGCGGCGGTGGCTTGGCGCCCTTGGCCCGAGCGAGGATGACGAGGCCGGCGAGCGTGACGCCGAGCAGGGCCGCCGCCGTCACGTAGCCGAGCAGGCCCTCGTGGAGCGCCTCGTCGAAGAGGCCGATCCCGAACACGAGGCTGGAGAGCGGGTCGAACGCCATCGTCGTCGCCACCGCCACGGCGAGCGCGCCGGTCTGCAGCGCGGCCTGCTCGAGCCAGAACGCGGCGATGCTGACGACGACGAGCCCGTAGACGTGCCAGTCCCCGAAAACCGCTCCGATGCCGTCGTCGAGCAGCGAGACCGTCGTCTTCGTCAGCGCCGCGCCGAGGCCGAACAGGATCCCGGACGCCGTGCCGAGGAGCCCCGCGCGGATCTCGGGCCGCCGGCCCTGCGCGAGCACGAACAGGACGACGGCGACCCCGGCCGCTCCGCCGCCGATCACCGCCCATGCGAGCAGCGACGCGTCGTCGTCGCCCGCGGCCGGCTTGCTGGTGATCAGCAAAACCGCAAGCCCCCCGGTGACCATGGCTGCGCCGATCCACTCCGCGCGCTCGATCGCCCGCTTTTCGATCAGCCGCCCAAGCGGCAGCGCGAACACGATGCTCGCGACGAGCAGCGGTTGCACCACGACCATGCGCCCGACTCCGAGGGCGATCGCCTGCGCCACGAACCCGACCCCCTGCATCGCGAGCCCGAGCAGCCAGATCGGCTGTCGGGCGAGGCGGACCAGAAAGCCGGCCGCGACCGTCTCGTCCGGCTGCTCGGAGGCGGCTTTCTCCTGCAGCACGAGCCCGAGCGCGAAGAAGAATGCCGCAGCGAGAGCAAGGGCGACATCCACGCCAACGACTCTATGACCGGCTGGGAGTTCGCGCTACCTCCCCGACTCGTATTCCTGGCCCGAAGCAGGCACGATTGACCACAAGGGGGCGAGCGTGATCGACACCGGTTCATTCCTCGTGATCGTCTTCGCCGCCGCGGTGGCCGGGACGATCGTCGCCGCCGCGGCGCCGCGGGTCGTGATCCCGGTGGTCGTCGTCGAGCTGATTCTCGGCATGATCATCGGGCCGCACGCCCTCGACATCGCCCAGGTCGACCGGTTCACCAACTTCTTCGGGAACCTCGGGCTCGGAATGCTGTTCTTCTTCGCCGGCTACGAGATCGACTTCGAGCGCATCCGCGGCCGGGCGCTCAACCTCGGGATGGTCGCTTGGGCGCTGTCGCTCGCGATCGCGTTCGCCGTCGGCGGCGTGCTGGCGGCGGTTGGCATCGTGGTGTCGCTCCTCTACACCGGGTCCGCCCTGGCGACGACCGCGATTGGGACGCTGATCCCGATTCTCCGCGACGAGGGCGAGCTGCGCACCCGCTTCGGGAAGTACCTTCTCGCCTCGGGCGCGGTCGGCGAGTTCGGCCCGATCCTCCTCATCACCCTCGTGCTCTCGACGACCCACCCGCTCAAGGAGGCGGCGATCCTCGTTGCGTTCGTCCTGCTCGCGGTCGGCACGGGCGTCTTCGCGGTCCGCTCGGTCAGCCGGGGCTGGCCCTTGCTCGAGCGCACGTTCGAGTCGAGCAGCCAGCTGCCCATCCGGCTCGCGGTCGTGCTCGTGTTCGCGCTGCTGACGCTCGCGACCCACCTCGGGCTCGACCTCCTGCTGGGCGGGTTCGTCGCCGGTCTGATCACGCGCCAGGCGCTTCGCGAGCACGAGCAGGAGGTCTTCGAATCCAAGATCACCGCGGTCGGCTACGGGTTCCTGATCCCGTTCTTCTTCATCACGAGCGGGATGAAGTTCGACCTCGGCTCGCTCTTCGAGAGTGCCTCGGCGCTCTCGAAGCTGCCGCTCTTCCTCGGGCTCTTCCTGCTCGTGCGGGGAGCTCCGGTCTTCCTCCTCTACACCGGCCTGTTCGACGTCCGTGACCGCGCGGCGCTCGCCTTCTACAACGCGACCGAGCTGCCGCTCGTCGTGGCGATCACCGCCATCGCGGTCGAGACCGGCCACATGCGCGTGTCGACGGCCTCGGCTCTGATCGGCGCGGCGATCCTCTCGACGCTCATCTATCCGCTGGTCGCGATGCGGCTCCGCCGCGACCGGGTCGGGCAGCTCGAGCCAGAAGTCGAGGAGCCCGCCGCCGGTCGCGCCCCCGCGCCGGCGTAGCAGCATCGCTTCTCGAGCACGTAACCGGCCGGCAGTCCAGGCGAGAGGACGCTCGCCCGGCAGGTCACCCTGCTCTCGGGCGAGGGTCGAGATCGGCGACGACCGCGGCGTGGTCGGAGGGCCAGACCCCGTCAGACGGGACATCGCCGGCGAGCCGGGCGCCGCGGACGTAGAGCGCGAGAGTCGAAGGCCGGTAGCCGGCGAAGATGTAGTCGATGCGTGCGTTCGGCTCGCCCGTAGCGAGGACAGCTGGATTTCGCCTGTCCCAGGTCCACTCGCGGCTATCGGGCTCGGCATAACGCCACGCGTCGACCAGGATCAATCCGGGCACGACCGGCGCGGTCTTGTGACCGCCGAGGAGTCGGATCTCGTCCGAGTCCGGCTCGGCGTTGAAGTCGCCGGTGAGGACGAGGGCCCCAGTCTCCGGCACTTCGTCGACGATGTGCCCAATCAGCGAACGCACCTGTTCGCACCGAAGAGCGGACTCGCCGACGGTGGCCGCGAGTTGTGTCGTGACGAACGCGATCAGACCGCCCGGCGCGTCGACGACTGTTATGAGCGCCGTCCTGCCCTTGTCAGCGCCGTTGCCGGGCAGGTCGCGGCTCACGCTGCTGACGATTGGCCAGCGGCTGAGAATTGCATTGCCGACCTGCATCGTGGTGTCGCCGATCCGGCGTTGGAAGTGTTCCGGCGCGGGTGAGGGAGACCAGGCCCAGTTCAGTTCGAGCGCTGCGGACAGCCGTTCCGCCTGGTTCCCGCCGGCTGTTGCCCAGACCTCTTGCAGTCCGACGAGATCGGGCGACGCCTCCTTGATAACGCGTGCGATGCCTGGCTCGCGCCGCTCCCAGTCGCCGAAGCGCCACCAGACGTTCCAGGTCATTGCCCGCAAGCCGCTCAGCCGCCTTGCGGGCGCCTGTCAGGCTCCAGGCAGGCGACCGGCGAACTCGTACAAGTTCTGTCCGGAGCGGACGTGGATCCATTCCTAGCGGCGTTCGGTCCGAACCCCGACCCAGCGAACGTTCCGCGCTTCCATGCGGGCCCCAGTCTAGGTTTCTGTCGGCCGGCTCGCGTGAATGCCCCGAACGCGGCCCACAGCGGCGATCTCTCGATCTGGACGGTGGACCGGCACGGACCGGCGGCTTAGAATGGGGTGCAAGCGCGAAAGGGGGCTAGCGTGACGGCCGAAGAGTGGGCACTCGCAGCGTCTGCGTTCTTCTCGGGGCTCGCGGCCGGGCTCCTGGGGATGCTGAGCACGATCATGCGTCCCATGCTCGGAGCGATGACCGGCCGGGACTTCCGCAGCTTCATGGAGGCGTTCCTTCGCTACGCGGATCACGGCCTGGGCAAGGTGTTCAACTACGCGTGGTCGCTCGGGATGAGCATCGGGCCGGCCGTCGCGCTCGTGCTGCTCTGGGACGACGCCGGCTCCGCCGCGTTCGTGCTCACCGCGATCGGCCTGGGCGTCGTGGTCGTCGGTGTGTACGTCGTCTCCAACGTGTGGAAGGAACCGCTCTACAAGGTGATCCTGGGCTGGAACCCCGAGGCGCTGCCGGCGGACTGGGAGGCCGTTCGGCGCCGCTACTTCACGATCAACCTGATCCAGCTCGTGACGACCTGGACGGCGTTCGCCCTGTTCCTGGTGGCTCTGGGGTACGCCTAGGCCGGACGGCTATGCTCGCTTCGTGGGCGAGCCGCTGCGGACGCTCGAGACGCCTGATGGCCGGACGCTCGCGTTCGCGGTCTGGGGTGACCCAGAGGGGTTCCCGATCCTCACGTTGCACGGCACGCCCGGCTGCCGTCTCGGGCGGTGGCCACGCGAGGAGTTGTACGCCGATCTCGGCGTGTGCCTGGTCACGCACGATCGTGCGGGGTACGGGAGGTCCGATCGGAACCATGGCCGTCGCGTGGTCGACGAGGTCGCTGACACACGCGCGCTCGCGGATGAGCTCGGCTTCGACCGCTTCGGAGTCACCGGGGGGTCGGGCGGGGGACCGCACGTGCTCGCGTGCGCAGCGCTCCTTCCCGACCGTGTCGAGCGCGCGATCTGCGATGTCGGCGTCGCGCCGTTCGGCACGCCGGGGCTCGAGCAGGATGCCTGGCTTGCGGGGATGGATCCCGAGAATGTCAAGGAGTTCGGCTGGTCGCTCGCAGGCGAGGAGGTCCTCACCCGCGAGCTGCAGGCGCTGCAGCAGCAGTTAGAGGAACGCGCCCGGGTCGACCCGTCCACCATCCTGGACGACGTCGACCTGAGCGAGTCGGATCGAGCGGAGATGGCCCGCCCGGAGACGATGCAGATCTTCCGCGAGTCGACGTTCGAGTGGGCGGTGAACGGTGTCGGCGGCTGGGTCGACGACGACCTTGCGTTCGTGCAGCCATGGGGATTCGACGTTGCGGATATCTCGGTGCCGGTGCTCGTCCGCTACGGGATGACGGACGTGCTCGTGCCGCCGGCGCACGGCGAGTGGCTGGCCGCGAACGTCCCCGGCTGCATCGTCAAGATCAGCGACGCCGCCGGTCACCTTGGTGCAGAACCGGAACTGGAAATCGCGGAGAACGCCCGTTGGCTGAGCGCCGGGATCGCGCCCGACGGAAGCCGCACGCCCTCTCCCGCCGCCAACTGAGGACCCTTCGAATCGGGTGATCGTCTCCCTTCACGTCGCAACCGGCGCCGTTGGTGGCGCACTCGTCGGGACGCGGCGCCGGGCGCTGCCGCTCGGCCTCGTGCTGCACCTGGCCGGGGACCGGATGCCACACCAGGACATCGGCGATCGCCGCTTCGAGATCGGCTCGGGCATCGCCGCCGTGGTGCTGCTGGCACTCGCGCGCGGACCGTTCGATCCCGCCGTGATGGGTGCGCTGGCGGCGTCGTCTCCGGATCTGGAGCACGTCTTCAGGCTCCCGCGCCCGCACGGCCGCAAGCTCTTCCCGAGCCATCGCTTCCACGGCTGGCACAGGAGCGGCGGCGCGCCGGCCTGGGCTCAGCTCCTGGTCGCCGGCTTCCTGATCGGCGCCGTCCTGTGCCAGCGCTTCGACCGTCGATAGCCCAAAGGTCTTAGTGCGCTGGCTGGAAGAGCTCGATCGGGTTGCCGGAGGGATCGTCGAGCACGATCTGCTGGCCGCCCGGTCCGTTGACGATCTCGCTGCGGAAGCCGACTCCCTCGCTGCGGAGGCGCTCGACCTCCACCTCGATCTCATCGACGATCAGGTGGATGCGGTTCCAGCCGCCAGGCCCAGGTCTGCGGCCGTCGGGCATCGCCCGGCCGGCCGAGCTCGACGGGCCGCTGAGAAGCAGCCGCAGCGTGCCGCGGCGCACATCGGCGAACGCGGGTGCCATGTTCGAGATCAGGCTGAAACCCAGGTGGCCTGTGTAGAAGTCGATCGCCGCCTCGACGTCGTCGACCATGTAGCGGACGTTGACCGTCTCGTCGCTCACGAACGGGAAACCTCCTTGTCGGGAACTGCGCGGTAAGTCGGTGGAGGAGGAAGCGTATGCGTGTCTTGAGCCCGGCCGGGGTGCGTTCGAAGGCGGGGGCCTGCGCACGTGGAGGTACGCCGCGAACAGCCAAACCGATCCGTAGAGATTCTCCTTCGGGCTACACGCGTCCCAGCGACTGGACTTGAGCACCAGAAGCCCGGAAGACCGCGTCGAGCAATGCGTCGGGCGCCTCTCGGCGCCCGATCTACTGACATCTTGTTGTCGTTTCTGACTTATAAGCCTGTCGTTTCCACTGACATTTCGGCGTCGCTACACGTCAGCTACAGCCGGTGTTCGTTCCGCAGTCGCGGCACGTGTAGCAGCTACCAGTGCGGACCATCCGGCCGCCACACTTCGCGCACTCAACCGCGTCTTCCCACGCGTTGAACAGGGCCGTCTGGCCTGGCGGGGCCGCTTCGGCGGCCTCGGCACCGGCGGTCGCAGGAGCCTCGCCGCTGTAGTGCGCGGCCAGACGAGCCTTCACCTCCGGCGAGAGGATCCCCGCTGCCTCCTGCTGCTCCGTGGTCAGGAACTTCTTGCCGAACCAGCGGAAGACGTA
>Ga0081455_10006802_pt1 | contig 12189 bp, 14 predicted proteins | sample TabmetS3T2R1_FD_70207 | JGI IMG/M metagenome (GOLD analysis project Ga0081455, IMG submission 70207) | Tabebuia heterophylla rhizosphere microbial communities from the University of Puerto Rico - S3T2R1 | ecosystem: Host-associated > Plants > Roots > Rhizosphere ... | reverse complement strand
CGACACGCTGACCCTGCTGTTCCTGTGCTGCCACCCGTCGCTGTCCGAAGCGTCGCAGCTGGCGTTGACGCTGCGCGCCGTGGGCGGTCTGACCACCGCCGAGATCGCCCGCGCGTTCTTCGTGCCGGAGGCGACCATGGCCCAGCGCATCAGCCGGGCCAAGCAGAAGCTGCGCGGCGCCTCGTTCGAGCAACCGCCACCGGCCGAATATGCAGCCCGGCTGCAGGTCGTGCTGCACGTGCTCTACCTGATCTTCAACGAGGGCTACACGGCGACGTCCGGCGACGTGCTCAGCCGGGGCGAGCTGACCCGCGAGGCGATCCGGCTCGTCCGCGGACTACACGAGGCCTTGCCCGACGACGGTGAGATCACCGGGCTGCTCGCCCTGATGCTGCTGACCGACTCGCGCCGCGCGACCCGCACCACCCCGGACGGCGGCCTCGTGCCGCTCGCCGACCAGGACCGCTCGCGGTGGGACCGGGCGGCGATCGCCGAGGGCGTGGCCCTGCTCGACGATGCGATGTCCCGCACGCCGCTCGGGCCGTACCAGGTGCAGGCGGCGATCGCCGCGTTGCACGCCTCGGCGCCGTCGGCGGAGGAGACCGACTGGCGGCAGATCGTTGCGCTCTACGACGTGCTGGCCCGGTTGGCGCCCAGCCCGGTGGTAACGCTCAACCAGGCGGTGGCCGTCGCCATGGTGGACGGGCCGGCGGCCGCGCTCGAGCGGTTGCGTCAGCTCGACAGCGACGAGCGGCTGGCCGAGCATCATCGGCTGGACGCCGTGCGGGCGCATCTGTTGGAGATGGCCGGCGACCGGGAGGGGGCCCGGGCGGCCTATCTGGCGGCCGCCCGGCGCACGACGAGCTTGCCCGAACAGCGCTACCTCCACGACCGCGCGGCCGCCCTCACCTGACCGTGCTCCGGCTTTGGCCACCCGGACGGCTCAGCGCCGCTCGAACGGCCAAAACCGGCGTCAGCGGGGGCGGGCGAGCAGTTCGGCCAGCTTGTCGAACGACGAGCCCCAGCCGATCTCGGCCTGGGCGCGCACCGTCTCGCTGAAGTCGGCCACCGCGTGCACGGTCAGCTCCGTCTTGTCGCCCACGTCGACGAACGTGATCGTGACGGTGCCGGCGCCCGAGCCGTCGGCGAACCCGTCGTCGTGCCACACCAGCCGCTCGGGCGGCACGACCTCGAGGTAGTGCCCCGTGTTGGGGTACTCCTCGCCGGTGGCGTCGTCGACCATGGTCAGGTTGGCCGCCCCGCCCGGACGAAGATCCATCTGGATCTTGTCCAGGGGTGTGCTGATGCCGCGCGGCCCCCACCACTGGGCGACCTGCACCGGATCGGTCCAGGCCTGCCACACCAGCTCGCGCGGGGCGTCGAAGACCCGTGTGATCGTCAGCTCAACCACGGGATTTCCCCTTCCGAATATTGCGTAGATGCTCGTCCAGGCGATCCAGGCTGCCTTCGAAAAACTTGCGATAGAACGTAAGCCAGTCGGCGGCGTCGGCCAACGGCCCGGGCCGCAGCCGGGCCGGTCGCTGCTGGGCGGTACGGCTGCGGCTCACGAGCCCGGCCTCCTCCAGCACCTTGAGGTGTTTGGACACCGCCTGAAGGCTTATCGGGAACGGCTCGGCCAGCTCGTTGACCGTGGCCTCGCCGTCGGCCAGCCGGGCCAGGATGGCCCGCCTGGTCGGGTCGGCGAGGGCCGCGAACGTGCGGCTGAGCTGGTCGGTGGGCATCGGCGTTACTTCTGCTCCGCCCGGACGTAGCGCAGCGCGGTGACGCCCGAGCCGATGTCACGGGCCTCGACGAACGCGATGTTGGTCGACGTACCCTCGGCGAACAGCCGCTTGCCCTTGCCCCGCACCACCGGGTAGACGAGCAGCCGGTACTCGTCGACCAGGTCGCGCGCGATCAGCGACTGGATGAGCGTCGAGCTGCCGGCGACGAGCAGGTTGCCGTCGAGCTTGGCCACCTCGTCGAGGTCGCGCAGGATGGTCGAGTTGCTCCACTCGGCCTTGTCGAGCGTCTTCGATACGACGTACTTCGGCATGCCGTTCATCCGCTCGCCGAAGTCGCCGGTCTCCTCCGTCATGTTCGGCCAGGCCGCGGCGAAGCCGTCGTAGGTCACGCGGCCGAGCAACTGGGCGTCGGCCTCGAACAGCTCGTCGTGCTTGAACGTGCCGATGTCGTCGTTCCAGTACGACATGGACCACTCGTTGGGCGCCTCGATGATGCCGTCGAGAGTGATGAACTCGGTAACCACGATCTTGGGCATGATGTCGTCTCCTATTCAACTGCTTCGTTGATTAACTGATTGGTTGAACATAGGCGGCGGTCCAGCGACGTGTCAAGCCTCGACGGCGTAGCGGTTCACCACGATGCCGCTGGTCAACGGATGGCTGTCGATCGGCGACAGTTGCTGCGGCTCCGCGAACAGCGGCAGCCCCTTGCCGAGCGCGACCGGGTGCACGGCCAGCTGGATCCGGTCGACCAGCCCCTCGCGCAGCAGCGACTGGGCGAACGTCGGCCCGCCGGACACGCCGATCAGACGACCGGGCCGGGCCCGCAGCGCCGCGATCTCTTCGGCCGGCGATCCCTTGGCCAGCCGGGCGTTCTGCCACTCGACCGAGCTCAACGTCGAGGAGAAGACGACCTTCTCGTGCGCGTTGACGATCGGGGCGATCACGTCGTCGTCGCCGGCGAAGGGCCAGTGCGCTGCCTGCTCCAGGTAGTTGACCCGGCCCATCATCATGGTGTCCATCTCGCTGACCCGGTCGGCCATGAGGTTCAGCAGTTCGTCGTCGAAGCGGGCGAACGCCCAGTCCAGCTCGCCACCCGGACGGGCGACGTACCCGTCGAGCGTCACCTGCATGAACAGCACCACCGGCCGCGTCATCGGAAGTACTCCCGTAGCACGGGGGCGATGACGTCGGGCTTGAGCATGTGCGTCTGCCCCTCGATGGTGCGGTGCTCGGCGCCCGGGATCGCCTCGGCGATCACCACCTGCGCCTGCTGCATCCAGTCCGGGCTCTTGCCACCGCCCATCACCAGGGTCGGCGTCTCGGACTGGCCCCAGCGCGGCAGCGGCGACTCGTGTCCGGCCGCGGTGTCGCCGAGCAGCGCGTGGTCGTAGGGCAGCGTGTGGGCGACGCGCTTGAGCTTCGGCCACATCGGCAGCACCGACATCATCGTCACGAACGGCGCCGGGATCTCGACGGCGTCGCGCATGAAGTGCTTGACCGCCTTGCCCCGCTTGCCGTTCGCGACCAGGTCGTCCATCTCGCGGGCGTACTCGGCACCGTTCCACTCGCGGCCGCCGGCGGCGATCAGCGGGATCTCGTACACCGCCGCCTTCGTGATCGGCAGCCCTCGTCCGGCCGCCTCGAGCACGAGCGCCGCGCCCGAAGAGATGCCGTAGACATAGGCGTCTCCGCCGGCCGCCTTGAGCACGGCGGCCAGGTCGTCGACTTCGCGCTCGATCGAGTACGGCGAGATGTCGCCGCTCGCGCCGCGGCCCCGGCGGTCGTAGATGTGGACGGTGTAGTCCTTGGCCAACCGCTCGGCCAGCGGGCGCGATGGCCCGAAGGCTCGGTGGCACAAGGCGCCGTCGACCAGGACGACGGGCGGGCCGGAACCGGACTTCTCGTAGGCGATGGTCGTCCCGTCGCTGGACGGGGTGGTGTTGGTCATGACGTGCTCCTGAGGGTTTCGGCGAGCCAGGTGGTCCAGGCGGATTCGGTCGCTGATACGTCGACGCCCGGCGCGAACAGGTGGTGCGACGCGTTGATCGCCCCCATGTATCCGCCGAGGAACCGGTACAAGGCGTCGTCGGTGCGGATGCCGACGGTGTCGGAGTTGGTGTAGTAGACGACGCCGTCGACGGGCGGCACGCCGTCCGGGCGGATCGTCACGCGATCGCCTTCGGCGGCCGGGACGTCCAGGCCGAGCGCGGCGTGCAGGACGCCCCAGTCGCGGGGCCAGTCGCCGGGCGGCGGGGCGAACGTCGTGATCGGCGTGGCCGTGCGTCCGGCGAAGTGACCGACGTATTCGCGCAGCGTGTGCAGGAACATCGCCAGACCCTTGGCCATCGCGTCGTACTCGTCGGCCCAGTCGTCGCCGGGCAGGAACCCGCTCGTAACCATGCGGATGACGGTGCTGCCGCCTTCGCGGGCCTCGATCAGGAACTCGCAGCCGATACGCCGACCGTCCGGTTCTTCGCTGCCGTAGGCCAGGCGCCGGCCCGGCTCCCACGCCGAGATCTTGTGCTGCGGCTGGTACTGGTCGTACACGGTCCGGACGGTGCCGCCGACGCCCGGCGTGACCTCGTTGCGGCCCATGAACCACGAGTCGATACCCGGCCCGGTGGCGATAGCGTCCCAGACCTGTTCGGGAGTCGCGTCCATGGCGAGCTCGAGGTCGACGTCGAATTCCTTGCCCATATCAGTTGCCCTTCTTCACGGCTGGGTGGATGGCGATCACGATGCGGTGGTCGCGGCCGCCCTTGGCGTTCTCGTCGTGGTACTTGGCGACCAGACCGGTGACGGCGTCGGCGAGCTCCTGCGCGAACGCAGCGCGGTCGTCGGCCGATGCGAAGCGAACCTCGCCGTCCATGGCGAAGGTGGCGACGCGCTTGCCGGCGCGGGTGGCACCGTTGACCAGGGCGCCCACGTCGCTGATCAGCCGGGCGGCGACCGCGATGAGCCAGCGGGCCGACAACCGGTCGGGCGCACGGCCCGGGTCGGGCTGCAGCGCCTGCATGGTGATCGGCGAGATGACGTAGCTCGCCGCCGTCGCCCGCATCATGCGTTCGGTGACGTTGCCCTTGCGGCGCTCTTCGACCAGCTCGACCAGCCCGTGGGCCTCGAGCTCGCGCAGGTGGTAGTTGACCTTCTGCCGGGCCAGGCCGACCTTGGCGGCCAGCATGGTGGCTGACCCCGGCTCGGTCAGCTCGGCGAGCAGCCGGGCCCGGATCGGATCGAGCGAGACCTCGGCTGCGGCCGGGTCCTCGATGACGGTGACGTCGTGCATAGGCCAACCGTCTCACCGACAAAAAAAATTGTCAAGGCGCATTCGCATTGTCGGCACCCCGCGTGATCAACAGGGAGAAGTGGTCGCTGGGACAGCCAAAAATCCCTGTTGATCACGGGAAGTCGCGCGGCGTGATTTAGCGGACGCTGCGGATTCGGTACACCATGACGGCACCGATCAGGGTGACGACGCCGGCCGTGCCGAACAGCACGCTGTAGCCGCCGAGCGAGCCGATCACCAGGCTGGCCGCCAACGGGGCCAGCGCCTGCGGGCCGACCGAGCCGACGTTCATGATGCCGAGGTCCTTGGCCCGGTCGGCGGCGTCGGGCAGCACGGCGGTGATCAGCGCCTGATCCACCGACATGAACGCCCCGTAGCCCGCGCCGAGGAATGCTGCGGCGACGAGCGCCGTGCCGAACGACGGGAAGAACGTCAACTGCAGGGCGGCGATCGCCTGCAGGATCGAGGCGGTCGCGACGAACACCCGGCGCCGACCGGTGCGGTCGGACAGGATGCCGCCGGCGTAAGTCGCGCCCAGAGTGAACACCAGGTAGACGACGGTCAGGACCAGCAGGCTGCCGTCCGGATCGTGCACGCGAAGGTCGTCGCGCAAGAAATACAGCAGGTATGTAGTTCCCAGCGCGTTGCCGAGGTTGACGAGCAGCCGGGCGCCGAACGCCCAGCCGAAGTCAGCGCTATTGATCCACAGGCTGCTTGCGACGGCGCGCAGCGACAGGGGTGCCGCGGCGGCCACGGGCGGCACGTCGCGGTAGGCGCGGATGAACGGCGCCGCGAAGACGAGCAGGGCCACGGCCAGGATCGTGTACCGGACCGAGGCGGTGTGCACGCCCTCGACGGCGATCAGCCCGACGACGATGCCGATCGCCTGGGGTCCGTAGATGGCGCTCGAGATGTAGCCGCGCTGGCTGTCGGGCACCTCGTCGGCGATGGCCGCGGTCAGGCCGGCCATAGCCATGTTGGCGCCGAGCGACGCCACGGCCCAGGCCAGGCCGACCGCGATCCAGGTCGTCTGGAACCCGGTCAGCACCAGCCCGGCTGCGTCCCCGCCGACCCCGGCGATCACCCACACCCGGCGCCGGCCCAGCCGTGATCGCGTCCGGTCGCACAGCGCGCCGAACAGCGGCAGGGTGATCAGCGCGACGACGCCGACCAGCCCGTTGATCAGTCCGAAGTCGCGCACCTTGTGGGCGGGGTCGATGTCGTCGAGCTGATCGGGCAGGGCCAGCTGCACCGGCACGAGGGTGGCCATCCACACGCCCAGCCACACCAGCGAGAAGCGGACCGTCCAGGCGCGCGAGACCGGGGCGGTCGGCTCGGTGGCCGGGACGGCCGGGGCGGTCATCCCGCGCGCGCCGGCGCCGACGCCGGTCGGCCGAGCACCCGATCGAGGTAGTCGTTGCCGAACATCCCGTCCGGGTCGAGACGATCGCGCAACGCGACGAACTCGTCGAACCCCGGATAGCGCTCCCTCAGCCGGTCGGCCGAGAGGTTGTGCAGCTTGCCCCAGTGCGGGCGGCCGCCAACTTCGCCGGCCAGTTGCTCGAGCGCGCCGAAGTACGCGTCTCGGTCGGGCGCGCCGGGCGGCACGTGCACGGCGATGTAGGCCGAGTCCCGCTCGAACGCCGTCGACAGGGTGATGTCGTCGGCGGCGGCCACCCGCACCTCCACCGGGAAGGCGATGTTCCACGTGCTGGCGTCGACCGTACGCCGCAGTTCGGAGAGCACGGCCGCCAACGTTGAGCGGGGGATCGCGTATTCCATCTCGACGAACGGGACCCGCCGCGGTGACGTGAAGACCCGATGCGACAGGTCCGTGTAGCTGCGACTGCCCAGCGCCCGCGCTGCGACCTGGTTCAGTGGACGCACGAGCCGGGGCAGCCGCCGCCCGGCCGCGACCGCCCCGCCGAACACCGTGTTGGACAGGAACTCGTCGCCCAGCCAGGCCCGCCACGCGGGCAGCGGCGAAACGGTGTCCATACCCAGGCGCATGTTCCGCTTCGTCAGCACGCGCGACGTGTGCGGGAACCAGTAGAACTCGAAGTGGTCGGTGCCGTCGGCCAGCTCGTCGAAGGTGGCCAGCACGTCGGACAGCTCGGCGCCGCCCTCCTCGGCGTGCAGCGCGAACGCCGGCACGGTCTGCAGCGTGGCTGTAGAAATGACGCCCAGCGCGCCGAGGCCGACCCGGGCTGCGCGAAACACGTCCGGGTGCGCGTCGGCTGAGCAGTTCAGCACCGAGCCGTCGGCCAGGACGAGTTCGAGCCCGCGCAGCTGGGTGGACAGCCCGCCGAACCGGGCACCGGTGCCGTGCGTGCCGGTGGAGAACGCGCCGGCGACGGTCTGCTCGTCGATGTCGCCCAGATTGGTGAGCGCCCGCCCGGCGTGCTGCAGCAGGGCGTTCAGCCCATGGAGCGGCATGCCGGCCTGCACGGTGACGAGGCCCCCGTCGAACTTGACGAGGTCGGCGCACCGGTCCAGGCGCAGCTGGACCGCGTTGTCGGGACGGCCGATTCCGGTGAACGAGTGCCCGGCGCCGATCGGGCGCAGGCGGTCCCCGTACCGGTTGGCCCGCTCGATCGCGCGGACGATGCCCTCGGTGTCGCGCGGGCGCACGACGTGGATCCCGTCCGCGGTCTGGTTGCCGGCCCAGTTCGACCAGGCCGTGCGCTCGGGCATTGGCACACGATGACTTGGACGACCGCCCAAGTCAAGTGCTCCAGACCATTGACTTTGTCGGATGCCCGGCCGACCCTGGCCTGATCATGCCTGCCCGACCCCTGCCGGTGCGCCGCCCGTCCGACGAGCGGCGACGGGACCTCGTCGAGGCCGCGCTTCGCGTGATGTCCCGTGACGGGGTGGCCGCGGCGTCCACCCGGGCGATCGCCGCCGAGGCCGGCATGGCCCAGTCGCGGTTCCACTACTGCTTCCGCTCCAAGGCCGAGCTGCTGCGCGAGGTCGTCGAGACGATGGTGCGCAACCAGGTGACCTCCGTGCTCGACGCGGTCGGCGCCGGGGGTGACGTGCGGTCGGCGCTACGCGCGTACGCCCAGCACCTGCTCGACCATCCCGAGCAGCACCTGCTCAGCTACGAGCTGACCCAGTACGCGCTGCGGACTCCGGGACTGGCCCCGCTGGCCGCCGAGCAGTACCAGGCCTACCTCGACGGCGCGGCCGAGGTGCTCGCGGCGCTGGGCATCACCGATCCCGCGGTGCCCCGCCTGGTGGTGGCGCTGCTCGACGGAGTCACGTTGCAGTGGCTGGTCGACCGCGATCTCGGCGCGGCGATCGCCGGGCTGGAACGGTTCGCCGACCAGTTCGCACCGCCGATGCGGCAGAGGCGGGCCGGATGACGCTGCGCCTGGACGTCGCCACGCGCGACCTCGATCCGCCGTTCGCCGTGGTGGACCTGAACGCGTTGCGGACGAACGCGGCCGACCTGGTGCGCCGGGCGGCGGGTAAGCCGGTGCGGGTGGCCAGCAAGTCAGTGCGGTGCCGGGCGATCCTGCGCGCAGTGCTGGAACAGCCCGGCTTCCACGGCGTCCTCGCGTACACGCTGGCCGAGGCGTTGTGGCTGGCCGACGAGTTCGACGACATCGTCATCGCCTACCCCAGCGTCGAGCGAGGCGCCCTGAAGCAGCTCGCGGCCGACCCCCAGGCGGCCGCGCGCGTAACCCTGATGATCGACAGCGTCGAGCAACTGAACTTCGTCGACGATGTCGTGCCGGCCGATCGCCCGCCGCTGCGCGTGTGCCTCGATCTCGACGCGTCGCTGCGGGCGCTCGGCGGGCGGCTGCACCTCGGGACCCGCCGCTCGCCCGTGCACGATCCCGGCCCGGCGGCCGAGCTGGCCCGCCTGGTCGACGACCGGCACGGGTTTCGGCTCGTCGGCTTGATGGCCTACGAGGGGCAAGTCGCCGGCCTGGCCGACGATCCGCTCGGACAGCGACTGCGCGGTCCGGCGATCCGCGCGATGAAGGCGGCGTCCGTCCGCGAGCTGACCCAGCGCCGCGCCGCCGTGGTGGCCGCCGTCGAGCAGGTCACCAAGCTGGAGTTCGTCAACGGTGGCGGCACGGGCAGCGTCGAGACGACGGTGGCCGAGCCGGCGATCACCGAAGTGGCCGCCGGCTCCGGCCTGTACGCGCCCGCGCTGTTCGACCGTTACCGCTCGTTCCGGGCCCGCCCGGCCGCGCTCTTCGCCCTCGGCGTGACCCGGCGTCCGGCGTCCGGCATCGTCACCGTGGCCGGTGGTGGCTGGATCGCGTCGGGCCCGCCGGGCGTCGACCGCCAGCCCGTCCCGACTTATCCACCCGGGCTGCGTTTGCTCGGCCCGGAGGGGGCCGGCGAGGTGCAGACTCCGCTCGTCGGCGCCGCAGCCGACTCTCTGCGAGTCGGCGACCGGGTCTGGTTCCGGCACGCGAAGGCCGGCGAGCTGTGCGAACACGTCGACTCGCTGCATCTCGTCGAGGGCGACGAGATCAGTGCTGTCGTCCCTACGTATCGCGGAGAAGGCAAGACGTTCTTGTGACCCCACCGGGGTGATCAACAGGGAGAAGTGGCTGCTATAGCGACCATTTCTCCCTGTTGATCAACGGGAGGGGAGGGCGGCTCAGCCGAGCTTGCGGACGACGCCCAGGGGCAGGTACCGGATGGCCGGCGCCAGCGCGCGCCAGGGCCAGGCCGGCACGATCGCCTTGGCCGGCTCGCGTTCGATCGCGGCGACCATGGCGCGCACGCCGGGCTCGGTGTCGACGATGAACCGGACCCGGTGCGCCACCCGCTCGTTCATCTCCGAGCGGATGTAGCCGGGGAACAAGGTCGTCACGCGAATCGGCGAGCCGAGCACGTCCGAGCGGATGCCCTCGGCCAGCGCCGCGAGGCCGGCCTTGGTGGCGGCGTAGGTGGTGATCGCACCGGGCATGCCGCGCAGCGCTGACACCGACGACACGACGACCAGGTGGCCGGCGTTCGCCTCGCGGAACAGGGACATCGCCGCCTCGCACTGGGCCAGCCCGCCGACGAAGTTGGTCATCGCGGTCGCCCGGTTGGCGTCGAACCGGCCGGTGCCGATGCGCGCGCCCTTGCCGAGTCCGGCGTTGACGATCACCCGGTCCAGGCCGCCCAGCTCGTCGCGCAACTCGGTGAAGGCGGCCAGCACGGCGTCGTGGTCGTTGACGTCCAGCGGCCGGATCGCCACCTTGGCCGGCGCCAGCTCGTCGCGCAACGCCTCGAGCCGGTCGAGCCGGCGGGCGCAGAGCGCCAGGTTTCGTCCGCGCGCTGCGAACTGGCGCGCCATCTCGGCGCCCAGCCCGGAACTCGCTCCGGTGATCAGGATGTTCTGGCGCATCAGGCCGATCGCTTCCGCGACTTGCGGGCCGGTTTGGTCAGCGTGGCCACGTAGTCGAGCATGAGGTCGAGCACCGCCCGGGTGCGTTCGGTGTCGTGGTCGACCAGCCAGGTGGTGGTCGCGCCATCGATCATCGTCACGACCATACGGGCCAGTACGGGCATCTCGATCTGCCACTCGACGCCGGCCAGCTCGGCGGCGGTGGTCAGCAGCACGGTGGCCGACTCGTAGTACTGGCGGTACTGCTCGTCGGCCAGGTCGCGCAGCTCGGGCGTACGCAGGGCGTGGTGGTTGAGCTCGAACAGGACCTGCTCGTGGCCGGGATTCTTCTCGAGATGCTCCAGGTAGCCGTCGACGGCCTGGCGCAGCGTCTCGCGGATGTCGCGGCCCGGCTGCATCGCGGCCCGCGCCGCCTCACGCTCGGACTCGGCGAGCATGATGATCAGCTCGCGGAGCAGCTCGTTACGGGAGCGGAAGCAGTAGTGGAACGTCGCGAGCACCATGCCGGCCTCGGCGGCGATGGCCCGGGTGGTGCCGGCGGCCACGCCCTCGCGGGACATCACCCGCAGCGCGGCGGCCAGTAGCTCGGCCCGCCGGGCGTCGGCCGACATCCGCGGCATGGCGCTCCCTCTGTCTCAGACGATCGTCTAGGTCATGGTAGTCAAGTTCGCACTCCCGTCCCGACCGCTTCCCCTCCGCTCCGACCAGATTTCGCCGCGAATCGTGGTTCGACGGGAGGGGAAGCGGTCCGAACCGGCCAAGCCACGTGACCAGGTAGGTCTAGCCCTACCTCGGATCGGCCGATTAGGCCCAGTGAGACGGGCGTCCGATTCGCCGAGTCTTGATCCGTCGATCAACACCGAGGAGATGCCATGAATTCGAACGAGGTGCTGCGCCTCGACGGCGTGCGCAAGGTGCACGGTGGCGGCGCCGGCGCCGTCATCGCCCTGAACGGCGCGAGCCTTTCCGTCGCGGCCGGGACGTTCCTGGCCGTGATGGGGCCGTCCGGCTCGGGCAAGAGCACCCTGCTCAACTGCGCCGCCGGGCTGGAAACCCCGACCGCCGGCACCGTGACCGTGGGCGGCACCGGGCTGGCCGGCCTGGACGACGTGGCCCTCACCCGGTTCCGCGGGGGCCACATCGGCTTCGTCTTCCAGGACTTCAACCTGCTGCCCTACCTCACCGCCTACCAGAACGTCGAGCTGCCCCTGCGGCTCGGCGGCACGCGCGTCGACCGGCGCTGGATCGCCGGGGTGCTGGACCAGGTCGGGATGGCGCACCGGATGGACCGGCTGCCGGCCCAGCTGTCCGGTGGCGAGCAGCAGCGGGTGGCCGTGGCCCGGGCGCTCGTCACCCGGCCGAGCGTTATCTTCGCCGACGAGCCGACCGGAGCCCTCGACTCGGCCAGTGCCGCCCAGGTGCTGGGCCTGCTGCGAGCAGCCGTCACGACGGGTGGGCAGACCGTCGTCATGGTCACGCACGACCCGGTGGCCGCCTCGCAGGCCGACTCGGTTGTGTTCCTGGCCGACGGCGAGCTGGTCAGCCGTACGGACCGCCCGGACGCCGAGGCGGTCGCCCAGCAGCTGCTTGTCGCATCTCGCCGGACGGCGGCCGCGTGATGTACAGGCTAGCTGTGCGTTCGGTCCGATCCCGGATCGCGTCGTTCACCGCCTGCGGCCTGGCCGTCTTCCTGGGCGCGATGCTCGTCCTGGCCTTCCTGACCCTGCTCAGCACTGGGTTGGCGCCCGGCACGAGCGCCGACGACCGGTCGACGCTGGTCACGATGGCCGGCG
>Ga0081455_10006801_pt1 | contig 12193 bp, 12 predicted proteins | sample TabmetS3T2R1_FD_70207 | JGI IMG/M metagenome (GOLD analysis project Ga0081455, IMG submission 70207) | Tabebuia heterophylla rhizosphere microbial communities from the University of Puerto Rico - S3T2R1 | ecosystem: Host-associated > Plants > Roots > Rhizosphere ... | reverse complement strand
CGGAAAAATCCCTCGATCACAGCGGCCACTGCGACCACCGTCATGACGCCGAAGATCACGCCGAGCAGCGTCAGGAACGTCCTCAACTTATGCGCCCGCAGAGACGCGAGCGCTATCTTTACGCCTTCCAGAAATCTCATAAGCGCGCCTGCAATCCTACTTTATCGAGCCTATATACCTTGAACAGAAAGTAGAAACGATCCATTAACGGCGTTGGTTGCAAACTTAAATTGTGGCGCGGACTTTAGCCTGCGCAGCCCGAGGATATGACGCAGCGCGGACTAAAGTCCGCGCCACTATACAGCCCCATTTTGCAGCGATTTTGAAAAAGATCAGAAGGCGAAAGCGCTAAGAAGCCCCCGCGAAATCGCCCACTGCAGCAGGCCGCAGCCGAAGATGATGGCGACGGGGTTGAGTTTCGCGCGCAGCATGAGCAGGCAGGAGAGCGTCGCTATGCCGAATCCGGTGGGGCCGCTCACGCCGGACTTGGCCATCGTCACTCCCGCCGCCGCGAGCATTCCCACCACCGCCGGGGCCACGCCGGCCAGGAAAGCCTGGACGTGGAAATTGGCCCGGAAGCGATTGATCGAGGCGCCGGCGATCATCGTCATGACAAAGGACGGCAAGAACGCCGCGATCGTGGTCAAAATCGCCCCGATGACGCCCGCGACCTTGAATCCTATGAACGTGGCCGTGATCAGCACCGGGCCGGGCGTAATCTGGCCGAACGCGACTCCGTCGGCGAACGTCTGATGATCCATCCATTTATTGACCTGAACGACGTCAGTCTCGATCTGCGGCACCATGACATACCCTCCGCCGAATGTGACAGTGCCGACGCGCAGAAAGATGGTTATCAAATGCCAGACCGTGATCATCCTCTCCAGAACGGGCCAGGCGAAGAGGAGAATCAGAGGGAGCGCCGCGATGGATCGAAGCCTGGTTGTCGCTTCTTTCTTATCCGCCCTGGGAACGATAGTCTCATCTTCGCTCACGGGCGGCCTCTCCGGTTCTTCATTACCGGTCGCGCCGTCGCCGGCTTCTTCATTACAGGCTTCGTCATCGCCGGCCTCTTTAGCGCGAGACTCATTAGTGGCTTCGTCCGGAGATTGCTCGGGGGAGGGCTTTTCAGGCAGCGAGACCTCGACATGATAATCGGCGCCGATTTCGGTCGGTTCGTCGGCGTGTTCCATCATCTCGGCCGCGTGTTGTCGCGCCTGTTGTTCGGCGACGGCGCCGCGCGCTCGCGTCTGGCGCTCTTTGCGCCAGCGCTGGCGGATGTGCGTGCGGGCGCGGGCTTTGTAGGAGTGGATCAGAATTCCGATGATTCCGGCGAGCAGCACGACTTCGGCCACAGTGGTCTGAGTGAAGATGAGCATGAATCCGGCGGCCACGCCGAGCTCCAGACGCCATTGCTGCTTCATCGCAGACTGGCCCAACCGTACAGTGGTGGCCGCAATCAATCCGACCACCGCCGCGTTGAACCCCTGAAAGACGCGCCGCGCGTCGGGGATGTTATTCAGGTAGCCGTATGCGACGGCCAGCCCGATCATCGCCATGAACGACGGCAATACGAAGCTGGCGACTGACACCAGCGCGCCGCGAATCCCGCAGAGCTTCAGCCCGATGTACGCGATCGCGTTGGCGGTGTTGGCGCCCGGCAGGCTCTGCGCCAGCGAAACCGCGTCGAGGAACTCTTCCTCCGACATCCACCGGTTTTTATAAACCACCACGCGGCGGATGTGCGCGATCACCGCCAACCCGCCGCCGAAGCCGGTCGCGCCCAGTTTGATGAAAGTTTTAGCGAGCGCGCGCTCATCGACCCTTTCGGCGCCCCGGGTCGCCAGCCTCGTAGTCCACTTGCGCCAGAAGCCGCGCGCCTGGCCGCAGATCTGATGATAGAAGTTGGCCAGCGCCGTAAGCGGCGACGATTTAAATCGGTTTCTTTCGACTGTCTCGCCCACCTTCCCCCGCTCTTTCGTTATCTTTTACTGTCTTCACCGCGTGTAGCCGCGGTTTCATAATAGTTTGTAACGCAAGAGGGCGTTATAATTCAAATCTATGTCGAATCAACGAATCGCTATTATCGGCGGGACGGGCGATCAGGGCAAAGGGCTCGCCCTTCGCTGGGCGAAAAAGGGGTTTGAAATCATCATCGGATCGCGCGACCGGGAACGCGCCAGGGCAGCCGCGGCGGATGCGCGCGCGATGTTGAAGGCGTCCGGAGCCAACAATGTTAGCCTGGACGGCGCGACGAACGCCGACGCCGCGGCGACCGCCCAGATCATTGTGTTGACCATTCCATTCGCCGCGCACATCTCCACGCTCAAAGAAATTCGTGAGAAGATCGTGGCCGGCTCTCTAATCGTTGACGTCACCGTTCCGCTCGAGCCTGCCGTGGGAGGCAAGCCGACCCGCATCTTGGGCGTATGGGCCGGGTCGGCGGCGCAGCAGTGTCGTGAACTTGCGCCCGAAGGCGTTCAGGTCGTCTCGGCCTTCCAAAACGTCGGAGCCGAGGCGTTGGCCGATCTCGACCGCGATGTGGAATGCGACGTCATTGTCTGCGGCGATGACAAGGAGGCCAAACAGAGCCTCCGCCCGCTCGTCGCCGCGATCCCCGGCTGCCGCTACATTGACGGCGGCCCGCTCGCCAATTCGCGCACGGTCGAGGCGATCACGGCCTTGCTGATCGGATTCAACATCCGATACAAAACTCATACCGGTTTGCGAATCACCGGCATCGATTGAGGCGCCAGGCGCCAGGTTCCAGGTTGTAAGAGGGCCTGAAACCTCGAACCTGGAATCTGAAACCTGAAACCTGGAATCTGGAACCTGACACCTGACTTTATGTCTCTTTCACCTTACATTGACCTGACGCGCGAAGAATGGAGCCGGTTGCGCAACTCCACCCCGCTGACGTTGACCGAAGACGATCTGGCCAAGCTACGCGGCATCAACGAGCGGGTCTCGCTTCACGAGGTCGAAGACATATATCTGCCGCTGTCGCGCCTGTTGAATCTTTACGTTGACGCGACGCAGAAGCTGCACAAAGCCACTCACACCTTCCTCGGCAATTCGACTGAGAAGGTTCCTTACGTCATAGGCGTCGCGGGCAGCGTCGCCGTGGGCAAGAGCACTACGGCGCGCATCTTGCAGGCGCTGCTGGCGCGATGGCCCAACCACCCGAAGGTCGACCTGGTCACGACCGACGGGTTTCTGTTTCCGAACGCCGTCCTGGAAGCGCGCGGTTTGATGAAGCGCAAGGGGTTTCCCGAAAGCTACGACCGCCGGCGCCTGGTCAAATTCGTGGCCGACGTGAAATCGGGAGCGGATGAAGTCAGGGCCCCAGTATATTCACACCTGGCTTACGACATCCTCCCCGGTAGGGAGCAGGTCGTCAGAAAGCCCGACATCATGATTCTCGAAGGGCTAAATGTGCTGCAGTCCGGGATGGGGAGGGCCGAGAATTACATGCCGGTTTTCGTCTCCGACTACTTCGACTTCTCGATCTACGTCGACGCCGACGAAGAGCACATCAGACAGTGGTACGTCGAACGATTCTTTACCCTGCGCCGCACGGCGTTCCGCAACCCGGCCTCATATTTTCACCGCTACGCCGCTTTGTCTGACGAAGGGGCAAGAGAAAAAGCTTTGTCAATCTGGAATGAGATCAACGCCCTGAATTTGAGAGAGAATATCCTGCCGACACGCACACGCGCCTTCCTGATACTCGAAAAGGGGGCGGATCATTCGGTGCGGAGTGTGAAGCTGAGGAAGCTCTAGGATTGCGGATTGCGGATTGCGGATTGCGGATTAAAAAAACTTTCAATCTCGATTTCGAGTACGCGGTCGAATAGATTCATAAATCCGCAATCCGCAATCCGCAATCCCTTGTCCCCGGTTCACCGCAACGGCTTGTAGAGTCGGTTCAGAAGGTTAGGATTCACGCCGAGCCAGTACAACACCTGCATCAAAGACCAGAGCGCAAATGTGCGAATGAACCGTCCTTCGAAACGCCGCGAAGATGTCGTGGCGTAGGCGTTCAGCCGCACGAATATTCCCAGACGGCGCATCCTTCGGTAGAGGTCGCAATCTTCAAAGATCGGATATTCGCGATAGCCGTCCAGGCAGTCAAAGACACGGCGCCGCACGAAGATCGCGGAGTCTCCGTAGAGCATCCCGCCCAGCCGCAGAAAAGGATAAATACGGGTCAGCAGCCGCGCTTCTCGCGTGTCGCCGCCGAAGATCAGGCTGAAGTTTCCGCCGCAGACCCTATCGTCGGCGAGCGCGTCGGCGACGAGCGCCAGCGCGTCCTCCGGCAATCTAGTATCCGCGTGCAGGAAGAGCAGCGTCTCGCCTTTAGCCGATCTAGCTCCGGCGTTCATCTGCGGCCCTCGCCCGCGCGGCGCCTCGATCACCCGCAACCCGCATTGGCGCGCCGTCTCCGCCGTCGCGTCCGCGCTGCCGCCGTCACAGACGATGACCTCGAATTCGCCGCGCAAACGGCCCAGCGACGCCGCCAGATCGCGCATCGTCGTCGCCTCGTTGAGCGTCGGGACGATGATCGAGATGAGAGAATTTTTTGTAGGTTTCACGATTTAAAATTATCATAGTGGATGGTGGAGTAGGCCCCATGGGACTTATTAGATCGGTTAGCAAATGCGCGCACAGGACTCCGGGCGCGAGTTGTTTACTCGCGTTTGTTTCTTGGACTGACAAAGCCACAAACAGGGCGATTAAACAAATCGCCCCACACCGTATACGCATTTGCAAACCGCCATAGGACTTAGGGAGGAACAAAGTTGAAAAACGGATCCGTTTTTTTTGCATGGTTGCTGTTGTTGGCATGCGCCTCCGTCGCGCTCGCGCAGGAGCTGGCGCAGGAGATTGATTACTCCGAGTACGACCGCCTGACGCGCAAGTACGTCGACGAGCGCGGGCTGGTCGATTACAAAGGGCTGAAGGGCGAGATGGGCGCGTTAAGGGCCTTCATCGACAAGATTTCCGACGTCAGCCCACAAAGCCATCCGCAGTATTTCCTGGACGGCAGCGAGCAGTTGCGCTACTGGATGACGGCTTACAACGCCTGGGTCTTGTACATCGCCGCGTCGGAATATCCGAACAAGAACTCGCTCTGGAATTTCCTGGGCCTCTTCCGCAACCGCGAGATCAAACTCGGCGGAAAGTCTATGAAACTAGGAGACCTGGAGCACAAGATCATCCGCTCAGGCTACAAAGATCCGCGAATCCATTTCTACATCAACTGCGGGGCCGCCAGTTGTCCGGCCTTGAGTCGGGGGGCGATTCCGCAGCTCAAGACGTTTGACGCGCTCGATCAGGCCGCCCGACGCTTCATCAATGACCCTAAAAACGTCAAGTACGACGCGGCGGAAAAAAAGCTCAATCTCTCGAAAATCTTCGACTGGTTCCAGGATGACTTCCTGAATTTTCTGAAAGAGAAGCACGGGATTCAGACGCCGCACATCGCGCAATACATCTTACTGTACTTCGACGGACCCTCGCGCGAGGCGCTTCAGCAAACGCCGCTCAACGAGATCCGCGTCAGTTATTTCAATTACGACAAGGGCCTGAATGAACAGAGTAGGGAGTAGGGAGTGGGGAATGGGGAGTGGGGAATGGGGAGTGGGGGAAAAAGAGTGAGGCGCTAAGACTCGCTATCTTCCCACTCCCCACTCCCCGCCACTTACGCCAGCCAGAAATTACAACTGAACCTCCCGCCCGAATCGAACCACACGCGCGAGGGCGTGAAGCCGGTCGCCTTGGCCAGGGCCGCGAGCGCTTCGAGGTCGTACTTGTAGGAATTTTCGGTGTGTATCGTCTCGCCAGATTTAAACTCGACCTGCAACGCGGGCTGCGCTTCGGCGCCGCGGATATTGACTATCTGCTCAGTGAGGCTGACCAGATGGATCTCTATGCGGCTTTGCCCTTCGTTGAAAAAGGCGCGGTGTTTGAACTGTCTGAGGTCGAAGTCGGCGTTCAGATCACGGTTGATGCGCAGCAGCAGATTCCGGCTGAATGCCGCCGTCAGGTTGAGCGCGTCGTTGTAGGCCGCTTCGAGCGTTTCGCGCGATTTTTTCAAATCCGCGCCGAGCAACAGACCGTCTCCCGGCCGCAGCGCATTGCGGGTCTGTCTCAGCAATTCGCGCGCTTCGTCCGGCATGTAATTGCCTATGTTCGATCCCAAGAGCAGCGCCAGAACTTTCTCGCCGTCTTTTCGCTCAATCGAAGCGATGCCGCGAGTGTAATCGGCGGCGTGAGCCGTGATCCGCAGTCCCGAATAATCTTCGAGCAATTGCTTTGCGCTCTGTTCCAGAATCGTCTCGGAAATGTCTATCGGCTGGTAACAAAGTCTGGGCTGGCGCGCCAGAATGGCCTTTATCAGCAGGCGCGTTTTGATCGAGCTTCCGCTGCCCAATTCGACCACCGTGATCGGCGCCGGCAATTGCGCGACGATCTCGGCCGCGCGCCGCTCGAAAATCTCGGTCTCGGCGCGCGTCAGGTAATATTCGGGCAGAAGACAGATCGCTTCAAAAAGCAGCGACCCCAACGCATCATATAGATATTTCGGCTTTAGAGTTTTCGGCGTCGCGGTCAATCCGGCTCGCACGTCTTCGGCGAAGCCGTTTTGATCGTTCGACGAAATTGATTGATGAATGACGAGGCGTGACGTTGAAACTGATTTGCCAGTGTCGGGCATTGGCGCAATTCCTCCTGGTTTCGGCCTCACAACGTTTCGCGAGCTTATGGCGCGTGCAGCGCCAGATAAAACTCACTTAGCTGGCAAGGCCTGTTTAACATTTACCTTAACTCCCACGCGCAATTCATCAGCGCCGCGAACGGCGACCTGATCTCCAGACTCAAGATGGCCGAATATTTCGACCAGGTCAACCCCTTGATAATTCATCGAAGCGCCGCGCTTGACATCGACCCATTCGACCGCGCCGTCACGAATGCGAACGACGAACACCCGCTCGGTTGTCACGGCTATCGCCGTCGGCGGGACGAACAGCGACGGCCGTGGTCGCCGCGTGGGCCAGATCACTTCTGGAACCATTCCCGGCGCGAGCCTCCCCGATGGGTTTGCGACGTCGAGTTCGACGGGCATCGTACGCGTTTTGGCGTCGAGCGAATGGCTCGAACGCCGGATGACGCCGCTAAAGGCCTCGCCGGGGAAGGCGGGCAGTGTGAAGTCGATTCTCGCTCCGGGCTCCACGCCGGCGATTTCCGTTTCGGGCACGAAGACTATCAGACGCAGCCGCGAGACCTGCTGCAACCGCAGCATCGGCGCGCCCGCCGGGGAAGCCAGACTGCCCTGATGCGCGTTTCTTTCGACGATAACGCCGTCGAACGGCGCGGTGATGCGCAGATAATCTCCGATGCTTTGCGTCGAGCGCGCGGCCTCGCGCAAAGCTTGTTGGCTCTCTCCCAGAGCCTGGACCTGCGCCTGCGCGGCCTTTTCGTTCTCCTGCCAGAGTTGAATCCGAGCCTTGCCCGCCTCAACCGAACGCTGCGCGACTTCGACGTCGTTGCCGGCTACCACGCCGGGTGTGGCCGAAGCCGATTTCAAACGCTGATAGGTCGCATCGTCAGCCGCCAGCTTCGCTTCGGCTTCCAGCCGCTGCGCGCGAATGCCGTTCAGGCGGGCCGACGCCTCGACGCGCTGCGACTCGGCGGCGCGGACCCTGGCCTCGGCCTCGCCCCGCTGGGTGTCGAGTTCGGGCGCGCGCAAACGGGCGAGCAGTTGGCCCCTCTTTACCACCGAGCCGCGGTCGACATTTATCTCCTCGACGAAGCCCTGGACCTTCGCGTAAATGGCCGTGTCCTGCCATGCTTGCAACTCGCCGGGGAGCCGAATCTGGCGGTCGAGTTCGAGAGATCGCACGGTCGTAACGATGACGGTCGGCGTTTGGGTCGTGGGAGAAGGCGACGTTTGGGCCTGCGACCCTTCGGGCTTGCCGCACGCGGCGAAAGGTAATATGACTAATCCGAGACTGAAGCCGAGCATGGATTTCGGCATTTCGAATTCTCCTTTGAAGATTGGCGCGGTACTGTGTCAGTGTTTCAATATTGGCGCGTCATTGCGCGCGGTGTTATGATTCGAGCGTCGTGGATTCTGAAATCGTTCACAAACTGACTGATCTCGAAGCCATCGCGGCGGCGAATCTGTTCTTGAGCGACAATGCGCCTGACCATTATTGCGCCGGAGACCCTACTTACGATGACGCCGCACAATTGTGGCGAGTCGCTGTGTTGCTGACCCACCCGCGCGCAGGTTTGGTCGGCGAAGTCGGTGAGATCTCCGTCGGCGGATCTTCCGAAGAAATACTCTCTCATACGCCTTTTGACGAGATGAAGGCCGGCGCCCTCTCGCTTTATGAACAACATCGTGAAGCGATAGAAGCCGCTTTTTGGCCTACCGTGACAAGTGGCGCCTCTAAGATCACCGCCTTTGAAGCGGAGGCGATAGCCGGCGGTTTTCTACTAGATTACTTGCCTGATCGCTTCAGCACTGGCGCCCCGCGTTTTGACAAAGCGGCGGGCGTGTGGCGAGTCCCGGTCATCCTGGCTTACCCGCGCATCGGCTCCGTCGGGGAAGTCGGAGAATTGAACGTTAACGATTCGACCAGAGAGGTTGTGTCTCACGAGCCGTTCGAGGAGATGACAACCCGCGCCCTCGCCATTTACGAGCAACGTTGTGAAGAGATCGAAGCCGCCTTTCTACAAACAAGAGACCGCTGATACCTGCGCGCCTGCTTGCCTGCGAATGGTCCTCTCCCATTTCAACCTCTCGGTATCCGAAGCCGAGTTGCGAGCGCGCTGTGATTGCACGATCTTCGGCGCGGACGCCCCATACGTCGTCGATGTGGCGCGCCAATTGGGCTTCGACAAAGCCGACATACAAAACCTCACGCCCGATGAGTTGCAAACCATTCTCGACGAAGGGGGCTGTCCGATTGTCTATGTCAACCTGCTCCCGATCGACGGAATAGAGGGGACGCATGCCCTCGTCGCGCTTGAGATCGGGGATGACGTCGTGACCGTTTATGATCCGGATCAAGGCGAACGCCTCCTGCCGATCGGCGCTTTCTTCAGAGCATGGGAGCTGAAAAGCAACCTCGCCATAATTGTCGATAAGTAATCCCGGATCGGTCGGGAAAACTACCAGGTTAAATCAGAACTACCGGCATTGGCGCATTCAATTAGTCTACAACCGCCGGGCGACAGCGTTTAGAGTGCCGATTTTAGTCGGCGGCGTTCGGATTCCAAGCGCTGCCGACTAAAGTCGGCACTCTGAACGCTCGCCGCCAAAGATCGAAGTTGATGTCGCTAGCGTGCTCTGCTTACACGCACGACCTGATCCTACGAAACGATAATGATGGAATCCGCGTATCGAACATTCTGGCCCAGGTTTTGGGCAGGCATACTGGACGGAATTCTGTTCCTGCCTATCACCCTCATTGACCCGTGGGTCTACTCACATATTAACTCAAATGGTGTGTTAGCAATTTGGTTTGTTCTCTCTACGTCAACATTCTTCATCTATGAGGTGCTGATGCATGGGAAATATGGCCAGACTGTTGGCAAAATGGCCACAAGAGTAATAGTCCTTGACGTGTCACTAGATAAATTATCTATGCGACAGGCATTTCTCAGGGATAGCGTCTATATTGCGCTAACAACAGTTGGCATAATTATTGACTTCCCAAAGGTGGTCAAAGGATGGAATCCCTACCAAGGTCCCATTGGGTTATCTACCAAGATTCTTTCGTTTGCGTCATTTGGCTGGTTTCTTGTTGAATTAGTTACAATGCTCACGAATAACAAACGACGGGCATTGCACGACTTCATCGCGGGGTCCGTGGTTATCAGGCGGCAAGGTTTCCGAGAGTAATTTATGACAAAAAAACATCTGAACATCGGCTTAATCGGCTACGGCTTCATGGGGCGCGCTCACTCGAACGCGTTCTTGCAAGCGGGACGTTTCTTCGATCTTCCATTCCGCCCCGTGCTGAAGGCTGTCTGCGCGCGTAATCCCGATCGCGCGCAGACCTTCGCTGAGAACTGGGGCTACGAGTCGGTCGAGACGGATTGGCGCAAGCTGGTCGAGCGCAAAGACATTGACCTGATCGACATCGCCAGCCCGAACGATACGCACGCCGAGATCGCCATCGCCGCCGCCCGCGCGGGCAAGATGGTGATGTGCGAAAAACCGCTAGGGCGCAACGCCGCTGAAGCGAAGGCGATGACCGAAGCGGTCGAAGCCGCCAAAGTCCCGAACATGGTCTGGTACAACTACCGCCGCGCGCCGGCCGTTGTGATGTTGAAGAACCTGATTGACGAAGGGCGCTTTGGGCAAATCTTCCATTACCGCGCCAAGTTCCTGCAGGATTGGACGATCTCGAAGGATTTGCCGCAGGGCGGGGAAGGGCTGTGGCGATTGGATGTGGCGGTCGCGGGCAGCGGCGTGACGGGCGATCTGCTGGCGCACAACATTGACACAGCGATGTGGCTGAACGGCCCGATCTCCGAAGTCGTGGCGATGACCGAGACGTTCATCAAAGAGCGCAAGCACAACCTGACAGGGAACGTCGAACCGGTCGGCATTGACGACGCCAGCGCGTTTCTCTGCCGCTTCAAGAACGGCTCGCTCGCGACCTTCGAAGCGACGCGATACGCCCGCGGCCACAAGGCGCTCTACACGCTCGAAATCAACGGCGAACATGCCTCGGCGATCTGGGACCTGCACGACCTGCACCGCATCCAGTACTTCGACCACCGCGACGAAGGATTGACGCGCGGCTGGCGCAGCGTCCACGTGACAGACGGAGACCATCCATACATGAAACGCTGGTGGGTGCCTGGGCTGCAGATCGGGTATGAACACACATTCGTTCACCAGTTCGCCGATTTTCTGGAGGCGCTCGGCTCTGGCAAAGAAGCGGCGCCGACGTTCAGGGACGGCCTGGCGACGGATTATGTGACCGACGCGGTATTGAAATCAGCAAAGACCCGGCAATGGGAGAAGGTGTAGTCTCTAGGCGTGTGGAAGAGAATCAGTGGCGCCGAGAATGTAATGTTCGTTGATCTCGAAAGGGCGAGTTATGAGAGCATAACTCACCGCGGAGACGCAGAGAGCCGCGGAGGCTTCGCAGAGGATTTCTCTGAAACTCCTTCTTTCTCCTCTGCATCGTTTCTGCGCGCCTCTGCGCCACTGCGGTGAAGGTAACCTTAATCGCTGGCGCGCTGAGAGCCAGGATTACGTTTTGATCGCTACTGAATACTGGAGAACCTCATGAAAAAGCTTGTTGCAGTCTCCGCCGCTTTGCTCGCGGCTTTGCTTCTGGCCCTTCAAGGAATTGGCGCCGGCGCGCAGCAAGGCGGCCCTCCGCAGGGTCAGCCTCGCGGCGGCGGCGGTCGTGGGCCGGGCATCGAAGCCCTGGCGCCGGATGATCACACGGGGTTTGAATCCATCTTCGACGGCAAGAGCTTGAAGGGATGGGACGGTGATCCCGCTTTCTGGCGCGTGGAGAATGAAGCCGTCGTCGGCGAGACCACGGCGGAAAAGCCGCTGAAGGTGAATACGTTTCTTATTTGGCGCGGCGGCCAGCCCAAGGATTTCGAGCTTAAGCTGGAATACCGCATCAACTCGACCAACAGCGGAGTGCAGTATCGTAGCGTCGAACTCCCCGAAGTCGGCAAGTGGGTCATGAAGGGCTATCAGGCCGACATCGATTTCCAGAACACGTTCACGGGGCAACTTTACGAGGAGCGCGGTCGCGGCTTCCTAGCCATGCGCGGCCAGATGACGCTCCTGCAACAGGGGAAAAAACAGGTCATCGCCAACCTGGGCGGCGACGACCTCAAGAGTCTGATCAAGGTCAACGATTGGAATCAACTCCACATCATCGCCCGAGGGAATGAGCTCACGCACGTTCTGAACGGGCGCCTGATGGCCGCGGCGATTGATGACGACGCGACGAACCGCGCGATGGGCGGATTGATCGGATTCCAGTTGCACCGAGGCAATCCGATGAAAGTGGAGTATCGGAACATATGGCTGAAAAGACTCTAAATCGGAGCGGCCAATAGTGGGACAGGCCTTAGCCTGAAAGATGAGCGTGACAACAAATGTGGCGCGGGTAAACAACTCGCGCCACACGAACCATCATCA
>Ga0081455_10006800_pt1 | contig 12194 bp, 13 predicted proteins | sample TabmetS3T2R1_FD_70207 | JGI IMG/M metagenome (GOLD analysis project Ga0081455, IMG submission 70207) | Tabebuia heterophylla rhizosphere microbial communities from the University of Puerto Rico - S3T2R1 | ecosystem: Host-associated > Plants > Roots > Rhizosphere ... | reverse complement strand
GACGAAGGATGCATCGGCGGAGCTGATCTGGGCCAGCTGGACGCAGCTGTACGCCTGGCCTTCGGTGATCTTGACCTCGTTGATCAACTGCTCGATCACTCGATCGGGCCCAATCTTGTCGATCTTGTCGACCTGCCGCAGCACCGCGGCGGGGTCCGCAATATCCAAGCCCAGATAGAAACCCTGGGCCAGCCTGCGGTTGTTCACGCGCATCAGCACCGGCGGTAGACCAAGATCAACATGGAGTCGTTCCAGCGCGGCAAGGGTGACCAGTGGTAGCTCTACGTCATGATGCGCAGCTAGCGTTTCGGCGTTCACGATGTCCACATCAGCCTGGGTGAACTCGCGGTACCGGCCCTCCTGAGGACGCTCGCCCCGCCAGACCTTCTGGATCTGGTAACGGCGGAACGGGAACGCTAAGTGATGAGCATTCTCGAGGACGTAGCGGGCGAACGGCACGGTTAGGTCGAAGTGCAGACCAAGATCAGCGGGCTCGCCCGGATCCGCGTTCAGCCGCTGGACCGCATACACCTCCTTGTCGATCTCGCCTTGCTTAGCCAGGCGATCCAGAGGTTCCACTGCCCGCGTCTCGATTGAGGCGAAACCGTGCAGTTCGAAGGTCTCTCGCAGCCGGTCGAGGACAAACTGCTCGACGATCCGTGCCTCCGGCGTGTACTCCGGAAAGCCCGACAGCGGCCTGGGACGACTCACGCACTACTCCTTGGATAGTTCTGCGAGATCCTGCAAGTACGGGTTGGCGACTCGCTCGCGCGCCATGGTCGTCTGTGGCCCGTGACCGGGAAGCACGGCAACCGAGTCAGGCAACGACAACACCTTGGTGCGCAGGCTCTCCAGCATGTCGGCCAGGTTTCCGCCTGGCAAGTCAGTTCTGCCGATCGAGCCGGCGAACAACACATCACCGGAGAAGACCACGGAATCGATCTCGGCGCTCGCCTGGTAGGGCGCTTTGTCAGCTGCTCGCGCATCGCGCTTGGGAGCCGACGCCGTCGTCGTCGCTCGCAGAGGAAAGAACACCTCCGCTCCCTCCTCCTCCGTGCGCCGGCGCGCGATTCCCGACGCTCGCAGCTGACATTTTCTCAAATGCGAGCTGTCGCTCACGATGTCGAATTTCCGACCATTGCGGGCTTCCCGACACTCGAGGTCCGGGTTACCGCTTCAAAACGCCGCACTGGTCGGAAATTTTGCACCGCGGCCAGCAGCCACTACGACCACAGCACCGTGTGGCACGCTGAACGAATGGACCCGTGGAGCATCGGTTTGATCGTGCTGATCATTGCGGGCCTTGCGGCGATCATCTTCGGTGCACTCTGGGACCGCAGGCGAAATAAGCGGCGAGCCGCTGAAATGCTGGCGCCGCCAGCCCGGACGATCCCGCAGTTCCATCCCGACTCTCCGGCCCCGCACTACCTATCCGATCTGCAGGCCCGGCGCCGAACCGAAGGCGAGGAGCCGACCGATCTCACCGACGCTGAGCGGCAAACCATTACCGAACAACTGGCTGATCCGCAGACGGTCACTGTGGATGCCGGCTACGCATCACGTGATTTCGTCACTGATTCCAGTTCCGCCTGGGCGGTACTCGAATGGCCTGCGGTGCTGGTATGCGGCGACCCGATCGAAGCCTTCCGGGAGCTGATCCCCACCCTCGAGAAGCTGATCTTGAGCAAGACGCCGCTCGTTGTCGTGGCACCTACCATCGCTCCCGATGTGCTGGCAACGCTGGAAGTCAATGCGATCAGGCAGACCATGCGGCTGGTCGCAGTCGTCTGCCACAAAGAGGGCCTTAGCGCCGTCGCAGCCGCCTGCCACGCGATGATCATCGATCGGTCGGACCGGCAGTCCGGATATCTGGGGCCGAATGATCTTGGCCATTGCGAACGCTGGATCAGTAGCGCCACGTCCAGTCATCTGGTCGTTGCTGCAGAGACGACGAAAGAATCCGTGTGACCACGGAGAGCGCGCTGGCCACAACAGCGGTGGCCGACCGCCACACCGGCGGATGGGGATACCTGGCGGCGCTGACTCCGATTATCTTTGGCACGACCTACCTGCTGACTACTGAATTCTTGCCGCCCGGCCGTCCGTTGCTGGCTGCCCTGATGCGCTCGCTGCCGACCGGGCTGGTGTTGATCATTGGAAGTCCGATTCCGCCCCGGCGATGGATGGCTCGTTTCTTCATACTCTCGGTGCTCTACGCCTCTGGGCTCTTCCCGCTGCTGTTCATTGCCGCGTACCGGCTGCCGGGTGGCGTCGCAGCTGTGATCAACTCGCTGAGCCCGTTGCTCGTCGTCGTGATCTCTGTGCCGTTGCTTGGGAGCCGGATCCGCGCGATCCAGATCGTGGCGGGCATCTTGGGCACTGCGGGTGTCGCGTTGCTCGTCCTGCAATCGGACGCTCGGCTGGATGGGGTCGGCCTGATAGCCATGGCTGGAGCCGCGATCATGTTCAGCGTCGCGACCGTGCTGACCAAACGCTGGGGTCGCCCCGAGGGCATGACCACGATCGGCGTCACTGGCTGGATCTTCCTGTTGGCGGGACTCACCCTGCTGCCTGCCACCCTCCTTATCGAAGGACTGCCCGACCACGTCACGGCACATAACGTCGCAGGGCTCCTCTACCTGGTGCTGATCAGCGGCATCGTCGCGTACGCCGTCTGGTTCTGGGGGCTGGAGCGGCTGTCCGCGAGCGCGGTGACATTTCTAACCCTGCTCAACCCGGTCACTGCTGCAGTGCTGGGTTGGGTGGTGCTCGACCAGCGTCTGAATAACTGGCAGCTTCTCGGCGCCGTCATCGTCCTGGTTTCGGTGGTGATGGGCCAACCAGGCATGTTCGACCGGCGACGACGACGCCGATCGGCACTAGCATCGCGAGTGTGAGCGCGCCGCCGCAGCACCGCGACCGCCGCTGGCCGCGGCGCGTCTATGCGGCAGGCTCGGAGCCCGACCCACGATTCACCTTTGCCAACGAACGTACTTTCCTGGCCTGGATCCGAACCGGCCTGGGTTTCCTTGCCGCCGGCGTGGCGATCGCGGCCGTCGCAGGGTGGACCGACCGGCTCGGGCTGGAGATACGGCTGGCTTCCGCAGTCCTGGTCAGCTGCGGGCTGGCCTGCGGAATCGGCGCATTCAGCAGGTGGATGGGCAATGAGCGTGCGATGCGACTCAATGAACCGCTTCCATCCTCGCCCCTGCTGCTCGTACTCACCGCAATCGTCGCTGGTATCGGGATTGTGGCGCTGATCATCGTGGGATTCGGATGACACTCGGACCGTGGGATCCAGGACTCCAGAATGAAAGGACTGGCTTGGCCTGGCAGCGCACGATGCTGGCGGGTCTGACCTGCAGCCTGCTGGTCGCACGACTGCTCGCGCCGATCTCGATCATCTTGTCAGTGGGCATAGGGTTGCTTGCTCTGCTGTGTACGGCTGGACTCGGATATATGGCGATCCGGCGCTTCCGGTTGAACAGCCTCGCCATCCATCAGGAGGAAGCACTTGGTGACGGCAAGGCGAACGCGCTGCTGAGCATGCTGGTCGTGCTGACCGGTGTCGGCGCCTTGCTTTATGTCTCCCTCGCCTAGCGCCGAGTTAGTCGTATCCGAGCTCGTGCAGTCGATCGTCGTCGATCCCGAAGTGATGGGCGATCTCGTGTACGACGGTGATTCTGATCTCCTCGATGACCTGCTCATGGCTTTCACAAATCGCCAAGATCGGATATCGGAAGATCAAGATGTGGTCAGGCAGGCCGGTGTAGAACTCGCCACGTTCGGTGAGTGGGATGCCTGAGTAGAGGCCCAACGTATCCGGCAGGTCGGGTGGCGGATAATCCTCCACCAAGATCACACAGTTGTCGATCAGCGCCGCTAGCTCGGCCGGGATCTCGTCCAGCGCCTCCGCGACGTGCATCTCGAATTCCTCGGCGGACATCTGCATGCCAGTACTAGCCAACCGCCGCGTACCGGATGTTCACAGCCGCAGCCTAGACCGGATCAAATCTCCGACCGATACGCGAGCTTCGTCTCGCAGGTGGGCCCTTTTGGCTCCAATTTCCGACCGCTGCGGAAGATCCTCATTGACGCGCATGAATTACATCGATGAAATTCTTGCCGCGTTGATGTGACAGGATTAAAGTTTTGCGCACTTTGAGGTTTTTGTGACTTAAGTGACTGAAGTGAAAGCACACAAGTCTGACTGGAGGCCCCGGTGCGCAGAGCCGTGAGCAAGGTACGAGTCGCTGCTCTGCTGGCCGTTGCGGTGATCTTTGGGTTGCTGTCCGTTCAGACGGCGAGCGCAGCGACACAGATGACCGCGACCGTCGGCGTCAACATCCGCTCGGGTGCCAGCACCAAGACGGCAATCCTCGGCGGCCTCTATCGGGGGCAGACGGTCCCCGCCATCAGCAGCTCCAATGGCTGGACCAAGATCGAATTCGCTGGTTCCACTGCCTACGTTGCCAGCAAGTACCTCACCAAAGGCTCCAAGCTGCCACCGCCGAAGACACTCGGATCCGGCACAGCCAAGATCACTACCACCGCCCTCAACCTTCGTACGGGCCCGGGGCTCTCTTACAAAGTGATCAAGGTCCTCAGAGAAGGCACCAAAGTCACCCTGACCGGCAAGACCGCGCGGGGGTGGGCGCAGTTGGTGAGCGGCAAGTCCACCGGCTGGTCCAGCATGCAATATCTGGCCGGCTCTACCACCGGACGACCGGCGATCATCGGTACCCGGCTTGCAACGGCCGATCTTGACATCCGTACCACGAGCGGCGCCAATGCCCGGACCGTCGCGGAAGTCAAGAAAGGAACGGCACTCTCGGTCACCGGCGCGATCCAAAACGGGCGAGCGCAGATCATCTACAAGGATGCGATCCGCTGGGTGACTGCGCGGCATCTCGCGAACCTGAAGAGCAACCTGCCCTCTCCGCCCAAGCTGCCCAAGATCACAGGGACCCGGTTCGCCACCGCGACACTGAACATCCGCTCGACCTACACCGACAAATACCGGCTGCTCACCGAGGTGCCGCGAGGGACCAAGCTCAAGATCACCGGAGTCGTCAAGAACGGCCGGATGCAGATCATCTTCGAGAAGACCGTCCGCTGGGTGACCGCCAAGTATCTGTCGAAATCCGCTCCGCGCGGGGTGCCACCGAGCTGGCGCTCGGTCGAGCGGGGGCTTCAGCCGAACGCGATCAAGGTCCATCGCGCGGCGCGCGCGAAGTTCCCGCAGATCACGACCTACTACACGCTGCGGGCAGGCGTTTTCACCGACCATTCCACCGGTCGAGCACTCGACCTGATGATCCCCAACTACCGGTCGGCATCCGGCAAGGCGCTTGGCTACGAAGTCGCCGCGTGGGCCAAGGCCAATGCGAAGTCGCTCGGGATCAACTACGTGATCTGGAACCAGCACATCTGGAACATCACGCGCGATAGCGAGGGCTGGCGCTACATGGCTGATCGCGGCGGCGATTCGGCCAACCACAAGAACCACGTACACATCACCGTCTTCGCACCAGGCTTCGATCCCCGCTAAACGGCGTTGCGAGCGCAGTCGCCATGCGCCTTGACAGCGGCGCCGAAACCGCCGCCATCTCATCGGTGTCAGGATTCACCGGTGGAGATCCGAGACGCTATCGATTCCGACTGGGCCGATCTCTGGCGGTTCGTACAGCCGATTCTTGCGGCAGGCGATACCTACTGCTGGCCCCGAGACACCAGTGAGGACGCGGCACGGACATGGTGGATGGGCAAGGCAGGAGGTCGGGTGCTAGTCGCGGTCGATAATGGTGCGACTGTGGGGACGGCCGAGATTCATCCGAATCAGCCGGCCGCTGGCAGTCACGTCGCCAACGCAGGCTTCATGGTGGCGCCGTCTGCGGCAGGCAGAGGCGTCGGACGCGCGCTAGCCAACCGTGTATTGGACGTTGCAGCAGAGGATGGCTACCTGGCGATGCAGTTCAATGCTGTCGTGGAAACCAATGCCAACGCCATTCGGCTCTGGGAGTCGCTCGGATTCACGATCCTCGCCACTATCCCAGAAGCATTCAGGCATCCGGAACGTGGGCTCGTTGGCCTCCACATCATGCACCGGCCGCTTCGATCGAGTTAGAGCAGTTGGGCGATGAGCGTTGCGGCGCGAGTGGCGCCGTCGCGTTCGACTGGTCGGTAATCGACGGGTCGCCCGATTTCGTGGGTGATCATGTCGGCAATCACCTCCGGGGTGGCCGTGTCGAAGGCCAACATGCGGCCGGCGCCATATTGGTTGAGCCTGTGCCGGACATGGAAGTTCTGCTCGAAATGGTGCCGTAGCGGGACATAAAGGAATGGCCGCCGAGTAGCCGTCAGTTCCATGCAGGTCGTCAATCCGCCTTGCACGATTGCAAGATCGCAGGCGGCGAGATGCCGATAGAGCTCATGGACAAAGCCGCGCACCTCGAGGCCCTCGTGCTTAGGGAGTGTGTCCGGATCTATCCGCGGACCCGTGACCACCACCATTCGCAAGGCCGGCAGCCGACGCTTCGCCTCCGGAAATGCCTCGATCACTCGGCGCAGCAGGTGCCCACCAACGCCTGAGCCGCCAACGGTGACAATGCAAACCTGCTCATCATCTGCATAGCCGAGTTCGCGTCGCAGTCGCCCCCGATCAGCGAAATCGGAGGGATCAAAGCCGGTCACATAACCGGCGAAGGAGTAGTGCTCCCGGGTCCAGTCTCGGATCAGCGGCAACTCCGGCCCGAACGCATCCGGAACGATGTCAGAGTCATTGCCGACGAAGATCGCCCGATCACGGACCCGTGGGAACCGCGCGATGTGCTCGATCATCTCCGCGTTGTAGTCCGCGGTCAGGAATGCTTCATGATCACCGCCATCCGGCATCGGCAGCCAGCCGACAAAGTCGGTGAGCCAGACGTACGCCGCGTGCTTCTGCTCCGGGTTCTCGTGTAGGTAATAGTCGAGCTCCCAGGCCTCGTCACCGACCCAGAGGTCGTACGGCTCATCGCGTACCAGGTCATGGAAGATCATGAAGTTGGACAGCAAGATCTCATCCATCCGCCGAATCGCCTGGAAGCAATGAAGATCATGCTCCGCCGACTCGCTCTCGATGTGGCTTGATTCGTTGGCCAGCAATGCGCTTGCGGGATGAATCCGCTCACCGGCAGCCTGCAGAACTCTCGTCACCGGATGCTGCGCGAGCCAGTCAATCTCAAGATCAGGATGCAACTTGCGCAGCTCGTCCGCGATTGCAACATCGCGCTGCGCGTGTCCGAGACCGATCGGAGAAGAAATGTAGAGCACACGCTTGCGGCGGGACTTTCCACGTACCCAGCGTTGCGGCGGTGGCGCCGGTTTGACGAAGTCCCGAAGCAGCAAGTTGATCTTGACCGGATCGCGCAGGTGTGGTGCGTGACCGGAGCCTTCGAGCACGACCAGTTGACCATCGGTGTGCTCCGCGAGGGCGATCCCGCGGGACAGATCGGCCATCCCGTCGCGGTCGCCCTGTATGACCAAGACGGGACAGCGGATCCGCCGAGCCAACTCAAGTGCCTCATCGGGTTCCAGGTGATGGCTTTGAAAGGTCAATGCGAGCGTCTCCCCAGTGGTCTCCAACCCCCAGCCAACGCCATCCTCGATCGGCTTGGTCGAGTGCGGTTCTGGGAACATCGTCGACAGGAAGAACTCCACAAAGCCCCGATAGTCCCGGAGCCAGTAGTGCTTGTTGTACTTCGCCCAGCCCTCGTCAGTGTCGAGCTCGTCCTCCCACGAGTACACCGTTCGCTCCGGCAGTGGGTGCCCGCCGCCCGGATATGTTGGACCGACAAAGACAGCCGCCTCGACCCGCTCCGGGTGGTCTGCGGCGAGCAGCAGACCTCGCTGCGCGCCCAGCGAGAAGCTGACAATGATCGCCCGCTCGGTCTGCGTCGCGTCCATCACGGCAAGAGCGTCGGCTGCAAACTCGCTCTCCGCATATGCCTCGGCTGCCGTTGGTCGATCCGAGCGGCCATTGCCTCGCCCATCAAACGTGACCACGCGGCAGTGCCGCGCGAGGTACGGGACCTGCATCTTCCAGTGCCGGGAGTGCAGCAGGGACCAGGTCGGCAGCAGCAGGACCGTCGGCTCGCCACTACCGAAGACTTCGTAAAAGATCTTGATGCCGTCGCGCTCGACATAGCCGTCACGAATCGGTTGGCATGCGCGCATGGTCGGTCCTTCCGGGCCCCGCCTGGCCCTCTTCCAGTTGTCTGATCACGACGCTGATCCGCCGTAGCGCCGAGCGGATCGGCAGGACGTCGCGATCGAAACCGAGCAGCAGTAACGCCTCCGCACCGAAGAACGCCGCGCCGACCAGCGTGCCCACCTCATCGGGGGTGAACGGGCCGAGCGGGCCGTGACGCTGCTCGGCCTCGCGTGCCACCTGGTTGAGCAGGAAAAACCACCCGCCCACCAATTCGCGGACCGCGTCGCCAAGCTCCTTGTTGGACCAGCCCGCCGCGATCATCTCCTGCAGAACTCGTACGTAGCCGGAGTCAAGATCATCTTCGAGGAAGTCGCAGGCTCGCTCATAACGCTGCCACAGTGGTGCGTCCTCGGCATACATCCGGTGCTGGCGTGCCAGACGCCGCTGATTCTCCTCATCAAGCAGCGCCAGGATCAGGCCCTGCTTGGAACCGAAGTGGTAATGCAACTGGCTGAGCGGCACTCCGGCCTGCTCAGCCACCTTCCGGGTCGACAGGCCGCCATAGCCGTCGGCAAGCAGTCGGCTCCGCGCGGCGTCGAGGATGAGCGTCCGCGTGTCAATTGGTCGAACTGCGATTTCCGCCACGACTGGCCTCGCTTCAGAAGTCTGGATTCTGCAATTGACTCGATCGGTCGGTCGATCGGCCTTGACAGGACTCTAACAGGAGAGCGAGACTTCTGGCTAGTTCGGTCGATCGACCGAAACCGAGATGGCTTGAGGAGTTTCTATGAGCACTACCGCAACCGAGGTACCGCGCCGTAACGGCGTGGACGTGGCGACCCTGTTTGCCACCCTCGATGCTGTCAAAGATCAAAAAGAGATCGCCAAGTTCCAGTTCCGGGCCTCCAACACATGGGTGAGTGGCACCCACAGTCGCTCCCAGTTCTCAGACTTCTACGGCGCGATGCAGGAGATGGAGCACAAGCACGTCACCACGCTTGACGCCGACCATCCCGCAGTCCTAGTTGGACAGGACAATGGGCCGACCCCGATCGAGTACGTGCTGCATGCCATCGCTTCCTGCCTGACGTCCGGCTTGGCCAACATCGCGGCGGCACGAGGGGTCGACCTTTACAAGGTCACCTCCACCGTCGAGGGCGACATCGACCTGCTGGGAATTCTCGGGCTTTCTGACGGTACGGTCCGCAACGGCTACAAGCAGATTCGGGTCACCTTCCACATCGAAGGCGATGCAGACGATGCGACGTTACGCGGGCTCGTCGAGCAGTCTCGCCGCCGCTCTGCCGTCTATGACGTACTCACCAATCCCACGCCGATCATGATCAAGGTCATCACTGGCAAATGATCTTCATCGGCTAAACGACACCCCACTTCATGATGCGCGTTGACACCATCATTGTGGGCGCGGGCCACGCCGGGCTGGCCGTGAGCCGGCTGCTGACCGACGCTGGGAACGATCACGTCGTACTCGATCGGGGTCGGGTGGCGGAGCGCTGGCGCACCGAGCGGTGGGACTCTTTCCACCTGCTCACTCCGAACTGGATGACCCGGCTTCCTGGCTGGTGCTACACCGGACCCGATCCCGAGGGCTACCTGAGCTCTGCTGGGCTGATCCAGCATCTCGAACGGTACGCGGCGTCCATCCAGGCGCCCGTCATCCCGCACACGAGCGTTCTGGAGATCACCGCTGCGCGTGGTCCGGCTTTCGCGCGGTTCCGCGTGGTGACCGATTCGGGCACCTGGCAGGCCCGCCATGTCGTCGTGGCCACCGGCCCTCATGGCAGGGCCTACCTGCCGGCGGGCTTGTCCGGCGTGTCCGGACGCCTCGAGGTGGTCACCGCGAATTCCTACTGCAACCCGGCGGCCCTCCCTCCGGGCGGCGTGCTTGTCGTAGGGGCCTCCGCGTCCGGGGTGCAGATCGCCGACGAATTGAGTCGCGCGGGACGCGAGGTATCCCTCGCAGTCGGTCGGCACACCCGGATGCCGCGCCGCTACCGGGGGATGGACAGCTTCTGGTGGCTCGCTGCCACCGGTCGGCTCGCCCGCACCATCGATGAGGTGCGGGATGTCGGCGCGGCTCGTCGGGAGAACTCGCTGCAGCTGGTGGGCAACTCAGACCCGTGCCTGCGCGGCCGCGATCTGGATCTCGGGGTGCTGCAAGCGCGCGGCGTACGCCTTGCCGGCAGGCTCACCGAAGTCGTCGGCACAGTCGCGTCCTTCAGCAGCGATCTCGACAAAACTGTCGCCGATGCCGACCTGAGGATGCACCGCTTTCTCGACGCCGTCGATCAATACGTCGACGACGCAGGTCTCACTCGCGAGGTCCTGCCCGCAATGCGGCCCCGCCCGGCCAAGGTCTCAGACCCTGTCTCGCGCCTCGATCTCGCAGCTGAGAACATCGGAACTGTGCTCGTCGCGGCCGGCTATCGCCCGTACCATCCGTGGCTGCGCCTCCCGGTCCTGGCTCCGGACGGCTCGATCCGTCAGCGACGTGGCATCACTTCAGTGCCGGGCCTGTATGTCGTTGGGCAGTCCTTCCAGCATCGCCGCGACTCCAGCTTCATCGACGGCGCTCGACACGACGCCAGATATGTGGTCAACCACTTGCTGGGTCGAGAGCCATCGCCGAGTGCCGCGGGGGCCAATAGACGGTTGGTCGCATGACCCGGCATGACGTTGTCGTCGTGGGCGGCCGCGTCGCCGGTGCATCCATCGCGCTGCTGCTGGCCCGCGCGGGCGTGCGAGTGATCCTCGTCGACCGCGATCGGCATGGCAGCGACACCCTGTCAACCCATGGCCTGATGCGTGCCGGGGTTCTGCAGCTCACCCGCTGGGGCGTACTGCCGGATGTCGTCGCGACCGGTACACCACCGATCCGGCAAGTGATCTTCCGCTATGCCGACGGTGAACAGGCTGTCGTAGCGATCCGGCCGAGCGCGGGCGTGGACGCGCTGTACGCACCGCGCCGCTACATCTTTGACCGGCTGCTCGTCGATGCCGCGGCCGCCGCCGGTGCCGAGGTGATGCACGAAACCGGCGTGACGGTGCTGCTCCGTGACGACGCCGAGCGTGTCGTGGGTGTACAGGTCCGCAGTCGCGAAGGGCCCTCAACTGACCTCTACGCCACCCTCACGGTCGGTGCGGACGGCATACGTTCGACCGTTGCGCGACAAGTCGGCGCACGAGTGTCGCGGCAAGGCAGCAGCGCAGGTGGGGTCCTCTACCGCTACTTTCATGACCTCCCAGCCGAGGGCTACGAATGGTTCTACGGCGACCACGCCGCCACAGGTTTGATCCCGACCAACGACGGCACGTGTGTCTTCGTCGGAACCACGCCTGCTCGCATCCGGTCGTTGCGGCGCAACGGTGCCGAGCACGCGTTCAGCTCGCTTGTCGCCTCAGCAGGCCCGTCTCTGGTAGACCGGTTGGCCGGCGCAACTCCGGCGGACCGGATGCACGGATGGAATGGGGCAGCCGGCTACATGCGTCGCTGCTGGGGTCCAGGCTGGGCGCTGGTGGGAGATGCCGGCTACTTCAAGGACCCGATCACCACGCATGGGATGACGGACGCGCTCCGCGATGCCGAACTGCTTGCGGACGCGATCCTGGCCATACTCTCCGGTTCCCAGGAAGCCACCGTGCTGGCCGAATACGAGCACACGCGGGATCGGCTTTCCGACGAGATGTTCAACGTCACGGAGGCTGTGGCCGCCTACGACTGGGAACTCGATCGGGTGCGCCATCTGCTCCGCGAGGTCAGCTCGGCGATGGGCGATGAAGTTGATCATCTTCAATCGCTGCCGCGGCGGACGGCTGACGTGTCGTAGGGATGCGGCTCCGCAGATTTCAGCTGCTCTGCACTGCTTCGTAGACGCTTGCTACTTGGTTTGCGACTGCGTGCCAGGAGTAACTGCGTCGAACCAAAGCGTGTGCCGCATCTGCACGCGTCAGCCGGTCGATCGGGCTCGTCAAAGCGTTG
>Ga0081455_10001638_pt2 | contig 12194 bp, 17 predicted proteins | sample TabmetS3T2R1_FD_70207 | JGI IMG/M metagenome (GOLD analysis project Ga0081455, IMG submission 70207) | Tabebuia heterophylla rhizosphere microbial communities from the University of Puerto Rico - S3T2R1 | ecosystem: Host-associated > Plants > Roots > Rhizosphere ... | reverse complement strand
GATGTCGTCGAGTTGGGTGTGCATCATGCGGCGGAGGTGTCCCTGGCGGCGGTGCGTGGGGAGCACGCCCACACCGCTCACGGCGCCCGCAGCCACGGAACCCCCGGGGGTCGTCAGCTCGGTGGGGAAGGCCCGAGCGACGCCGCAGAGGCGCCCGTTGCGGTCGAAGGCCGCGAGGCAGCGGTCGAGGTCGAACGCGGCGCGCCGGGTCTCGATGCCCTCCGCCGACGACGGCGGCGCGAGGAACGCGGTGTGGACGACGTTGATGAAGTCGCCGAACTCGTCGTCGGTGATGGTGCGCACTGTCTCGGAAGTCACCATCGAAAGGCTAGGCACCGCGCCCCGAGCGGGCCGCAGGGGTTTCGACGGCCAGATCAGCCGTCGGCGGTCCAGTCCCGGCGGCGGAGCTCGTAGAGCGCGATAGCCGTGGCGGTGGCCACGTTGAGCGAGCCGATCCGGCCGAGCTGGGGAATGAACGTCACGCCGTCGCAGGCGGCCAGCGTGTCCGGGGACAGGCCGCGGTCCTCGTGGCCCACCACGAGGCACACCGGTGCCGTGACCGCCAGCTCCGGGAGGGGCACAGCATCGTCGGTCAGCTCCAGGCCGATGACGCCGTACCCATCCTCGCGTGCGGCCGACGCGGCGTCCGTGGCCGTGTCGTGCCATGTCCACTCGACGAAGCGCTGCGACCCGAGTGCCGTCTTCGCAGTCTTGGCGTTGGTCGGCGCCGCCGTGTCGCCCACCAGCCACAGGTGGTCGACGCGAAACGCCGCCGCTGTGCGGAGGATCGAGCCGACGTTGAACGGCGACTGCACGTGGTCGAGGAGCAGCCCCACGGGTGCCGCAGGACGGCGGCGCCAGGAGCGATGCAGGCGCTTCAGCCCCGTCGGATCGAGCTGCCGCGTCATCTCCGGACCTCGAGCAGGCGGTAGCCGGCCCGACTTCCGAGGCGTGTGACCGACCAGCCGCTCCCCTCGAGCCACCGGTGGAGCGAATCGGAGCCCAGGTGCTTCTGGACGACCAGCAGCGCCGTGCCGTCGGCGTCGAGCCGGCCGAGCCAGCGGTCGAGGAGGTCGTGGAGCGCTGCTTTGCCCACCCGCACCGGCGGGTTCGACCAGAGGGCGGCGAGCCGGACGTCGTCCGGCACCGCGTCCGGCGTGGCCACCCGAACGTTCGCGAGGCCGGCGGCCGCGGCATTCGCTCGCGTGAGCTCGAGCGCCCGCTCGTTGACGTCGACGGCCCACACCGTCGCCGCCGGCGAACGGGTGGCCAACGTGAGGGCGATGGGCCCGTAGCCGCAGCCGATGTCGGCCAGGTGACCGGCGCTGGGCGGCGCGGGCGCCGCCGCCGTCAGCAGGTATCTGGTGCCGGGATCGATGCGGTCCCCCGAGAACACGCCCCGGTCGGACCGGAGCGTCAGGGACAGGTCCGGCAGGTCGAGGCGGACCGTGGACGGGCGCGAACGCACGTCCGGCGAGCGCGAGAAGTAGTGCGAGGGCCTGCCCACGTAGGGCGACGGTAGCCGCCGACCCGACTCCGACCGACGTACGCTCTACCCATGGCCCCGTACAACATCCGCGTGGTTGGCGACCCGGTCCTGCGCCAGCGCGCCGCCGAGGTCACGACCATCGACGGGCGCCTCGCCAAGCTGGCCGAGGACATGATCGCCACCATGTACGACGCCCCGGGGGTCGGGCTGGCGGCGCCCCAGGTGGGCGTCGAGAAGCGGATGTTCGTGTACGACGTGGGCGACGGGCCGTTCACGATCGTCAACCCGCAGATCGTCGGCCGCGACGGCGAGTGGGCGTACGAGGAGGGCTGTCTGTCGGTGCCCGGCCTGTCGTGGGAGATCGTCCGCGCCAAGCAGGTGCACCTCACGGGGGTCGACCTCGACGGCAACGACGTCTCCATCGAGGCCGACGAGCTGCTCGCCCGCTGCTTCCAGCACGAGCTCGACCACCTCGACGGTGTCCTCCTGCTGGAGCGCCTCGACCCGGCGACCCGCAAGCAGGCGCTGAAGACGATCCGCGAGCTCGGCATCGGCCCCTCGGTGCTGGAGGACGCCCAGCCCAAGGGCGGCGGCTTCTCGCTCCGCTAGATCAGCCGCTCAGTCCGGGCCGGTTCCATGGCGCTCGCACCCGCACCGACGCATCCCCGGCGGCTCGTGTTCCTGGGCACCCCCGAGTTCGCCACCACCCCCCTGCGGGCGCTGATCGACGCCGGTTGGGCCGTTGCGCTGGTCGTGTCCCAGCCCGACAAGCGCCGGGGTCGCGGCGCCGGGCTGATGCCCTCCCCGGTGAAGCGGGCGGCACTCGGCCTCGGGCTGCCCGTGTCCGACCGCGTCGACGACGTGCTCGACACCGGCGCCGACCTGGGGGTGGTGGCTGCCTTCGGCCGCCTCATCAAGCCCCACGTGCTGGAGCGCCTGCCGCTGGTCAACCTGCACTTCTCGCTCCTGCCCCGCTGGCGGGGCGCGGCGCCGGTGGAGCGGGCGATCCTGGCCGGCGACGAGCGGACGGGCGTCGACCTCATGGTGATCGAGGAGGGTCTCGACACCGGGGGGGTGTATGCCCGGGCGGAGATCACGATCGGCCCCGACGAGACCGCCGACGAGCTGCGCGCCCGGCTGACGGCGCTGGGGACCGAGCTGCTGCTCGCCAACCTGCGCGACGGGCTGCCCGAACCGACGCCCCAACAGGGCGAGGCGACGTACGCCAACAAGATCGATCCGGCGGAGCTGCAGATCGATTGGGGACGGCCGGCCGTCGACATCCACCGTCTGGTCCGGATCGGCGGCGCTTGGACCACGCACCGGGGCCACCGGCTCAAGGTGTGGCGGACGGCGCTGGCGCCCGCAGGGCCGGACGAGGTTGCCGTACCGGCGGGCGACGGGCCCATCCAGCTGGCCGAGGTGCAGCCCGAGGGCCGTCGGCGGATGTCCGCGCGGGCCTGGGCCAATGGCGTCCACTGGCGGCCCGGCGACCGGGTCGGCACCTGAACGCCCACGAAGAGGCCGAGCGGATAGGCCGGCAAGCGGACACCGAACCGCCCGGGATTTGCACCGTAAGCAAAGCCCCCTCAGCTCGGCCTCCCGGCCACACTGACCACCGTGAGCCAGGAGGACGCGCCTATCCGCGCAGCTCCTAACGACGGGGGTAGCGTCCGTCGCGTGCAGAAGCCGCTGCCGGTCCGCGTGCATCTCCGAGACGCCGGCGGCGGGGGTGCGGCGTTCGACCTGCCGGCCCGGGCGGCTGCGGCCCTGGGTGAGCGCAAGCGCCCGCCGGTCGCCGTCACGATCGGCGACTACACGTTCCGCACCACGGTCGCGGTCTACGGCGGCCAGCCGATGATCGGGGTCAACAAGGGGCACCGGGCCGCCGCCGGGATCGACATCGGCGACAGCTTCGACGTGGTGGTCGTCCTCGACGAGGTGCCCCGTGCGGTCGAGGTGCCGACCGATCTGGCCGAGGCGCTGGCCGCCGACGACGTGGCGCAGGCCGCCTTCGACAAGCTGTCGTACACGCACCGCCGCGAGTACGTGGAGTGGATCGCCGAGGCCAAGCGGCCGGCGACCCGGGCCCGCCGGGTGGCCGGGACGGTCGACCGGGTGCGGACGGGCGCGAGAGAGCAGAAGTGAGCGAGCGTCCCGAAGGGCGAGAGAGCGAGCGTGGCCCGAGCGGCCCGCTGCGAAGCAGCAAGAGCGGGAACGAATGAGCGAGCAGGGCCGGCGGTGGCCTGCGAAGGTTCTGACGGTGTCGGACGGCGTCGTGGCCGGCACTCGCGAGGACCGCTCCGGCGCCGCGCTCGCGGATCGCCTGGGTGCCGCCGGCTACGAGGTCGTGGACCGGTCCGTGAGCGCTGACGGTGCCGAGGCCGTGGGGGACGCGCTGCGGGGGCTGGCCGACGGCTTCGCCGGCCTCATCGTCACCACGGGCGGCACGGGCTTCGGCCCCCGTGACCTAACGCCTGAGGGCACGCGGTCGGTGCTCGACCGCGAGGCGCCGGGGTTGGCCGAGGCGATGCGGCTGGTGAACCCCCTGGGCCGCCTGTCGCGGGCCACCGCCGGGACCATCGGACGGGCGCTGGTGCTCAACACGCCGGGATCGTCCAAGGGCGCCGTCGAGTGCCTCGACGCGGTGATCGACGTCGTGCCCCATGCGCTGGAGCTGCTGGATGGAGGCAGACCGCATTGACGTGGCACACGCCACTCGACAGAAATTAGAACGTGTTCTAATTTGGAGGAGTGGCGCTCGCCCATACGCTGCCAGGGATGGTCGACACCGACCTCGAGCACATGCTGCGGGCCGTCGAGCTGGCGGCAGGGGTGCGCGCCACCACATCGCCCAACCCCTGGGTCGGCTGCGTGCTCGTCGCCGCGGACGGCCGGCAGGTCGAGGGTGCCACCCAACCGCCGGGGGGCTCGCACGCCGAGGCGGCCGCCCTGGCCGAGGCCGCGGCAACCGGCGTCGACATGTGCGGCGCGACCGCCTACGTGACGCTGGAGCCCTGCAACCACCATGGCCGCACGCCGCCCTGTGCCGACGCCCTGATCGACGCCGGAGTCGCCAGGGTGGTGGTGGGCGTCGCCGACCCCGACCCTCAGGTGCGGGGCGGCGGGATCGAGCGGCTGCGCGCCGCGGGCCTCGAGGTCACGACCGGGGTTGCCGCGGACGTCGTCACCGAGCTGCTCGCCCCCTACGTCAGACACCGTGAGACCGGCCGCCCGTACGTCGTGCTCAAGCTCGCCGCCAGCCTCGACGGCCGTACGGCCGCCCCGGACGGCACCAGCCGGTGGATCACCGGCGAAGCGGCCCGAGCCGACGCGCACCACCTGCGCGCCGAGAGCGACGCCGTTCTCGTCGGGGCCGGCACCGTGAGGGCCGACGATCCGGCCCTCACGGTGCGGCACGTGCGCGGTCGCGACCCCCTGCGGGTCGTTCTCGGGAAGGCGCCGCCGGGCGCCAAGGTCCATCCCGCGCTCGAGCTGGCCGGCGACCTCGGTGACGTGCTCGACGAGCTGGGCCGGCGCGACGTGATCCAGCTGTTGGTCGAGGGCGGCGCGACGGTGGCCGGCGAGTTCCACCGGGCCGGCCTCGTCGACCGCTACGTGGTCTACCTCGCGCCGGTCCTGTTCGGTGGAGACGACGCCGCCGGGTTGTTCACTGGGTCCGGAGCCAGCACCATGGCTGATGTCTGGCGTGGTCGAATCGCCGGCGTCAGGCAGCTGGGCGACGACATTCGCGTCGACCTTGTCCCCTCCGTGAGGAGCGATCACTGATGTTCACCGGCATTGTCGAGGAGCTGGGTTCGATCGCCTCGGTCGAGGGTCAGCGCATCCGCATCGCTGCGTCGGTCGTGACCGAGGACGCCAGGATCGGCGATTCGATCGCCGTGGACGGGTGCTGCGTCACTGTGGTCGACCAGGGGCCCGGCTGGTGGGAAGCGGACATCACCGATGAGACGCTGAAGCGCACCACGTTCGGCGACCGGGTGCCGGGCGACCGTGTGAATCTCGAGCGGCCCGTCCGGATGAGCGACCGACTCGGCGGGCACATCGTGCAGGGCCACGTCGACGGCGTGGGGGAGATCGTCGATCCCGCCACCGACCTGCGGGTCCGCATGCCGCGCGAGCTGCTGCGCTACGTCGTCGAGAAGGGCTCGATCGCCGTCGACGGCGTGAGCCTCACGGTCGTCGACGTGCTCGACGACGGGTTCACGGTCGCCGTCATCCCCCACACCGCCGCGGTGACGACGCTCGGCACCAAGCAGCCAGGCGACCGGGTGAACCTCGAGGTGGACGTGACCGTGAAGTACGTCGAGCGGCTGCTCGCCTGGAAGGATGTCTAACGTGGGCTTCGCCAAGGTCGAGGACGCGATCACGGCAGTCGGGCGGGGCGAGATCGTCGTCGTGGTCGACGACGAGGACCGCGAGAACGAGGGCGACCTCATCATGGCGGCCGAGTTCGCCACCCCCGAGAAGATCGCCTTCTTCCTCCACCACACCTCCGGCGTCATCTGCGCGCCGGTGACCCGGGAGCGTGCCCGGGAGCTCGACCTCCCGCTGATGGTCGCCAACAACACCGAGACGATGCGCACGGCTTTCACTGTGAGTGTCGACTTCCGCCACGACACCACCACGGGCATCTCGGCCCACGACCGGGCGGCAACCGTCCGGGCGCTCGTGGATCCGGCGACCCGGCCCCTCGACCTGCTGCGACCGGGCCACATCTTCCCGCTCGAGGCACGCGACGGGGGCGTGCTGAAGCGGGCCGGGCACACGGAGGCCGCGATCGACCTCGCCCGCATGGCCGGTCTCTATCCCGCCGGCGTGCTGTGCGAACTGGTCAACGAGAGCAAGAACGACATGGCCCGGCTGCCCGAGCTCGAGCGCTTCGCCGAGGAGCACGGGCTGGTGTTGATCTCGATCGCCGACCTCATCCGCCACCGCCGCCAGACGGAGAAGCTGGTGCGGCGGGTGGCCGAGGCGCGCATACCCACCGAGTGGGGCGAGTTCACCTGCTACGCCTACGAGTCCGTCCTCGACGGCGAGCACCACATCGCGTTCGTCAAGGGGGCGGTGCAGGGCCAGGACAACGTGTTGGTGCGGGTCCACTCCGAGTGCCTGACCGGCGACGTCTTCGGGTCGCTGCGCTGCGATTGCGGCCTGCAGCTCCAGGCGGCGATGAAGCAGGTGGCGGACGAGGGGATGGGCGTGGTCGTGTACCTCAGGGGCCACGAGGGTCGCGGGATCGGCATCGGCCACAAGCTGCTGGCGTACCAACTGCAGGACGAGGGGCACGACACCGTCGATGCCAACATCGCGCTCGGCATGCCGGTCGATAGCCGCGAATACGGCATCGGCGCCCAGATCCTGGTCGACCTCGGCATCACCACGATGCGGCTGCTGACCAACAACCCGTCGAAGAAGGGCGGGCTGGCCGGCTTCGGCCTGGAGATCACCGAGCGGGTGCCCTTGCAGACCGCGCCCAACGCCGAGAACATCGCCTACCTGCGCACCAAGCGCGAGCGCATGGGACACCTGCTCGAGGGCCTCGATGACGTGCTGTAGTGCCCGCCGGGACGCTGGGAGCTCGCGCCGCCGTGGCGGGTGAGGACGCCCGCGCCGTCGTCCCCGACGGGCTCGACGGCTCCGGGTTGCGGGTGGGGCTCGTGCGGTCGCGCTGGAACGCGGCGATCGTCGAGCGGCTGGTCGGGGGTGTTCGCCGCGGGCTGTCGCGGGCCGGCGTGGCGGACGACGCCGTGATGGAGATGTCGGTGCCGGGGTCGTTCGAGATCCCGTTCGGCGCCAAGGTGCTGGCGGAGTCGGGCCGCGTCGACGCGGTGGTCTGCGTCGGCGCCGTGATCCGGGGCGAGACGACGCACTACGACTTGGTCGCGGGGGAGTGCGCCCGCGGCATTCAGGACGTGCAGCTCGCCACCGGCGTCCCGGTGGCGTTCGGCGTGCTCACGACCGAGGACGAGGGCCAGGCGCTGGCCCGCTCCGAGGGCCCGGGTGGCCACAACGTCGGCGAGGACGCGGCGCTGGTGGCCGTCGAGATGGCGTGCCACGTTCGCCGGTTCGCCCCCCTGGCAAACCGGGCGTAGTTGTGCGGCATATGACCGCATAGCTACAACCAGAACGACTTAACCTCGATCCCGATGTTGAAACTCGTGCTCCCCAAGGGCTCGCTCGAGCGGGCCACGTTCGCGCTGTTCGACGCTGCCGACCTCGGCGTCAGGCGGTCGTCCCAGGTGGAGTACAAGGCGTCGGTCGCCGATCCCCGTATCGACGAGGTGCGCATCCTCCGTCCCCAGGAGATCCCGCGCTACGTGGCCGACGGGCTCTTCGACATCGGCATCGCCGGGCGGGACTGGGTCGAGGAGACCGAGAGCGACGTGGTCGTCCTGGGCGAGCTCGAGTACTCGAAGACCTCCGCCAACCCCTTCCGGATCGTGGTCGCGGTAGCCGACGACTCGCCGTGGGACAAGGTCGAGGACCTGCCCGACGGCGTGAAGGTCTCGACCGAGTACCCGGGCCTCACGCGGCGGTTCTTCGCCGACCGCGGTGTGCGGGCCGACGTGCGCCTGTCCTACGGGGCCACGGAGGCGAAGGTGCCCGACATCGTCGACTGCGTGGTCGACGGCACCGAGACCGGTCGGGCGCTGCGGGCCGCCAACCTGAGGATCATCGGCGAGGTGCTGGCGAGCTTCACGGCACTGATCGCCAATCCCACCTCCCACGCCGACCCGGCCAAGCGGCAGGCCATGCTGCAGCTCAAGGTCCTGCTCGACGGGGTGCTCGAGGCGCGCGGGAAGGTGCTGGTGAAGCTGAACGTCAGCGGCGACCGCCTGGGCGACGTGATCCGGTTGGTCCCGTCGATGAAGGCGCCGACGGTGTCGGAGCTCTTCGGCCAGGGCGGCTACGCGGTCGAGACGGTGGTGGCCAAGTCGGTGGTCAACACGCTCATCCCCGCCCTCAAGGACGCGGGCGCCACCGACATCATCGAGCTGCCGCTGGCCAAGATCGTCCACTGACGCCTCGTCCGATGGCAGCCTTGGAGTCCGGGAGCGGTGTCGTGGAGGAGTTCGACGAGCAACGCGGGTTGGGAACGATCCTCGCCGACGACGGCGCCCTGCTGCCGTTCCACTGCACGGCGATCGCCGACGGCAGCCGGACGGTGGAGGCGGGCCGGCGAGTCCAGTTCAGGGTGACCCCTGGTCTGTCCGGCCGCTGGGAGGCGACCCGGGTGGAGAAGGTCTAGTGGACCGTCGCGCCCACTAGTGGACCCTCGCGGAAGTCATCGTGGCGTCTCGCCGGTCAGATTCGCCGCTGGACGTCGTCCTCGTCGTCGCCGCAGCCGCTGGCTGCGCCTTCCTCCTGCGTCCTCGCCAGCGACGAATCTGACTCGGCGATACATCCCCGGAACTTCCGCGAGGGCCCACTAGGACCCCGGTGCCGCGTCCGAGGACCCGCCGGCCGAGCGCGACACCTCGACGAACGCCAGCTGGATCTGGTTGAGCGCCTGCCGCAGCGGTTGCTCGGCCTCGCCCAGGCGTGGACCCAGGCCGGTGACCACGGCGGCGAAGGCGTCGATGGCGACCCGCGCGTCGTCGAGCTTGGGCTGGGGTTGTGACAGGTGCAGGGCCGCCAGCTCGTAGAACTGGAGTGCCTGCTCCCCGACCACCGATCCGGCGGGGGCATCGAGCAGCTGCCGTCGGGCGCTGTCGACCTGGCGAGCGAACTCCTCGGCTTCGGCGCGTTCCTCGGGTGACAGGTCGTCCAGGGAGGTCGGACCGGATTGGGGTGGCGCCGTGGGCGCGTCCTCCGGCGCCGACGTGGCATCGGGTGCGGGACGGCCGGGGCGTTCGACCGGGTGTTCGCCGGAAGGCGTCCAAAGGCTCATGGATTCGCTCGCTTGGGATCGCTCACGGTTTGGCGGCTGTTCTCGGGCGCGGGTGTGGACAGGTGGTTCCTCGCTGGTACCCTACGCCGGACAACCTCATGGGAAGTGGGCCCTTCAAGGAGATCTCGATCTGCCGCAAAGGTCCCCACCCGGCCACCGGTCCATTGGCGGGCCATGTGCGTCCGGGTCGATCGGTCGCAGCGGGCCTGCCCGTAGCGGACGTCGGCTTCCCGGCGTCCGTGTCGTCGTTTTGGGCCCGGATGCGAGGTGGACAAGCCCCGGAAACACATGCGACGGAGGTGTCTGCGCATCGATGAGGAGTGAGCGGCGATAGCTACGCCGACCAACAACGAACCCCGGATCAACGACCGCATCCGCGCTCGCGAGGTGCGGCTGGTCGGTCCGGATGGCCAGCAGATCGGCATTGTTCCCTTGCCCGAGGCCTTGGCCATCGCCCGAGAAGCTGATCTCGACCTGGTCGAGGTCGCTGCCCAGGCGAATCCGCCCGTCTGCCGGATCATGGATTACGGCAAGTACAAGTACGAGGCGGCGCAGAAGGCCAAGGAGTCCCGGCGCAAGGCGAGCAACGTCTCCATCAAGGAGATGAAGTATCGGCCGAAGATCTCGAAGGGCGATTTCGATACCAAGACCCGAAAGGTCGAGCGGTTCCTGCAGGACGGTCACAAGGTCAAGGTGACGCTGACGTTCCGTGGGCGAGAGATGCACCATCCCGAGCTCGGGCGCCGCATCCTCGACGACGTCGTCGAAGCCGTGCAGGACCTGGCCCGGGTCGAGATCTTCCCGAGGGTCGACGGCCGCAACATGACGATGGTGCTGGCACCCGATCGCAAGGCCCAGGCGGCACGCGAGCGGGGGGCTCGGCGCCAGGCAGCCCAAGCCGCCGAGACGCCAGCCACCAGCACGAACAACACCAACAGCAGACCGACAACGAGCAGCACGGGCAGTGCCAACAGCACCGACGGGCAGGCGGCCGGTACCGCCACACCCCAAGCGATCAGCGCTGCGGCGCCGCCCGAGCCCAATCGCTGACGAACGACAGCATCTGATCACCCGCCGAGTGCGGGCCACGACTGGCTCTGGCTCGCGCCCGACACCAGAGGTTCCCCCATGCCCAAGATGAAGACCCACCGCGGTGCCGCCAAGAGGTTCAAGATCACCGGCACCGGCAAGGTCCGCCGCCGCCAGGCCAGCCTCAACCACATGCTCGGGAAGAAGACCTCTGCGCGCAAGCGCCGGTTGGCCCGCCCCGAGACCCTGCACCCGGGTGACGAGGCGCGCATCAACCGCATGCTCGGGCGCTGACCCCGCGCCCGTCCCGCCCGTCCCCTGATCGACGAAAGGAGCTCCCCATGGCCCGGGTGAAGCGATCCGTCCACGCCAAGAAGAAGCGCCGCGTCACCCTCGAGCGCGCCAAGGGCTACTACGGCAACAAGAGCCGCTCGTACCGCGCCGCCAATGAGCAGGTGATGCACAGCCTGCAGTACGCCTTCCGCGACCGCCGCGCCCGCAAGGGCGACTTCCGGCGGCTGTGGATCCAGCGCATCAACGCTGCCTGCCGCCAGAACGGCACTACGTACAGCCGGTTCGTCGCCGGCCTCCGCCTCTCCGGCATCGAGGTGGACCGCAAGGTGCTGGCCGACCTGGCCGTCACCGATCCCGCTGCGTTCAGCGCACTTGCCGCCACGGCGGACAAGGCGCTCGACGATGGTGCGGAGCACGCCTCGGCCTGAGGCCACCGGCTGCGTGCCCGGTCACGTCTCGATCCGGCATCCGACGATCAAACGACTGCGGCGCCTTTCGGGGCGCCGCAGTGCGCGTTCCGACGAGTGCGCGTTCGTGATCGATGGCCCCACCCTGCTCTGCGACGCGCTCGATGCCGGCGTGCCGCTCGACGAGGTCGTGGCCGAGGCGCGCTGTCCGGAGGACCTTCTGGCGCGCGCCGCAGAGGCCGGGGCGACGGTGCGGTCGGTGGACGACGGAGTGCTGGCCCGAGTGACCGACACGGTCACACCCCAGCCGGTGGCTGCGATCGGGCGATTCGCGGACGTCCCACCCGCGACGGCCGTGGCGGCGGCCGGCCCGCTGGCGCTGGTGTTGGTGGGCGTCCGCGATCCCGGCAACGCCGGCACGCTGCTGCGTTCCGCCGAGGCCGCGGGCGCCGGCGCCGTGCTGTTCTGCGACGGGTCCGTGGACCCCTACGGGCCCAAGTGCGTCCGGGCGTCGGCCGGGTCGGTGTTCCGGGTTGCGGTGACCCGCTCGGGCGACGCCGTCGAGGCCCTCGGCTGCCTCGCATCCGCCGGTCTCGGGACGCTGGCGACCGTGGCCCGCGGCGCCCGGTCGTACGACCAGGTCGACCTCGCCCACCCGGTGGCGCTCGTGCTCGGCAACGAGGCCCACGGGCTCCCCGAGGACGTCGCCGCCCGGGTGGGGCGGGCCGTCAGCATCCCCATGGTCGGACGAACGGAGTCGCTCAACGTCGGGATGGCGGGAACGATCCTCTGCTTCGAGGCGCTGCGGCAGCGCCGGCAGCGCGACCAGGCCTCCGACCAGGCCAACCGACTGGACGCGACGCGGCCGTAGCGGGCAGGGTGCACCGAACTATGACCGACGACCCGACGGCTGAGGTCACCCGCGAGATCCAGCGCATAGAGGACGAGGCGCGCGTGCGCATCAACGCCGCCATGACCGCCGACGAGCTGCGCACGGTCGAGGTCGAGGTCCTGGGGCGCCGCTCGGCGCTGGCCGGGCTCCGCCAGCGGCTGGGCGAGC
>Ga0081455_10006799_pt1 | contig 12195 bp, 15 predicted proteins | sample TabmetS3T2R1_FD_70207 | JGI IMG/M metagenome (GOLD analysis project Ga0081455, IMG submission 70207) | Tabebuia heterophylla rhizosphere microbial communities from the University of Puerto Rico - S3T2R1 | ecosystem: Host-associated > Plants > Roots > Rhizosphere ... | reverse complement strand
TGGTTCGAACCGCGCGGGCGTCGGTGCCGCCTCCGGGCTCGGTGAGCGCGAACGCGCCGATCGCCTCGCCCCGCGCCATCGGCACCAGCCACCGCCGCTGCTGCTCGTCGGTCCCGAACCGGAACAGGGCGTTCGCCGCCAGGCCCACCGCGGCCTCGAGCGTGATCGCCAGCGACGAGTCGTAGCGCGCGATCTCCTCAAGGCACAGGCAGAACGACAGGAGGTCGCCGCCCTGGCCGCCGAGGTCCTCGGGGAACGGGATGCCGAACAGCCCGATCTCGGCCATCCGCTTGACGGTCTCGGTGGGGAACTCCTCGCGCTCGTCGGCCCCGGCCGCCGCTGGCGCCACGACCTCCTCGGCGAAGGCGCGGACCGCGGCCCGGAGCTCCTGTTGCTCGGGCGTGAGCTCGAAGTCCACCGAAGGCAGCCTACCGACTGGCCCGCGAGAACCCGGAAGCGGGCCTCAATCGGTCCGTCTGAAGCCCTCGATGTCCAGGATCGACCCGGTTCGCTCGCCCTCGGGCCGCACGACGACCTCGAGGCGCTCACCGATCTCGAGCGGCTCCTCCCCCGGCTCGAGCACCCGATGGATCAGCACCGCGTCCGCCCCGTCGAGCCGGACCGCTCCGAGCACGTCCGGACGGTCGAGCGGCTCGCCCTCGATCCCCGCGAACACGATCGTGAACGACACGAGCTGGCCGGCCGGCCCGACCTCGGTGTCGGCCGACAGCTCCGAGAAGTCCCGCTCGCAGAACCGGCGGGCCGGCACGTAGGTGGTGCCGCACGCGGCGCAGTGGGAGCCGAGCACGACGCCGCGCTCGTGCAGCGCCGTGAAGAACGCGTCGCCCCCCACGCCGGGCGTGTATCGGTGGCGGACGGGCATGTCGCCCGGCCAGCGCCGGATCTCGTCGGGTCGCGCGATCTTCTCGAGCACTACGCCGTACCTCCGCGTGGCCTGAAGTACGCGATGTCGAGGATCGAACCGGTCCGTTCGGCGACCGGCTTCCACACCGCCTCGACGGCCATGCCGACGCGCGCATCCTCGGGCGTGACCTCGCCCAGCATGTGGAGGAACCCGCCGTCCGAGCCGTCGATCGCGATCACCGCCGGGAGCTGAGGCTCGTCGAGCGGCTGCATGTCCCACGACACGTGGCAGATCGAGAACGTCTGCACGACGCCGGTGTTCTCGACCTGCACCCACGCGTCCGTGCCGCGGAAGCATCGCTCGCAGAACATCCGCGGCGGCACGAGGACGCGGCCGCAGTTGCGGCACTCGCGACCCATGATCGTGCCCTCGCGCAGGCCGTCCAGGAACCGGCCGACGGCGACCCCCGCGTCCCACTCGTACTCGGCGCCGATCGCGTCCTCCACGGCGCCGGTCGCCGAGCGGAACTCGGCGTCCGAGAGCGACGTCGCGGGCGTCGCCACCGGCGGCGTCTCGAGCTGCGTCGCCGTCGTGGGTGGCCCGCCCTCGCGGCCCATCACCACGACCGTGCCGACCTGCATCAGGTCGCCCCAGGCCTGCGCGACGCCGCGTTCGGGCGTGCCGGGGACCTGGCGCGCGCCGGCCTCGCCGCGCAGCTGCCAGAACAGCTCGGCGACCTTCATCAGGCCCGCCGCCGCGATCGGGTTGCCGACGCCGAGCAGCCCGCCGCTCGGACAGGAGGGCAGGTCGCCCGTGCGATCGAGCACGCCGTCCCGGGCCGCCTCGGGGGCCTTGCCCTTGTCGAACAGCAGCAGCCCCTCGAGGTGGTGCAGCTCCTTGTAGTCGAACGGGTCGTAGGGCTCGGCCACGTGGATCTGCTTGCGGGGCTCGGTCACGCCGGCCATCTCGTAGGCCATGCGCGCGGCGTTCGCGACGTACTCCGGGAACACGAGGTCCCGGTTGGTCCAGTACGCGGTGTCGAGGTTCCACCCGACGCCCTGGATCCACACCGGATCGCTCGAGATCCGCTTGGCCGCCTCCTCGCTCGCGACGACGAGCGCCACCGCCCCGTCGCTGATCGGCGAGACGTCGAGGCGCTGCACCGGCCACGCGAGCGTCTCGGATGCGAGGACGTCCTCGACCGTGATGTCGGCCTGCCCGAGCAGCGCCGCGGGATGGTCGGCCGCGTTGCGCTTGTTCTTGACCGCGACGGATGCGATATCGCGCTTGTCCAGGCCGTGCACGGTCATGTAGCGGTTCATCTCGAGCGCGAAGATCCACAGCAGGTTGGGGCCCAGCGGGCGTTCGAGCACGTTGTCGAAGATCGTGAGGAACGCGCCCTGCGGGTGCGGTTGCGTCGAGGACATCTTCTCCTCGGCCACCGCGAGGACGACGTCGGCCATCCCGCTCGCGACCGTGTAGTACGCCTGGATCGCGGTGAACACGCCGCTCCCGCCCCCCACGTAGGTCCGCATGTAGGGTCGTCCGAACGCCCCGGCGCCGTCGGACAGGTACTCCCCCTTCATGTGCACGCCGTCGAACGCATCGGGCGCGCTGGTCAGACAGACGGCGTCGACCCGGTCGAGCGAGAGCTCGCACGACGCGAGCGCCTCGCGCGAGGCCTCCCACGCGAGCTCCTTGCCGGTCTCCTGCGCCCGGCGGACGAACCTCGTCATCCCCGCGCCGACGACCGCGACCCGCCGTGCCATCTCAGGCACCCTCCCCCGCGCTCCCGGCGCCCGGCGGCGCGTACTCGATCAGCTGCATGGAGTTCCCGTCCGGATCGTCGAACGACGCGTAGCGGGCGATCCCGGGCACCTCGCCCAGGTGCTCCTCGAACACGACGCCGCGCTCCTCGAGCGCGGCCTTGGCGAGGTCGAGGTCGGCGACCCGGAACACCGCCGTCCCACCGTGCGGCGTCGGGTGTCCGTCGCGCGAGCCGTGCAGCCCGATCCTGACCGGACCGGCCTCGAGCTCGGCCCACTCGTCGCCGTGGCGGCTGCCGACCGACAGGCCGAGCCCGTCCCGGTAGAACGCGACCGCGCGGTCCATGTCGGTCACCCAGAACCACACGTGGTCGACGGCGTCGAGCCTCATCCGCCGGCCCCCTCATCATTGGCGAGCACGACGACGGCGGCCGAGGTCGAGGGCGCCGCGCGGCTCGACTGCGCGACCGCGACGAACGCCTCGTCGACCTGGCGCTCGCCGGCCTCGCCGCGGAGCTGCTCCACGCACTCGAGCAGCCGGACGAGCCCGTTGGCCTCGAAGAGGTTCCCCTGGCCGAGCGAGCCGCCCGAGACGTTCACGGGCAGGTCGCCGCCGGGATCGAGCTCGCCCTCGTCCAGCATCTGCGCGAGCTCGCCCGCCTCGCCGAACCCGAGCGCCTCTAGGGCCTGCAGCTCGCGGTACGCGAACGTGTCGTCGACCTCGGCCAGGTCGATCTCCTCCTGCGGGTCGGCGATCTCGGCCAGGCGGTAGGCCCGCTCGGCGGCCCTGGTGACCGGCTCGGCCTCGCCCCAGGTCCGGCTCTCCAGGCTCGGGGCGCCCGAGGCCCAGCCGGCGCCGAGCAGCCACACGGGCGCCTCGGTCATCTCGCGCGCGCGGTCCTCGGCGGCCAGCACCGCGATCACGCAGCCGTCGGCGCGCGCAGCCACCTCGAGCTCGCGGAGCGGCCAGGCGACCGGCGCCGAGTCGTCGACGTCGTCCACCGCCACCTCGGCGGGGTAGGCCGCGCGCGGGTTGTCCAGCGCGTTCGAGCGGTTCTTGGCCGCGACCATCGCGCAGTGCTCCTCGGTCAGACCCGAGCGCTCGAGGAACGCGTTCATGTCGAGTCCGCCGACCGCGAGGGTCGGGAACCGTAGCGGCCGGTTCAGCACCGGGTCCAGCGCGAACGCCTCGATCGCGCCGAGGGTTCGGACGTCCGAGGCCCTGCTGTGCGCCTCGACGGCCACCACCGACGCGAGCCCGGAGGCGATGAGCATCATGCCGGTGGCGACCCCGAACAGCCCGTCCGCGGCCACCGTCTGCACCGGGCGCTGCGCCGCGCCGAGCTGATCGGGGACGTACTCGTCGAAGATCGAGGTGCCCTCGAGCAGGTCCTCCGAACAGCACACGAACGAGTCGACGTCGGTCCGGGGATCCACGCCGGCGTCGTGGTACGCGCGCTGCGCGGCCTCGAACATCAGCTCCTTCGTGGACAGGCCCGACACGACGGGCGCGAACCCGGCGTGCCCGATCCCGACGACCGCCACCCTGGGATCCACGGGGCGATTGTCCCATCAGGCCGTTCGACCCCGCGAGCCGCGGTTCGTTAGGCTCGGTGCACGGTGGCGGATACCCCCGGTCGGGACCTGTGGCGTCGCATCCGCTGGCCGGCGCTCGGGCTCGCGATCGCGCTCGCCTACGGCGTGGCCGGCTACATGCTGCTCGAGGGATGGCGGTTCCTCGACGCCCTGTACATGACGGTCACCACGCTGACGACCGTGGGGTTCCGGGAGGTCCGGCCGCTCGACGACGGCGGGATGGTGTTCACGCTGTCGGTGATCACCATCGGCGTGGGCCTCGTGCTCACGACGGTCACCGTGGTGGCGCAGTGGGTGCTGGAGGGCGACTGGGGAGAGCGATCGAGGAGGCATCGGATGCAGCGCCGGATCGACGATCTGACGGGGCACTTCATCGTGTGCGCTTATGGGCGCGTGGGGCGGGCGGTGGCCCGGGAGCTCGAGGACGAGGGTGCCGCCTTCGTCGTGGTCGACCCCGACGAGCGGCTCGTCGAGCGGATGCGCGATGACGGCGTCGCCTACCTCATCGCCGACCCGACGCACGAGGAAGTGCTGCACGCCGCCGGCGTCGAGCGGGCCCGCGGCCTGGTATGTGCGGTCGACTCGGACGCCACCAACGTCTTCATCGCGCTGGGCGCGCGCGCGCTCAACCCCGACCTGTTCATCGTCGCCCGGGCGTCGGAGCCGGGATCGGACGAGCGACTGCGGCGAGCCGGCGCCAACCGCGTGGTGTCGCCGTTCGTGTCCAGCGGCCGGCACATGGCGCTCGTGGCCATGCGCCCGAACGCCGACGACGTGGTCGCGCTCGGCACCTCGGGCGCCGCATCGATGGCGCTCGAGGAGGTGCGGGTCGAACAGGGTTCGCTGCTCGACGGCATGTCGGTCGGGCAGGCACTGGGATCCACCCCGGTCCTGGCGGTCCGGCACGCGGGGGGCCAGATCGTCCCGAACCCACCGGCGGACCTCCAGCTCCGGCAGGGAGACCTCGTGCTGCTGCTGGGCGAGTCCGAGCTGTCGTCGCTTCGCTCGTCCTCGGCGCCGCCCCAGGCCTGAGCCCTAGCGGACGCCGACCTTCGCCGAGCGCCGGTCGACGAGCCGCGCCGCGATCGGCCCGCAGATCGCCAGCAGGAGGACGTAGACGGCGGCGAGCGGCCCGAGGTCGGGCTCGGCGCCCTCGGCCACGGCGATCCCCGCGATCACGATCGAGAACTCGCCGCGGGCGATCAGCGCGGCGGCCGCACGCGCCCGGCCTCGGCGGCCGATCCCGGCCCGCCGGGCGACCGCCCACCCGGTCGCGACCTTCGTGGCCACGCCGGCGGCGGCGAGCACCAGCGCGGCCGGCAGCGCCCCCGGGATCGTCCCGGGATCGACCTCGAACCCGAAGAACAGGAAGAACGCCCCGGCGAACACCGAGCGCAGCGGGACGAGCAGCGACCTGGCCCGATCGGCCGCCGGGCCCGAGAACGCGATGCCGGCCAGGAACGCCCCCACGGCGGCCGAGACGTTGAACGCCTCGGTCACGCCGGCGGTGAGCAGCACGACCGCGAGGATGCCGAACAGCAGCGCCTCGTCCGAGCGGCTGAACACCGCCCGGCTGATCGCGGGACCGAACCTGGCCGCGATCGTCAGCACGGCAAGGACCAGGAGCGCCGCGGCCCCGATCGACAGCAGCACCCGCCAGAAGGTCCCGCCGACCAGGAGCACGCTCGCGACCGGCAGGAACCCGGCCATCACCAGGTCCTCGATCACCAGCACCGCCAGCACGAACGGCGTCTCCCGGTTGCCCATCCACCCGAGCTCGTCCATGGTCCGGGCGACCACGCCCGAGGACGAGATGTAGGTGACGCCCGCCAGGAAGATCGCCGGGACCAGCCCCCAGCCGAGCACCAGTCCCGCGAGGAGTCCCGGAACGGCGTTGAGCACCAGGTCGATCCCGCCGACGGCCGCGTTCGAGCGCATCGCGTCCATCAGTTCGGAGGCCGAGTACTCCAGGCCGAGCGAGAACAGGAGCAGGATCAGGCCGATCTCGGCCCCCGCCTCGATGAACCGGTTGGCGGTCACGAGCGGCACGATCCCGCCCTGCCCGAACGCGAGCCCCGCCAGCAGGTACAACGGGATCGGAGAGAAGCCGAACCGCGTCGCCACCCGCGCCAGCACCGCGAGCAGCAGGATGACCCCGCCGAGCTCGAGCAGGAACGAGGCGTCGTGCACGTCAGCCCGAACGCAGCAGGATCGCCAGCTCCTCGATCCCCCGCGGGGTGCCGACGACGACGAGCGTGTCGCCGCCGACCAGGCCGAACTCGGGCCCCGGCGCGGGGTGGGCCGTGCCCTCTCGGATCACGGCGACGATCGAGACCCCGGTCCGGGTGCGGGCGCCCGTGTCGCCGATCGTCCGCTCGTGGAAGGGGCCGGCCACGGTCAGCGGCAGCCGGTCGACGGCCAGCCCCTCGACACCCTGCTCGAGCTCGGCCAGGTCCCGGGCGACCTTCGACGCGCCCAGGAGCTCGGCCAGCGTGCGGCTGTCCTCGGCCCCGAGGCGGAGCAGGTCGTGAGACGTGTCCGGGTCCTCGACGTCGTACCGGACGAGCTCGCGCACGCCCGATCGATGGTGGACCACGCCGATCCGACCCCCGTCCTGCGCGACGAACTCGTAGCGGACGCCGATCCCCGGAAGCGGGGTCTCGGTCACGACCGCCAGGTCGTCACCCGTTCCGCGGGTCACAGGGCATCGAGCTGACGTCGGAACGCCGCCTCGTCGAGCCGGTCCTGGTGACCCTCGCCCCAGAACACCATCAGGGTGCCGAGCCACGTGACGGCCAGGCCCAGGACGATGTTGAACACCCCGCCGATCTCCAGGATGCCGAGCGTCATCGCCGCGTAGCCTGCGACCACGAGCCCGAACCCCACGAGGTCGAGTCGTACGCGCGGCCGCGTTCTGGCCGCGGGTCGATCGAGCGTTTCCATGTGCATCGCCTCCGATGTCTGATCAAGCCGGGAGGTGGACGAGCACCTCGTCGAGCAGCTCGATCGCGCGAGCGGTGCCCGGCTCCTCCCTCTCGTCCGCGAGCGACGTCTCGATCTGCTGCCGCGCGCGAACGACGGCGACACGCCGTCCGGCGGCCGAACGTTCCAGCTCCCGGACCGCCTCTTCGCGATCGGCTCCCGACGTCGCGAGCGCGAGCGCCTGCTCGCGGATCGCCTCTGCGTTCGACATGGGTCCTCCCCTCGACGTTGGTGGGAACGGAACGCACGCTGAACGCATCGCACGATGCGCCGGCGAACGCGTTCCGTTCAGGCTGCGAGCGGCGGTGGCGGACCTCGTCCGGCCTGATGCAGCGCGAGCGGCTGGAACCGCCCGATCGGGTCCGCGGGCCAGGGCCCGTGCACCATGCCGAGCGGCAGGTGCAGGTTCGAACGCCCGGCTGGTGTCGCCCACAGCACGCGCGAGCCCTCGGTCCGCTTGAGTGCGCTCGAGAGCGTCGGCCGGTCGGCCGTGACGACGAGCAGGGTCGTCAACGACTCGATCGCGACCGAGCTCTCCGAACCCGCGGGGGCGGCGCCGACGCCGCCGAGACCGCCCTGGGACGCGACGGCCCACGGCAGCACCGCGACCGAAAGGACCAGCACGCCGCGGACGCGCCGAACGGCCAGGAGCCTCCTCATGGGGTCGAGCTTAGGCGCGCGCCCACGGCGGTCGCAATCGAGCACTCGGCTACTGACCGAGGATCTTCTTCTTCTGGATCTGGAACTCGGACTCGGTGAGCACGCCGCGGTCGCGAAGCTCCGCCAGGCGCTCGAGCTCTCCGCTGGTGCTCGGGGCCGCGGGCGGCGTCGCCGGCGCCTGGGCAGGCCCGGCGGGCGGCGACGAACGCACGTCGCGTCCCTGGTACATCCGCTGCTGGTTGAGCTCGCCCTGGTGGTAGATCGTCCGCTGCACCTCTTCGGGGTTGCGGATGTCGCCGAACACCTCTCGCCCGAACTCGCTCGCCGAGCTGATGATGAGGTCCCCCGCGCCGATCATGCGCTCGAACACGCCCTGGTGGAACCGCACGTCGTTGATCGCCTCGAGCGGGATCTCCATCGACCGTTTCGCGATCCATCCCTCGCGGTGGATCACCCGGTCCGAGGTCACGACGAACCACGACGTCGCCCACGCGATGAACCTGCGGACCGGGAAGACGATGAGCAGGAACAGCGCGATCGCGGTCGCGCCCCATACCACCGCGCTGCGTCCGGACCCGTCATCGGGCGCGTACCCGATCGCGAAGCCGTACCCCACGACGATCGCGATCGTGACGATCGCGGGCATCACCAGGGCGATCCAGTGCGGCCGGATCTCAAGGACCAGTTCCTCGTTCGGCACCAAGAGCTTGCGGGGGAACGGCATGGCCGAATCCTACTCCAGGTGTTCGACCACCCCGAAGCGCACGACCTCGTCGCCCGAGGGCGTGCTGACCACCAGCCCGCCGCGCTCGTCGAGGTCCGCCGCCTCGCCCTCGATCACGCCGTTCTGCGTGACCGCCCGCACCCGCGTGCCGAGCGTCGCGCACACCTCGCGGTACGCCGCGACGACGCCGCCCGCGAACGCGGGGTGCGCGGGCTGGTACGCGCGGACGAACGCGGACAGGAACGCCTCCAGGAGCTCGTCGTCGGCCGCGTCCACCGCGCCGGCGCCGGGGATCTCTGCCGGCGGCTCGCCGAGGTTGACGCCCACCCCCAACACGACGTGCTCGAACGCGCCCGCCTCGACCCGCGACTCCGCGATGATCCCTCCCGCCTTGCGGCCGGCCACCAGGATGTCGTTCGGCCACTTGCACGCCGTCCGTTGGTCCGCGAGCTCGAGGCACGCGCGAGCCATCGCGTTCCCGGCGAGCAGCGTGAGCAGGCCGCCGGCGTCCGGATCGAGCTCGGGTCGCAGGACGAGGGAGAAGAGCAGGGCGCCGCCGGGCACGTCGACCCAGGACCGCCCGAGACGGCCGCGGCCGCCGGTCTGATGCGCGGCCGCCACCAGCGTCCACTCGGGCGAGCCCGCCTCGGCCATCTGCACCGCCGCGGCCTGCGTGGACGAAGTAACCTCGTCGAACCGCACGGGAGCGCGAAGGCTCAGCCGTTCGAGCGCTCGGGCCAGGCCGTCCTGGGTAAGCACGAGACGTTTGACTCCCGTTCGGGGGTACCCGATTGTTCCACGGGTACCGTGTCGCCGGGCCTTCGGAGGCACCGAAGGGCCCGATGATGACCGCGAGAGCGAGGCGCGTGGCCAAACCTCGGATCCTGATCGCCAACCGCGGCGAGATCGCGGTGCGCATCATCCGCACCGTCCGCGAGCTCGGCTACACCTCGATCGCCGTCTACAGCGACGCCGACCGCGACGCGCTGCACGTCGAGATGGCGGACCAGGCGCACCGCATCGGACCGCCGCTCGCGGCGGACTCCTACCTGTCGATCGGCGCGATCTTGGAGGCGGCGTCGAAGGCGCGCGCCACGATGGTGCATCCCGGATACGGGTTCCTGTCCGAGCGCGCGCACTTCGCTCGCGCGGTGACCGACTCCGGGTTCGCGTTCATCGGCCCGCCGGCCGAGGCGATCGAGATGATGGGCGACAAGGCGGCCGCGCGCCGCGCGGCCGACCGCGTCGGCGTCCCGATCGTGCCGGGCACGCCCGAACCCATCACCGTGGACGACGCGGCCGCCGAGGCCGAGCGGGTCGGGTTCCCGGTGCTCGTCAAGGCGGCATTCGGCGGCGGGGGCCGCGGGATGCAGGTGGTGCGGAAGCCCGAGGAGCTCGACGCCGCGCTCGCGCGGGCGACCCGGGAGGCGCAGGCGTACTTCGGCCGGCCCGAGGTGTTCCTCGAGCGCTACATCGACCGGGCACATCACGTCGAGGCGCAGGTGTTCGCCGACACGCGGGGCAACGTCTCCTTCCTGGGCGAGCGCGACTGCTCGGTGCAGCGGCGCCACCAGAAGCTGATCGAGGAGACGCCCTCGCCGGTCGTGGACGCCGAGCTGCGGTCGCGCATCGGGGAGGCCGCGATGTCGCTCGCCAAGGAGGCCGGCTACGTCGGCGCCGGGACGGTCGAGGGCATCGTGGACGAGGACGGCAACTTCTCCTTCCTCGAGATGAACACGCGGCTGCAGGTCGAGCACACGGTGACCGAGATGGTGACCGGCCTGGACCTGGTGGCGCTGCAGATCCGCGTGGCGCTCGGCGAGAAGCTCGACCCGTCCGAGACGGCGTCGTTCGGCCACGCGATCCAGTGTCGGATCAATGCGGAGGACCCCGCCCGCAACTTCCTGCCGGGTCCGGGCCGCGTCACGGGCTACGCGGAGCCATCGGGCCCGTTCACGCGGGTGGATTCGGCGATCCGCGAGGGCAAGGAGATCCCGGCGGACTACGACTCGATGTTCGCCAAGGTGATCGTCTCCGCGGAGAACCGCAACCGGGCGATCGCGCGCATGGACCGCGCGCTGTCTGAGTTCCGGGTCGAGGGCGTGCCGACGACGATCCCGCTGCATCGGTGGATCCTGGGCACGCGCGCGTTCAACAAGTCGACGCACTCGACGACCTGGCTCGAGAAGGCGCTGCGGGACGCCGAGCTTCCCGAGAGCGACACACCGGCCCCGCCCGTGTCCGACGCGCGCGGGCCCGTCCCGGCCGAGCTCCTGCTCGAGGTGGACGGGCGGCGCGTGCCGGTTCGGATCTTCGACCAGCGGCGCGACACGGCCCCGAAGGTCCCCTCGCGACTGTCGGCCCACGGCGGCGAACACGTGCACAGCGTGATCGCGGCGCCGATGCAGGGGACGATCCTGCGCGTCCTCGTCGAACCCGGCCAGGAGATCCAGGCGGGTGATGTCGTCTGCATCCTCGAGGCGATGAAGATGGAGAACGCGATCCCCGCGCCTCGCGAGGGCGTCGTCTCGCAGATCCCGGTCGAGGCGGGGCAGAACGTGCAGGTGGGCGACACGCTGGTCGAGCTCGACTAGCCCGGAACCCCCCACGACGCTCGCCCCGTGATCCGGATCGCCGCGTCGCGGATCTTGTAGGTGCGGTTGATCGAGATCATGAGCGCCGTGAGCGTCTCGGTGATGCGGGCCTGGGTGAGGTCGCCCGCGTCCACCCACCGCAGGTTCGGGATCTGATCGATCAACCCTCCCGCGACCGCTTTCGCTTCCTTGTCGGTCCCGCAGACCAGGACGTCGCTCTCCAGGTCGCGTTCGAGCTCGCGCAGCGACTCCCCCGGGATCGTGTGGAACGCGCCGACGATGCGGACGGACGGGTCCAGGATCGCCTTGGCCTGCTCGGCCGCCGAGCCGTGCCAGGGCCGGACCACGTGCCAGGCCCTTCCCCCCACCGCCGTCGCCAGCGGGCTCGTGCAGTCGACCACGACCGCGCCGGCGTGGACCTGATCCTTGATCGAACGGTAGATCTCGGCCTGGCCCTCGAACGGCACGGTGACGATCACGACCTCCGCCGCCGCGGCCTCCTGGTTGGTCGTGCCGTCCACCTTCGCGTCGCCGCCCACCAGCCGCCGCACGTCCTCGGCCGCCGTCGCGCCCTTCTCCTGCGAACGCGAGCCGATCGTGACGTGGTTCCCGGCCTTCGCGAGCCGGAGCGCGAGCCCGAACCCCTCCTGTCCGGTCCCGCCGATGATCGAGACGTCCATCGCGCGCAGAGCCTACCCTGCACCCCCGATGGCCCGGGCCCTGACGTACGTGATCGAGTTGCTGGTCGGGCTCGGGTGCCTGATCGCGGGCGCGGCCACGCTTCGGAGCCGCCGGACGGCCTGGCTCGGCGTCGTCCTGATCGTCGCGGGCATCGCCGCGATCGCGCACGCGATCGTCGAGCTCCTTCCCTGAGCCGAGCGCGTCCGCGTCAGCGCGGCTCGTACTCGCCGAAGACCGTTCGGAGCACGTCGGAGACCTCGCCGAGCGTCGCCCGGGCGCGGAGCGCCTCCCGCATCGGCGGCAGGAGGTTGACCGCCCCCCGAGCCG
>Ga0081455_10006798_pt1 | contig 12195 bp, 10 predicted proteins | sample TabmetS3T2R1_FD_70207 | JGI IMG/M metagenome (GOLD analysis project Ga0081455, IMG submission 70207) | Tabebuia heterophylla rhizosphere microbial communities from the University of Puerto Rico - S3T2R1 | ecosystem: Host-associated > Plants > Roots > Rhizosphere ... | reverse complement strand
GTGGGCATCGGCCGCGTCCGGGACGAGTACGCGCGCAACCTCTCCTACGGCGACCAGCGCCGACTCGAGGTCGCCCGGGCGCTGGCCCTGCAACCGCAGGTGTTGTTGCTCGACGAGCCCACCGCCGGCATGAACCCCCAGGAGTCGGCCCGCTTCGTCGACTTCGTCCACCGCGTCCGCGACGAGCAGCAGATCGCCGTCCTTCATCTGCCGCGTCGACGCTTCATAGTGCAGGGTCGTCGCGTTCGGGCCGCTGCCGACAATTGACGGGTAGCCCCACGACATCGCGCCGTTCTTCATGTACCAGTACTCGATGGCCGCTTCGACTTCGTACTCCCAACGCCCGGGCTTCGCGGCTTTCATGCCTTCGATGTGCGCTTCGGCTGAAATCTCGACCGAGCGGCGCAGGACGTTCTGTTCGTATGGCGTCTTCAATTGCCGCTGCGTGTTCAGCACCTGCGCGACGCTCGTCGGCGTGATGCCGGAATATTTTTTCGCGAGATCGATCGCCCATGCCGCGCGCGAACCCGGCTCCGGCGTGAACTGAGGAGGCGGCGTCGCACCCGCGGCGCCCGCGCCCGCCCGCCCGGCGGCTGGGCCAGCCTCACCCCGACGGAGCTCGAGGTCGTCCGCCTCGCCGTCGAAGGGCTCAACAACCCGGAGATCGGCGCGCGGCTGTTCATGAGCCGCAGCACCGTCAAGACCCACCTGTCACACGTCTACGCGAAGCTCGGCGTGGCCAACCGCACCGAGCTGGCGAGGCTCGCCGCGGCGCATTTGCCCTAGTGCTGGTGGTGGTCGGCGAGCGCGAGGTCGATGAAGGCTCGCGCCGCCGGCGAGTGATGGCGGCCGGCGCGCGAGGCGAGGTACACGTTGTGCACGAAGCCCGGCTCGGCCACCGGCAGCGCCACGATCGGCGGCCCGGGCAGCTCGGCGTCGAACCTCGGCAGCACCGCGATCGCCATCCCCTCGGCCGCCAGCGCGCGCATGCGCCCAACCTCGTTGGTCTCGAACGCCACGTGCGGCGTCAGCCCGAAGCGCGCCATCGCCTGCTCCAGGCGCGTGCGGATCGTGGCGCCCGCGCCGAACGTGACGATCGCCTCGTCGCCCAGGAGCTCGACGGGCACCCGCCTGCGGCGCGCGAGCGGATGGTCCGGCGCCATGATCGCTACGAGGGGCTCCTTGGAGACGACGTGCAGGTCGAGGCCCTCGTCGTCGCTGCCCGGCGGACGCGTGATGAACGCCAGGTCGACGTGGTCCGCGCGCAGCTCGGCGGCGAGCAGCACGCTGAGGTCCTCGCGGACGGTCAGGTCGACCTCCGGGTAGCGGCGGTGAAAGCTCGCGAGCAATCCGGAGAGGTCGAACGACCCCACCGTCCGCGACGCGCCGACCGTGAGCCGCCCGGCGCGCACCCCCGCAAACGCGGCGACGTCCTCCGCGGCGATGTCGACCTGGCGCAGGATCCGCCGGGCGTGCTCGACGAGCCGCTCGCCCGCCTCGGTCATGCCGACGCGGCGCGTCGTGCGGTCGGCCAGCGCCACGCCGAGCTCGGCCTCGAGCTTGGCGATCTGCTGCGAGAGCGCGGGCTGCGCGACGTGGGTCTTCTGCGCCGCGCGCGTGAAGCTGCGCTCCTCCGCGAGCGCGACGAGGGATCTGAGCTGCCGGAGATCGATAGCTAGAGCTTATAAATCGCTACCGATACTCATCTTGGACTTCTGAGTGTCCGAGCGCGAACATACGGATCCTCTCCTCCCCGCGACGTCCCGAGACCTAGGCCCTCATATCCCGCGCCGGGTCACTTATCGGGACGTCGCGATCTTTAACGACCCGGTCACGACGTGCCCAGCGCGCGATCGACCTCGCGATGCAGCCACGGCGCAAGCGTCGCGGCGAACGTCGGCGTCAGGTGGTCCTCGTCCTTGTAGACGAGCGCCCCGCCGATGACCGGATAGCAGCGCCGCGCGTCGCAGAACGCGCGCGTGAGGTCGATCTCGCGGACGCGCGGCGAGAGGGTGCGCGCCGCCGCGACGGCCGGGTCGGGCTTCAGCGCGCCCGCGCGCGGCCGCGCGCAGGCCGGGCCCGCGGCGACGCGGTCGTCGATCGCGTTCTCGACGCACGCGAACGTCGCGTTGCGCATGACCGGCGTGTCGCGCACGACGATCGTGTGGCGCACCGAGGGCGGGAGCGCCTTCAGCGCGGCGAGGTAGCCGTCGCGCTGCGCCGCGAACTGGTCGCCTGCCGCCACGACGCGCGCACCGGCGTGCGAGGTGGCGAACACCGTGGTGACCTCGGGGTGGCGCGCGAACCAGTCGCGCACCTGCTGGTTCCACTGCAGGCAGTGCTTGCGCACAGGCTCCTTGACGTCCGGGACCGCGCCCGTGAACGGACAACCGGTGCGGGTGAGCGACAGCGCCCGCCAGCGTTCGCGCTCGGCGACCCTGGCGAGCGCGGGGCGCCAGTGCGCGGCGTGGCTGTCGCCGACGACCGCGACCGTCGTCTTGGCCTTCGACGGCGGCTCGCCGAACGCGCAGACCGCCAGGCGGTCGTGGCGCTCGACCATGTCGCACGGCGCGTTGTCGAGCTTCGGCGCCTCGATCGGGGTCGGTGCGACCGCGAAGCGCAGTCGCGGGTTCTCGCACGGCCGGCGCCGCGGATCGCGGGCCGCCGCGCCGAAGCAGCGCGGATGCGACGCGAGCACCTGCTGCGTGGCCTGCTCGTCCGCCCGCACCTGCTGCTCGACATACGACGTCCCGCCCGCGGTGACGGCGAGCACCACCGCGGTCGCGCCCGCGGCCAGCCCGAACGTCCATCCGGCCCGTCGCGTCGTGAGCTGCCGCGCAGTGCGGACCGGGTCCTCGACGAACCGCTTCGACAGCCACGCGACGACAAGCGTGGCGACGAGGACGAGGAGCGTCGCGCGCGTGCCGATCACGAACGGCGCGAGGATCAGCAGGGGCCAGTGCCAGAGGTAGACCGAGTAGGAGATGTCGCCGAGCGACTGCACCGGGCGCAGGCGCAGCAGCGGCGTCGGCGCCCAGCGCTGCGACGGCGTGCCCGCCCACATCACGAGCAGCGCGCCGGTCACCGGCAGCAGCGCCGCGTAGCCGGGGAAGTTCGTCCCGTCGGTGAACGCCAGGCCCGCCACGGCGATCGCGGCCAAGCCGAGCCACGACAGCACGGCGTCGGGCGGAGCGGTCGGGCGATCGGGCCGGCGCACGAGCGCCAGCAGCCCGCCCGCTCCGAACTCCCACGCGCGCGCGGGCGTGGCGAAGTACGCGCCGACCGGGTCGGCCGCGGTGTCGACGATCGAGAAGACGAGGCTGCCGGCGGTGAGCGCCGCCATCGCGATCCCCAGCGTGCGCCGCGAGCGGGCGGCGAAGAGCAGGAGCACCGGCCACACGAGGTAGAACTGCTCCTCGATCGACAGCGTCCAGAAGTGCTGCACGACGGACGGCGCGTCGTCGGCGTGGAAGTAGTCGGTCGCGGTCGCGGCCAGGTGCCAGTTCTGCACGTATGCCGCGCTCGCGCGCAACTCGGTGAAGGACTGCTCCCATGAGGTCATCGGGACGAAGACGAGCGTCGCCAGCGCGCAGACGAGCAGCGTCAGCAGCGCCGCGGGAAGGATGCGGCGCGCGCGGCGCGCCCAGAACCCGGTCAGCGAGATGCGGCCGCTGCGATCGATCTCGCGCAGCAGCACGGACGTGATCAGGCAGCCGGAGATGGCGAAGAACACGTCGACGCCGACGTATCCGCCGGGCACGGCCCCGGGCCAGAAGTGGTACAGGACGACCAGTGCCACCGCCAGCGCGCGAAGGGCCTGCACCTCCAACCACACCGCGGTGACAGGTCCCACGCATGGGGTTCCTACCCACTGACACACTGTCTACAGACACTTCGTCGTTCTGCCGACAGACCCCACGTGCACACCTCTCTCCGCCGCGCGGCGTGCATCGCCGCACTCGTCGCGCTCGCCGCCGCGCCCGCCGCGCGCGCCGACAACCGCTCGGTGCTGGTGGTAGGGGACTCCCTCGCGGTCGGGATGAAGCCGTTCCTGGGCGCGATGCTCCCGCACCGTCCGCTCGCGTGGGACGCCGTCACAGGGCGCACGACGCCGGTCGGCCTGCATCGCCTGCGGATCGATCTGCGCACGATGACGCCGCGCACCGTCGTCATCAGCCTGGGTACCAACGACGGCCCGGATCCCGCTCGCTTCGCCGACCGCCTGCGCCGCGTCATGCGCTCGGTGCCGTCCGACGCGTGCGTCGTGTGGGCCTCGATCAACCGCCCGCCGCGCAAGGGGCCGTACCGCGCGCTGAACCGGGTCCTCGACCGCGCCGCGCAGCGCGACCCGCGCCTGGCGGTCGTTGATTGGAACACCGCAGTGCGCACGGGCCGGGTCTTTCTCCCCGACGGCCTGCACCCCGACGCGATCGGCTTTCGTTATCGCGCGAGCCTGATCGCCGCTGCCGTGCGGCACGGCTGCTGGTACCCACTCGCCGCTCGGTAGTCTGCGGCCGTGAACACCACCGCGGCCCCACATACCGTCGTCCTCATCCACGGGCTCTGGGTGACCCCGCTGAGCTGGGAGAAGTTCGTCGAGCGCTTCGAGAGCCGCGGGCATCGCGTCCTGGCCCCGGCCTGGCCCGGCTTCGATCGCGACATCGAGGAGGTCCGCCGCGACACGACGCCCTACGACCACCTTGGCGTTACGGAAATCGCCGACCACTACGACGCGATCATCCGCGGGCTCGACGCGCCGCCGATCATCATGGGCCACTCCTTCGGCGGCCTGATCACTCAGCTTGTGGTCGACCGCGGGCTGGGCACGGCCGCCGTCGCGATCGACGCCGCGCCGATCAAGGGCATCCTCGGCCTGCCGTACTCGTCGCTCAAGGTCGCGTCCGTCGCCCTGCGCAACCCGGCCAATCGCCACAAATCGCAGGCGCTGACGCCCGAGCAGTTCCGCTACGGGTTCGCCAACACCACCACCGCCGAGGAGTCCGAGGCGCGGCGGCAGCGCTACGCGGTTCCCGGCCCGGGGCGCACGCTGTTCCAGGCCGGCCTGGCGAACTTCAACCCGCACGCGGCGACGAAGGTCAACGTCAAGAACAACGACCGCGCGCCGCTGCTGCTGATCGCCGGCGAGAAGGACCACGTCGTCCCGGCGAGCACGGTGCGCGCCGCCTTCAAGCTCTACCGCCACTCCACGGCCGTGACCGAGTACAAGGAGTTCGCGGGCCGCTCGCACTTCCTCGTGGGCGAGCCCGGGTGGGAGGAGGTCGCCGACTACGCCCTCGACTGGGCCGTCGCCCACGCCGCGACGCCCGCCGCGGTCTGATGTCTCCCATCGCCCGCGGGTTCCACCGCCGCCGCCCCGAGGTCGACCCGGACCGGCTGCCGCCCGGCCAGTACGAGACCAGGGACTTCCCGGTCCTCTCCGCCGGCCCGACGCCCCACACGCCCCTCGACGAGTGGAGCTTCACGATCCACGGCGCCGTCGACGAGCCTGTCTCCTGGACCTGGGAGGAGCTCAACGCGCTGCCGCAGGAGACGATCACCAAAGACATCCACTGCGTCACGAAGTGGTCGAAGTTCGACACGGTCTGGACCGGGGTGGCGATCGACACGCTGCTGCAGGACGTCTCCACGAGCGCCGAGTACGTCGTCGCGTTCAGCGACGGCGGCTACACGACCAACGTCCCGCTCGCCGACCTCACCGACGGCCAGGCCTGGGTCGCCACGCAGTTCGGCGGCGAGCCTCTCGAGCCCGAGCATGGCGGCCCGGCGCGGCTCCTCGTCCCCCACCTCTACTTCTGGAAGAGCGCGAAGTGGGTGCGCGGCCTCGAGCTGCGCGAGGACGACGAACCCGGCTTCTGGGAGACGTACGGCTACCACAACTACGGCGACCCGTGGAAAGAGCAGCGGTACTGGGGCGACTGAGCTGGCAGGTCGCCGACGTCGTCGAGATCGTCCAGGAGACCGAGTCGGCATCGAGCCTTGTCCTCCAGTGCCCGGCGTGGCCCGGGCACGCGGCGGGCCAGCACGTCGACATCCGCCTCACGGCCGAGGACGGCTATCAGGCCCAGCGCAGCTACTCGATCGCCTCCGCGCCGGAGGACGAGCACGTCGTCCTCACCATCCAGCGCCTCGACGACGGCGAGGTGTCGCCCTACCTCGTCGACGTGTTGCATCCGGGCGACCAGCTCGAGCTGCGCGGCCCGATCGGCGGCTACTTCGTCTGGGACGTCGACCTGGCCGGGTCGCTCATGCTGTTCGCCGGCGGCTCGGGCATCGTGCCGCTGCGCGCCATGCTGCGCCACCGCGCCGCGGCGCACAGCGACGTGCCCGCGCGGCTGCTCTACTCGGCGCGCACGCTCGACGACGTCATCTACCGCGCGGAGCTCGACCGGCTGGGCGCCGGCGACGGCGCCGACATCCGCTACACGCTTACGCGCGAGCAGCCGGAGGGCTGGACCGGCTACGCGCGGCGCATCGACCGCGAGCTGATCGCCGACGTCGCCTGGCCGCCCGGCGAGCAGCCGCTCGCGTACGTGTGCGGGCCGACCGCGTTCGTCGAGACCGCGGCGAGCACGCTCGTCGAGCTCGGTCACGACCCGCGGCTGATCAGGACAGAGCGCTTCGGACCCAGTTCCTAGTGGCCGCGACCCAGCAGCCCTTCTCCGGACGCACCGCGTGGGTGCGCAGCGTGCAGACGCCGCTGCGCACGTTCCTGGAGACCGAGACCGGCAGCGCGGCCGTGTTGCTTGCCGCGACGGTCGCGGCGCTGCTGTGGGTCAACATCGACGCCTCCTCGTACAACTCGGTCTGGAACACCGACCTCTCGATCACCATCGGCGGGTCGGGCATCAGCGAGGACCTGCGCTACTGGGTCAACAGCGGCCTGATGACGTTCTTCTTCCTCGTCGTCGGGTTGGAGGCGCGCCGCGAGTTCGACCTCGGCGAGCTGCGTGAGCGCCGGCGGCTCACGCTCTCGCTGGCCGCCGGCATCGGCGGCATGGCGGTGCCGGTGGCGATCTTCCTCGCGGTGAACGCCGGCGAGCCCTCGGCGCAGGGCTGGGGCGTGGCGATGTCGACGGACACCGCGTTCGCGCTCGGCATGCTCGCGCTCGTCGGGCCGCGCTTCCCGGACCGCCTGCGCGCGTTCATGCTCACAATCGCGGTCGTCGACGACGTCCTCGCGCTGATCGTCATCGCGACTGTCTACACCGACCAGGTCGACACAACGGCACTGCTGGCGGGCGCCGCGCTGTTCGCGGCCATCCCGATCATGGCGCGCCTGGGCCTGCGACTGGGCATCGTCCAAGCGGTGTTCGGCGTCGCCGCCTGGGTGGCGCTGCAGAAGTCCGGCATCGACCCGATCGTGCTCGGGCTCGCGCTCGGGCTCGTCACGTTCGCCTACCCGGCACCGCGCGAAGACCTCGAGCGGGCGACCGACCTGTTCCGCGAGTTCCGGGAACAGCCGACGCCCGAGCTCGCGCGCACGGCGAGCCGCGGCCTCGAGTCGGCGATCTCGGCCAACGACCGCCTGCAGCAGAGCTTCCACCCGTGGAGCAGCTACGTCATCGTGCCGTTGTTCGCGCTGGCGAACGCGGGGATCGCGATCGACGGGAGCTTCCTCTCGCGCGCCTACAGCTCGCCGATCACGCTCGGCGTCCTCATCGGCTACGTCGTCGGCAAGCCGATCGGCATCATCGGCGCGTCCTGGATCGTCACGCGCGTGACCCGCGGGTCGGTTCGCCCGCCCATCGGCTGGGCCGCGGTTGCCGGCGGCGGCACGATCGCGGGGATCGGCTTCACCGTCGCGATCCTCGTCGCCACCCTGGCGTTCGACGGTCCCCAGCTCGAGGAGGCCAAGCTCGGCGTGCTCAGCGCCGCGCTGTGCTCCTCCGCCCTGACCTGGCTCGTGTTCCGCGCGACGGCCCGCCTGCCGACGATGCTGCGCATCCGAGCGCTCCTCGGCACCGCGGACGCGATCATCGACCTCGCCGACCCGGTCGACCCAGACCGCGACCACATCCGCGGCCCGATGGACGCCCCCGTCACGCTGGTCGAGTACGGCGACTTCCAATGCCCCTACTGCGGCCAGGCCGAGCCGATCATCCGCGAGCTGCTGTCCAACTTCGGCGCCGAGGTGCGGTACGTCTGGCGGCACCTGCCGCTGACCGACGTCCACCCGAACGCACGGATTGCGGCGCTGGCCGCCGAGGCGGCGGCCGAGCAGGACGCGTTCTGGGAGATGCACGACCACCTCCTCCACCATCAGGACGCCCTCCGGCCGCCGGACCTCATCCGCTACGCGGAAGAGCTCGGCCTCGACGTCGATCGCTTCACCGAGGACTTCCGCGGCCACTCGGGTGAGTCGCGCATCGCCGACGACGTCGACGGCGCCGACCTCAGCGGCGTGTCCGGGACGCCGACGTTCTTCATCAACGGCCAGCGCCACTACGGCGCCTATGACGTCGACACGCTCTCGAAGGAGGTCCGCGCGGCGCGCGCCCGTGCGCTGATCGCCGCGTAGATTCACGCTCCGGCTTCTGGGGTATGGACGCGGCGGGCCACCAAGAGGGGAGACCGCATGTCCGCCGCTCGTGCAGTCCGGCGCGCGCTTGTCGTTGCGCTGGCGCTGTTCCTGTTCATCGCCTTCCCGGCGTACACCGCGCCGCTGCACAGCCGGCTCGTGCCACACAGCAAGGCGTCGGCGCGAGCGCTCGCCGAGGACGACGAGCCCGGCGCCGAGGAGTCCGAGGACATCCTGCGGGCGAGCGAGGAGTGGTCGGAGGCGCGAACGTCGCCCGCCGACAGCGTCGACGCCGCCGCCTTCGTCGAGGCGCGCACCGCCGCAAGCCAGCTCCCGGTGTTCGGCGGCTCGTGGACCGAGCTCACGACGATCCCCTTCCAGAACGACAACCCCGACTATCGCGACCCGGTGTGGTCGAACTCGTTCGCCGGCTGGCGGCTGGTGACGGGTCGCGCGACCGCACTGGCGGTCGATCGCGGGGCGATCTACGCCGGCTTCGCCGCCGGCGGCGTGTGGAAGAGCACGAACGGCGGGCAGACGTGGCGCCCGCTCTTCGATAGCGCGCCGTCGCTGTCGATCGGATCGCTGGCGGTCAACCCCGACGACCACTCGCTGTGGGTCGGCACCGGCGAGGCCAACGGCAACTCCGACGCCTACGCCGGCACCGGCATCCTGCGCTCGGGCGACGGCGGCCGCACGTTCCAGCAGGTCGGCGGCACACAGCTGCAGAACCACCTGATCGCCCGGCTCGTCTTCGACGGCCGCGGCGACGTGTACGCCGCGACGAGCATGGGCCTCTACAAGCGCAAGGCCAAGGACCTGCGCAAGGACTGGGCGCTCGTGCTGCGGCCCGGCGTCGGCCCGTACGGCACGACCTTCGTCAACGACGTCGTCGTGCGGCCGGGGACGCACGGCAAGGACGTGCTGGCCAACGTCGGCTGGCGCGAGGGCACGGACTACAACGGCTTCTACTTCTCGCACAAGTCGGGCCGCGCGGGTACGTGGAGCAAGCTCAACGTGTCCGGGATCGCGGCGGCCGACATCGGCCGCAGCACCTTCGCGTACTCCGCCGACGGCTCGCGGCTCTACACGCTCGTCCAGTCGCCCGCCAAGCTCCTGGCGCCCGACCCGAACGCCGGCAACACGAATCTCGCGGGCGTGTTCGTATCACGCAACGGCTCGCCGAGCGGGCCCTACACGCTCATCGCCGACGAGCAGAAGCTGGCGAACTCCGGCTCGGCGCTGCAGAACCTGCCGGGTTACGGCCCGGGCGTGCAGGCCTGGTACAACCAGTTCCTCGCCGTTGACCCGTCGGATGCGCGGCATCTCTACGTCGGGCTCGAGGAGGTCTTCGAGACGACCGACGGCGGCCAGACCTTCACCACCCCGGGGCCGTACTGGAACTTCCCGTTCGCGTGCTATGCGGCCAACCCCGCGAGCTGCCCGCCGACGACGCATCCCGACCAGCACGCGGTCGCGATCGGCAACGGGCGCGTGTACGTCGGCGACGATGGCGGCATCTACAGCCGGTCGCTGCGCAACGCCCAGGGCTGGGCCGATCACAACGCCACGCTGCGGACCCTGCAGTACTACTTCGCCGGCCTCGGGCGGGTCGGCGGCGGCGACGCGATCTGGGGCGGCCTGCAGGACAACGGCGTCTCGCTGCAGCTGCCGGGCGCCAACCAGATCGTCGGCCCGTTCGGCGGGGACGGCGGCGACGTCATCGTCGATCCCAATGACGGCAACCGCGCCGTGGTCGAGTACACGAGCCTCGACATGGCGCTGACGACGAACGGCGGCAAGTCGGACGGCACGACCCCGTCGTTCCGCGAGATGACGCCGTCGTGCTTCGCGGTCACCTACACGCCGAACCCCTGCGATCCGAGCCCGCGCTTCATCGCGCCGTTCCGCGGCGACCCGAAGGCGTACACGACGCATTGGGTCGCGGGCGGCCGCTACGTGTGGGAGACGACGAAGGGCTTCGACACGACGTGCTCGGCCAGCGCGTGTGACTGGAGCATCGTCCACGACACCGGCGAGGGCCGCTCGATCACCGGCCTGGCCATCAACGGCGACACGATCTACGCCGGCTGGTGCGGCCCGTGCAACCCGCCGAACTTCCAGGCGGGCATCGACACGAACGCCGGCGGGACCTGGCACACGGTGTCGTCGAGCGTGCTTCCCAACCGGTTCGTGGCGGCGGTCATCGCCGACCCGGACAACGCGTCGCACGTGTACGCGGTCTACAACGGGTTCTCGCGACGCTGGATCCCGGACGGCGGGATCGGCCACGTCTTCGAGTCCTCGGACGGCGGCGCGGCGTGGACCGACATCAGCGGCAACCTGCCCGACGCGCCAGGCGACGACCTGGTGCTCGCCAAGGGCCGCCTGACGCTGGCGACGGACATCGGCGTGTTCACCGCGCCGGCCGGCGGCGGCGCGGGAACGCAGTGGTCGCGCCTCGGTACCGGGTATCCGACCGGCGCCCCGACGAACGACCTGACCCTGAGCAGCGACGGCTCGCAGCTGATCGGGGTGTCCCACGGCCGCGGCCTGTGGAGCATCCCGACGCCCTGAGCCCCCTATGACCGATCGGTGCGCGCGGCGATCCACGCCGCGCGCCCGCGGCCCTTGCGCTTCTCGCCCGGCTTCAGGCAACCGCCGTGGCCGTCGGAGCCGAAGGCGCAGAAGTGCAGGATGCGCTCGCAGTTGTGGACCTTCCACGGCCCGTTGAGCCGGACGCGAGCGGTGTCGTTCTTGCCCGGGCCGCAGTCGATGCTGCCACGCCCGTAATAGGCCCAGACGTAGTCGCGGCCGGGCCCACCGCGCACGATGGTCGAGCCGTGGCTCGGGTAGATCCAGTCGTTGCCCGCGCCGCCGTCGAGGACGTCGCGCTGGCGCGTGTTGTTGTTGCTCGGGTCCCAGTCGCCCCAGAGAATGTCGTGGCCCGGTCCGCCCTTGAGCTTGTCGGAGCCGTGGTGCCCGAGCAGCTCGTCGTTGTCGGGGCCGCCGGTCTTGTTGTGGCCGCCGTTGTCGAGGACCTTCCACAGGATCCCGGTGACCGCGGGCCAGCCGTTGTGGGGGACCTTCTCGCCGCCGCCCGCGGTGCGGCGGCCGTTGCCCGGGCCGCACTGCACGCCGGCCTGAGGCGGCGCGCACAGGTCCGCGCCCGAGCCACGCGCGCCGGGCTTGCTCACACTGCCGGGCGCCTGGACGACGAGCAGCTGCTGGGACGTCGCCTGCGAGCCGTCGCGGCTGTCGGTGACGCGCACGGAGACCACGGTCTTCGCCGGCTCGCGGTACACCGGGCTGCGAGCGGTGCAGGGCGGCGCGTAGTCGACCTCGGACGGCGCCTGGCACGTGAGCGTCGCGTCGGGCCGGAACGCACCGGCGCTGTCGCGGGCGTCCCAGTCGATCTCGACGGTGACCGGCGCCGCGAGGACGCTCGTGTCGTAGTCGACGGTCGCCGCGCACCGTCCGGCGAGGCATGGCTCCGTGGCCTGCAACGCGAAGTCGGCGTTCGGCGCCGCCTGCGCGGTCCCCGCCGTGATCAGCGCCGCTGCGCAGGCGGCGAGGCATGTGCGTCCCACGGACATTGGGAGACGCTAGCCGCGCCGAAAAATACGGGTCAAGGCGCGCGACTGGCCAACCGTCCA
>Ga0081455_10006797_pt1 | contig 12195 bp, 8 predicted proteins | sample TabmetS3T2R1_FD_70207 | JGI IMG/M metagenome (GOLD analysis project Ga0081455, IMG submission 70207) | Tabebuia heterophylla rhizosphere microbial communities from the University of Puerto Rico - S3T2R1 | ecosystem: Host-associated > Plants > Roots > Rhizosphere ... | reverse complement strand
GACGCTGGGATGCAGCAGCGTCTGGGGCGGTGCGACCAGCCCGGAGACCCGGATAAAGGCGGTGGTGAGGCGGGCATCGTGGGCAGCGGCGGCATGGAGCCTGGCCAGGTAGGCGCTGAGCAGCCGGGATTGGACAGTTCTGTGTCCTTGGACGCCGGGAAAGACGAGGTCGCCGCCGGCGGACATATTCCACGCCACGTCGACCACGCGGGCGAGATCGCGGAACCAGCGAGGGGGCTGCGGCTCGATGCCCTGGTCTAGATGACGGCGCAGCATGAGCGCCTCCAGCGCGGCGACGCTCATTCCTTGGCCGTAGATCGGATTGAAGCTGCACACCGCATCCCCGGTCACGAGCAAGCCGGCAGGAAAGCGGCGCAGCCGTTCGTAGCGGCGTCGAGTGCTGGCTGGGAAGCGGAAGGCGATCGGGTCGTCTAGCGGCTCGGCGTCCCGGATCGCCTCGCGGATATCGGGGAAGCGAAGCGACTGAGCAAAGTCGAGGAAGCCGTCGGGGTCGGTGGGCGGATGGTCGCCGAGAATGCCGGCCAGGGTCACCATCCACCGATCGCCTTCCAGTGCTAGAAGGGCGCCGGTACGCGGGAGCCGGGGCGTTGCCGCGTCCAGGATTGCCAGGTCGCCGTGGAGGGCGTCGTTCGCAAGCCGATAAAGCCGGGTCGAATAGGCCAACCCGATTCGCACCTGGTCCTGCTCCGGCCGGGCGTAGCCGAGCGACTCCAACCACGCCGGCGTGCGCGAGCCGCGGCCGCTGGCGTCGACCACAAGGTCGGCGACCAGCACCTCCTCGGCGCTGCTGTCTGCCCGACGCAGCACTCGCGCGCCCGTCACACGGCAATTGTCCGGGCTGGTGGTCAATCCGACGACATCGCAGCCGTCAAGGAAAGTCACATTGGGATGGGCCAGTACCCGGGCACGGACATGTGCCTCCAGGAATGGTCGGCTGGCGCATAGCAGCACCAGCCCGGTGTCTGTCCGCCGAAGCCGGTGGCCACTGAGGTACATGCGCGCGTCGGCCGTCAAACTACCGGCTGGTGCGCCGTCGGCGACTAGTTCCGCGGTGAGCCCGGGGAACAGCTCCTCCAGGGTTTGCTGCCCTCGCGCCGCCAAGGCATGGAGGTGTCGGCCGTGGGGGACACCTCGCCGGTACCGGGGCGTCTTTGGCAGCTCGTCTCGGTCGATCACGATCACCTGCCCGTAGCTGTTGGCGAGTACGTGGGCAGCCAGCAGTCCTGCCATGCTTGCGCCGAGCACCACCGCCCGGTCACCGATCTGCGTGTTCATCGCAGCCACCTCCTTGTCAGGAGAGACTGCGCCCAAACTCTGCTCGTTTTGCAGAGCAGAAGTTGTCCAGTTGTGCTCAGTGCTACTAGCCGTAGACTTCCCGGTCCCACAACCACCGCACGACTCGATCGACGCCCTGGGTGAGATGGCGGCGGTAGGTACTGAACGGCAGCCCGAGTGCGGCTGCGGCTCGCTCCTGAGTGGCGGCTGGCCGCACGTAGGTTCGCTCGACCGCCCGCCACAGCTTGTCATCGCGCGGGTGCTCTCGGAGGGTCTCGATTCCCTCGCGTATCAGCGTCTCCAAGGTCGCTGCGTCGGCGTCGTCTCTAGCGCGGTCGTGCACGAGCCGGGTCTGCAGCAGTGGGTTGCGCGCCAGCAGGTCCGGTCGGCGCAGGTCACGCAGGGCTTGTCGTACGGAGTCGTCGAACTCCGCCTGGGAGAGCATCAGAAGCGGCGGCTCGACTGCCGCGGGGGATGGCGTGATGTCCTGAGCGAGGGCGCGCTCGGTTATCCGCTCCAGTAGAGCGCCCGCTGGGACCTGTCGGAAGTCGTGGGCGAACAACCCAAAGCGGCGACCGCCTACTGAGAAGTCGGCGCCCTCCGCACGCGGCTGGTCGGCGGCCGCGAAGTACGCATCCCAGCGCTCCGGGTCAGCAAGCGTGAGGAAATCCCAGGCAAGGTGCGGGATGCTGAGATAACGCTGCACTGTGAGCGTCGCCACCGCGTTGAGGATGGGGGACGGGCCTTGATAGGCGGCCCGGTCCACAATGAACCGAGATTGCGTTGATCGCCTCGGCGGGTCGAGGTGCGCCGTGCCGTTCTGCATAATCCCAGGCGGAGCGAGCTCCGGGATCGGCCGCGAGGTCCTCAGCCGATGCGCGAGTGAGGTCCAGTAGAGCGGCAAAGCCAGCGACCAGGCCGTCCCGACCCCGAACCACAAAGAAGGCTTCGGGTTGCTGCTCCCACCATCGCGCAGCGATCGCCGCTGACGCATCGCCCTCCCATGCGAGGACCAGTTCGAGGATCGGCTCCCGGTCCGCCGCTCGTGCCAGCTCAGGCTGGGACTGTCCCCAAGCGGCCCATTCAACCGGTGCTGGGACGCCGGGAAGCCGGCGGAACATGTATTTGGCGTCGGCAATCGCGCGCTGCTGTTCCTGCCCGCGGGATGTCAGCATGCGGCGGTCGATGTCGCTGCGGATCCCGCGGAGCAGTTGGCGGTACTGTCGGGGTCACGCCAGCGCAGATCAGCGTCCAAAGCGTCGCGAGCCAGATCGTGTGGGTATACACCTTCTGGTCCCGCCTCCACGAAGGACAGCTCTCGTAACCAGGCGAACGCTTCGTGCGCATGCTCCGGCCCGAGCACCTCCCGCAACAGCGCCTCCGTGGTCACCCTTGCGAGCGCACACACCTCCAGGGCACGTCGGTGCTGCTCACTGGGGACAATTTCGACAAACCGGCGTAGCAGTGTGCCCACCAGATCCGGGGTCAGTGGATCGGGAGCCGCCTCGCCGCCGCGCATCTCCACATCGGCGAGCAGCGAGAGTCCCAGCGGGTGGCCATGGGCCAGGCCAACCAGCTGGTCAACGCGGAGCGGGTTTACGCCACAAGCCTGCAAATACTGGCGGCTGTCCGCCGGGCTCAGATTGCGGAGGGACACCACCCGCAGCAGCTCGCGCCAGGCCGCGTCGGCGCGCCAGGCCGAATCCGGCGCTGCCCGACCGGCGAGCACGGTCAGGGCGGTGGACGGCAGCCGCGGAACAAACCAGGTGCGTATCCATTCATCCAGCGATGCCAGCCGCTCGTAGGTATCGAACATGATCACCGTTCGGCGGTCGCGGGACAGTCCGGCGATGGTGCTCTCTCCGTCGAGCACTTCAGGCACCTCCAGCCCCTGGAGTACCGCCTGTGGCGACGACACGAGATCGCGCCCATCGAGACGGACCACGCTCGCGCCGGCCTCGGTCGCGATTTCGGCATAGACATCCAGCAACGTCGTTTTGCCGATTCCTGGCGGTCCGTGGAGATAGAGCAACAGAAACTGCGGCTCGGCGGACTCCAGAGCGACCCGGAACAGCTCGACCTCGGAGGCGCGACCGACGAACCGACGTCGCCTGCGATACGCCAACAGGTCGCCGAGTGTGGTGGCAGACGCGATCTCGGTCATCGCACGATCCGGACTCAACTGCTAGGTCGCTCTGCGAGCATCTCCAACGCCTTGGCGGTATAAACGCGGTAGCCGAGCGCTGGCTGATAGCCGTGGATCTCGGGAGTATCGAGGCTCCGCATGAAGGACAGGATCTCTTTGCTGAAGACCTGGCCGGGCACCAGCACCGGGAAGCCCGGTGGGTATGGGGTCACAAAGGTCGCCGAGACCAGTGATTCGCCGGATTCCATCCGGTCCTCGACATCATCCGCCGGCAAGTATTCGCACAGAGTGTGGTCGTAGGACAAGAAGAAGGCCTTGCGGACATCACCCTCCGGTGTGGTCGGATCACTCTGGCCGAGGAACACCGGGTGGAAGCCGCTGAAGTTCGGGAGCGGAGCGGTGGGATTCGTCAGGTGCAGTACGGAGCGTTCGAATGCGGCTCGCTCGGCCAAGTTCATCTCGGCCGCGTTATTGTCGATATCCCGCGCGATGCTGACCAGAACCTCGATGAGATAGGCGACCGAGCTGCGCGTGGTGCCGATGTTGGTCATGAACAAGACGGTGTTGCGTGAGGTCTTGTTGATCTGGATCCCGAACTTGTCCATCAGTCGTTCGCGTTTGAAGGTGGCGCCGTCGACGCCAGTGAGCCCGATATAGACCGTCACGCGCGACGGGTCCAGAACGAATTCGTCTTGCTCCCAGGCAGTGATCATGTTGCTCAGGCCGGTTCGAAGTGGCTGCGCGATGCCGGAGGCTCGGTATTTCTCCGGGATCATTTCCGCCGTGCTGAGGCAGTGCATGTACTTGCTCAGCAACGGATGATGATCAATTGCATCGCGCAGCTTCATGGCGTACTCGAGCTGCCGTTGTACAAGCTCGAAACCCTCCAGCGCTGCCTGCCGCCGGCCAAGATCAAGAGATGCCAGGATCTGGTAGTTGGGCGAGGTGGAGGTGTGCGCCATGTAGGCCTCGTGAAAGCTCTCCGCGACCTTCAGCGCAAAGTCTTGATCATAAACGTGGATCATCGACCCCTGACGCAGCGCCGTCAGCGTCTTGTGCGTCGAGTGGGTCGCGTACACCCGGACCCGAGCTCGTGCCGGATCAGGGCTGAGACGCCTGCTGAGCAGCGCTTCGGTGCTGTCGTCACGGGGCAGGTTGGCCTCGTACTGGGCGCGGTAGGTGGGTGAGCGCAGTTTGTCGGCGAGCGTACGAGCCGCCTCCATCGCTGTGCGCGGCCGATAGACATGGTGGAAGCGCGCGAACGCGAACCACGCCTCGTCCCACAGGAACACCAAATCCGGCTTGATCGCCAGGCATTCCTCCATGACACGGGTGACGTCGTACACGATGCCGTCGAAGGTGCAGTTGGTGAGCATCAAGAGTTTGACCCGGTCGAGCTTGCCAGCGGCCCGGAGTGCGAGGAGTTTGGATTTGATCTCCTGCAACGGAACCGCGCCGTACATCGAGTACTCGTTGAGTGGGTACGCGTCGAGGTAGCTGACTTCCGCACCGGCCAGCATCAGCCCGTAGTGGTGCGACTGATGACAATTGCGATCCACGAGAACGATGTCGCCGGGTGCGAGCAATGCCTGGGCGACGATCTTGTTAGCTGTGGACGTTCCGTTCGTGACGAAGAAGGTGTGACGGGAACCGAAGGTTTCGGCCGCAAGCTGCTGGGCCTCGCGGAGCGGCCCGGTCGGCTCGAGCAACGAGTCGAGCCCGCCGGTGGTTGCTGAGGTTTCGGCAAGGAAGATCTCCAGCCCGTAGAAGCCGACCATGTCGCGTATCCAGTGGGAGTTGACGATCGACTTGCCCTGTGAGATCGGCAGTGCATGGAACACTCCAGTCGGGCGCTGGCTGTAGGTCCGGAGGGCCTCGAAGAACGGAGTGCGGTAACGCTCGGCCACGCCGGCGAGGATGGTCAAGTGCAATTCCAGTGCACCTTCCTGGGCATGGAAGACCCGGCGGAAGTGATGGCTCACCTTGCCAGCGACGTCCTCGACGCCGATGTCGGTCATCAGGTAGAGATCGACCTCGGGACGGATCTCGGCCAAGTGTGGCGCCAGAGCCTGCGCGCGTTCGTCGGGGGAGAAGTCAGCGAGCTCGGCCGCCAGGGTTTCGTCTGCAAAGTTTGCGAGATTTGTGAGATCGCGTAGCGCGGCGTGGGAAAAGCGCCTCCGGATCACGCATGCCTGGATGTTGGCGTTGAGTCGCATGGCCACGGCTGCTTCCACGCCGCTGCCGACGACCACAAGGTCATAGATGAAGGGATCGCCAGGGCGCCGCCAGCTGTGCACCTCCTCACGGAGCCGCTGCTCCTGCGCTAAGGACATGGATTCAACGACGAGGACCTCGAAATAGGGCCGGCTGAAGGGATCGTGCTGGGAGGTGGTGACGATAAGGTCCTCGCTATCGTCGCGATGGTCGCCGTAGGCGATGGCGTCGAGGTAACCGGTCCGGTAGGACTCGGTGACAAGGGCGCGGTTGATGCGCGCCACCAGCCGTGCCAGCCGTTCCCAGGCTCCGGTGGCCGCGAGCTCTTGGACGACGGCGAAAGCCGCGTGTCCCGGAAAAGCCCAGAACTGCTCCAGCGGCGCCAAGGCGGCGCACTCCCGGTGCACTGCACTGGTCATTTCGTGATCAATCGGCTTGTTCCGCCGCAGCGCACTGGCGATTCGCCCGGTCGCCTCCTCCAGTCGCGACCAGGAATCTGCCCGGAATTGCCACCAGCTGTTGTACGCGTCCGCACCGGCTTGATCAACCATGATCAACTCCTAGAGCTTTGAAGCCCCCATACCACTTATCGCGACACTAAACCGCGCCGTCGGTGCTGATCAACACCAGCACACTCTGCTCGGTAATCGCCAGCGACCTGCGCCGATCCGAATCGCTCAGCGCAGCTCGTACGCCTGCGAGGGACGCGCCGCCACACGGTCCGGCCGGAACCCCAAGCTCGTTCAGTCGCAGCGTCGCCCCGCGTGAGTCGTCGTCAGTGATCGTGACACCTGCATCGAGCCCGTCGCAGATGGCGGGCCAGGCATTTATTGAGACGCTCCCGCAGTTGAGCCCGGCCATGATTGTCGGCACAGAGGTGTCGACGCTCACCGGCTGACCCGTCGCGAGACTTGCTGTCACGCACGCAGCCGAGACCGGCTCGATGGCGAGGATCGCCGGCTGGTCCTGAATGGCCGAGTCGCCGTAATGCTGCAGCACGGCCAGCAACAGTGAACCCACACCGGTGGGGACGGCGACCAGGTGCACTGCCCGCCGACCGAGCTGTTCGTCGATCTCGTGGAACAGCGTGCCGTAGCCGTCAACGATCCATCGGGGGATTTGCTCGTACCCCCGCCAGGCGGTGTCTTGAACGAGCAGATCTTCGGGGTGTCCGGCGGTAGAGCTGGCCGCGGCCCATACCACCTCGTCGTAGATCAGGTCGGTTTGCACGACCTCGGCGCCTTCGCTGGTGATCGCCTGCACTGTCTTTTTGGACGTTCCCGCGGGAACGTAAATGCGAGCTGCGAGCCCGAGCAGTGCAGCCATTCGTGCCAAAGCGTGCCCATGATTTCCATCCGATGCGGTAACCAGGGTGACCGGCCCTGAACGGTCCCGAAGTTCGGTCAAGCTTCTGGCGGGCCCTTCAAAGCCGCAGCGCTCGCTCAACGCGCAATTCACCGCCCAGGATGTTCCCAGGATCTTGAAGGCCGACATCCCGAGACGATTCGACTCGTCCTTGACGAATACGGCAGCCACCCTGAGTTCGGCTGCCAAATCTGGCAGCTCCACGAGAGCCGTGGGCTGATAGTTCGGCATCGAGCCGTGGAACGTGGCTGCGGCGTGGTCGGGCGCCGCTGGAACCCGGATACGGGGCCCAACTCGAGCTGCCCATCGGACCGCATCCCCGGGTGAGCTGGTCACCGATTGCGCCTTCACTCCACCGTGAACGTCAGCGAGCTCGGATGTCCTGCCCGAAGGTTTTGGACATGCTCGGCGAAGTTCAACTGCTCGAACAACGACGTGCCACCTTGGACCGCAGACCGGATCTTTCCCTCGCGTCGCTGGATCGCTTCGGCGGTCTCCATCGCCGCTTCAAGCTCAGCATCGCTGAGGACCACGATGCCATCGTCGTCGCCGATCAGGATCTCGCCACCGCGGACCTCGATGCCTCCCAGACTGACCGGCTGCTGGGTGATCGGAAGCCTGGTCGCCTTGGCGGCGCGTGGAATCGTGCCGAGCGCGTAGATGGGTAGCGGTAGCTGGGACAGGACTGCAGTGTCGCGGCACAATCCGTAGACGACAATTCCGGCCATCTCGCGCCGCATGGCCTCCGTCGCGAAGAGCTCACCAAGGACCGCATTCTCGGTGCTTCCTGCATCGACGACCAAGATGTCGCCGGCCGCGCAGTGCTCCAGAGCAGCGAGCACGGGCATTAGATCGTCAAAGGCGGCGACGGTGACGGTCCTGCCGATCATCCGGATGCCGCGGGTATACGGCCGCAACTCTCGTGGCAGGACCCGGAGCGCCTTGTTCGCGTCGGACAGACTCGCGGCGTCGAGCTGCAATGCCCGCTCCGGAATACCCGGGGCCGCTTCTAATTCCGCACCCATCGCCTACACCCTGATCCGAAACGCGCGCGAACCTTCATTGCCGTCATTCTGCACACGTTGCTTCGCATATGCGAAGCGTCACCAATACCGGGACTATGAGAGCTGTTCGCTCCGACGACTGCAGGGCTGGAGGATGCGGGCAAGGCGAGGGCCCTCGGTTTTGCAATGCATTCGCCGAAGGAGTCGGAACCTGCGAATGGCTTGTCAGAGCACTCCAACTGCTCGGCAGCGGCGAACGACGCGTGGACGACCTCGACCAGGCGCCAAGCGGCTATGAGATCGTCGAGTTCGTAGGAACTTGGGCCGCACTGCACGTGCGTTTTGTGCGCAGGGGCTAAGCCGCCTGATCCTCCGGCATGGGCGCGTCGAGGAACGATGTGATCATCGGCACCAGCAGATCGGCGCGGTTTACCACCGTCACGTGAGAGGTGCCGGGGAGTATGGCCAGTTGTGAATCCGGTAGTCCGGCCGGGGTATCGCCAAAGACGCCACCGCCCAGTAGGCGAAACATCTCCACCGCGTGTTCCGGACGGACAAGATCGGAATCTCCGATGATCAAGAGGGTAGGGGCCTTGATCGCGCTGATGGCCTCGGCCGGCAGATCCTTGATCTGCTGATCCATCTGTGTCTTCTTGGCGAACAGCTTGGGGAAGTCTTCCGGGTGCGGTGCAATCCGCAGGTATTCTTCGTGCCACGGCGAACCGTGCATCATCTCCGGCGTCATTTCGCCCAGTCCCTCCATCAGACCCGGATGTACGCCCGCCATGGTGTAGGTGACCGAGGCGAGGACGAGCTTGCGCACCACATCCGGATGCCGAAGGACGAGCTGCAGGCCGACCGCGGCGCCCGTGCTATAGCCAAAGATGTCTGCGGGCCTGACTCCCAGCTGATCGATTGCAGCGGCGACATCATCCGCCATCCCTTCCAGGGTCAGCGGGCGATCAATGTCCGCTGTGCGGCCGTGAGCCTGCAGCTCGAAAGCGATGACCTGCCGTGTCTCGGCGAGGCCGGGCAGCAGCTGTCCAAATGAGGTGCCGATGGCCGAGAACGCGCCATGCAACAGCACGAGCGGCTGTCCCGTGCCGTGGATCTCGTAATACATCTGGAGGTTGTTCACCGGGACATAGCCACTCTGTGCAGGAACCTCGCTGATCGTCATGAGCCCTCCCCGGGTAGTCGACGCCGAAGACTCAGTATCTCCACTTGGTGTCTGCTCAGGCTCGGAAGGTGCCTGGTCTTGGCTGCATCTCCGGTGCGGCGTCGTTTGGCTCCCAGGGAAACCGGCCGGCTTTGATGTTGTCCCCTTTTGATGGGGACGACGGTATGGGAGAGGTCTGACAGAAATCCTCGCTAGGAACTGTCGCGCAGAACCCCCAGCCCGGCATCCCGTGCCCTCAGGATCGCCTGCGCCCGGTCCGCGACCTGGAGCTTGGTAAAGATCGAGGACAGGTGGTTGGCGACAGTCTTCGGTGCAAGGCCAAGACTTGTCGCGATCATGGAATTCGGCATTGCCGCCGCCAGCAGGTCGAGGATTTCCCGTTCCCGCGCGGTGAGCTCCGGAAAAGGATCGGCCGCCGGCCGCGGCGGCGCTGCAAAGAAGCGAAGCACCCGCTGCGCGATGCCGGGTCCGAAGATCGCCTCGCCAGAGGCGACCGCCCGGATGGCCCTGCCGATCTCCTCTTGCTCCGCTCCTTTGACGACGTAGCCACGAGCGCCTGCACGCATGGCAGCAAACACCGAGTCGTCGTCATCGAACATGGTTAACACCAGCACGGCCACCTCCGGCGCCACCCGGGCGATCTCTCGGGTGGCCGCGAAGCCATCCTGACCAGGCATCTGCAGGTCTAGGACAGCCACATTCGGGCGCTGCAGCACCACCTCCCGCACGGCCTCGCGACCGTCGGATGCCACCCCCACCACCTCGATCCCTTGCAAGGATCCGAGCAGCGCGGCTAGACCAGCGCGCACCACCGGATGATCATCAGCCAGCACGACTCGGATTTCGCTCATGACATCGTCAGCGGAAACGAAGCTACGACCTGGCCGCCGGTCGGAGAGGGGCCAGCCTCGAAAGCTCCACCGAGCTCAGTGACTCGCTCCCGCATCGCTGTCAAGCCAACACCGGGCGACCAGCGGCCATTCGGTGGGCCATCGTCTGTGACCGACACCTCGAGCCGGTCGCCGACCGACACCTGAATCAAAGCTCTGCTGGCCTTGGAGTGCCGAACCACATTGGTCAAGGCTTCTGTTGCGACCCGGTACGTTGCAACCTCGACGGCAGGCGGGAGCGGCGGCATTTCCGCTGGGACATCGAGTTTGACGTCGACGGACTCGCCGTCGGATCGCCAGGCCAGTTGCTCGGCGCGCTGCTGGAGGGCTCCGACAAGCCCGAGCTCGTCGAGCGCGCGTGGACGAAGGTCGTCGACGAGTCGACGTACGTCGGCCAGGGCTGCCCGGGTGTCGCGGCGAAGGGTAGTGAGCAACTCGTTTGCCTGCTCGGGATCGGTCGCGATGAGATTGGCTGCCGCGTCGGCGCCGAATGCGATCCCGGTCAACGTAGGCCCGAGTCCGTCGTGAAGCTCACGCCGCAGTCGATGCCGTTCCTCCTCCTGGGTCGAGAGGATGCGCATCCTGGACGCCTGCAGTTCCGCCGTCAGCAACGTTGCGTGCAGCGCGGCGGCGACCGGGGCGGCGACCATCCCGAGCGTCCGAGCGTCGGCGTCGCCGATCCGGCGCTCGCCGCGACGCAGACCATATTGAAGATTGCCGACGGGTCGCCCGGCATACGTCAGTGGCCAGGACTGACTCTTCGACGGTGGTTCACCATCGGCCGCGAGGATTGCGCCCTCATGTTCGACGGCGACGTACGGCAGCCGGAGGGCCTCCCGAATAGCGGCGACTACGCCAACCAATCCGGCATCAGGAGTGGCGAGCTGCTCTCCCACGCGAGAGACAACTCCCGCGGGGTTGCTGCGATCGCCGTACACGGCCCGCTCGACCAGCTTTTGCAGCCGAGGCAGCACTGGTGCTGCCACCAGCACCAACAGCACAGTTGCGATCGCGGACCGGCCAAGCTGCTCCGAGATGAACTGATCCAGCACCGCCACCAGCGCCGCGTACGCCACGATGACGGCAAGTGACAACAGCATCCACGCCAGCAGGCGCGAGATCGCTAGGCGAATGTCCAGCAGCTGATGGCGGATGATCGCCACGGTCACCGCGAGCGGGATCAGTGGGATGGTGAACAACACGGCAACCGGCGTACCACTGACGAAACTCCAGGGCACCGCACCGATAAGAGCGACCAGGAGTGCGAGCAGCAACCACAGCAGCTGGCGTCGCTGCGTCTCCGTACCTCGGCGATAGCGGACGAAGAGCGCGACCAGCGCGAGCACTAGCGATGCAAGGCCCCGCAGTTCGGTGAGCGTCCACAGCGGCTGCAGGCGATCGTAGAAGGGGATTGTCAGATAGCCGGTGGAGTAGCCCGGAGGCGCATCCGAGAACGCGCCCATTTCCAGAGCGAAGAGTGGCGCAGTGACGATGACGGCGATCACAACCCATCGCCAGCCGCGTGACAAGGGACGTCCATCAGGGAACAGCAGCAACGCCAACGGTAGGAACAGTCCGATCGACCACGGCCACGACCAGCTGAAGATCGTGATCGTGAGTCGCTGCAGAGCGATTGGTGCGCCGGCTTGATGCAACACGATCAACAGCGGTGCTGCGAATGCAGAGGTCGCCTGTGCTATCCCACCTGCCGTAAACAACCAGCCGATGGGGTTGCGCGGACGATGCCAGGCAATGATGGCGCCGCAGATACCAAAGGACAGCCCGATCGCCGAATTCGTTACGACGAAGGCATCCAGGGCGTCCTGCCAGGACCATCCGGCGATGACGCAGAGCACTGCTGCGGCAATTACCTCGATCACTACGAAGGCGCCGAGAGCAGCGGCCAAGGCTCGGAGCGCCTGGCCGGTGATCGGCGTTCTCATAGCCCAAGTCTGCGCCGAAGACCCTCCCGGTGTCCCGGGAAGGTTTCCCGATCAGGCCAGGGAACCTCCCGCGCTGCGCGGATATCCGACTCATCCGGTGGGAGTCGTACCCAGGCCACGCTGAAGGCGGCCGATCAAGTCGGTCGGTCGAGGATCT
>Ga0081455_10006796_pt1 | contig 12197 bp, 13 predicted proteins | sample TabmetS3T2R1_FD_70207 | JGI IMG/M metagenome (GOLD analysis project Ga0081455, IMG submission 70207) | Tabebuia heterophylla rhizosphere microbial communities from the University of Puerto Rico - S3T2R1 | ecosystem: Host-associated > Plants > Roots > Rhizosphere ... | reverse complement strand
CCAGGACTTCGTCGAGCTGTTCGAGATCATGGCCGGCCTGCCGGTCACCATCCGCCTGCTCGATCCGCCCCTGCACGAGTTCCTGCCCAAGACCAAGGCGGATATGGAAGGCGTCGCCAAGGATCTCGGTGTCGAGGCCGACGAGATCGAGGCACGCGCCCACAAGCTTCATGAGAGCAATCCCATGCTCGGCCATCGCGGCGTGCGACTGGGGATTTCCTATCCGGAGATCTACGAGATGCAGGCCCGCGCTATCTTCGAGGCCGTGGCAGAGGTCCAGAAGAAGAGTGGCCAGACAGTGATCGCTGAGATCATGATTCCCCTGGTCGCCACCCGCAGGGAGCTCGACCTCATGAAGGCGGTGGTCGATCAGGTCGCGACCGAGGTCGGCCAGCTCTCCGGGCAGAAGCTCGACTATCTGGTCGGGACCATGATCGAGCTGCCGCGTGCCGCTCTCAAGGCGGGCGAGATCGCCGAGACCGCCGAGTTCTTCAGTTTCGGCACCAACGACCTGACGCAGACGACATTTGGCCTCAGCCGTGACGATTCGGGTTCCTTCCTCGAGAAGTACCGGCAGCGCGGGATCTTCGAGCACGATCCTTTCGCTTCCCTCGATGTGGAGGGTGTGGGTGAACTGATCGAGATCGGCTGCGAGCGCGGCCGCAAGGCGCGCAACAGCCTGAAGCTTGGCATCTGCGGCGAGCATGGCGGCGATCCGGCCTCGGTGTTCTTCTGCCACAAGGCCGGGCTCGACTATGTCTCCTGCTCGCCCTACCGCGTGCCGATCGCACGGTTGGCCGCCGCCCAAGCCGCGTTGGGTGTGGCGCTCAAGACCGAATGAGCCTTAGTGCGCTTCGCCAGGGCGGCAAGCGTGCCTTGGCGGCGGCACTCGCCAGCCTGGAGCGCGATCCCGATGGCGCCGCCGCCCAGGCGCTGCTCGACGCCGCCTGGCGCGAGCCGAAAGCGCACGTCGTGGGTGTCACCGGCCCACCGGGTGTCGGCAAATCCTCTTTGTGCGCGGTGCTGGTCGCGGGCTGGCGCAAGGCGGGCAAGACCGTTGGCGTGATCGCGGTCGATCCATCGTCCAAGGCCAGCGGTGGTGCGCTCCTGGGCGACCGCGTTCGTATCATCCACGACTCGGCAGATGAGGGCAGCTTCGTTCGCTCCATGGCGGCGCGCGACCGGCTTGGTGGGCTGGCGGACCAGACGCTTGCGGCGATGGTGGTGATGCGCGCCCTGTTCGATCGCGTGCTGATCGAGACGGTGGGTGTCGGCCAGTCGGAGACCGATGTCGCGGGCGTGGCTGACACCGTGCTGTTCTGCGTGCAGCCGGGTTCGGGCGATTCACTGCAATTCATGAAGGCGGGCATCGTCGAGATCCCGCACGTGGTCGCCGTAACCAAGGCCGACCTTGGCGCGCCTGCTGAGCGCGCGCGTGCCGACGTCGTCGGCGCGCTGTCGCTCGCTGTGGCCGATGGCGAATGGCCGTTGCGAACGGTCGCCGTCTCCTCGCGCGGCGGGGCCGGCCTTGAGGCGCTGTTCGCCGCGCTGGAGGCGCATCGTGAACACCTGGCGAAGGAGGGAAGGCTTATCGGTCGCCGCCATCGCCAGAGCGAGGGCTGGATCGCTCAATCCCTCCACGATCGCTTCGGCCGTGAGGGTCTCGCCAGGCTGCGCCGGCTAGGCTTCGATCTTTCCCTGCCGGCGGGCGCCCAGCCCTTTCAGCGGCTGAACGAGCTTGCAGCTGCCGTCAGCTCGCGTCAAAGCGACTGACCTCGAGGCCTGATCCACGGGAAGAAGGACACTCGTCATCTTCGGCTTGGCACGGATGGCCTTGCCATAGCCGAGGACATCGTCGTTGGCAGGAAAGGTCATATTGTCGGCGACGATGATCGCGCCCCGATTGAGCTTGGGATAGAAGGCCTCGAGACACGGCACGTAGAGGTTCTTCCACAGATCGACCAGCACGAAATCCAGGCCGAACGGCAGGTTGCCGATCATCTCCACGGCATCGCCGACCTTGAAGTCGACGTGGGCGGCCAGCCCGGCCCTGGTCGACATGTCTCGTGCATAGGCGGACTTGTGCTCCTGCAGTTCCATTGTCGTCACACGTCCGCCGCTTGCACGGGCCGCGTCCGCCAGCCAGATGCCCGAATAGCCGTAGGACGTGCCGAGCTCGAGGATGTTCGGAGCTTTGAGGCTTCCCGCCAGGATATGGAGCAGCCGTCCTGTGTCCGGCCCGACAGCGAGCAGCATGCGGTCGAGCCAGGCGTCCGTGCTGCCTGAAGGAGGGCCAGCACGTCTCATTTCCTCTTCTTGCCGCATGCGCTCATGATAGGCGTCGAGGACTGCCGTTACCTTGTCGTCCATCGACTCATGCTTCCGAGTCTTGCCAGCTGAAGCTGAGCGGCGCCTCGCGAAACGCGAAGCGGTCGAGATGCCGGACGACGGCGCCCTTGAGCGCTTCCAGCTGGCCTGTCGCGCTGGCGTCCAGCCGGCACTCGAGATTGTCCTGGTGTGCCTTCATCACCAGTATTGCGTCGCCCTGCCAGTCGGCGCCGCGTGCATTGCGTGGGAAGATCACTTCTCCATCGGTTTCCGTGAACTTGACGGAGAGGTTGTGCCCCCAGTGCTTGCAGAGCTGCTGGAGGTAACGGCTGGCATTGGCGGTAGGTACGTGGACGGTGCTTTGGAAGGTCATCCGGAATTCCTTTCACAGGCGCTCGATCTTGCGGGTCGCCTCGTCGAGAATCTCGGCGACGTCGTGCAGGGTTTCGGTCCGCACATCGTCGCGATCGAGGCGATACATGAGCGCTGCCCGCAGATTGCCCATGGCGCGACGGATCGGTCCGGCATCGCTGCGCTCGCGCGCCGAGCCGAGCTCGGCCAAGCGGGTAAACAGCGCCTCGACCTCCTGCTTCTTGGCGGCGAGCTCGGCCGTCCCGTGTTCCGTGACGGCAAACGGCTTGCGGGCGCCTTCCGACGTCGCCTCTTCGATCTGGCCCATGTCCTGAAGCATCGTCAGCGTCGGGTAGACGACGCCAGGGCTGGGGACGTAGCTGCCCGCGGTTAGCTCCTCGATGGCCCGGATCAGATCGTAGCCATGACGCGGCTGGTCTGAAATCAGCTTGAGCAGCACGAGCCGAAGCTCGCCGGAGTCGAAGACCCGCCGCCGCCGACCGCGGCCCTCGCCGTGCTCGTCATGCCAGCCGCGTCCGAAGCCATGGCGGCTGTGGCCGCGAGAGCCGAAGTGGCGCGCGCGCTCGTTGCAGTCGCCCGCGCGGAATGGCGGGTGGCCGCGGTGATGGTCGCGGCCGGAGTGGGAATGAGAAAATCGCACTGAGTGTGCTCCTCTATGTTTTGACCCAACTAAGATATATCTTGATGTGTCTTAATTACAAGAGGAGCACGCCAACTTTCTTTGTAAGGCAAAAAAGGTGGCCTTATTAGTAGCTTGCAGGCGCTCCCTCAGGCCGGCAATAAAGTCTGACGATCGGCAGGCGTTGCGGCGGAGCTGGAGTGCAGCGCCTGTCGGACAGACGGGATGATGCGTGTTCCCCAGAGATCGATCTGGCGCAGCATGATCCTCTGATCGAAATCGCCGAGTTGCGTCTGCAGGGCGATGTGCGAAGGCTTCAGGATGGATATCTCCTCCAGCATGCGGTCGATCACCTGGTTGACGCTGCCCACCGGCAAGTTGGCGCGGATCGTCTCGAGCGACATGTCGTTGGGACCCGCTTCCTCCTTGATGAGGTAGCCATCGTCACTTTGGGCGCTGCGGAACTTCAGGCTTTCTGACAGGCGTCGCTGGAAGCGCGCGCAGTCGAGGTAGCTCCGGATCTCGGCGTCGTCGTCGCTGGCAAAGGCGCAGCGCAGGAAGCCGAACTTGACCTCGTCGAGCGATCGTTCGGCGCTCGCTGCCACAGTCTCAAGCTTCTGGCGCAGCGCTTTGATGGCGTCGAGCCCGTTTAGAAGCGCGGTGACGAAAAGGTTGTGCCGTTTGGCGACAGCGAGCGCCAACGTATCCGCGTGGCCGGAAGTAACCCAGATGGGCGGCGTCGGGCTTTGCACGGTCCTGACGGCGATGGCCGTCGGCGGCATCGTGAGATGCTTGCCTTCATAGGAGAAGATCCGCTGCCTGAGGCCCGCCTGCAGCACATCGTAGAACTCGGCAAATAGGTCGTGCGATTGGCCGAGATCGACGCCGAAGCGATCGAACTCGAACTGCTGATAGCCCGAGCCGATTCCGAGATCGAGGCGACCGCCCGATACCGTGTCGGCGAAGCCGATCTCGCCCAGCAAGCGCGCCGGGTGATAAAGCGGCAGGACGCACACCGCCGACCCAAGCCGAATGCGCCGGGTGAGCGCCGCGCAATGAGCGATCATCATCAGCGGCGACGGACAGAGGCTGTAGTTGTTGAAATGGTGCTCGGCGTACCAGGCCGTGTCGAAGCCCGCCGCCTCGGCGGCGACCGTCTGCTCGATGGCATTGCGGATGACCTCCTGGGAGGACTGATGGTATCCGCGCTGCTGCGCCAGGATGAAAACACCGAATTCCATGGGTCGTTTCCTCTTCGAAGAGCTGGAGTGAGAGCGACCGTACGGTCTTGCGCGATCTCGAACAATCAGCCATGAAAGAACAACACTTTTGCGAATCCCGGAAAAATAGTGGATCGCCTGCAAGCCCTCGAGCTGTTTGTCGGCACTGCGCGCGAAGGCAGTCTCTCGGCGGCCGGGCGACGCGCAGGCCTTTCGCCCGCCTCGGTGTCGCGACACATCGGCGAGCTGGAGGTGCGACTGGGCGTTCAGCTGTTCCATCGCACGACACGGCATCTAGCGCTCACCGACGCGGGGAAGGCCTTCCTGCAGCGTATCGAGCAGGTGTTGCACAGCATCGAGGACGCGGAGGCTGCGGCGCTCGCCCTGCAGGCCGTCCCTCGCGGCACGTTGCGAGTCCATTCGCGCACCCTGTTCGGGATCAAGATCGTCACGCCGCTGTTGCCGCGCTTCCAGGTTGCCTATCCCGAGTTGAAGGTCGAGCTGCGACTGTCGGAGCGGCGCATCCAGTTGCGCGACGAGGAGTTCGACATCGACCTGCTGATCGGCGCACCGAACGATCCGAGCGTGATGCAACGTCGCCTGCTGGTGAGCCAGCGTATCCTCGTCGCCTCGCCGGACTACGTGCGCGGCCGGCCTGCCTTGCGGCGGCCGGAAGACCTGGCGCAGCACAATTGCCTGACCTACTGGATGGGATCTGACCAAGTGGTCTGGAAATTCCTGCACAATCGCGGTGCGCTCAGCGAGATCGCCGTACTGTCGTCCTTCACATGCAACAATGGGCTGATCCTGAGCGAGCTTGCCGTCATGGGCCACGGCATCGCGCTGCTCGACGACTACACGGTCGCCGAGGAACTCGGGGCCGGCAAGCTTGTGCGCCTGCTGCCGTCCTACAAGGTCACGAACTCGAATTTCGACGAAGGAATTTGCGCGGCCTTTCTGCCGAGTGCCTATCTGCCGGAGAAGATCAGGGTGTTCATCGACTTCATGGCGCGCGAGGTGCCAAGCTTCGCGAAGCGTGCTTGATTGACCGAGCGGTCGGGCCTCCTTACGATCCGCAGCAATGGCCATAGCACCGGCAAGAGCCGACGTCCCGCTCTTCGACGAGCCTTCCGACCGTGTCCTGCAGATCCTGACAGAATCGGCCCGCCTGTTCGCCCGCAAGGGCTACGAAGGCACGTCGATGCGCGACATCGCGGAAGCCTGCGGCATCTCAAAATCGCTGCTCTATCATCACTTCTCGAGCAAGGACGAGATCTATGCCCGTGTCGCCGTGGGCGCGACGCAGGAGCTCTATCACTTCGTGCGTGAACGCATCCCTCCTGGTGTCCGGCCATCGGAGAAGGTCCGTGCATTCATGGTGGCGACCGCGGAATATTTTCGTCGCTACCGCTGGGAGTGGATCGCCTCGACCACCGCCTTCTGGAACTCGCCCGACCGCAGCGGTCAGAAGGAGCGGATGACACGGCGGGACCGCTATGAGCGTTTCCTGCGGACGCTCATCCAGGAAGCAGTCGATGCTGGCGAGATTCGCGATGTCGATGTGGCGATGGCCGGCCGACTCGTCCTGTCGTCGCTCAACTGGATGCATCGCTGGTACAAGCCCGAGAAGCCGATGACGCCGGAGCAGATCGCCGACGTCTTCTTCGACATGGTGTTCAAGGGGCTGGCGACTGACGCAGCGCGCTGAGGCGGCGATGCCTCAGTCGAGAGCGATGTTCTCGGATTTGATGACAGGCCCCCAGAGCGCCACATCCTGTGCCAGCTGATCGTCGAGGAGCGTCGGCGCGCCGGTGCTGACCTGCAAGGCCTCGACGTCGAGCTGCTTGGCAAGTTGCGGGTTCTGCATGGCCTTGTTGGCCGCCGCGTTCAGCCGCGCAATGTCCTCTTGGGGGGTGCCGACCGGCGCCAGTAATCCCGTCCAGAACGATGCGACCAGGCTGGGGTAGCCGGCCTCCGCGAAGGAGGGGACCTCGGGAAGCTGCGGAACGCGATCCTTGGTCGACACGGCGAGGATGCGGAGCTTGCCATCGCGCGCATGGCCCATCACGGCCGAGGGCGTGGCGAAGCTGATGTCGCATTGGCCGCCCAGCATGTCCATGATCGCGGCAGGATTGTTGCGATAGGCCACGTCGGTCAAGGCGATGCCCATGGCCTTGCCCATCAGGATGCCGAACAGATGGGTCACGCTGCCCGGCCCCAGCGTGGCGTAGAACAGCGGTTTCCTGCGCTCCTTGGCGTAGCTCACGAAGCTGTTGATATCGGTCGGCGGCAGCTCGGCGCTTATGGTGAGGGTCAGCGGTCCGCTGAACAGCATCGCCACCGACGCAAAGTCTTCGATCTTGTACGGCAGGCTCTTACGCAGCAGCACGTTCAGCGACAGCGGACCCGGCCCACCCGCCAGCAGAGTCAGCCCGTCCTTGGCGGCGCGCGCCACGACTTGCGAGCCGATGATGCCGTTGCCACCAGGCTTGTTGTCGACCAGGACCGGCTGTTCGAGCGCCTCCGACATGCCCTGTGCCACGGTTCGGATGATGCCGTCGATCGAGCCGCCGCTGCCATAGGGCACGATGATGAAGATGGGCTGCGTGGATTTCGCTCGCACCGCTGGCGCACTGAGCCCTGCCAACGCCGCGCCAGCCAGCACCGTCGCGCGGCGCCTTCCAAGTCGCTTCACGATTCTCCTCCCGATATATGTCTTGACCGATCGGTCAGTCAATCTCATGACAATGCAATGATTGCAAGAAAGACTGACGAGTGATAAAGGCCATTTTTGACTGACCGATCGGTCAGGGTGTATCAATGGCGGAGGAAATGCATGGCGGCCGATATCGTCACCCTGGAGGTTGCCGATCACATAGCCCTGGTCACGCTCAATCGGGCCCCAGTGAACGCGCTCGATCGTGCGATGCGCGAGCGCATCGTCGAGGTCTTTGACGAGGTGTCTGAGCGAGCCGATATCCGCGTCGCGGTGCTGACCGGCGCGGGCAAGGTCTTCTGCAGCGGTGCCGACCTCAAGGATCGACCCGATCCAGGTAGGATCGGTGCCTTCCACAGCCACAACCGCATCACGCGCGAGACCGGCAACAGCCTCCGCGAGTGCGCCAAGCCGGTCATCGCTGCCATCAACGGAGCGGCCTTGGGCGCCGGCCTGGGATTGATGTCGTCCTGCGACATCTTCCTCGCCTGCGAGGAGGCCGTTTTCGGCATGCCGGAGATCAATGTCGGGCTAGCCGGCGGCGTCTCGATGCTGCGTACCCTGTTCGGCCGCTCGATGGTCCGATACATGTTCTATACCGGTGCGCGGCTACCCGCCGCCGAGCTGTATCGCCTGGGTGTGCTGCATGCCTGCACGACGCGTGAGGCGCTGTTGCCGGAGGCAATGAAGGTTGCGCGTGAAATCGCCGCCAAGAGCCCGATCGCCATCGCCTATGCCAAGCAGGCAGCCAACATGGTTGATCTGATGCCGCAGCGCGACGCCTATCGTTTCGAGCAAAACATCACCATGGCTCTGGCAAAGACCGACGATGCGCAGGAAGCCCGTCGTGCGTTCCTCGAGAAGCGCACCCCTGTCTTCAAAGGTCGCTAAGCATGCAGTCTCTGTCGGGCGATGCCTATCGTAGCGCCGTGCGTGGCTGGCTGGGAGAGAACCTGCCGGCCCATCTGCGCGCCGATCGCGCGAGCTACGCCGCGCCCAGGCTGGATCAGTTGGTCGCCTGGGAGCAGGCGCTGCACCGTGCCGGCTTCGCCGGCATCGCCTGGTCGCGCCAGTACGGCGGCCATGGTCGTACCCTGCGCGAGCACCTGATCGCCAGCCAGGAAATCGGCGCGGTGGCCATGCCGGAGAGCGTCAACTCGATCGGAAAGGAGCTCGCCGGTCCGATCATCCAGGCGATCGGCAGCGAGGACCAGAAGCGACGTTTCCTGCCGGCCATCCTGCAGATGGCCGAGATCTGGTGCCAGGGCTTCTCCGAGCCCGAGGCAGGCTCCGACCTCGCCGGTCTGCGCACCCGAGCGGCACGCGATGGCGATGCCTGGCGCATCAACGGCCAGAAGATCTGGACCAGCGGCGCCGCACGCTCGCACCGCTGCCTGCTGCTGGCACGTACCGGCAAGCTCGAGGATCGGCACCGTGGCCTTGCGCTGTTCGCGGTTCCGCTGGGGAGCGCTGGTGTGCGTGTCAACACCATCAAGTCGATGGATGGCCGCGAAAGTTTCTGCGAGGTCTTCTTCGAGAATGTCGAGGTGGACGAGGCCGATGCGCTGGGCGCGCCCGACGAAGGCTGGGCCGCCGCCATCAAGGTGCTGGCCATCGAGCGGGCGACCAACCGGATGTACCGCGCCTGGCGGTTCGAGAACGAGCTGCGTCACCTGATCTCGGCCTGCAAGACCGATCCTGCGCTCGAAGATCTCTTGCAGGATGGTCACTATGCGGCGCGTCTCGGCGCGGTGTTCGTCGACATCGAGGTGCTGAAGGGCCACGTCGAGACAACGGTCGAAGACTTGATGGGCGATCTTCCGATCGGTGCGCGCGGCAGCCTGATCAAGCTGCATTGGAGCGAAGCGCATCAGCGCTTTGCGACGCTGGCTTGGGAGATCCTGTCGCAAGCGTCGTTGCCGCTACGACCTGCGGTGAAGGTCGCGCAGCGGCGCTTCAACGAGCTCTATCTGCATTCACGAGCCGAAACGATCTATGCCGGCACGACGGAAATCCAGCTCGGCATCATCGCCGATCGCGTTCTCGGCCTTCCGCGGGGAAAGTGACATGAGTATTGCCGAGGATGGCCTGTCGCCCTCCGACTTCGCCGCGACCGCCGAGCGAGCCGTGGCCGCCTGCGCCAGCCTGGATGTCGCCGCACGGGGCAAGCGCCTTGCTGGCGATGGGCTGCTCGGTGTTCTCGCTGCTCCCGAGGTCGGCGGCCTCGGTCTGCCTCTGGCTTTTGCCGTGCCCGTGGTGGCAGCGGCTGAGGCGGAGCTGCTCGCTTTTCCGCTAATGGAGAGCATGCTGGTTGCCCGGCATGCGGCGGTGGAAACCGTCGTCAATGGATCAGCTGTCGCCACGATTGCTTGGAATGGCAAGGTCGATGCCACGTCGCGTGGCAGCGCCATCGAGCTGTATGGCGTCGTCGGCGCGGTGCCAGCGGCCGAGGCCGCGGACCTTTTGCTAATACGGATCGATCAGGATCGCGTCGCGCTGGTGGACATGAGGACCACCGGCGTCGCGTTGGAAGGGGCACCGGGCATCGACTTGACCGTTCCCAGCCACGTCGCGCGGCTCGATGGTGTAACCATCGAGCCGGAGGCGCTGCTGGCGACGGGGAGTTGGCAAGCCCTTCAAGCGGATGCTTGCCTTTTGCGCGCGGCGGCCATCATGGGCGGTGCCGAGCGCTGTCTGGCGCTGGCCAGCGAGCATGCGGTGCAGCGTCGCCAATTCGGCCACGCGCTTTGCTACAACCAAGCCATTCGGCACGCGCTGGCACGCCACAAGCTTGTGCTGGAGGGCATTCGTCACAGCCTAGCACGGTGCCTGGCGTTGGGCCCAAATGCCAGCGACATCCAGCGCAAGGCGGTCTTTCTGGCGGCCGCCGCGGGCGGCGTCGGCATCGCCGAAGGCGCCTTGCAGGTCTTCGGTGCCATGGGCTTCACCTGGGGCATGCCGCTGCATCGACACATCAGGCGCATCCGCAGCCTTCAGGCGCAGGGGAGTGAGCAAGGACTGGCGGCACTCGGCCGTCAGCTCATTGCCGAAGTCCCGGCAGCCCTGCACGGCTGAACGAAAAAGGGGAGGGAACGAATGTCTCAGCTGTTTGCCGATCGTGTCGCTCTGGTCACAGGATCGGGCCATGGCATAGGTCGGGCGACCGCGCTCAGGCTTGCGTCGCTGGGTGCGACGGTCGGCATCAACGATCTCAAGCCGGAGTTCGTCGACAAGGTCGTGGGCGAGGTCGCTGCGGCGGGCGGCAGGGCGGTCGGCATCACCGAGAACGTCTCGACGCGCGACGGCATGCGCACGGCCGTTCTGGGGTTGGCTGAACGAGCTGGCCGTCTGGACATTCTCATAAATAATGCCGCCTGGGTGCGCTACCAGGCGATTCCGGATGTGGCGCCCGAAACCATCGATCGCATGGTCGAGATCGGTTTCAAGGCGGTCATCTGGGGCATCCAGGCTGCTGCCGAAGTGATGCATCCCGAACGCGGCGGCGCCATCGTCAACCTGGCATCGGTTGCCGGCATCGTCTCGGCGCGCAACAGCATCGTCTATAGCGGCATCAAGGCCGGCGTCATGGGCATCACCCGTGCGGCGGCGGCCGAGCTCGGATCGCGAAAGATCCGCGTCAACGCTGTGGCACCCTCGGCCGTGCCGACGGAGGGCACGTTGCGCAACCGCTCGATCGAGCGCGACGCGCAGCGCATCGCTCGCACGCCGCTGGGGCGGTTGGGAACGGTCGACGATATCGCGCGCGTCATCTGCTTTCTCGCCGGCGACGAGAGTGGGTTCCTGACCGGCCAGACCGTGACGGCCGACGGCGGCATCACCACCGCCAACCTTCTGTAGCCATGACCGAGCTCAGCGAGGCCGAGCGAGCGCTGAAGGAAGAGTTCGTGCGCGCCCGCGGCTACTGGCGGCCATGGACCGAGGCGCTGCTGAAGCTCAATCCGGCGTTCCTGAGCCTTTATGCCCGTTATGCCGGCCATGCTGCCGAACGTGGGCCGTTGCCCCATCGCTTGTGCGAGCTGATCTATGTCGCCCTCGATGGGTCGGCCACGCACTTGTTCCAGTCCGGCCTCAAGCTGCACATGCAGCTCGCCGTCGAGAACGGCGCCTCGGCGCGCGAGATCGTCGAAGTGCTGCAGCTTGCGACCGCTCAGGGCCTGGATGGGTGTCTCGCCGGCGCGTCGATTCTCGTCGAAGAGCCGGCAGCGGCGGGGCACGATGTTGCCTTCCTCTCAACGCCGCTCACTGGCGAGCAGGAGCGGTTGCGAGCCGCCTACGAGGCCGAGTTCGGCGACTGGCCGGCGGCAATCGAGCACCTGCTGCGCCTGGATACCGGCTATTTCGAGCAGGTCCTCGACCTGCTGACTGGCGCGCGCCCGGTTGGAGGCTTGTCGGACAAGGAGCGGGCCCTGATCACGCTTGCTCTCAATGCCTGCTTCACCGCGCTGAACCCGGAAGGCGTACGACTCAACATTCGTCGCGCTCTGCGTCTGGGCGTCGGCGCTCCGGAAATCCTGCAGGTGCTGCAGATGACTGCGCATCTCGGCGTGCACGCCTGCGCGGTCGGCCTGCCACAGCTGGCCGACTTGATCGACCGCCATTCGTGACGGCATTCGCAGGCTTCATTTGAACGACTCGAGCAGAGCATTCGCGCCCTTGTCGATCCCGGTCTTCGCTGCCGCGAGCGAACCGAAGCTCGCCACGACGTTCAGCGCGCCCGGATACTGCTTCGTCACAAAGGCACTGAGCAGGCGATTGGTCGGCGCATCGCATATCTCGACGGCGTAGGTCACTGACCCAGCGATCATGCCTTCTCGGCCACGCACAGCCTGCATGCCATTGTACAGATTTCCGGCGAGGTCGAGGTGGGTGAACGTGCTGAGGACCGGCGTATTGGTCGTCGCCCCCGTCAGTGTCAGCTTCA
>Ga0081455_10006795_pt1 | contig 12198 bp, 11 predicted proteins | sample TabmetS3T2R1_FD_70207 | JGI IMG/M metagenome (GOLD analysis project Ga0081455, IMG submission 70207) | Tabebuia heterophylla rhizosphere microbial communities from the University of Puerto Rico - S3T2R1 | ecosystem: Host-associated > Plants > Roots > Rhizosphere ... | reverse complement strand
AGATGCCGAGGAGGAAAACCACCATGAAAACGCGTGCCGCCGTCGCATTGGAAAAGGGCAAGCCGCTCAACATAACGGAGGTCGAGCTCGACGGACCGAAAGCCGGCGAAGTGCTGGTCGAGGTGAAAGCCACGGGCATTTGTCACACCGACGAGTTCACGTTGTCCGGGGCGGATCCGGAAGGATTGTTCCCGGCCATCCTCGGCCATGAGGGCGCCGGCATCGTCGTCGATGTCGGGCCGGGTGTGACGAGTGTGAGGAAGGGCGACCATGTCATTCCGCTCTACACGCCGGAATGCCGGCAATGCCCGTCGTGTCTGTCGCGCAAGACCAATCTGTGCACCGCCATCCGGGCGACGCAGGGCCAGGGCGTCATGCCCGACGGCACCTCGCGCTTCTCGTTCGACGGCAAAAAATTGCACCATTACATGGGTACGTCCACGTTCTCGAATTTCACGGTGCTGCCCGAGATCGCGGTCGCCAAGATCCGCGAGGACGCTCCGTTCGACAAGGTCTGCTACATCGGCTGCGGCGTCACCACCGGCATCGGCGCTGTCCTCAATACCGCCAAGGTGGAGCCTGGCGCGAAGTGCGTCGTGTTCGGGCTCGGCGGCATCGGCCTCAATGTCATCCAGGGCCTACGGCTTGCCGGCGCTGACATGATCATCGGCGTCGACGTCAACAACGGCAAAAAGCAATGGGGCGAGCGCTTCGGCATGACGCATTTCGTCAATCCGAAAGAGGCCGGCAGCGATCTGGTAGCGCATCTCGTCAACATGACCAAGCGCGGGGCCGACCAGATCGGCGGCGCCGACTATACCTTCGACTGCACCGGCAATGTCACGGTAATGCGCCAGGCACTGGAGTCGTGCCATCGCGGGTGGGGCCAGTCCATCATCATCGGCGTCGCCCCTGCCGGCGCGGAGATCGCGACCCGTCCGTTCCAACTGGTCACCGGCCGCGTTTGGAAGGGCACGGCATTCGGCGGCGCGCGCGGCCGCACCGACGTGCCGAAAATCGTCGACTGGTACATGGAGGGCAAGATCGAGATCGATCCGATGATCACCCACACCATGCCGCTGCCCGACATCAACAAGGGATTCGACCTGATGCACGAAGGCAAAAGCATCAGGAGCGTCGTTGTATACTGAGCGCGTCATCGCCATCGAGCACATCCGCCCGATGACGCGATGTCATGCGCCGATAGACGTAAGGCGCGTCGGTCTGGACTGCCGCAAGCTCCTCGACCTGCGCATGATTGGGCGCAAGATGGCACACCGGGTCGGTTGCGTTGGCATCGCCGGTGAGCGCAAAGGCCTGGCAGCGGCAGCCGCCAAAATCTAGCTCGCGGCGCGGGCAGCTTGCGCACGGCTGCTTCATCCATGCGGTGCCGCGGAAGGCGTTGAAGGCCGGGGAGTTCGCCCAGATGTCCGCAAGCGAACGCTCGCGCACGTTCCAGAATTCAAGGCCGGTAATCGACTCGGCGGCGTGGCAGGGCAGCACTTTGCCCGCCGGTGTCACATTGAGCGAACGCTGGCCCCAGCCGCCAACGCATGGCTTTGGATAGCGGGCGTAGTAGTCCGGCACCACGGCATCGATGACGATGCGGCCATGATGGCGCGAGCGCAGCTCCGCCACCGCCGTCGCCGCCCGCTCGACCTGCTCGCGGGACGGCATCAGCGCGGGGCGGTTCTTGAGCGCCCAGCCGTAATATTGCACATGCGCGATCTCGATGCGGCTTGCGCCAAGGGAGAGCGCGAGGTCGACCATCTCGCCGATCCTGTCAATGTTGGCGCGATGCACCACGGCGTTCACGGTGAGCAGCAGCTGGTGCCGAACGACTTCGGCCGCGAGCGCCCGCTTGCGGGCAAACGCACCGTCATAGCCGGCGATGTGGTCGGCGGATGCAGCGTCGCCGTCCTGGATCGAGATCTGCACATGATCGAGCCCGGCCTCGGTCAGCGCGCCGAGGGTCTTCTCGGTGATCCCGACCGCCGAGGTGATGAGATTGGTGTAGAGACCGGCCGCATGGGCACCGGCAGTAATCTCCACGAGGTCGCGCCGCGCGCCCGGCTCACCACCGGACAAATGCACCTGCAGCACACCAAGCTCCGCCGCCTCGCGGAAGACGCGCAACCAGGTCGCCGTATCGAGCTCGTCCTCTCTCGCATCGAGCGCGAGCGGGTTCGAGCAGTACGGGCAGCCGAGCGGACAGCGGTGGGTCAGCTCAGCAAGCAGACCGAGCGGCTTGTGCACCATTGCGGAACCCGATAACGCCAGCGCTTGATCCGATGCTCTGGGCGGCCTTTATCACAATTCCAGGGTTTTTATCGGCCAAGCCCCCAACAGCGTCCGCTGACATTTTCACGCGGCGCGCCGTCGCCTTCGCGCGGCCGTCGGATGAGCTCGCCGAAAGCGACCTCGCCGGTGCAGCGCTTGGAAGATCTTGGCCGCGATCGGATCGGCTTGAGGACCTGCACGCGCAAGCGATGCGCTTTCGCCCGTCCCGCTGCTATCTTCGGTTTTTCACCTTCGAGACAGAGCGGCACCTTGCCCGGCACCGTGAATAGTTGCGCTCACACCGCGCCTGAAGCACAGCGGCAGCGCCAGGGCCATGAGTTGCCGATTCAGGACCGCGCACGCACGGTGGGGTCAGAACTCAGCCGGTAGGTACCCGTTGATCTCGAGGCCGATGCAGATCTCAATGAGGATCGGCGTTGTCCAGGCCATTGGTCGTTTCCCTAGCGTTTCTCAAGGCACAAGGTAATTCGCCCCGAGCCGCAGCGCAAGCACCGCAAGCACCCAGCAATAAAGCGGGAGGGAACGCAGAGTTCCCAGCAATGCAGAAAATCGCTACAATTCACGTCAGCATCCGTGAAATGTTCCGCAAGGATGAGGGAGGACATGATGCAATTACGTCTTTGGATCAGCGCTGTCCTGCTGGTGTTGAGCGTTTCGGCGCAACCCGCCGCGGCGGGCCCGCAGGAAGATGTCGCCGCTACAGGGCAAAAGTGGGCCACGGTCTTTGCCGACAACAATCCGGATACCATGCTGCCCCTTTATGCCAAAGACGCCGTGCTGTGGGGCACGCTTTCACCAACGGTGCGGTCGGATCCTGCCGCGCTGAAAGCCTACTTCGTGGGCGCCTTCCAGGCGTTGCCCAAGGCCACCGTCAAGTTCGGGGACCAGCTGATCCGCGTCTACGGAAACACTGCTGTCAATACGGGTTACTACACATTCTCCTACACCAAAGATGGCGAAACCAAATCGATTCCGGCCCGCTACAGCTTCACCTACGTGAAGGACGGCAACGACTGGAAGATCGTCGACCACCACTCGTCCGCGGTGCCGGCACCGCCTAGGTGAGCGCGGACGCCGGCACTCAAAACGGGAGCTGCCTTTCGGCAGTTGGCCCTCGCGGCGCGAGGTGCCAATGCGATCAAATCGAAAGGCTACCGATGGCCAATTCGCCTCGGATATTGCGTGCTCGGGCCCACCTCGTGGCGTGGACGCTCATTCTGCTGGTGGCATTAGCCGCACCCGGTGTGACACCGCGTGCGAACGGCGAAGCGAGCCACGTCCAGCCAATCCGCACCGCCAAGGAGCGGCTCGGGGGCAAGGCGAGCGACGAGCAGCGTGTCGACAATTGCAAAGTGCCACCCGACCTGCGCGGTCCGAAACCGCGCCCGGACGAATGCGGCGACGGTGCAAGCATGAAGGCGAAACCCTGAGAACAGTACCGGCTCCAAGCCTCGCGGCCAGCCGACAGCAGGCGCTGCGAATGTCTGCTCAGTGCCTCGGATTTCGGCCGCTCACCAAGCAAATTAGCATCGCTCAAAGCCAGCAATTCGCCGCGCCCACCTAGCGGTCGGTCATTGCGAATGCGTTGACGCTTCGCCACTGAATCCTCCCCTGACCGAGCGGGCAGCCGCCAGGAGAGGACGGCTTAAGATCCATTGATGAGAAAACACCGCATGAGAAGTGTGAAATGGGCGCTCGTGGGCGCTGGGGGCCGATGGAACGTCGGGTTGCGTCCTCGGTTAAACAAATGAAATGGCACTCTGCGCTCAGCGCGGACTGCCGATCCCACCGGGAGAAAAGCGCCATGAAAACAATCACGTTCCTTGTCGGAGCCTGCGCTTTGCTAGCTTTCCCAGTCGAAGCAGCTGTGGCGGGCCCCTGCACAGTAGAAATTGAGAATCTTACAAAGCTGTTGGCTTCGCGAGACGCCGGGGCGGGAGCGACCGCGGGAGCAACGACTAGCACCGGACAGCATCCTCCCACGGCAGCCATGGGCGCTGCCGACAAAGGTACGGCGGCATCCTCGGCGGCGGCTGAATCGGGACGACCACAACACCCCCCGACAGCGGCAATGAACGAGGCCACGCAAGGCCGCAGCACCTCATCGCAGGAGGACAAGACCGCCCGCGAGCAACACCCTCCGGCCGCAGCGATGAGCCAGGCAATGCAGGGAGGGGCCGCTTCGCCGCAGGATGTGCAGAGCCAAATCCGCGCTGGGCCTACGGCCACGCAGCAGGCGGAAGGTGCTCGCCGGCCCGCTTCTGAGAATCTGAGTTCGGCCGCGGCCGCGCTGGAAGAGGCGCGCAGCTTCGATCGGAGCGGTCAGGAATCCCAGTGCATGGATGCCATCGAGCGGGCGAACCGCGGCTTGCTCGCTAGGTAGTGGGCTCCGCGATTTATCCGTCCTGGCACAGGAGATTTATCTAAATGTGAAGCAGTTCGCACTCTGCACGGCTCTAAGGCAAAATTGGTTAGCTGTGCGCAGCTGTCGGAATGAACAGAATGCCCGCACGTGGCCTCTTTTGCGGTCAGCCGGAGGACGGTCGAACGAGGCTAAAGCATCGTCACGGAGTGCATGACTCCATTTCCGCCCTGATCGGCCATCTGTGATACGCTTGGCCAGGATCACTCTCGAATCGGCGTGCCGACGCGTCAACAGACCGACCCGCCGCACGGCAACAGCCGCGACGGCTTAGAGCACTGGCTGTAGCGTTGAAAAAGGTTACGCTCCAACCAGCTGCCGCTGGCGAGCCGAAGACCCGCAAAGCAGTTCTTGGGGCAGGCAGCGCGCCACGCCGACAGCGCGACGGAGCGGCGTGTCTTAAGATGAGAAGTTGGCAAATCTGATTCAGGACTGGAGCATCCCCATGACCGCCGGAGACCTGGCGGTTGCTTGGAAAGGCTGGAAACTTTGTGCCCGAAAGGATGAAACTCCGGGGAGCGATACTACGTATTCATACTGTGTTATTGCCAAACGGAGAATTGTGAATGGGCCTGATCGAATTGATTGTGACCGTCTGCGTATTGTCGCTACCTAGTCAGTGCGAAGATCAGCATTTTTCTTTCTCGATTGAGATGTCGCTCAATCAGTGCGTCATGAATGCGCAGCCCTACATCGCGCAGTGGATCAACGAGCATCCAAAGTGGGTTGCCGTACGGTGGCGGTGCGAGTATGGCGGCTCCAAGGAGAAAATCTAATTCGTCGTTGCAGACCGCGAGGTTGGATGTCACACACGGTCATGGAGTTGGCGGCCAGTTCATGGTGACCGTCTTCTCATCCCACGTCAGCTCGGTTAAGCTTGAGCGTTGCCGCTGCGATATTTGTGTGAAGACTGATGGCAAGCAAACGAGCGAGACGCACTAAACGGCGCGCCTGGTCAAAGGCAGACGTGCGAGAGCTGAAGGCGCACTCTCGAAGCAAGTCGCCGGTAAAGAAGATTGCAAAAGCCATGAGACGCACGGTTGGGGCGCTTCGGCAAAAGGCGCTCAGCCTCGGGTTGCCGCTAGGCCACCGCCGGTGAGGGCTTCAGGTTCTTGGGGACGATCGGCTCCCTTAGACTAGGATCCCTAGCGCCTTAGAGACAAACCGATCATGCGGATCAACGCCGACTTCACCAAGCGTGCCTCGGTCCATGCAGGAAGTTCGGACTGGGTGCAGTCGCCAATGCCCGGTGTCGAGCGCAGAATGCTTGACCGCGTCGGTGACGAGGTTGCTCGCGCAACGTCCATTGTTCGATACGCACCGGGCACCGCCTTCTCGCCTCACACTCATCCAGGCGGCGAAGAATTCTTCGTTCTAGATGGAATCTTTCAGGACGAGCGCGGTGACTATCCGGCCGGCAGCTACGTCCGCAATCCCCCAACCTCGCGCCATACGCCCCGTTCGCACGTGGGCTGCACGATCTTCGTGAAGCTCTTTCAGTTCGATCCCGCCGACTGCTCCCACGTCAACATCGATACGAGGCTCGTCGACGCCGTGGCGCCGGTGGGGCGACGGGGAGTGAGGCTCATCCCGCTTTTTAACGATGGTCGGGAAGACGTGCGCCTCGAGGAATGGCGCGCAGCCGCCAGCATCCTGCTCGACGTTCCGGGCGGTTTTGAAGCTCTCGTGCTTGAGGGAAGCTTTGAAGAAGGAGGCGAGACATTCGCTCAGCACTCCTGGCTGCGACTGCCGAAAGGCTCCCGTCTGACCGCCGTCGCTAGCGCTGCGGGCGCGCGGCTGTGGATCAAGACTGGACATCTATAGCATCTCCTTGTGCACGCATACGGTCCACCTAAGGCGTGCCAGAAGATTTGCGGAGACTACGGACTACACCAGCCGGTTTCGGGCGGCGACCTCCCGGTAGAACGATGCGCTCAGCTTCGGCGTGCGCTGCTGGGTGGCATAGTCGACGTAGAGGAGCCCGAAACGGGTGCCGAAGCCGTCGGCCCACTCGAAATTGTCCATCAGGCTCCAATGGAAATAGCCGCGTACCGGCACTCCCTCGGACGTCGCGCGCTGCAGTTGCGTCAAGTAGTTGCGCAGGAACATGATGCGATCGGTGTCGTAGACGATGCCGTCGGCGGCCGGCGCGTCGGTCGCCGAGCAGCCATTCTCGGTGATGTAGATATCGCTCACATTCCAGACCTTGGCCACGTTGCGTGGCCCCCAATAGAGCGCCTCGGGACCGATCTTGAGCCAGGACGAATTCATCGTCGGGTACTTGGCCGGGAATGGCACTGAGGCGAAGCCCGGCACGGCATCGGACGCGCTCACATAGCTGCCCGGCAGATAGACGTTGATACCGACGAAATCCACCGCAGTACTGATCGTCTTCATGTCCTCGGCGGCGACCCTCGGGGCGTCCGCATTGGCAGCTGCCAGAAAGGACTCGCGGTAGTGACCTTCCATGATTGCGGTCAAGTAGGGCGCATTGAGCTCGCGGGTGGCGAGCTCGGCCGCTGCGATATGCTCAGGCGTCTCGATCACGGGCACGCAAACGCTGATGTTCTCAGCAGGCCCGGTTTTCGTGCCCGCGCGCGAGCGCGCGCGGATCGCCTGGACTGCAAGCCCATGGGCGAGCAGCACATGATGCCGGACCTGGTTCAGCCGGCCCGGTGGCAGGTTCAATCCCGGCGCGAATATGCCAGTCGCATGGCCCAGTTCGACGAACGTCGCGCACTCATTGAGCGTGAAGAAGTGCCTCGCCCGATCGCTGAGCTTTTCGGCGACGTAGCCGGCATAGTCCGCGAATGCCTCGGCGGTGTCGCGCGTTTCCCAACCGCCGCGATCCTGCAGCGCCTGCGGCAAGTCCCAGTGATAGAGCGTCGGGAACGGCGCGACACCGTTGGCGAGGAGGTTGTCGAGGAGCCGGTCGTAGAAGTCGAGGCCCTTCGGATTTGGCGCGCCGGTGCCCCGCGGGAATATCCGCGGCCACGAAATTGAGAATCGATACGCGGTGGCGCCAAGCTCCTTCATCGACCGCACGTCGTCTTGATATCGGTGGTAGTGATCGTCGGCGACGTCGCCGTTATCGTTGTTGCGGATCTTTCCCGGCGTGTGCGTGAACGTGTCCCAGATCGACGGCCCGCGGCCGTCCTCGCTGACGGCGCCTTCGATCTGATAGGCAGCGGTGGCGGTGCCCCAGAGAAATCCCGCGGGAAACACGCGCGAGGCTTCGCCCCCGGCGGCTGCACCGTGGCGCGCCCGAGCGCCAGATGGGACGGCGGTCGCCGACGCCCCGAGGGCTGATGCACCGACGGCAGCAAGTTGGCGTCGCGTGAACCGTATGGGCATGGGCAACTCCGCAATTGAACCGCGTCCCACCACGAGTCTAGCGTCACTTGGCGCCCCTCGCGCGGTTGGCCCCCACAGGGTTCTTTTCTAAGAAGGCCCCCGCTAATCAGTCAGTCCGCACCGTGAATAATCTTGAGTCGGTGCAAAATGTCCTAGTCGCTGATTTGCCGCGACTGCCGCGGCGCCAGTTGTGGTCGCCGCGGCGCGGCGCGGCCGGAAGATCGCCATGAGACCGACGAAAGCGCGAGTGCAGCGAGGGAAATGACCAATCCCAGCAGCCCTATCATACCTCAACACTCGTAAGTCTTTCGCCGGGCAGCAGAGGCACAACGTGCTTCAGTGATGAGCCGAAACGCTCTTGACCCATTCGGACAGCAGATCACTGGGCGCTGAATTGCTCAAGTCACCCAGACTGAGAATGCCGACCATCCGTTTGCTCTTGTTGATGACAGGCAACCTGCGCACCTGAAGCTTCTCCATGTGCCGCACTGCCTTGGCGAGGTCATCGTCATCTCGGCAGCAATGGATGCCTGGAGTCATCACATCGCGCGCGATCGCGCGACTGGCATCGAAGCCCTCCCGCGCCAATCCTTTGCAGACGATGTCGCGGTCGGTCACCATGCCGATCAGCTGGTCGTTCTCTCCAATCGGAATGGCGCCTATGTCACGCTCACGCATCAATTTCGCGAGTTCGGTAACAGGCGTATCTGGACTGACCCAGTCGACGCCTTTGTGCATGACGTCCTTAACTTTCATAGCGGGCCTCCGTTGCTGAAGTTTGCGCATCAGCCCCGGTTCCTCACCCCTTCGACTATACAACCGATCGGGTCCTCTGGCACGAGCCTCAACGCCGACCGCGTTCACACGTCCCTTTACAGCCAACGAAATATTCCATCGACCACCACTCCATGCCTTCATTTCTTCCCCACGCGTTTTGCAGCGGACCTAACCATGCGTTGAAACCTATGGCATCTTTTTTGTCTCGACTCTCTCTGGATAAAATCGCAGAATTAGAGGGACCGAGACGCCACCCCGAAGCGTTCGGTACTCCATCCAACTTATTGTCCGGGATCCCTTCGAGCGTCCCGTGCCGCCGCTCCGACGCTTGTCGGGCGAAAAGGAGTGCCTTCAATGTGTGACTATAGTCTAGACCTCGTCGCATCCCGACCCGCGAAGGTCGGCGACAAGCTGGTAATAACGAAGTTCGAGAACTCCATGACGCGAGGATTCGCTGAAATCCGAGAGCCGAACGTGGCGGTGTGCCTTTTGCCTGGCACGGAGATCGCGTTCGAAAAGGAAGTCGAGTACGAGCGCTTTTTTGCTTTTTTCCCGAATATGAAGCTCGGGAAGAAAGTGGCTCGGTTCCGGCAGATCAACATGGGTAAGCCGTACGTGCATCACGATGCGCTGGAGTTCCCCGACGGGGAGACCGTGCTGCTCACCCGGATGTGCGAAGGCCAGCACGCAACGGTGCTGCAGTTGCCGGCTTCTCCGCGCCCTGTGAACGCAGCCGAGGGCCAAAAGCGCGATTCGCTCGTTAGGTAATCCGGCTGCTCACAATCGAGCTTGCCTCGCTGTATGCATGATAGACGAGAGCACCGGCTGCCGGTCGCTCTCCCATAGGCCGCGCACAAAACGGCAAGAAGTCTCGCCCATCTGTGCGCGCATGCCGGGCGAGCTGCTACTCGGCCAGCAAGCGAAGCGGACATGGGGATGAAAGGATCGTCAGCGCTGTGGCGCTCCCTAGGGCAGCCGCCGAACGTTTCGCGGTAAAGCGTTCGATCAAATGAGGCACCTGAACTCCTTCGTGCTTGATCTAAAATCGATCCGGCGGTGGAATGGCCGCCGCATCTCAGCCGCCCGCGGCGCGTCGGTGATCTTTGATGTTGCGGCACGTTGGTCTGGAGAGACCGCCGACGACGGAAGACACGGATCATGCGTCAGCTCATCGTGGGCCTATCTTTGGCTGCAACTTGCTTCTCGTTGCCTGCCGACGCCAGGGTCGAGCGGATCGAGATCTTGAGCCGCCAGGCCTTCGCCGCCGGCACTGAATTCGGCCACGCCGGCTCCTATGAAAAGCTGCGCGGTCGCGCCTTCTTCGCGCTTGATCCGGACGCTGCGGCGAATGGACCGATTGCGGATCTCAAGCTGGCGCCGCGCAACGATCACGGACTGGTGGAATTCAGCGCCGAATTCCTGGTGTTGCGTCCCGCCGATGTCACTCGACGCAACGGCACGCTTTTGTACGAGGTCAACAACCGCGGCAATATCGGCATTTTCCGTCAGCTGAACGAAGCGCCGTCCAATAATGATCCGGCCACCACGGCAGACGCCGGCAACGGTTTTTTGCTTCGCAACGGCTTTACCCTGGTGTGGTCGGCGTGGGTGCCCGATGTCGCCACGACGCCAGGCGACGATCGACTGGTCCTGCGTCCGCCGATCGCCACTAAGGACGGCATGCCGATCACGGGGAAGGTCGCCTACGAACTGATCGTGGACGCGCCGCGTGTCACTGCCCGCTTCACCGGCAATCTCGGCACGGCATATCCCGTTGCGAGCGAGGGCGCGCTTGATGCGGTGCTGAGCGAGCGCGACCGGCCGGACGGCAAGCGCCGGCCGCTCCCGCGTGGCGCGTGGTCATTCGTGGCGGCGCGCGGGGGCGCAACTGCGGCCGAGATCACGCTCGAGGGCGGATTCAAGCCCGGGCGGATCTATGAGCTCACTTACACCGCGCGCGATCCGATGGTGGTGGCCGCCGGAATGGCGGGCATTCGCGATCTCATGTCCTATCTGCGCAATAATCCGCTCGTGGGAGCACCGGCGCCGCAGGCGAGCATCATCTTCGGCATATCGCAATCAGGCCGTCTCATTCAAACCATGCTGCTGCGAGGTCTGCACGTGGACGAGGACGGCAGGCCGGTCTTCGACGGCGCGTTCATTCACGTCGCGGGTGGCGGCAAGGGCGGCTTTGACTATCGCTTCGCCATGCCCACGCGACATTTCAGCATGCTCGAAGATCATATCTATCCGACCGATTTCTTTCCGTTCGCAACCACGGCGGCACACGATGCGGTGACTGGCGCGGAGGGATCCATCTTGGATCGGGCTCGCGCGCTCGGGGAAATCCCCAAACTGTTCTACGTGAACAACTCCTCCGAATACTGGAACCGCGCCGCTTCGCTGATCGCGACCGATCCCGCTGGTCTGCGCGACCTTGAGCCGGCGCCGGAAGCGCGCATCTACCTCATCGCCGGCGCTCAGCATTACGTCGGTAACCTGCGCGACCGTCGCATCTTTGCCAACTGCGTCAACCCGCTCAATCACTACCGCGTCATGCGGGCGTTGATGCTGGCGTTCGACCGATGGGTTCGCGACGGCGTTGAGCCGCCACCGAGCACCTATCCACGCATCGCCGACGGCACGCTGGTTACGATTGCTGCCCACGCACAAGCCTTTCCGCGGATCCCCGATTTTCGTTTGCCCGAGGGCAACCTGCGTCCGCCGCGACTCGACCTTGGCAGGCGGTTCGAAGCCGATCGCATCGCTGATGAAGTGCCGCCGACCATGGGCAAACCGTTCGAGACGCTGGTGCCCAAGCCGGACGTCGACGGGCTCGATCAGGGCGGCATCGCGCTGCCGGAAGTGCTGGTGCCGCTCGGCACCCGGACCGGCTTCAACACGCGCAACGATGCTGCTGGCTTTCCCTGGGCCACCGGGCGGTGGGATGGCTCGTTCGTGCCGTTCCCGCGCACCGACCTGGAGCGGCAGGCGTCAGGCGACCCGCGGCCGTCGCTGCAAGCGCGCTATGCAAATCGCGCCGTGTACGAGGCCAAGGTACGGTCGGCGGCTGCCGGCGTCGTCGCTCTAGGTTTTTTGCTACCCGAGGAGGTTGATGCGCTGGTGGATGAGGCGGGCAGTCTTTACGATCGCATCATGGCGCATGACCCAGCCGATCGGAACTGCGGTTACTTGTTCGGGCGCTGAGTACCGAAGCCGACTTGTGTGCCGCGCTAACAGGCCGAACACATGACTGCACCGACCAGTAACGCGACCTGCAGATTCTCTCCAACGCCGCCTCGTTGTGCCTGGCTGTATCGAGTTTGGACGATGGCCCCAGTTCT
>Ga0081455_10006794_pt1 | contig 12199 bp, 12 predicted proteins | sample TabmetS3T2R1_FD_70207 | JGI IMG/M metagenome (GOLD analysis project Ga0081455, IMG submission 70207) | Tabebuia heterophylla rhizosphere microbial communities from the University of Puerto Rico - S3T2R1 | ecosystem: Host-associated > Plants > Roots > Rhizosphere ... | reverse complement strand
GTGGCGTCTCGCCGGCCAGATCCGCCGCTGGACATCGTCCTCGTCGTCGCCGCAGCCGCTGGCTGCGCCTTCCTCCTGCGTCCTCGCCAGCGACGAATCTGACACGGCGATACATCCACGGAACTTCCGCGAGCGCCCACTAGCGCCGCGGGCCGCGAGACCCGGGGAGGTTTGCCCCAGAGATAGCGGGGAAGCCGAGCAGCCGCAGCCATCCAAGCCAAGGCGAGGAGGCCGGCGTGAGCGTGCGCGACGTCGACCCTGCGGGGCCGGGCATGCGGCGGCGTCGATTCGGCCGCGGCTTCCGCTACATCGACGAGCGGGGCCGGCGTATCGCCGACGCCGCGGTCATCGACCGCATCAAGGCGCTCGCCATCCCCCCGGCGTGGACGGACGTGTGGATCTGCCCGGACCCGCGGGGCCACATCCAGGCCTGCGGGCTGGATGCGCGCGGCCGACGTCAGTATCGCTACCACGACGAGTGGCGTGCACAGCGGGACCGGGACAAGCACGACCGGATGCTCGAGCTGGCACGGGCACTTCCGCGGCTGCGGCGCCGGTTGCGCCGCGACCTCACCACCGACGGCCTGGGCCGGGACCGGGTCCTGGCGTGCGCCGTGCGGCTGCTCGAGCTGGGGCTGTTCCGCGTCGGTGGCGAGCCCTACGTCGATGAGAACGGCAGCTACGGGATGGCCACCCTGCGCAAACGACACGTGCGAGCCGTCGGCGGCGAGCTGCGCTTCGACTACCCGGGCAAGGGCAATCAGCGCCGCGTCGTCACGATCGGGGACGCTCAGGTTGCCGACGTAGTCCGGGCACTCAAGCGCCGCCGCGGTGGGGGCCCGGAACTGCTGGCCTACAAGGACGACCGTGGGCGCTGGGTGGACGTGCGGTCGTCGGACATCAACGAGTACGTGCAGCGGGCGCTGGGACCGGAGTTCTCCGCCAAGGACTTCCGGACGTGGACGGCCACCGTCCTAGCCGCGGTGGCGCTTGCGGCCGAGGAAGACGCGGAGACCGACCGACAGCGGCGAAAGGCGGTCGTCCGGGTCGTCCGGCGCGTGGCGCTGGTGCTCGGCAACACGCCGGCTGTGGCCCGTGGCTCCTATGTCGACCCCCGGGTGATCGAGCGCTACGAGGGCGGCGAGACCGTCGGGGACGCACTGGCCGAAACGCAGGTCGATGCCGTGGTGGACGCCGTGCTCGGCAACGGCGAAGGCGGAGACGAGGCGGGCGACGCGGGGGACGGGGGCGACGATGGGGTGAGCGCGCTGGACGGCGTGCCGCGCAAGCTCCTGTCCGAGATCGACGCGGCTGTCGTGGACCTCATCGAGGGCTCGCCTCGCCGCCCGGCCCGGGCGCGCAGGCGTCGCTGACGTCCGTCAGCCCTCCAGCCGCGTCGCCAGGAGGCAGATGTCGTCACGGGCGGGGCCGGCCACCAAGGCGTCGGTCACCCGCTCGCACAACTCGTCTGCCTCGCCCATGAACCCCTCGACCGCCTTGCGCAGCAGCGCCAGACCGTCGTGACCTTCCCGCTCGTGGGCCTCGAGCAGGCCGTCGGTGTAGAGCAGCAGGCTGGTGCCCGCCGCCAGGGGCATCGGGCCCAGAAGGTCGCGTTCATCCTCGGGCGGGGCCACACCCAGCAGCCGGCTGTGACCCCCGGTGAGGAGGTGCGTGGTACCCGCGGCATCGATGACGATCGGGGGCGGGTGCCCGGCATTGAGCAGCTCGAGGGTGGAGGCCTCGAGGTCGACGACGGCGAGGACCAGGGTTGCGGTGTTGACGTCTCCGAGGTTCTGGAGCAGCACGTCGACGCGCCGCACCACCTCGTCGAGAGGACCGTCGTCCTGGGCATACGCCCGGGTGCCCAACCGGAGCTGGCCCATCACCGCCGCCTGCCGCACACCGTGGCCCATCACGTCGCCGATCACCAGGCCGACCCGGTGGCGGGCCAGTTCGATGACGTCGTACCAGTCGCCACCGACCTCGCTGCCGACCCCCGCCGGGAGGTAGCGCACGGCCACGTCGAGGCGATCGAAGGAGGGCACGGCGTCGGGCAGCAGGCTCCGTTGCAGGCCGACCGAGATGGCGTGTTCCCGGGCGGCCCGCGCCTGCGCCTCCCAGAAGCCCCGCTGCGCCATGTCGAAGGTCGACAGGCTCTCGACGAAGAACTCCATGCACGCCGCCACGGTGTCGGCGTCGGTCCTGTCGGCGAGCAGCTCGCCGACCGCCTCGCCATGGATGGTCGCCAACTCGAGGAGGCCGATCTCGGCCTCCACGGCCGTATGGCCGAGCTCGTACGCCCGGCTGCGACCGGACTCGTCGCGAGCGTCGATGTAGTGGCGCAGCGCCGCCCGGTACCCGTCGGCCAGGCGCTCGTGATCTGTCGTCATGGTCTGCCGCCCATCGGCACGCGCGACGGACAGGCGTCAGCCATGCACACGGGCAACGGCCACCAGGGCATCATCGGTCGCTCGCGCGTGCCGGTCGAGGATCGTGGCGGCGATGCGGTCGACCGGCCGCCCCGTGGCGACCTCGGGCACGAAGTTCCGGTCGAGGCCGTCGGTGGCCATGATCAGCAGGTCGTCGGTGCGGAACTCGACGACAGATTCGCGCAGATGTGGCAGCCGGTAGCCGGCCGTCCCCCCGATCAGCAGGGCACTGGCGACCATCGAGCCGTGGCCACTCTGGCCGCGCCGGACCAGGTAGGCCTCCACGTTGCCCACGCCGACCCATTGCACCATGCTCGCCCCGCACTGAACCCGTGCCAGGGTGATGGCCGCACCGCGCGTCCGCGCCAGCCCGACGTGGCAGTGACGCAGCACGCTGGCGAGTGGCTCGCTGCTGTGCGCGGCGATGGTGTCGCGGGCGACCTCGGCCGCCTTCGCCGCCTCGGCGCCGTGTCCCAGTCCGTCGATGGTGGCCAGCAACGCGCCGTCGCCCACCGGCATGCAGGCGGCCAGGTCGCCCGACACGTCCTCACCGGGCAGCGGCCGTCCGGCCACCGCCCAGTCCACGCAGGCGACGGTGATCGCCCGTGGCCCCCCTGCACCCCCGGCGTCGGGCCGAGCCCCCGGCTCCTCCACTACGGGCACCACTTTCGCATGATCACTGTGGTTCCCACTCCGGGCTCGGACCGAACCTCGAAGTGGTCCATCAAGCGCCCGGCGCCCGGGAGGCCGAGGCCGAGCCCCGGCCCCGTCGAGAAGCCGTCCTGCATGGCGCGCTCGATGTCGGCGATGCCCGGGCCCTCGTCGCTGGCGATCACCTCGATGGCGTTGCGCCCGTCGATCGCCACGGCGCTGATGGCGATCTCGCCCCGCCCCGCGTGGCTCGTGATGTTGCGGGCGATCTCCGAGATCGCGGTGGCGATCATCGTCGACTCGATGCTGGAGCAGCCCATGCGCTCGGCCAGGTCGCGGCCCTCCTGGCGCGCCGTGACGATGTCGACGTCCGCGGTGATCGGGACCCGCAGGGGGCCCTCCCGCGTCATCCTCAGTCCTTCCCGGTCCGGGCATCGAGGAAGCGCAGCCCCTCCTCCAGGTCGAGCGCCGTATAGACGTCCTCGAAGGTCAGGCCGAGCTGGACCATGGCGAACGCCACCTCGGGCTGGACGCCGACCACAACCATGTCGGCGCCGCGCAGGCGGGTCATGTGCGCGATGGTGCGCAGCGACCGGGCCGCGAACGAGTCCATGAGGTCGAGGGCCGTGAGGTCGACGATGATGCCTCGCGCCCGGTAGAGCCCCACCTGGCGGACGAGGTCGTCGCGCAGCCGCAAAGCCTCGGTGTCGGTCATGGCCGACTGGACCGTGGCGATCAGGTACGCGCCCTGCCGCAGGATGGGGACGGCCATGGTATGGCTAGCGCAGTTCGACGACTGGCTCGAGGGGCTCCGTGTGCGAGACCTCGTAGCCCAGAAGGCGCTCGGCCGCCTCGATGCCGCCCTGCAGGTCGCCCACGGCGTTGACCTTGGACAGCTCGACGCCGATGGTCACGAGGGTCAGCGCGATCTCAGCCGACAGGCCACTGATGATCACGCTCGCGCCCATCAGCCGAGAGGCGTCGACGGTCTGCACGATGTGGTTGGCGACGGTGGAGTCGATCTCGGGGACGCCGGTGATGTCGATGACGACCACCTTGGCCCGGTTGGTGCGGATCGCCCGGAGGAGCTGTTCGGTGAGCTGTCGGGCCCGCTGGCTGTCGAGGGCACCGATGATCGGCAGGATCACCAGGCGCGGCCGCACCTGGAGCACCGGCGTGGACAGCTCGCGGATCGCCTCCTGCTGCTGGCGGATGACGCGCTCGCGCTCCTGAACGAAGCTGACGCCCACGGTGTTGGCGATGCGGTTGGCCGCCGGCTCGTAGGCGTCGAGGACCCTGTTGAGCAGCTCGAAGTCGGTCTGGTACTTCTCGAACAGCGACCGGGCCAGCACATCGCGCAGCAACAGCACGATGCCCAGCACCTCGTCGGTCTCGACACCCCGGGGAATGATGCGCTCCGACAGGCTGCGGGCGTAGTTCTCGAGCGTCTCGACGCTGCCGGTCTCCAGGGCCTCGACGTAGTTGTCGTAGACCGAGGTCGCCTCGGAGAAGATCTCTTCGGGGGTCATCGCCGTGAGCAGCCCGGCGCCGGCGATGCGCCTGGCCCACTCCTCGCGCAGCTGGGCTCGGCTCTTGCGCAGGTGGGCGACGAGCTCGGGAAGGAGCACCTCGCTGCCCTCCCGCTTCACCGCGGCGTCCTCGGCTGCCCGTGACCTGCGTCCTGCGGGCGCCTGAACGGTCGGACGACTCCGCGTCGCCATGGTTACCCTCCCGGTCGCCTACGTGGCTTGCGCCCTTGCTGCGTGCGCAGCCCCCGCGTCCTCAGCGGTCCCGCACGTCGGGCGCACCTTATTCCGCGTCGTCCGCGGACGACGAGACGACGGCGCCCGGGGCACGCTGCGTGACCCTGTCAGAGGCTGAGTGGACAGGCGGGCAAGCGGGAACCGAACCGTACGGATTGCAGCGCAAGCCCCAGCCAGAAAGCTCGGCCTCCCGGCAACACTGACCACCCTGAGCCGAGACGACGTGCATATCGGGGCACCCTGTCACGGCCGGCTTGCGGTGGCCTCCGGCGCCCGGCGCACGGGGGGCAGGTAGATGCCCACCTCGGTCCGCACCCACCACGCCCCGTCCGCTCGCCGCTCGGCCCGCGTCGTGTAGCGGTAGCGGAACAGGCGGGCGCGCACGAACGCAGGGGGATGGTCGGCGAACGGATTGCCCCGGCGACGGAGGAGGCGGAGCGTGGCCTCGTCGCCCTCCAGCAACTTCGCCGCCAGGCGGGGCAGCCACGGTTCGGCGTACGCGGGCGACAGGGCGGCGAACCACATGAGCCAGTCCAACCGCAGGTGGTACGGCGCGACCTGCGGTGGCCGGCGGCGGGGATCGCCCGGCTTCCCTTTGAACTCGTAGGGCCGCCATTCCGTGGTGGGCGTGACGGCGTCGTCGCCGGTGCCCTCGATCACGACCTCGTGCCGCTCGCGGCTGATCGTCCCAAAGGCGCCGTAAGTGTTGCCCAGGTGGAGCCGGTTGAAGCTGAGGTTCATGGCCTGGTGCGACGATGCCATGTTGCGCACGGGCCACCAGCTGAGGACCACGAAGGTCGCCGCCAGCGCGACGACCAGGGAGCCGAACCAGACTGGCGGATCGGCCAGGTGCGCCGGGGGCGAGGCCGGCAGCACCACCTCGAGTATCCGGTTGTCGAGGGCGCTGAACGCGAGGGTCATCGTCACCACGTTGAGCCACGAGAAGTTGCCGCTCAGCACCAGCCAGCCCTGCGTGATGATCATCACCACGCCGGCGACCGAGGCGTAGGGCTGGGGCGTGAACAGCAGGAACGGCACGACCAGTTGGGTGACGTGGTTGGCAGCCACCTCCGCCCGGTGCAGGGGCGCGGGCAGGCGGTGGAACCACCAGCTGAGCGGGTTCGGCATCGGCTGGGTCTCGTGGTGGTAGTCGAGGCAGGTCAGCCGCCGCCAGCACCTGTCACCTCGCATCTTGATGAGGCCCGCCCCGAACTCGACGCGGAACAGCAGCCAGCGCAGCAGGATGATCACCGGCAGCGGCGGGGCGACGTCGGTGGGCCCCAGGAAGGCCGCCAGGAACCCGGCCTCCAGCAGGAGCGACTCCCAGCCGAAGCCGTAGAACGTCTGGCCGACGTTGACGATCGACAGGTACAGCACCCACAGGGCGAACCAGGCCAGCATCGACACACCGATCGGGCCCTGCTCCGGCACCCCGAGCACCACCAGCGCGGCGATGCCAGCGCCCGTCCACGCCACGACCCCGAGGAAGCGGTCGCTGTAGTGGAGCGTGAAGAGGCTGGGAGCCCGGGACCAACCCGCCAACCGGACGTAGCGGGGCACGGGCAGCAGCCCCCGCTCACCCAGCAGCGCCCGGAACTGGTTGATGGCGACCGCGAACGCAACCAGGTAGATGACGCCGAGCCCCCGCTGGATCACCAGTCGGGCCAGGTAGTAGTCGGGTGCCGCGAGCCAGTCCATGCGGTCGCTCCCCCCAGGCATGTGCCCACCAGCTTCGCGCCGGATGGACGGTCAGGCGGTCAAGTCGAACACGCGGCGCAGCGCCACCTGGGCGGCGAGGTAGCCACCCATGCCGTGGACACCGGGCCCCGGGGGCGTGGCCGCCGAGCACAGGAAGATGGCGGGATCGGGCGTGGCGTACGGGACCCGGGTGACCACCGGTCGGAACAGCACCTGGCGGCCCTGGAAGACGCCACCCGCGATGTCGCCGTCGATCATGCTGCGGTTGTGGGCCTGCAGCTGGGCCGGGCCCCACGCCGACCGGGCGAGCACCACGTCCCGGAAGCCGGGCGCAAACCGCTCGAGCTGGTCCTCGATGGCTCCGGTCAGGTCGCCGCGCCAGGCGCGGGGCACGTGGCCGTAGGCCCAGAGCGTGTGCCGGCCCGCGGGCGCGCGTGACGGGTCGAGGATCGTGGGCTGGGCCACGATCAGGAACGGGGGATCGGGGGGCCGGCCGGAGGTGACGGCGGCCAACGCGCCGCCGATCTCGGCCAGCGACGCCCCGAGGTGGACCGTCGCCGCCCGGCGGCACTCGTCGGCCTTCCAGGGGACGGCCTCGGCGAGGGCGTAGTCCACCTTGAAGATCGCCGGCCCGTGGCGGTAGCGACCGAGCCGCGCCCGGTACCGACTGGGCAGCCGGTCGCCGGCGATCGCCGCCAGGTCGCGGGGCATCACGTCGAGCACGTAGGCGCGGGCAGCGGGCAGCTGGTCGAGCGAGGTCACGAGCGTCCCGGTCTCGACCCGGCCACCAAGGGACTCGAGATACGAGATGAGCGCGTCGGCTATCGCCTGAGAACCCCCGCGCGCCACCGGCCATCCGACCTCATGGCCCGCCAGCGCCAGCATCAGGCCCACCGACGTCGTGAGGGGCGCGGTGGGCGGGACGATGGCGTGGCCGGCAATGCCCGCCAGCAACGCGCGTGTGCGTTCCTCCCGGAACGCTCTGGCTGCGAGCTGGACCGGCCAGACCGCCCGCGCGCCGAACCGCGCCAGCAGTACCGGATGACGGGGGAGGCCCATGGTGATCGGGCCGAGGACGTCGGCCGCCAGGTCCGCCCAGCGCCCGAGGAAGGGCCCGACGAACCGCCGCCACGCCCGGGCGTCGCGGCCGAGCGAGGCCACGGTCTCGTCGACCGAGCGGGTGAGCACCGCCGCCGACCCGTCGAGGAGCGGATGGGCGAGCGCCAGGTCGGGGTGCAGCCACTCGAGCCCGTGGTCCGTCAGTGGCAGGGCCGCCAGCGCCGGTGAGCCCACGCCGAACGGGTGTACGGCCGAGCAGACGTCATGGCGGTATCCCGGCAGGGTGAGCTCCTCGGTGCGGGTGCCACCGCCGGGCGCGTCCGCAGCCTCGAACACACGGACCTGCAAACCGGCCTGCGCCAGCGTCGCTGCCGCGGTCAGCCCGTTGGGACCCGAACCCACCACGGCGACGTCGAGCACGGTTCAATACTGCCGATAGGGCGGCGCTGCGGCGTCAGGACGTGGCGCCCGGAGCCTCGTCGTCGACGTGGATGGCGGCGTCCTCCGCCGGAGGCGGCACCCGCTCGGTGGCGACGTCGCGGGTGGTCTCGTCGCCGCTGAACTCGTCGTCCGGGGCGAGCGGTCCCCGCTCGTCGTCCTCCTCCGTCCCGACCCGCTCACCGACCAGGTCCGCTTCCTCGTCGGGCACGCCGGCGTCGTCGCCCACCAGCTCCACCCCTGCGTCCTCATCGTCGTCGCCCGGCCTCTCCCACACTTCCGGCTCGGTGCGCTCGTCGCGCTCGCCGAACGACTCCCCGCCCAGCTCCTCCAGCTCGGTGACGCCCTCGTCTTCGACCGCCAGCGGGTCGTCGGGCGGGTACTCGTCGGCGAGGAGCTCGTCGTCGAATTCCTCGCCGCTCTGGTCGGGATCCATGCTCACACGCGTACCCCCGCAGGCTGCCGTCGAATCCGGCTTGCTCAAGGCATCAGCGGTTAGGCACGTGTTCGTGGCGCACGATGGTCAGTGCTGCCGGGAGGCCCAGCTGTTGAGCTACGGCCCAGCATCAAAACGCCACGCCGTGGTGCCCTTCGGAACGCCCAATCCGCTGGTCCTCTCAGGCGGGCGGGACCTCCTGGTGGGTGAAGCGCCCCAGCGACACCGTGTAGCCGGCGTCCTCCAGTGCGGCCACCACACGGTGGACGTGATGGTTGTCGAGCGTCTCGATCGTGACCTCGATCTCCGCCGACTTGGCGGGCATGTCCACGAACATGCGCTGGTGCAGGATCTCCACGATGTTCGCCCCGGCCCGCCCGAGGATCGTGGCGACGTCGCCCATGCTGCCGGGCACGTCGGGCACCTCGACGTGCAGGCGGGCGAGCCGGCCGCTCCGGATGAGCCCCCGCATGATGACCGACGCCAGCAACCGCGGGTCGACGTTGCCGCCCGTGATCACCACGCCCACCTTCTTGCCGGCGAAGCGCTCCGGCTGTTCGACCAGGGCGGCCACTCCTGCGGCGCCGGCGCCCTCGGCCACTACCTTCTCGATCTCCAGCAGCAGGTTCATGCCGTGCTCGATGCTCTCCTCGCTCACCGTGATCACGTCGTCGGCGAGGGCGGCGATGATCCGGCCCGTCAGCTCGCCGGCGCGGGGGACGGCGATGCCTTCGGCGATCGTCGACCCGCCGCACGGCCAGTCCGCCAGCTTGATGCGGGCGGCCATGGAGGGGTAGCGCTCGGTCTGAACGCCCACGAGCTCGATCGACGGGGACAGGCTCCGCGCGGCCACCGCCATGCCCGCGAACAGGCCACCGCCGCCGACGGGCACCACCAGGGCGTCGAGGTCTGGGTCGTCGGCCAGCATCTCCAGGGCGCAGGTCCCCTGCCCGGCGATGACCGCAGGGTCGTCGAAGGGGTGCACGTACGTCCGACCCTCGTCCCCGGCCAGGCGCAGGGCCTCGGCCTCGGCCTCGGCCAGGCCGTCGCCACGGAGCACCACGGTCGCCCCCAGCTCGCGGGTCCGCTGCACCTTCACGAAGGGGGTGTGCTTGGGCATGACGATGGTGGCGTCGATCCCCAGCCGGTCCGCGTGGTAGGCGACGGCCTGGGCGTGGTTGCCGGCCGACATGGCCACGACGCCCTTGGCCCGCTCCCCGTCGTCGAGCTGGAGCAGCTTGTTCAGCGCCCCCCGTTCCTTGAACGACGCGACGAACTGCAGGTTCTCGAACTTCACCACCACGTGGCACCCCAGCACCTGGGACAGGGTCCGCGAATGAGCGCTGGGGGTGCGCGCGACCGCTCCGGCCAGGCGCTCGGCGGCGGCCACGACGTCGTCGGCCGTCACCGGCAGCCCGTCGGCGCCCGCACCGCCCGTCCCAGCCGGCTCGCGGGCCGTCATGTCGGGGCCCGCAGCATGCGCTTGTTCACCGTCATCTCGTCGAGCACCTCCGCCAGCGGCTCGACCCCGAGGCCGGGCCCGCTGGGCACGATCATCGTGCCACCCCGCGAGTCGAAAGGGGGCGTGAGGTCGGTCGAGAAGTAGCGCGACGATGGTCCCAGGTCGGGGGGCAGGTTGCACCCGGGCAGTGCGGCGATGGCCAGGTTGACGGCACGGCCGATGCCCGTCTCGAGCATGCCACCGCAGCGCAGCGACACGCCGGCGTCACGGCAGCGTTGGTGCACCCGGCGGGTCTCGACCAGCCCGCCGACCCGGCCCGCCTTGAGGCTGACGGCCCCGCACGCCCCGAGCGCCAGCGCCGTGTCGAGATCGGCCAGCGAGCCGATCGACTCGTCGAGGCACACGGGCACGTCGATCTGCCGGGCCAGGCGGGCGTGGCCCACGAGGTCGTCGGGCGCGAACGGCTGCTCGATGGCGACCAGGCCGAGGTCCGGTCCGGACAGCCGGCCGAGAGTCGCCATGTCCTCGGCGTTGTCGCTGCGGAAGCTGCCGTTGGCATCCACCAGGAGGGCCACCTCGTCGCCGACGTCGTCGCGCACGGCTCCCACCGGCTCGACATCCCAGCCGGGGCGAACCTTGATCTTGAACGCCCGATGGCCCTGGTCGTGCCAGCGGACGACGGATTCGATCAGGCCGTCGACGGTCCGGGCCATGCCCACGGCGATGCCGGTGGGCACGACCGGGCGGGTGGCACCGAGGAAGGCGGCCACCGACCGGCCCTCAGCGCGCAGGCCGGCGTCGAGAGCCGCGCACTCCAGGGCCGCCTTGGCCATGTGGTGGCCCCGCACCTCGCGCAGCGATCGGCCCTCCAGCAGGCGAGGCACCAGGTGGTGCTCCAAGACGTGCAGGGCGCCGGCGGTGTACTCCGGCCAGTACGTCGGCTCGGGCTCGGCCACGCACTCGCCCCAGCCCGCCGGGCCCTCGGCGGCCACGGCGCGGACGACAACGACCTCGCGTTGGCGGCGGGTGCCGCGGGCGGTGAGGAATGGCTCGGCGAGCGGCATCCGCACGACGCGCAGCTCGACGCCCTCGAGCACGACCTGCATCGTCACCTCCTGGCGGTGTCCGCCCGGCCGGAGCCCGGGCGCGGTTTGCCGGACCCCATCATTCCGCGCCGCCCGCCCCGTGAGGTGTTCCGGCCGTGCTCCGGCGGGTGCGCGCGGTGTCCGGCCCCGGCGCCGCGAGGTCCATGCCCGACCGCGGGGACGCTGACGGCAAGGCCGGGCCCACTCGGTACCCTGGACGGGTCATGGCGACCAGCTCGATGACCGCACCCACCCTCAAGGCGAACGACCCTTGCTGGTGCGGCAGCGGCCGCAAGTTCAAGCGCTGCCACAAGGCCAGCACCGACCACATCCGGCCCGGGCGTGTCGGTCCGCCCCGAGCGGTGCCGGCGGACATCCCCCGACCGCACTACGCCGAGACCGGGGTGCCGGTGCGCCGCGCCGAACCGCACGTTCGGCCGCCCGAGGTGATCGAGCGCATGCGCCGGGCGGGCCGGGCCGCCGCCGAGGTGCTGCAGACCGTGGGTGCAGCCATCGCACCGGGCGTCACCACCGACGACCTCGACGCCCTGTGCCACGAGGAGTGCATCAGGCGGGGCGGCTATCCGAGCCCCCTCAACTATGGCGCCTTTCCCAAGTCGCTGTGCACCTCGGTCAACGAGGTCATCTGCCACGGCATACCCGACGATCGCGGCCTGATCGACGGCGACATCGTCAACCTCGACGTCACCATCTTCCTCGATGGGGTGCACGGCGACACCAACGCCACGTTCCCGGTCGGCACCATCGATCAGGGATCGGCGGACCTGATCCGCGTGACCCGCGAGTGCCTGGACCGGGGCATCGCCGCGGTCTCGCCGGGCCGACCCATCCGCGACATCGGTCGCGCCATCCAGGCGCACGCCGAGGCGCACGGCTACGGGGTGGTGCGGGCGTTCGTCGGCCACGGCATCGGCGAGCAGTTCCACAGCGACCTGCAGATCCCGCACTACGACGACCCGCGGGCCACGACCATCATCGAGCCGGGGATGACGTTCACCATCGAGCCGATGATCACCATGGGTGCCTGGCAGCACCAGCTCTGGAGCGACGGCTGGACAGCGGTCACCGTCGACCGGCGACGGACGGCACAGTTCGAGCACACGCTCCTGGTCAACGACGACGGCGCCGAGATCCTGACCCTGCCCGGCTGACGTCGC
>Ga0081455_10006793_pt1 | contig 12199 bp, 12 predicted proteins | sample TabmetS3T2R1_FD_70207 | JGI IMG/M metagenome (GOLD analysis project Ga0081455, IMG submission 70207) | Tabebuia heterophylla rhizosphere microbial communities from the University of Puerto Rico - S3T2R1 | ecosystem: Host-associated > Plants > Roots > Rhizosphere ... | reverse complement strand
GGCCGGGGCCGCGTCGGCGTCCAGGCGTGCGAAATCACGCGACGACAGTGAGTGGATCAGGTAGTACGCCGCCGAACAGCCCTCCATCGCAGCTGGCAGCGTCTCGGGGTCGAGGGCGTCACCGAGCACCGGCTCGCCCGGACCGCGGTAGTCGTCGGGATGCCGGGTCATCGCGCGCACGGCGTACCCATCTCGCACCAGGACTTTGCCGAGCCGGCGGCCCACGAAGCCCGAGGCACCAGCTATCAGCACGGGATGCGAAGCGAACATCTTGACCTCCTCACGGTCCGGCCCCGAAGTTGAACAGTCAGCTGAACAATGTGTTTAGGTTTACCATGCGGTGGTGACGCGTGCCAGACGGAACCTCCCGCAGGGCATGCTCTCGATTGGTGAGCTGGCCGCGCGTACCGGGCTCACACCGGCAGTGCTGCGCACCTGGGAGGCCAGGCACGGCTTCCCGGTGCCGGAGCGAGCCACGAGCGGGCACCGCTGGTATCGGGAGAGCGACGTGGACCTCGTGCAACGGGTTCTGCACCGCCAGCGCGCGGGCGTCCGCCTCGAGGCCGCGATCCGGGAGGTCACGGCGTCCGGGAGCGCGCCGACGCTGTCGGTGTTCGCCATGCTCCGCGGCGACCACCCGCACCTGGCCCCGCAACGGCTGCGCAAGCCGACCCTGCTGGCGCTGAGCCGAGCCATCGAGGACGAGTACCTCGCCTCCGCTGAGCACGGGGTGGTCTGCGCGTCGTTCCAGCGGGAGCGGTTCTACCACTCATCGAGGGCGCGCTGGTCGGAGCTGGCGCGTCGCTCGCGCTGGAGCATGGTATTCGCGGACTTTCCGGACCTCCGCGACCCGGAGCCGGACGAGCCGGCTAGGGTGCCGCTCTCTGGCGAGGCTCCGATGCGGCGAGAGTGGGCAGTGGTCGCCGAGAGCTCGCGACTGGGCGTCTGCCTGGCCGGGTGGGAGACGCCCGGCCAGGACGACGCACCCGACCGGCGCCGCGCCTTCGAGGTGGTGTGGACCGTCGATCCGCATGCGACCCGGCAGGCGCTGCGGACCTGCGCTGAAGTGGCCAGTGCCGCCGGCCTGGCGCAGGCGCTGGACCTGTTAAAGGAGCTCGATGAGCGACCGGTGGTCGCGGAGACCGATCCGACGCGGGCCTCCATGCTGTTCAATCGGGCCATCGGGTATGTCGACCAGGCAATCACTTGGTCGGGTCATGACCCCAGTTCATCAGCGAGTACCGCCAGGGCGAGTCGCTGATGTCTCCCGAGGGCTTCTGCGCCAAGTGCCTGTGTACGTAGCCCACCACTTTGCGCATGTGAGCGGCGTCGTCCTCGCTCAGGTCGCCTTTCTTCGTGCGGAGGATCTTCACGATGCGCCTGCCGGACTGGTGGCCGGTCGATTCGCCCCTTGTTCCCTTGTCGCCCACCGACTTCGACGCGTCGGTATCGAGGAAGTCCTCAAGCTCGCTGGCGGTCATGTTGACCGCGTCCTGCCAGTCGGCCCACGCCTCGGCGACGGCCTCGTTGGCTCCGGTGGCCATCGCCGTCAACCCCTCTTGCTGAGCATCGACGGCTTGTGCACTGCCTCGCCGCCGCTGTTGTCGCCGCGCACCAGGTACTGCGGATCATCCTTGCGGGCCCGTACCTTCCGGCCCGCCAGCTTGGTGTCCTTGGTGATCTTGCGCAGCACCTCGCCCTCGGCGTCCCCGCCATGGCTCTTCCAGGTGACCCGGTCACCCTTCCTGAACTCTTGACTCATCTCCTCGCTGCTCCTCCGTTCCCATGCCTGAAATCTACTCAATATGATGAGATTTTTTAGACACTCTGTTTAGACCTGCTGATCGAGGGTACCAAGCGTCGATACGACCTCGAGTTGAGGAGTTCCCATGAGCCAGATCCAACAGTCCATAGACGTCGACGTGCCGGTGAGCGTCGCCTATAACCAGTGGACCCAGTTCGAGTCCTTCCCGCAGTTCATGTCCGGCGTCGAATCGATTACCCAGGTCGGCGACACGCGCAACCACTGGGTGACCAACATTGCGGGCGTGAAGCGGGAGTTCGACACCGAGATCACAGAGCAGCACCCCGACGAACGGATCGCCTGGCGCAGCATCGGTGGTAATGCCGAGCACGCCGGCGTGGTCACCTTCCACCGCCTCAATGACACCTCCAGCCGGGTGATGATCCAGATCGACTGGCAGCCTTCCAGCGTGGCCGAGAAGGTCGGCTCTGCCATGGACGTGGACGAGTTGCAGGTCAAACAGGACGCTGAGCGGTTCAAGGAGTTCATCGAGTCCCGCGGTCAGCAGACCGGCTCCTGGCGCGGCGACGTCGAGGCAGGGTGAGGGGACATGAGCAGAAATGGCGATGAGGTCCGGCATGTCGCGGAGCTTGTCGACCGTGCCAGGATCGGCATGCTTACGACGATGACGGAGTCCGGCAAGCACGTCAGCCGGCCAATGGCGCTGCAGGCGGTGGAGTTCGATGGTGACCTGTGGTTCTTCTGTTACGACGACTCCGCCAAGGCAGCGCAGATTCGCTCAGAGCCGGAGGTGAACGTCTCGTTTGCTAACGACAAGCAGAGTGAGTGGACCTCGTTGTCTGGTAAGGCGGAGGTCGTTTACGACCGGCAGCAGGCCGAACGGCTATGGGCCGCCCCGCTGAAGGTGTGGTTCCCCGACGGGCTTGATACCAAGGGGCTGAGCCTGATCAAGGTGCAGATCGACTCCGCAGAGTATTGGGAGTCACCATCGAGCAAGATGCGCCAGCTGATCGGCGCGGCGTGGGCAGCTGCGACCGGCGACCCGGATAAGTTCCCGGCCACCAACCGGTCAGTGGATCGCTAGCGGGTTGTCACAACCAGCAGCGGCGAGCAGAACGGGATCCACCTGCAGCCGATATGCCCTCGACTGCCTCTTGCGCCGTTGCCGGTTGGCACATCAGCGTCGTTGAAGTCTGATGCCTGCACATGTAATCCGTGCCCCTACGGTGCCCCCGATCGTCCATCATCGGCCGTCCTCAGCCACGCGCTGTATTGAAGAGCCCAGGGTTCAAAGACATAAATCATCGGCCACCGTCGTCCACTTGACCCGCTCGTAATGCGTAGGTCTGGAGTTCGAATCTCCAAGGCGGCTCTGAGGCCGTTTGCCCTAGCCAGCGCCTTGTTCGGGCGAAATCTCGAAGGGCAGCACGCCCTGGTTGGACTGGACTGGGTGGCTTGCAGTCCGCATTTGGTCCGCATTCAATCTCGTGTAGGCGCGGTCGAGCCGGTCGGCAACACCGTCGAGATCGTCCGCAAAGAGACCGGCGTAGACGTCGGGTGTCATTGCCGCCGAGGCGTGCCCGAGCATCTGCTGCACCGCCTTGACGTTCGCGCCTGCCGCCACGGCAAGGCTGGCCGCGGTGTGACGCAGTTCGTGCGGGGTGAGTCCAGGCAGTCCGGCCTTCTCAGCGGCAGGGTCGAAGAACCGTGGGCGGAAATTGGTGTTTCGCAGCACGCCGCCTTCGGGGGCGGTGAACACGAGGTCTCCGGGCGCCTTCGTAGCCAAATCCACTGCCAGCTCGTCGGCGAGGAAACGCGGGATCGGCACTGAGCGTCGCTGGTGGGTCTTGGTCGTGCCGACGATCACCCGGCCATGGACTTCGGTGATCGCCTCGACAACCTCAATCCGCCGGCGCTTCAGGTCGATCCGGCGAGTGGTCAGAGCCACCAGCTCACCCCACCGCAGACCGGCGTACGCCAGGACCTTGATCAGCGTCCCGTACGGGGCACAAGCCTCCGCCAGGGCCTGCACCTGGTCGTGGGTTAGGAAGCGCTTCGGCCTTCCGACAACACGTGGGAGAGGTACGCCCTCGGCGACGTTCCTAACCAAACGTCCGTATCGGACTGCGGCGGTGAGTGCAAGGGACAGCACTCGATGGGCGTAACGAACCGTCGCGGGCGCAAGGCCCTCGTCTGTGAGGCTGTGTACCCAACTGGAGACATCCGAATGGGTGATCCGGGCAAGGGGGACAAGTTCCCATCGCGGCAAGATCTGCCGACGGAGTGCGACCTCGTAGCGGACCATCGTGGTCGGCTTCAGCTGGACCTGACGCGCGAGCCACTGCGGTAACCATTCTCCGACCGTGATCTTGGAGAGGGTCGGGTCGACTCACTCACCGCGAGCGATAGCGACCTCCTGTGAGGCCAGCCAGCGCTCGGCATCGCGCTTGCGCGGGAAATGCCGGGCGTGCTCGCGATGGTTTGCGTCGCGATAGCGTGCCCACCGGCACGCCGAGGAAGGCCGACACGTCATGGACGGTCCAGAGGCGGTCGGTCGCAACCGCCCGTAGCTTGCTGCTCTGCGTCAACTTGATCACTGGCGTCTCACGATTGTCGCCCGACCTCATTGAGCCAGCCATTTCGCTTTCTGACTTCTCACGAGCGCCACCTGTGGAGAAGTCGCTACCAACGATGGGAACCGACCTCGCTTGCCCTAAGTGACGTATGACGTCGGCAGAGGTCACCCGCCTGTCGTGGACTTGTGCGAAGCCTCGCCTAAAGGCTCCTCGGCCGGCTGGGAGGTGCATGATCAATAACCAGCCGAGCGTGACCGCTCACTCGGATTCGGGGCCGATCAGGAAGCCAACGGTGCTCGGCGATCAACCGATGAGAGACTCGCTGCGTCGGAGCACCTCGCGGCAGAAGGTGCCGACGCCGTCGGGGTCGTCGGTGAACTGTGACGGCTTGACACAGAACGTTGTGAAGCCCTGGGCGATCTGTGGCGGAATCGCTTCGAGCGCAAGCGCCAGGTCGGCCACAGAATCAGGTTGTGTAAACACCGCCCTCGTCCCACCGACCAGTTCGAGTTCCGCCATGTCGCGCCCGGCGGTCGCCATGGCAACGCGTAGCGCGTCCATTTCGTCCTCGGTACGCCTGCCAAGCGGGTTGAAGCCATTGCCGTGGCGCACAATGCGCTCGATGATCTTGGGGGTCATTGCACCTCCCCCTATCCAAATCCGCGTTCCGTCCGGCCGCCAAGCCTTTGGCTCGAACCACACATCTTCGAACGCGTAGTGCTCGCCTCGGTAGGAAACTGGCGACGGTCCCCATGCTTGCTGCCAGGCGGCGAGATGCTCATCGAGTAGCCGGCCCCGCTTAGTGAAGTCGACGCCCAGCGCGTCGTACTCCTCGCGGTGCCAACTGACAGTTGGCAGCACGACGAGCCGTCCGGCAGACAGCAGATCGAGCGTTCCAAGTTCGCGGGCGAGAAGGAGCGGATGTCGTAGCGGCGCAATGATCGCTCCGGCTACGAGCCTCAACTGGGTAGTGACCGCCGCGATCGCCGACAACAGGATCAGCGAATTCGGCCACGGGGTTGCGGGATCTTGGTTGCCGGGCAGGGCGTATTCCCTCGGATTGAGCATGACACCGTTGGCGCCGGCACTCCGCCCGAGCACGATGTGCTCGCTGATCATCACTGCGTCGAATCCAGCGTCTTCGGCCTCGCGCGCCCACCTGACCAGCCTGGGCAGGTCACGGCCTGTCGTCATCGTCCAGTTCTCACTGAGGATGAGGACGAACCGTGGCGACGAGAGCCCGCCAGTCACCGTGCTCACTCGGGCCGTCCATTTCGCGCACTCGGGGAGGCCGATTCTGCGCTGGTGCGCTGCAGGGTCCGCAGCACGCCGCGCAGCTTCTCGAGTGCGCGTTCGGTGCTTGCCGCCTCGTCGAGGGCAAGCTGTTGAAAGACCAGGCCGTCGAGGGCGGCGAAAACCAGGTGAGTCAGCGCTGGGTTGTCGCCCAGGCCCATCCGGGTAAGTTCACGCCCGGCCGCGTCGCGGTAAGCCTGGTACAGGGCGTGCACGTGGCGGCGCAGCTTGGGCCGCCGACGCGACTCGAGGATTAGCTCGTATTGAAAGGCCTGGTCATCGGGGTCGGCCGTCACCATGGCGGGCAGGCCCACGGAGAACTCTTCCACTTTGCCGGTGCCTGGCTCCAGCGACCCCGCGACCATACTGCGGCTCAGGCAGTGAACCAGGGCTTCTTCGATGAGCGCGGCGCGGGAACCGAAGTAATGGGCAACAAGGCCATGGGTCACCCCCGCCTCCTCCGCGACAGCACGGTATGTCAGGTTGCGCAGCCCGCTACGGGCGACAACGCGGACGGTCGCTGCTAGCAGCGCTTCCCGCCCTTCGCCATAACTAGGCCGTGTGCGGCTTCTTACGGACGGTACGGTCACCGTTTCCTCCTCTAGCGGAACAGCCCACAACCTAGCAAACTATCCACTTGACAAATTATCCGAATGGATAGATTCTATCGCTGTCCACGGCGTGACAGGGAGAGAGACATGGCGGATTACGACGCGATTGTTTTGGGTGGGGGACACAACGGCTTAGTGGCCGCGTTCTACCTGGCCCGGGCCGGGCGCCGTGTGTGCGTCCTGGAGCGTCGCCCTTTAGTCGGGGGCGCCTGCGCAACGGAGGAGCTCTTCCCGGGCTACCTGGTGTCGTCATGCTCATACATCGTGTGGAACCTGCAGGAGAAGGTCGTCGTCGACATGGATCTGGCCCGTCACGGCTTCGTCCGAACCCCGGTCGATCCGCTGCCTGTACTGCCGCTCCGTGGCAACGAGTACTTGGCCTTCTGGGCCGACGAGGAGCGCACCAAAGCCGAGCTTGCCCGTGTCAACGCCCGCGATGCAGAGCAATACTCTGACTGGCTGCACTTTTGGTATCGGGCCGCTGGGCTGGTCCACCCCTTCTTCTTGCGCGAGCCGCCGACTCCCGAGGAACTGCGCACGCACGCGCGCGCTGTTGGCGAAGAAGCTCTGCTCGACAAACTGCTGGCGTCCTCGATTGCCGACATCGCCGCCGAACATCTCACCGACCCGCGGATCGCCGCTGCGCAAGTACTCATCTGCGATGTGGGCGATCCGTACGCAGCGGGCAGTGCGTGGTCCGAGGCCTGGTGGCACACCAACGAGCACAACGGGTCAGTGCCATCAGTCGTGCGTGGCGGGATGGGGGCGATCACCCGTGCAATGGCATCCGCGGTGACCGAGAAGGGCGGGGAGATCCGCACTGACACAGCGGTCGAGCGGATCCTTGTGGAGAACGGGCGCGCTACCGGCGTACGGCTGACCGATGGGCAAGTGCTTACCTCTGACGCGGTACTTTCCAACGCAGACCCAAAGCGGACGTACCTGCATCTGCTCGGACCCGATGACTTGCCCGCCGCGTTCCGCGCTCAGGTGGAGCAGATCAGCACCCGCGCGGCGTACCTGAAGTTCCACGCGATCCTAGACCGCCCACTAGACCTCAGCGGGTACCTCGGAGAAGGTTACGACCCGCGCTACTCGACCTACGTCACCATCGCTCCCGACGGCTTCGACACCTACCGCCGAGCCTGGCAACAGGCCCAGGGCGGCGAGGTCGCAACTGAGCCGGTCTGTCACATCCAGGTGCCCACGGCGTACGACGATAGTTTGACCACTGCCGACGGCGAGGTCGTCTCTATCTGGGTCATGTACGCTCCCGTGCAGCCCGCCGCCGGCACCTGGGACCACCTGCGAGAGCCCACCGCGCAGGCGCTCATTGACTGGGTCACTCAGTTCGTTCCGAACTTTCGCAGCGACATGCGGCAGTGGCAGCTCATGACCCCAGCCGACATCGAAGCCAAGCACCACATGACTGACGGCAACATCCGCCATATCGACATGATCCCCGGCCAGCTTTACGGCGATCGGCCGCTGCCAGGCGCCGGCTATGACACACCCATTGCCGGGCTGTACCTGTGCGGCAACGGCACCCACCCGGGCGGCGAGGTCACCGGCGCGCCCGGCCACAACGCCGCACACCACATCCTTGGCGCCTTGTCTACCTGACCGCGCCGCAAGCAATCCCACGTCCACGAGACGGCACCAGGAGCCCCGATGACCAGTTCCCCAACGCATGCCGACGAAGCACGGCTGAAGCACAACGCCATCAGCGCCGCGGGCATTGTCTTCCTCGTCCTCGCAGCAGCCAGCCCGCTGATCGGCCTGACCGGCGCAGTGCCCAGCGCCATGGTGATCGGCAATGGGCTGGGCGTGACCTTGGCCTACCTCGTGGTCGGCGCTGTGCTGCTGCTGTTCGCAGTCGGCTACGTCGCCATGTCCCGGCAAGTCACCAATGCCGGCGCCCTTTACGCCTACATTGGTCGAGGCCTCGGCCTCGCACCAGGCCTAGGCGCCGCCGCCGTCGCCGTATGGGCCTATACGTGCATCCAGCTTGCGGTCTACGGATTCTTCGGTGTACTCGCCAGCGGCGTCGTCGAATCCTGGTTCGGGTTGTCGATCCCGTGGTGGGCCCTCACCCTCGGCCTCGTCGCGCTGGTGCAAGTCTTCGGATATCTCCAAGTCGATATCGGGGCGAAGGTGCTCGGTGTCCTATTGGTCCTGGAATGGGGCACGATGATCGCGATGGCGGTGGCGATCGCCGTTCAGAGAGGAGCCGGCCAAGGCTTCGGTGTCGGCGAAGTCTTTTCAGTCTCGTCGCTGCTCTCAGGGGCCCCGGGCGTGGCGCTCGTCTTCGGATTCGCATCCATGTTCGGCTTCGAGGCAGCCGCCATCTACGGCGAGGAGGTCCGCAATCCCAAACGGTCGGTTCCACGTGCTACCTACGCGTCGATCCTTCTGATTAGCGGCTTCTTCGCCCTCACGTCATGGATGCTCATCGTGGGATACGGACCCAACAATGCCGTCGCCGCCGCCGGCGCCGCCCTGGAAGCCGGCGACCCGGCACAGTATGTCTTCGCTGCCGGGGAACGGTACCTGGGCACCTGGGGGCCTTATGCAATGAGCGCCTTCGTGATCACCTCGATGTTCGCGTGCAACCTCGCATTCCACAACAGCATCGCCCGCTACTTGTTCACCCTCGGTCGCGATCGCGTCCTGCCCGTGGGCCTGGCAACAATTAGCCCGCGCACCAAGGCACCCCTCGTCGCATCTTTTGCCCAGACCGCCAGTGCCTTGCTCATCCTCATCCCGTTCATGATCGCCGGCGCCGACCCGGTCACCACGCTGTTTTTCTGGGGCAGCGGCATCGCCGTCGTCGGCATCGTCACTCTTTACCTGCTTACCGCGGTGGCGGCATTCGTCTTTTTCCGCAGGAACCCAGGTCTAGACCGCCGACCATGGAACACTCGCATCGCGCCTGCCCTGGCCGCCGTAGCGATTGCCGCAGCACTCGTGCTGATCCTCTGGAACTTCACAACGCTCGTCGGCGGCACGGTCGGCACCGCGGCTCTGCTCGCACTCAGTGTGCTCATCGTGTTCGCCATCGGGCTCATCCTCTACACAAGTGCACGCAGTCACCTCGGCGCCGAAGCGCTCGCTGATTTGGAGAGCGAAGTGACATGAGCTCGCCTGAATCTCGCCAGCCGCATTCCGCACGATCATCGAGGAGACGCCATGCCCTTTAGAACCCTCACCCTGGACGGACTTGAGGGCTTGTCTTTTGAGCCGCTTACCGAGCTGCCGCCCTTCGCGGAGTTGTTGCCCGGCACCCAGGTCAGCATCGCCCACCTCGCCGGGCCAGTTGCCGCTGCTGGCGAGATCGCGGCAATGCGGCTGGAGAGCGGGGGATTCCGCTACCGAGACATCCCCGGCGCGGAGTCGGGTTTCCTGCTCGCTGGCTCAGCCGTCGTGCGCGACGACGACCGCGAGGCCACGCTCGGGGCTGGCGAAGGGTACTGGCTCGCAGCAGGTTGGACCGGGACGTTCGAAGCACTCACCCCGGTCACCAAGGTCTTTTACCTGCTGTAGCCGCGATCGTTGCGCCGTGCTGCTTTTGCCCTCCAGCATTACCGCGATGCCTGATCCCGCCGACTGCTGAGCACTACCAGCCCTCCTTGCTGTCCAAGATTCTTCGACGACTCAAAGCTGGCGGCCGAGACCTCGGGCCGGTCAGCAGCACTGACTCGTGCTGCGTACCTCCGCCGATTACCAGAATTCGATGTGCCATACACCTCTTGCATTGTCGGAGTCGATGGTCGCGGTGATGCGAAAGAGAGAACGGTTCCAATGGAAGATGGCGGGCAGAAAGGACTGGGATACGTATCCCCGATGCGGCCCCAGTGGCGCAGCCGCCGGTCCGGCGGCGAGCAGTAGCAAACCAGCGCTATCAGCTCGTGCCGTTGTGCCTAGCTCAGCAGCGGAGGCTACGAGCTTTGGAAAACTGACGGCCTACTAGCTACTTCGACCTGAAAAAAGTCGAGGCGTGTCGAGCGCTGAATGTGTCTCTGACAAGGGAGAATGGTCCCAACCCCTTGGGCTAGAAGGGATTGGGACCATTCATGTTGCGCACGGTAGCTGATCAGCCGACGTTGTGGGAAGCGATCTTGCCGGAAGAGTTGCGCCGGCTGCCCGAGGAATTGGCACGGGTGGACGCCTTGTTAGACGACGCGGTGTTCTTCACTCCGTTCGTGCCGTTCTTCGACCCGCGGATGGGTCGGCCGTCGACGCCGATGGAAACCTACTTGGGGTTGATGTTTTTGAAGTTCCGTTATCGGTTGGGGTTCGAGTCGTTGTGTCGGGAGGTGTCGGACTCGATCACCTGGCGGCAGTTCTGCCGGATCGGGCTGGACCAGCCGGTGCCGCATCCAACGACGTTGATGAAGCTGACCACCCGGTGCGGCTCGGCGGCGGTCGACGGGTTGAACGAGGCCCTGTTGGCGAAAGCCGCCGAGGCGAAGGTGCTGCGGTGCTCGCGGGTCCGGGTCGACACCACCGTGGTGCCATCGAACGTGGCGTATCCGACCGATTCGGGCTTGTTGGCGAAGGCGGTGAACCGGATCGCTGCCGCGGGCCGGCGAATCCGCGCCGCCGGTGGCGCGGTGCGCACCAAGCTCCGCGACCGGTCCCGTGCCGCCGGGCGACGGGCACATGACCTGAACGCGAAACTCCGCACTCGCAGCGCGGCCGCCAAGGAGGAGGCGTTGGAGCTGGTACGGCGCACGAACGCCGAGCTCGCCGACCTGGCCGAGACCGCAGCGAAGGAGGCCGAACGGCTGCTGGCCAACGCCAAGAGGGCTTTGCGCAAGGCGAAGATGGACGCCGAGAAGCAGAAGGCCAACGGTCACTGTGATGCGGTGACGGGTCGCCGTCGTGGCCGCCTGGTCCGAGCGGTGAACGATTTGACCGAACTGCTGGATGCGACCCACAAGATCGTCGAGCAGACCCGGGAACGGCTCGCCGGCCGGATCCCAGACGGTGCGATGAGGCAGGTCAGCCTGCACGATCCCGACGCCCGGCCGATCCGAAAGGGCCGGCTCGGGAAACCTGTCGAGTTCGGCCACAAGGCTCAACTGGTCGACAACGACGACGGCATCGTCCTCGACCACGACGTGCAGCCGGGCAACCCGGCCGATGGACCTCGGCTGAAACCCGCTGTCGAACGCGTCATCGGCCGCACCGGACGAAAGCCTCGAACGGTGACCGCCGACCGCGGCTACGGCGAGGCCGGCGTCGAGGATGACCTGCACGATCTCGGTGTCCGAAACGTCGCCATTCCTCGCAGGGGCAGACCCAGCAAGGCCCGGCAAGCCCACGAACGAGGACGAGCGTTCCGGCGGCACGTGAAATGGCGAACTGGCTGCGAAGGCCGCATCAGCCACCTCAAACGCAGCTACGGATGGGACCGCACCATGATCGACACCACCGAAGGAGCCCGGATCTGGACCGGACACGGAGTCCTCGCCCACAACCTCATCAAGATCAGCGCCCTGGCCGGCTGACCACGCCCCCCGGGACCCCTGCGGCCCCGCCGCCAAGGACTCCAATCAGCCGAATCCACCCAATCCGCTGCCGGGCGACTATTTCAGGTCGAAGTAGCTAGACACGGGAAGACCGCCGGATCGTGCTCGAACATCTGTGTGCGCAATGCCCCAGACATAGCCGCTCGCGTCCTACGGGACCTGGGCTACTCAGTCTCGAGCCCGCCCACAGCGGTGGCAGAGCGAATCGGCAAGCTCGAACGCTACTAATCCCCCTCGAACGCTAGCTGTCCCGTCGCGCCGGATGGCTGCATGGCACGCGGCTGACAACACTCGCGGCCGCGATCGGTTGGGCCCAGAAATCCTGGACAAGGTGAGCGCTAGAGCGTCGGATCAAAACCTCGAGTGGGCAGTAGCTGAAGCGGAGGGACTTCCTGGCAGTGAGCAGGTCGGAGCAGCCCT
>Ga0081455_10006792_pt1 | contig 12200 bp, 11 predicted proteins | sample TabmetS3T2R1_FD_70207 | JGI IMG/M metagenome (GOLD analysis project Ga0081455, IMG submission 70207) | Tabebuia heterophylla rhizosphere microbial communities from the University of Puerto Rico - S3T2R1 | ecosystem: Host-associated > Plants > Roots > Rhizosphere ... | reverse complement strand
ACACGGAAGCAGCTTAACATCGTTGTTGATCTTCCGACCGAGTTGTCTCCGATTTGCGCGGATCGGACGCGATTACAGGAAGCACTTTACAATTTGCTCGACAACGCCGTGAAATATTCGCGCGAGCACGGCGAGATAAGACTGAGCACCCGACGTCGTGACGGTGAAATCGAGTTAGCTGTAAGTGATGATGGCATCGGCATTGCCAAAGACGATTTGCCACGCATTTTCGAGCGTTTCTACCGCGCAGATAAAGCACGCAGCCCTGATAAAGTTCGCGGAACGGGCCTGGGTCTCGCAATTGTAAAGCACATCGCGCAACTACATGGCGGGCACGTAGAGGCAGAAAGTGAACTCGAGAAAGGCACGACGATCCGGATGATCTTGCCCTCAGCAAGCTCGCGTGATTCGTGATCCGTTACATCGTTACACCGGATTTCGATTCAACCATTTGACGATTTAACGCCGAAGAAGCCAATTGTCACAGAAACGTAACAGTAAAGCTTTTGACCGGCGGAATCGGCGTGCGCCACCTTCATCGTATGATGAAACTTCGCAGACAAATATTTCTTGGGCTCGCAATCACGTTCGGCTTAAGCGCGACTGCTTCGGCCCAAATGATGATCAACGGCGCGGGCGCGACGTTCCCGTATCCGATTTATTCCAAGTGGTTTGACGAATACGCCAAGGTCGATCCGTCCGTCCGGTTCAATTACCAATCGATCGGTTCAGGGGGCGGGCAAAAGCAAATACTCGCGCAAACCGTGGATTTCGGGGCATCCGACGGGCCGATGAGTGATGATAACTTGAGCAAAGCGCCAGGGAAACTCCTGCACATTCCAACCGTCGCAGGCGCGGTGGTCGTCACCTACAATCTCGAGGGCACGCCAGCGCTTAAATTTGATGGCGAAACGATCGCCGGAATTTTTCTTGGGCAGATCAAGAAATGGAATGATCCGAAGATCGCGGCAACAAATGCCGGAGTAAAGCTGCCCGACAAGGAGATCGTGGTTGTACATCGCTCCGATGGCAGCGGGACGACATTCATTTTCACCGATTACCTCAGCAAGGTCAGTCCGGAATGGAAATCGAAAGCGGGCAACAACACCTCCGTGAGCTGGCCGACCGGGATCGGTGGCAAAGGTAACGAAGGTGTCTCCGGGCAGGTGAAACAAACGCCGGGCGCGCTCGGGTACGTGGAGCTGATTTACGCGATTCAAAACAAAATGCCCTACGCGGATATAAAAAATTCTGCAGGCGAATTCGTTAAGCCGACACTGGAATCGGTGACAGCGGCGCTGGGTACAGCAGACATTCCCGACGATTTCCGTTTCTCCATGACGAATGCACCGGGCAAGGATACCTATCCGATCGCGGGCGCGACGTGGTTGCTGGTTTACCAACAGCCGAAGGATGCAAACAAGGGCAAGAAACTTGTCGACTTCTTAAAATGGGCAATGACGAAGGGCGAGCCTATGGCAAAGGATCTCGACTATGCGCCGTTACCCGACAGCATCCAGCAGCGTGTGCTCAAACGGATAGACGAAATTAAATTCTAAAGACCATTCAACCGCCATCGAAATGTTCACCAGCCCGCGCGTGTTATTTATTTGCGTGCACAATTCCGGGCGCAGCCAGATGTCGGAAGCTTTTCTGAAGCATTATGCAGGCGATCGCTTCGACCCGCAGAGTGCAGGTTTGGAGCCGGGCGAATTGAATCCGCTGGTGGTCGAGGCGATGAACGAGATCGGGATCGATATTTCGCAAAACAAAACCAAGAGCGTTTTTGATATTTGGAAGAACGGCGAGCTCTTTCAATACGTGATCGCGGTCTGCGATGCGGAAGCAGCTGAGAAATGTCCAATCTTCCCAGGCCCAACAATGCGGCTGCATTGGTCTTTTCAAGATCCGTCAAAAGTTACCGGTTCGTACGAGCAGAAGTTGCAGAAGGTGCGTGAAATTCGGGACGAAATCGCTTTCAAGATTCAAGACTGGCTGGCGTCTCTTCCGGTGGAGCAATCAGCCTAACAAGTATGTCGACTATTACTGTCGAGGAAGCAGGCACGATTCGGCCAGCGCAGTCGCGGATGTCGCCGCCATCGCGGTTTGGTGACACGGCGTTCTATTGGCTCACGCTGTCGATGGCGTTTGCGGTGATTTTGCTGGTCATTCTAATCGGCTGGGAACTGGGACAGGGTTCCTGGCAGGCGATCCAAAAATTCGGATTCGGTTTTGTCACCGCGTCGACCTGGGACCCTGTGGCGGAAGAATTCGGCGCGTTACCATTCATTTATGGAACGGCAGTATCCTCGCTGATTGCGCTAGTTATCGCAGTGCCGCTGAGCGTCGCGACGGCCGTTTATTTGACGGAGCTCGCGCCGCTTTGGATCCGGCAACCGATCGTTTCGCTGATCGAGATGCTCGCGGCGATCCCCAGCGTAATTCTTGGGTTGTGGGGAATTTTCGTCATGATCCCGTGGCTACGGGAGTATCCGTTTCCATGGCTGCAGCGCCTTCTTGGCTGGACGCCGTTTTTCAGCGGACCGATTTACGGCCCGTCAATGCTGGCTGGTGGAATCATTGTTGCGATTATGATTCTCCCGATCATTACATCGGTCTCGCGCGAGATTTTGCGCAGCGTTCCCGATTTACAGCGCGAAGCCGCGTACGCGCTTGGCGCAACTCGCTGGGAGGTAACCCGCATCGCAGTGCTTAGCTATGCCAGGAAAGGTTTGTTCGGCGCGGTGATACTCGGGCTCGGCCGTGCGCTGGGCGAAACGATGGCGGTAACGATGGTCATCGGTAATACGCCGCAGATTGCCGCGTCGTTGTTCAAACCCGGTTACACGCTGGCCAGCGTAATCGCGAATGAATTTACGGAAGCGACTACGGACATGTATCTGCAAGCTTTGTTCGCGATTGGGCTGGTGTTGTTCGGTGTCACAATCCTGGTCAATCTCCTCGCGCAACTGTTGTTAAAAACGATCACCTCAGGCGCAGCGCCAGATCGGGTTCAGTAAATATGCAAACCCAGCGCAAAGACCATCACAGTTGGCGCAAGCTCAAGAGCGCGCTCATCTCAGGGCTCACGTTCTGTTCCGCGGTGCTTGTGATCGCGCCGCTGGGTCTCGTGTTTTTTCATGTGCTCAAGAGCGGCATTGGTGCCATCAATCTCGAATTCTTTACGAATCTGCCCAAGCCGGTCGGCGTGCCCGGTGGTGGAATGGCCAACGCGATCGTCGGGACGCTGGTGTTATTGACGCTTGCGTCGATCATTGGAATTCCTATCGGCGTGCTTGGGGGAGTTTTTCTCGCTGAGTACGGCACAGCGCGTGTGAATGCGGTGCTGCGTTTCATTGCGGACGTGCTCAACGGCGTCCCGTCGATCATCTGGGGCGTGGTCGTTTACGGGCTGATCGTGTTGCGTTTCAAAAGTTTCTCCGCGTACGCCGGCGGACTCGCGCTGGGGTTAATCATGATCCCATTGATCCTGCGCACGACCGAGGAAGTGATTCTTCTTGTGCCTGTCGGCTATCGCGAAGCCGCTCTCGCCCTGGGCATCGCGCGCTGGAAAACGATCGTCCAGATTGTCGTGAAGACGGCGTCACGTGGAATCATCACGGGAATTCTACTCGCGCTGGCGCGCATCGGCGGCGAAACTGCACCGCTTCTTTTCACCGCATTCGGCAATCGCTTTTGGAACCACGACCTGAGCGAGCCGATTGCAGCGTTGCCGCTGCAAATTTTTACATATGCAATCTCGCCGTACGACGACTGGCATCGCCAGGCGTGGGCCGGAGCGCTTGTTCTCGTCACTGGCGTTTTCTGCGTTAATGTGCTGGTGAGAATTGTCACCCGTGTTCGAACCGCATCGGCGTAAATTCTCAAATGATTGCCGCACCCATGCCGCAACCTGAAGTAGTTGAACCTCGCGATCCCGGCGCAACGGTGTTGTTAAACACAGAGGGAGAGCCGCTTCCCCTGGCGATGGAGGCCAACAACGTATCCATGTGGTACGGAGCCAAGCGCGCGATAGACAACGTGAGCATGGATATGCCCGGCAAAGCGGTGACAGCCATCATCGGGCCAAGCGGCTGCGGAAAATCGACATTTATCCGCGCGCTCAACCGAATGCATGAGTTGGTGCCGCACGCCCGAATCGAAGGCAGTGTGTTCCTTCACGGGCAAAATCTCTATGCGAGCGGTGTGGACCCGGCAATCGTGCGCAGGCGCGTTGGGATGGTGTTCCAGAAATCCAACCCGTTCCCGACCATGTCGATCGGCGAAAACGTTATCGTCGGCCTTCGTTTGAATGGTGTGAGCGATCGGAAATTCCTAAATGAACGGCTCGAGCAATCATTGAGGATGGCGGCGCTCTGGGGTGAAGTGAAAGACGATTTGCATAAATCCGGGACGAGCCTTTCGGGTGGTCAGCAACAGCGGCTGTGCATCGCGCGTGCCCTTGCCGTCGAACCGGAAGTCCTGTTGATGGACGAACCTTGTTCGGCGCTCGATCCAATCGCGACGGCGAAAATCGAGGAGCTGATTCAGGGACTGAAAACGCGGTACACGATTATCATCGTCACACACAACATGCAGCAGGCAGGACGCATCTCCGATTTTACCGCATTCTTTTACATGGGCCGGTTGATCGAGATTGGTTCGACCACAAAAATCTTCACCAATCCGAACGAGAAGCAGACGGAAGATTACATCACCGGGAGATTTGGATGATGGCATTGTCATTCCGAGCGAAGCGAAGCGAAATCGAGGAAGCCCGCGGCACAACCGAAAGCTTGTTCCACCGGATCCCTCGACGCCGCTCGGATCACGGGAGGAATTATGGTTATACCGAAGCATATTCTTGGAACATTCGATGAAGCACTGACGTCGCTGCGCAACGATCTGCTGATGATGGCTGGCCTGGCTGAGCGCAGCCTGGATCGAGCACTCAAAGGTTTGCTGCAGCGCAACGACGATCTCTGCACACACGCGATTGCGGATGACGAAGAGATCGATCAATTGGAGAAACAGATCGACAAGGACGGATTCGAAATTTTGCTCCGCTTCCAGCCAGTGGCTTCGGATCTGCGGCGGGTGATTTCGGCCATTAAACTTTCGCCAAACATCGAGCGCGTAGGTGATCAGGCCACGAACATAGCGAAACGCGCGCGCAAGTTAAATCGGCATCCGCCGTTGCCTGAAATGCAATTGATCGTGCCAATCCAGGCGTACGCGATGACGATGTTCAAGGACAGCATTAACGCGTATGTGCGGGAAAACGTGGAGCTGGCGCACTCGGTCTGCGATCGCGACGAGCAACTCGACGATATGAATCGCGAGGCAAACCGGAAACTGACCGAACGGATGATGGAGGACAGAGAGCAGTTGCGCGGGTATTTCAATTTGATCCTGGTTTCGCGTGCTCTCGAACGCGTCGGCGATCACGCCACGAACATCTCCGAGGACGCCGTTTACGCGGCAGCAGCCGAAGACATCAGACACAAGGCGCAGGCAGCATCCGCTTGAGATGGAGCGTTGCGCATGCGCGGCTAATCGGCAAACGTTAAAAGATGCCGCAAGCCCAGACCACTCCGCGCACAGAAGAGAAAAGCGATGCGATCGCTGAACCACACATTGTCCAGCCCGTTCACGACCGTTTCGGCGATCCGAAGAATTTCATCAACCGGGAGCTGAGCTGGCTCGCGTTCAATCGACGCGTACTCGAAGAAGCGCAGGATCCCACGCAACCGCTCATCGAGCGGGTTAAATTCCTCACAATTGTCAGTTCAAATCTGGACGAGTTTTTCGAGATTCGCGTAGCTGGAATCAAACAACAGATTGAAAGCGAGACCAGCGATGTTGGTCCTGACGGCTTGAGCGCGACCGAGCTGTTCGATCGGATTCAGAAGACCGTGCGCGAGCTTGTGGGAACGCAGTATGCGCTTTGGAAAAACGAGTTGCTACCGGAGTTGGCAAAGAACGGGATCTACGTGCGCGAGATCGCGGATCTGTCGGCGAAACGCACTGCCTGGGCAAATCGCTATTTTCAGCAGGAAGTTTTCCCAATGCTGACGCCGCTGGCCGTGGACGCCAGTCATCCGTTCCCGCATCTGTTGAACCGCAGCCACAATCTGCTGGTACGAGCGAAGACGCGCCGTCGCGGCGCGCCGCTGCACGCCATTGTTCAGGTGCCGCGAGTTGTGCCGCGGCTTATTCTCATGCCTCGCGGCACCGGTGCGAACGAGCCATGGGAATACATTTATCTGGCGTCGCTAATTAAACAGCACATCGGCGAATTGTTTCCTGGCCTAATCCTGGACGGCGTGCACGCATTTCGTGTCACCCGCAACAGCGACCTCTACATCGACGATGAGGAAGCGGAGAACCTTTTGCGAACAATCGAGCAGGAACTGCGACGCACCAGCCGTGGCAACGCCGTGCGGCTGGAAGTGGAAGCCGATTGTCCGAAAGACTTTCTCGAGTTGCTTCTTGAGTTTTTCAATCTGTCCGAAGCGGACGCTTACAAGCTCGATGGTCCATTGACGATGACGCATCTTGCTCCACTGGTTGCCAACGACGCGTTTGCCAAGCTGAAGGACCGTCCGTTTCAACCGGCCCGCGATCCGGTCTTGCCGCCACACGCGGATTTCTTCGACGTCTTACGACGACAGGACGTGTTGTTGCATCATCCTTACGATAGTTTCGATGAAGTCGTCGAGTTGGTGGAGACAGCAGCAAAGGATCCTCAGGTGCTCGCCATCAAAATGACGCTGTACCGCACAAGCGGAGATTCGCCCATTGTGGAGGCGCTCATCGACGCGGCTAACGCAGGAAAGCAAGTTACGGCGATTGTCGAGCTGCGCGCGCGTTTCGATGAGGCAAGCAACATTCAGTGGGCGAGACGCCTGGAAGAAGCCGGAGCGCACGTGATCTACGGTGTGGTAGGTCTCAAGACACATTGCAAGGCGATGCTGATCGTCCGACGCGATGCCGATGAGCTCCGGCGCTACGTCCATCTCGGAACGGGAAATTATCACTCGCGGACCGCGCGCATTTACACCGACTTTAGTCTGCTCACTAGTGAACCGCAGCTGACCGAAGAAGTCGCGACCGTTTTCAATACGCTTACCGGCCTCGCCGGTTATCCCGGTTTGAAAAAATTGATGGTCGCGCCATTCGACATGCACAGTCGGTTCATCAAGTTGATCGAGCGCGAGCGCGACAACGCGCTGGCAGGCAAGCCGGCCCGCATCGTGGCGAAGATGAACGCGCTGGTGGATCAGGAGATCATTGAGAAGCTTTATGAAGCTTCCTGCGCAGATGTGACCATTGATCTGGTCGTGCGCGGGATCTGTTGTTTGCGTCCGAAAGTTCCAGGTCTCAGCGAAAACATTCGAGTCATCAGCATTGTTGGCCGGTTTCTTGAGCACAGCCGGATCTTTTATTTCGAAAATGCCGGGCAGCCGCGGGTCTTTCTTTCCAGCGCGGATTGGATGCCACGCAATTTTTACCGGCGAATCGAGCTGGCTTTCCCGATCGAGACGCCGGTGTTGCGGGATCAAATCATCAACGACGTTATTCCCGCGTTTTTGAACGATCGCGTAAAGGCGCGGGAATTGCAGCCCGACGGCACGTACCGACGCTTAAGGCCCGAAGGAGCAGAACCGCGCCGACAGGCGCAGTGGCAATTTCGTGAAGTATCACGCGAACGCATGAAAAAGCTTGGTGGTTCGACGAAAAAAGCGCGTGCGGATCGGCTGGTACCGATCGCGGTTGTAAGCGGCGCGACCGGAGCGACCAAATCGGAGACGCAGTGAAGAAAAAAATCCTAGTCATTGATATCGGCGGGTCGAACGTGAAGGCGATGATTTCGCGGGCGCAACGGCGAAAATTCAAGTCCGGCCCGGAAATGACGCCACGCGAACTGGTGGCTCAGCTCAAGTCAGTCGTGCAGGATTGGGCGTTCGACGCGATCTCGATGGGGTTTCCAGCGCCGGTCCGCAATGGCTGTATCATGAACGAGCCGAAGCATCTTGGGACGGGTTGGACACGATACAATTTCGAGAAGTCGTTAGGCAAACCGATCCGCATTATCAATGATGCCGCGATGCAGGCGCTTGGCAGTTATCGCGGCCGGCGGATGTTGTTTCTCGGATTGGGCACCGGACTGGGATCGACGTTGATCTGGGAAAGCAACGTCCTCCCACTTGAACTCGGCGATCTGCCTTATGGCAACGGCCACATCATCGAGGAGTATCTCGGTAAATCAGGACTAAAACGACTCGGCGAAAAGCGTTGGAAAAGCGAAGTCCTGCGTGCCGTCGTTTTGTTGAAGAAATCGCTGATTGCCGATTACCTCGTTCTGGGTGGGGGAAGCGCGAAGAAGTTGGATCAACTGCCCGAAGGTGTTGAGCTTGGACACAACAGAAACGCCTTCCTCGGCGGCGTTCGCCTCTGGCAAACCAACCCGCACACACGAAGGCCGAAGTGGAACATCCTTTGACTCGCGCAGTCAGTCAGAATGTTAAGAACTTACAAGAGCTAAATTGGCTAAACACCAACTCTTTCCCATTTTAACTTTGTAAGTGTTGTAACCCTTTTAACTTTGTTGTCATGCAACTCTATTTTCTCAGACACGGCGAAGCCGATTGGCCGGACTGGACCAAGCCAGACGATGAACGACCGCTCACCGATTTTGGTAAAAAAGAGCTGCGGCAGGTGGCGAAGTTTCTCAACCGTCTCAAGGTAAAACCGGATTTAATCGTAACCAGTCCGCTGCCGCGAGCGTTGCAGACGGCAGAGGTTGCAGCGGAACATCTGAAAACAAAGCTGTGCCAGGATGAAGCGCTCGAGCCTGGATTTGGCATTAGCGAGTTGGGGACTGTGCTCAAACGGCATCGCGCAAAAGTTTTGATGCTGGTCGGTCACGAGCCGGACTTTTCGAGTGTGATCTCCGCGCTGACCGGTGCCTCTCTCAAATTCTCGAAGGCCGGTGTGGCCTTGGTCGACGTCGATCCCGAGACTGAGAAAGGAAGACTTCTCTGGCTGTTCCCGCCAAAATTCGCGCGCAAGTGTAAGTCCTAGCGCGGCCAATGCTAAGGCTTCGCTGTAGCTGCTGGTGAACTCGCTGGCGCTGCGCTGCTGGCGGGTGAAACGCCCGCTCCGGAGTTTGGGGCAGCAGAAGCAGCAGGCAACGGAGAAGTCCGCGGACTTGCAGCCGAGGGTGAACTTTGCGACGCAGTCGGTGCAGGCGAAGTCGGCGGTGCACCTTGCGTTTTCATGAGTTCACGGCGGAAGGCGCTGCTGGCTACGCTGTGATGCGCATAAAGGACCGACAGCGCAAACGTAAGCACGAAGAATATTCCTGCCAGCCACGTAGTGAACGTCACCAGCACGTTCGTGGTTTGTGCACCGAAAATGTTCTCCGTGACCCCTGCGCCAAATGCTGCGCCCAGACCTTCACTCTTTGGTCGCTGCATCAAGATGACAAAAACCATCAGTGCGGCGACTAGCACGAAGAGTGCCAGGCAAAGGTTGATCAGCAGGTTCATTGGGAGGCGAAATATGGCTGGCAAATGACGAATGTCGAATCTCGAATGACTCTGCCACCGAAATCCTTGAATCGTGAAGGGTAGAAGCGAAAATCTTAACTCACGATGTAATGATTTAACGAATCAGGTCTGCTTGGTCACTCCTCATGCTTGATCTCGTTCCAAATCGCATCCATTTCGCCCAATTTCACTTCGCCCAATTTCTTGCCGCGTTTTTTGAGTTCGTCCTCCAATCGATTGAAGCGCGCGACGAACTTGTCCGTCGCAGATTGAAGCGCGCTTTCTGCGTCGATTTTGGATTTCCGCGCCAGGTTTACGACAGCGAACAGCAGATCGCCTATCTCATCTTCGATCCTTTCCTGTTGTCGTGACTGGATCGCCTCCTTGGTCTCACGAAGCTCTTCTTCGACCTTTGCCATCACATCGCGCAGCGCTGCCCAGTCAAAATTCACGCGGGCCGCTTTGGATTGCGCCTTTTGCGCTCGCACCAGTGCCGGCAAAGCTTTCGGTAAACTGGCAAGGTAATGCAAGTCGGCGTTTTTCTCTTCGCGCTTAATCGCTTCCCATTGTTTGAGCACGGCAGCGGCATCGCGAGCTTCGCTCGTGCCGAACACATGCGGATGCCGCCGGATTAGTTTGTCCGAAACGTGCTCTATCACCTCCTCGATGCCGAATCGGCGGCTTTCGCGTGCGATTTGGGCGTGCATTACTACGAGCAACAAAAGGTCGCCGAGTTCCTCGCGAAAATGCGCATCGTCCTGAGCGCGTGCGGCCTCGGCCGTTTCGTATGCCTCCTCGATGAGCGCTGGCAGCAATGACTCGTTGGTTTGCTCACGATCCCACGGGCAACCACCAGGAGCGCGAAGTTTCGCCACGATGTCGCAAAGCTGCGCGAAGTTATCGGTGATTTGTGGTCGATAATCAGGCATAACGACCCCTTCAAATGTACCGAGCTTCACTGAGCACGGAATTAGCGGGAATCCAATGCTGACTTACAATGATCCCACTTTGTTCCTTGCGCGATAATATGCGTTAAGAACTGCATATTCCGCGACAAAGCGATCAGATTGTCGATTTTTGACGCCTCGGCCACTGATCGATGGCAATCAGTCAGTCTCAGTATCGGCCTTGTACGGCATCGCGGATCGTCTGTTGACGAATCGTTTGTAGTTTTTGGTACTGCTCAGGTGACAGAATTGCCTTCATCTGTGGATCCGTCTGCTGATGAATAGCCCTGAGTTGTTGCATTTTCTGCATTTTTGAAAGCGAATTATCGTTCTTGATGGCGCGCACTTTTGGTACTTCGTCGGCAAGAATGGGCAGGACTTTCTCCTTCTGTTGGGGCGTGAGGTTAAGCTGTTGTGCTATCGCCTGAGCCTTTTGCATCGCGGCTCCTTTTTGAGCAAACGAAACGGGTGTCAGCAGCGCAAGCATGGCGATCGACAGCGCCGAAACAATGAGGTGAGTGTGGTTCTTCATATTTCTCCTTGGTTTGGCGCGTCATCGTGGTAATGGCGGTTCACTAAGTCAAGCCCAATCACGGCAGACGAGTCGTTTGGAAGGAATTTTTCTGGAAATCGCTGAAGATCGCAGCGGAGATTTCTTTTCTACAACAGGTGCCACTTTAACTCGTGAGAGTTCCGTTTCCGTTCCCATAAACGGATCCCACCGAGGAATGCATTTTCATTTTGACCGCGCACTATTCCCTTGGGCAATCGATCGACCCGATGCACCAGGCCGCCGCCAAGAACGACGTAATCGGCGATGAACGCGCGCTTTAATTGGCCGACAGCATAAAGGACTTCACGTTTCCATCTTCTTTTCCCCAATTTCGCCAGTCCGGGAACGCCGAGATGGTTCTCAATGATCTTTCCGTTCGGGTAGGGCAGGTCGCCCAGCTCGAGTGACATGAGATTACTGTCCCACACCAGCGCGGATCCAAGCCCTGTTCCAAGGCCCAAAAACAGCATGCGGCCGCCGCCGAGATAACTGCCGAGCGCTTGCATGGCTGCATCGTTAACGATGCGCACAGGTATTCCCAAGGACCGCGCAAAATTGAAATGGATCCAGCCTTTGCCCAGATGCTTCGGGTTTCGAAGAATTCGTCCGTTACGCACAGGCGCTGGAAAACCAATCGACGCTACGTCGAATTTCCAACCGTTCACCGTCTCCTTGAATTTCGCGAGAAACTGTTTTGGAGTCATTCGTGAACCGGATGCAAATTCGCGTTCCATGCGCTCAGACATGAGCAGTTTCACGAAGGTGCCACCGATATCGACGACGAGAATTCTTCTCTTCATGAGCGCGCGTCCGGGCCGGTGACGCGAACTTATCGGCCGCGCCCGAACAATCGCCCCACGCCGGCCTTCGGTTCGGGTTTCATGGTTGTGCTGGCAGGCCAGCACTCTACGATTTCAAGCGCAACGAACCGGAACAGCAATTGCCGGGCAGATTTCAAATCGAGCCGTAAATTTTTTGCAATCTGTTGCACGGACCGGGAGCCATTGAACTGCGAGCCGAATTGGGCCTCATCCGAAGTCAGCTTCAACTTCTGGACACGATCGAAGCCCTCTCTGGTGTAAGCCGGGATCAATGCCGGATCGAAACCTCCGCGTTGCTCCGGGTTCTGGACGAGACGCAACGTTT
>Ga0081455_10006790_pt1 | contig 12202 bp, 6 predicted proteins | sample TabmetS3T2R1_FD_70207 | JGI IMG/M metagenome (GOLD analysis project Ga0081455, IMG submission 70207) | Tabebuia heterophylla rhizosphere microbial communities from the University of Puerto Rico - S3T2R1 | ecosystem: Host-associated > Plants > Roots > Rhizosphere ... | reverse complement strand
GAAGCACGCGGACATCGGTTTCTTGTTCGTCGACGATGGCAGCAGCGACGACACGCGCGCGGTGCTCGAGCGCTTGGTGGCGTCGCGGCCCGCGCAATTCGCGCAGCTGAACCTCAGCCCCAACGCTGGCAAGGCGGAAGCGGTGCGTCGCGGCATGCTAGAGGCGTTGAATCGCAGCGCGCAGTACGCGGGGTATTGGGACGCGGACCTGGCCACACCGCTCGCGGAGATCCCGCGTTTCATCGCAGCGCTGACGGAGAATCCGGGTTGTTCGATCTGCTTCGGCTCGCGCGTGCGGCTGCTGGGTCGCCAGATCGAACGCAATCGCTATCGCCACTATCTGGGCCGCATGTTTGCCACCGTTGCATCGTACGTGCTCGACCTCGCGGTCTACGATACGCAGTGCGGCGCCAAGCTGTTTCGCGTGACGCAAGATACCCAATCGCTGTTCGCGCAGCGCTTTTGCGTGAACTGGACGTTCGACGTGGAGATCGTGGCGCGCGAGCAAGCCCGTTGCGCGCGCAACGGCCTGCCCGATGCATCGACGAGCATCTACGAGCTACCGCTGAATGAATGGCGGGACGTAGCGGGTTCGAAGGTGGTGCCGACCGATTTCTTCCGCGGCTTGTTCGAAATGTGGCGCATCCAGCGCAAGTATCCGCGCGGGCGCAGATAATGCCGGCGAGCGAGGGGTTGTGTTGAGCGTTCAGTCGCGATCGACCCCACGTGACCGATGCGGGCAGGCCCTGCAATGCAGTACAGTCCGCGTCGGACGTGCGGCCGGCGCTGACCCGGCGGCCTGGTTGGGATTCTGACGGCGCTGGCCGCGGATCAAAGCGTGAGAAGCTCGAATACACGGTACTTAGTCGGCCTCGACCACATGCGTGGCTTCGGGGCCATGCTGATCGTGTTCTATCATGCGTTGCACCTGCTCTCGTTCGGCGTGAGGGCGGGCCCGGGTGGCGACCCCACGCAGTTTTGGATCTTTACCAAGAATCCAGCCATCGCATTGATCGAAGAGGGTCACACCTCGGTCGCGATGTTCATGGTGCTGAGCGGCTTCGTGTTCTCGGTGGCCGCGTACGGCCGCGAGATCGACTACTTCGCGTACGTGAAGAACCGCATTCTGCGTGTGTATCCGCTGTACGCGACCATGCTCATCATCGGCTTGGCGGCAATTCCCACGGCCTATTCGACCGCGGCCATGGTGCAAGCGCTGTTCTTCCAGGCCAACTACGTCGGCTCCCTCAACGTTCCGCCGTTTTCTAGCATGTTCTGGGCGGTATCCGTCGAGTTTCAGTTCTATCTGTTGTTCCCATTTTTGCATCGCTTCATCGAGCGCGATGGCGTGCGTTGGGTGGTCGGGTGCATCGCTCTGTTCGTGGTGTTTCGCTGGCTCGCGGCCTCGATCAGCACCAATCCGCGCGACGTGACGTACTGGCATCTGCTCGGCCGACTCGATCAGTTCTTGATCGGCATGCTGAGCGCCCGCGCTTTCTTGCGGCTCGAGAACAAGCCGCTGCCCTGGGGCTTGATCACGCTCGCTGCGAGCGCGTTCATGCTCGCGATCTTGATCGGCTTCAATCAGCTGGGCGGCTATCCGGTGATCGCGTACTGGAAGCTGATTTGGCCCACGATCGAAGCCTTGGGCTGGGCGCTCGTGCTGATCAGTTACACGATCTTCGCCAAGCGCATACCGGGATTTTTGTCGAAACCGCTGGCTGGCCTCGGCACCATCAGCTACTCGATCTACCTGTTGCACTTCACCTGCTTGATCGTGATCCCGCGCTGGATTCCACTGCCGACGACGACTTCTCCGAACGTCATGTCGCAGCTGTACGCGATCAAGTTCGTGCTGCCAGTGTTGTTGCCTTTGGCGGCACTTTCGTACTACGCGCTGGAGCGGCCGTTCCTGAACATGCGTGTGCGTTACCTGCGTGAACCCGTGCCGCCAGCCGCGCTCGTGCCCACGACTGTACCGCCGGCAGCGAATGATCGCGCGACGGATCTGGCAGGCTAGGCGTTGCGTTGCGTGCTGTCGTCTCGCGATTTGGTGCTAGTATCGCGGCGCCTTCGGCCCCGACCGTGCCAAGCTCGCGACTGCCGTTGACATCCCCGGCCGCCGAGCGAAGCTCGCGACTGCCGTTGACATCCCCGGCCGCCGAGCGAAGCTCGCGGCCGGTACGGAAGCCAAGCTCCTGATCGTTCCGCATGACCCCTTCTGCGCCTTCTGGCTCCCGCCTCGTTACGGCACGTGCACTTCTCGCGGGGCTCGTTCTGTTGGGCCTGTTCGCTTGGTACCTGCAGCTTCTCGCTGAGTCGCGCCCGCTGTCCGGCTGGTTGTTCGGCAAGCTTGGGCTGATCTGGGCCTACGAACTGCTGTTCAGCGCTGCATGCGCGAGCTGCGGACTGGCGTTCGTGGAGCACGTCTGTCGGCTGGGTGACCTACCCTGGCTCGAGAAGTTGGGGCTCAGCTTGGCGTGCGGGCTGATGGCATTCGTCGTCGGCATGTACCTGGGCGGCTTCTTGGGCTGGTATGGGCCCACATTCGCGCTGCTCTTGCCGTTATCGTTGTTGCTGCTTGGCGCGCCGGTCGCCGTGCGCAGCGTACGCGCAGTCCTGGCGGACGTTCGGCTGCAGCCGCGAGCGAGCTTGGAAAGCCTCGCCGCCATCAGCTTCGGCGCGGGCAGCCTCGTCATTTTGTATTTGGGGATCCTGACACCCGACGCCGTGAACTACGACGCCAGCTGGAATCACCTGGTGATCGCGCAAGACTACGCGCGCGAAGGCCGGATCGTCCCGTTTCTCGGCGATTGGGTCAAAAACGTTCCGCACCTGGGCAGCATCGTCAACACTTGGGCATTTTTGGTGCCGGGTCTGGACGAGCCGCCGCTGCAATGGATGCAGGCGCTGCACAACGAGTTCACCGTGTTTCTGTGGAGCTTGGTCGCGGTCGGCGCGGCCGTGCGCTTGATCGCCGAGCGGCGCACGGTGCGCGGCGGCTGGGCGGCGATCTTCTTGTTTCCGAGCTTGTTCATCTACGACGGGAACATGGGCGCAGCCGCCGATCACTATCTGGCCGGCTTTTCCGTGCCGGTCGTGATCGCCGGCATTCGCATGTTCGAGGTCGTGAATTGGCGCCGCGCGTTATTGCTCGGCTGGCTGGCAGGCGGCGCACTGTTGACCAAGCTGCACGCAGTCTACCTGCTGATTCCGCTGAGCGGCCTGATCGGAGCGCGCGTGGGTTGGATCATCGCGCGCGGGCGCATGCACGGAGACAAGCCCAGCACTGGCGCGCTGCTGCGCGCACTGGTCGTGGGTGCGCTCGCGGCGCTCGGGCTGCTGAGTCTTCACTTCGGAAAGAACGCAGTCTTCTACCGCAACCCGTTCTACCCCATGGCGCAGGGTACGTTTCCCAGCTGGCCGACGTTGCCCGACGCGCAGCTGCAGATGGACTACCTATTTGCGGATTGGCATTGGCACCCACCGAAGCTGCTCGGCGATCGCATCCGCGAAGCGCTGAAGATGACGTACAACTTTTCCTTCAAGCCGCACTACACGTTCCACGGGGACTATCCCACGTTCGGCTCGATGTTCACTTTGTTGATCCCCGTGGTGCTATTCGTGGGCCGGGCGCGCCGGCTCTGGCTCGGGGTCGCCGTTACAGTCAGCGCAGTCTTCGTCTGGGCGAACACCTTCTGGGTGGATCGCAGCTTGCAGACGTTCATGCCGGCACTGGCTGCCGTCACCGGCGCTCTGATCGTGCGCGGTTGGGAGCTGGGCGCGTTGGTACGGGCACCGCTCGCAGCGCTGCTCGGGCTGCAGTTCGTGTGGGGAGCAGACTATTTCTTTTCGGGCAACGATCGCATCAACAGCAGCATTGCGCTGATTCGGAGTGGCATCGAAGGCCACGCGCACGATCGCTTCGCGGGTTATCGGCGGCAGTATCGCGATCTGGGCGCGTCCTTGCCGAAGCATGCGCGCGTCATGCTGCACGACAATCACATCATGCTGGGCATCGACCGCCCGGTATTGCTGGATTGGGTGGGCTACCAAGGCATCTTCGACTACCGGCGCTACGCCAGCCCGCGCCAGCTGTACGATCGTTTGGTCGAGCTGGGTGTGACGCACGTCGTGTACTTACCGGGCGCGCGCACCGCCGCGACGAAGCAAGAAGAAGTCATCTTCGACGCGTTCGCGGCGCAGAACGAAGCACATACGCGCAACTTCGGTCAGCTGCGCGTGTTCCCGGTGAACCGGCGTCCGGTGGCGTTGGCGCGCCCACTCATGGTCATGTGCTGGCAGGTGTACAACTACGTGGATGGCCTGTACGCCGTCGAGGACCTCGCGAGCAATGAAGAGATGCCGCCGTCGCTGCAAACGCATCCGCTGCCGCGCGTTCCCTGGCCGGCCGATCACGCAGGCGCGCAGAGCCTGGCGCTGCTGCTCGAACAAGCCGATGCGCTGGTCAGCAGCAAACCCGCGAGCTTGCCGGGCGCGCTTCGAGACGCGTTGTATCCGGCGTTCGAACGCATGCAAACGCACAACAATGTTGCCGTGTTCGTACGCAATAAGGCCGGGCTAACCATGAGCGATTGAGCGCGAAGTCGTGCGCGCACGAGATTGAAAGATGTCGCCAGGAAGCAAAAACATCAAAGCCATTCTTTCAAGGCCCGGCGTGGCTGGTTGGTTGGCGCTTTTCGTGAGCTTGGTCGGGCTTGCGCTGCGCATCGAACACGCACTGACGTTCGATGGACCCAAGCGCGGTGGCGACTACGCCGTGAACCTGGATGGCGTGCGTTGGATGATGACGCATTGGGCGCCCTTCAACTTCTCGCCTGATGTGTCGACGCAGGTCGGCTATCAACCGCCGCTCTGGCATTTCCTCGGAGCGATCATCTTGACGTTCACGGGCGAAGAGCGCCCGATCGCCTGGCTTGCCGTCATCGGTTGGGTCGTGCGCCAAGTTCTGTTGGCGCTCATGCTTCGGGAAGCGATTCCCAAGTACAAGTGGAGCGCGCTCGCGGCCATCGCCATCAATGCGTTCTTGCCGATGAGCGTGCTGACCGACGGCAAGCTCAATCCTGAAGGTTTGCACACGTCACTGTTCATGGTGGCGGTGTACGGGCTGTGGAAGATCGAACGCGCAGCGCAGACGCAACAGGGGCCGACCAAAACCGCTGCGGTGGTGTTCGGCGCGTTCTCGGGCTTGGCGGTGCTCACCAAAGCCACGGCCGGCGTGTTGCCACTGACAGCCGTGCTCGTGTTCGGTTGGCAAGCCTGGTGTCTGCGCAGCGAACCCGATCGGCACGTGAAGTGGAAGCATTTGCTGCGCATCGCGCTGCTGTCGGGGCTGGCCTGGTGCGTGGTGGCGGGCTGGTGGTGCGGTCCGAACCTCGTGAAATATCACCACCCGTTCCCGCACATCTGGAACCTCATGGTGCATCCGAAGGATCCGGTGTTGTATCGGCGGCCGCTGGGTTGGGCGTTGCCCTTCGAATGGCGCGAGTACCTGCGCTTTCCGATCATGTACACCGAGACGGTGCCGCGCCCGAACTTCTGGGCCGTGTGCGTGACCGGCATGTGGACCGACTTTCACAACCGCGGCTTCTGCCGATTGCTCGGTGGCGGTACTACGGACGAAGTGTTCGGTGCCAACTGGGGTCCCGGCTACGGTCCGGAATGGCACATGACTTGGCACTGCGTGAAGTTCTTCGTGCAGTTGCTGCGCGTCGGCATCCCGATCACGATCGTGTCGGTCGCAGCCGTAGCGTACATGGCGCGGACCAACATCAAACACTACGGACGCGATGGCACGCTCGCGTTGCCGATCGTGATTTCGTTGGTCGTCGGTTTTCTGCTGATGTTCGCGCTGGTGTATCCGCTGGACAATCACGTCGTGCTCAACCCCCGCTACCTGTTGCCCGCCGTCACGCCGATGTCTGCGTGCCTCGGGTTCGCCCTCGCGGAAGTCCCACTGCCGCGCCAGGCAAAGACGGCGCTGCACGTGTTGTGCTTGGTGGCGATCGGGCTCGTGGGGTTGATGGTCATATACGAAAGATTCGGTAGTAAATTTCCACTCGGCTCCATCTGAGCTAGAAGACGTGAGATGCAGCAACCGCTGACGGCGCCTTTGGGCCGCTGGGCCTGGATCGGGCTGTTTTCCGTGGTCGCGGCCGTATCCGTCACCAACACTGCGCGCTACTTGCCGCCCAGCGGCGACTATTTCGTGGACATCATGGTGCCGGGTTCGACCGACCTGTTGCCGTCGTTCAACGCGGCCGCATCGTTGCTGCGCGGGCGCAATCCGTACCGCTCACTCGACGCGCAGACGTATCCGGATCCGTACGCCAACACGCGCGGCGAGCGCGAAGGCATCAGTTATCTGTATCCACCGTCGCATGCGTTGATCTACGTGCCGATCGTGTGGCTGGCAGGCAGCGACTTCAGGCTCGCTGCGCGCATCCATTTGCTGATCACGCTCGGCTGTCTGGCGCTGTTGGCCTGGGTGGTATTGGACTTCTTGAGCCTATTGGTCGTGCTCGACCGCAGCACCAAACTCGCGCTGTTGCCATTGTTGGCCCTGGTCATGGGCTTGAACCCCGGCAGCATGCTCGGGTTCGAGCGCGGGCAGAGCGACGTGATCACCTCGGCCCTGTGTTGGGGCGGGCTCGCTGCTTGGCGGCGCGGCTGGCCGCTGGGAGCGGCGTTTCTCGTGGTTACGGGCACGCTGCTCAAGGGCTACGGCCTGGTGCTCGCGTTGGGCATGCTCGCGCTCGGCATGCGGCGCGAGCAGCGTGCGGCCACACTGCTCGGCGCGTCGGCCGCCGCGTCCTTGTTGCTATTGCCGGTGGTGCGCTACTTGCCCGACGCGCTGTTCGCGTTCAGCATCCGGGCCTCGATGTTTTGGCCGTTCTGGTACAACCAGGGCTTCGCCAATCTGCTGCAGATCATCGGCCTGCCGTACGACGGCCTGGTGCGCGACGCGCTCGTATCGTCGACCTTGCTCGCGGCGCTGTTGGCATGGCTGCAAATGCGCCGGGCCGAATACGCTACGCCCGGAGCCGCGACGGTCACAGCTGGTTCGGCCGACTCGAGTGAGCGCGCGCTGTGGTCGGCGGCGTACGCCACAGTCGCGATCATCGGGGTGCTCGGCTTTTCGCTGAACAGCCTCGTGTACAATTGCGTGTTGGTGATGCCCGGTGCGCTGGTACTCGGGCTCGGCCATCAATACTTCGCGGCACATTTGCCCGAGCGCGTGCGCAAGTTGGCTGGCCCTGTGCTCGCGCTCACGTTGCTCGGCCTGTTCGCGTTCGACTTCGGCCGCATCGTCGGCTTTCATACGGCGGGCACGCGCACACCGGCGGCGGGCGTGGCCCAAGTGATCTTGGTCGCGTTGGTCGCGATCGCGGCCACACGCGAACTTGCCCGCACGGGAACGCTGTCGCGGGTGGGACTGGCGCTGGCCTGGTCGTGCGTGCTGATCACGCTGATCATGTTCACGATCCAACAAGCCGTGGAGTGGTCAGTCCAAAACGAAGACCTGGCCCGCAACAAAGTGTGGCGCGCCAGTAGCAACGGTCTCGATTGCAAGCCAGCGCTCAAGAATTGCGGCGGCGGCAGGCTCGGGGTGTTCGTTCATACCGAGGAAGAAGCGAACCCATGGGTCATGTTCGATCTCGGCAAGCGCCAGAACGTGGGTGCGATCGAGGTCGTGGACCGTGAAGACTGCTGCCGCCAACAAACGGTCCCGCTGCTGCTCGAGCTCAGCGACGACGCCGTGCACTGGAAACAGGTGGCGCGGCGCGACGCGATCTTCGCGACTTGGCGCGTGCATTTTGCGCCCACGAAGGTACGCTACGTGCGCGCGCGCGTGCTGCGCAAGACCGTCCTGCACCTCGAGCGGCTGAGCGTTTGGCCTTCTTAAAGGGCAGCCTGGTAGGAGAGGTTTGACACGCTTGCGGTCGTGAGCAAGTCTCTCGGCCTGTAACGAGCAGCGTGCCGCTGAGAGCAGATCGCGATGAAGAAAGCACTGATCACGGGTATCACGGGCCAGGACGGCTCGTACTTGACGGAACTGCTGTTGAGCAAGGGCTACGAGGTCTACGGCCTGGTGCGGCGATCCTCGAGCTTCAACACGGATCGCATCGATCACCTGTACCGTGATCCGCACGAGAAGGAGGTTCGGTTGCGCCTGGTGTACGGCGACCTGAACGACGCCAGCTCGATCAACCGGATCGTGCGCACGGTTCAGCCCGACGAGATCTACAATCTCGGCGCGCAGAGTCACGTGCGCGTGAGTTTCGACATCCCGGAGTACACCGGCGAGGCCAGCGGCCTCGGTTGCGTGCGCCTGCTCGAAGCCATTCGCGAGAGCGGGTTGCGCTGTCGCTTTTACCAGGCCTCGTCGTCGGAACTCTACGGCAAGGTCGTCGAGACTCCGCAGCGCGAAACCACGCCGTTCTATCCGCGCAGTCCGTACGCGTGTGCCAAAGCCTATGCGTACTACATCACCGTGAACTACCGCGAGAGTTACGGGATGCACGCGTCCAACGGCATCTTGTTCAACCACGAGTCGCCGCGCCGCGGTGAAACCTTCGTCACGCGCAAAGTCACGCGCGCGGTGGCGCACATCAAGCACGGCCTGCAAGACAAGCTGTTCATGGGCAATCTCGAGGCCAAGCGTGACTGGGGCTTCGCCGGCGACTACGTCGAAGGCATGTGGATGATGCTGCAGCAGGATCAGCCGGACGACTACGTGCTCGCCACGGGTGAGACGCACTCGGTGCGCGAGCTACTCGAGGTAGCGTTCTCTGCCGCGGATTTGGAATGGCAGAAGTACGTCGAGATCGATCCGCGCTACTTCCGCCCGGCGGAAGTCGACCTGTTGTTGGGTGATGCGAGCAAGGCCCAGCGCACGCTCGGCTGGCGCCCGCGCGTTGGCTTTCACGAGCTGATCAAGATGATGGTCGACGCCGACCTCGAGCTCGTGAAGACGCACATCTACGGCTCGGGCTCGCAGCGCCCGAGCGGCGGCTTCTCCAGCAACCAAGTATGACCCGATGCTTGGGGCTCACAGCCCCATGCGCAGTTTGGTGAACCCGAACGCGGTCATTTTCAGCAGCAACCAGCCGTGGGCGAAGCGATCGATCTTCGTCTCGCCGTACGTGCGCGCCCGATAGCGAACCGGTAAGTCGACGATACGCATGTTCAACCGCGCCGCGCCGAACAGCAAGTCGAAATCACCGAACGGATCGAAGTCGCCGAAGAACGCGCGATTGGCGGCGATCGTGTCGTAGTCGCGGCGGTACAGCACCTTGGTGCCGCACAGCGAATCCTTGATCGGCTGCTCCAGCACCCAGGACAGCATGGTCGAGAAGAACTTGTTACCCATGAGGTTCAAGAAGCGCATGGCTTCACCCTCCATGGGATAGACCAGGCGCACGCCGTTGATGAACTCGCCCTTCTGATTCACGAGCGCGCGGTAGAACTTGGGCAGATCTTCCGGAGGCACCGTGAGATCCGAATCCAAGATCATCAACACTTCGTGGCTGGCAGCGGCGAAACCCTTGCGCACCGCGTCGCCCTTGCCTTTGCCGTCTCCCTGCAGAATCAGCTTCAATTCCAGGGGCCCCTTGTACTCGGCGATCACGGCTTCGATTTCTTCGACCGTGCCGTCGGACGAGTTGCCGTCGACGAAGATCAGTTCCGTGCGCGGCCCCATCATGGGCGTGCGCTGCACGGCTTCGCGAATGTTGCCCTTCTCGTTGCGGCACGGGCAGATCACGCTCACCGAAGGTAGCTGCGCAGGTTCGTGTTGCGGTTCGGTGCGCGCCACGAAGTAGTCTACCAGCGCCAGCTCGCGCAGACCCGGCAACTTCGCCACGACCTGGTTCGCGAGCAGCGAGATCGCCGGCAGCTGCGCCGGCATCAGCACGTCGGTGCCGCGGCGCACGACTTCGTAGCCCGACAAGTACAGCAGGTTCTCGATGTCGGTCATCGAGAGCCAGTTCTGATCGGGCCAGAGCGTTTTCATGCCCAACTTTTCGGCCACGCGCAGCAGCGGCTCCCAGACGAAGTTGTAATAGGTCACGATCAGCCGCCCGCGCGGCCCCAGCAACGGCCGCAAGCGCTCGAGTACGACTTGGATGTCTTCGAGCAAGCCGATCGCATCGCTCAAGATGATCGCGTCGAACGGGCCCTCGGGCAGCGCATCGCGATCGGCGTCGAGCGCGCGCAGATCGAGTTCGGGATGGCGCACGCGCGCTTGCTCGATCATGCGCGGCGAGATGTCGATGCCGACCGCGTGCTCGACATCGAGTGCGGCCAGCAGATCCCCGAGACCACAGCCCACTTCGAGCACGCGACTGTTGGGGTTCACCAGGCTCTTGACCAGACGATGGACCTGTCGCGCGTAGTAGCGGTGGCGCTCTGCGAGCTCGATGCGCTGTTCGGCGATACGATCGAGGCGTTCGATGCGCAGCTTGCGCCGCTCTTGTTCGCGCGCTTCGAACGCGCTCGAAGGCATGGCGTGCACGCCGCTGCCCGGATCCGTGGTAGTACCTGGATGGACGTTCATCGCGGTTTTGCCTCGAGCTGCTCGGCGTGATCGCGATACCACGCGATGGTCCGGTCGAGCCCTTCATCGAACGTGACTTGGGCCGTGAACCCGAAGCGCTCGCGCGCGCGCGACACATCCAGCATGCGCCGCGGTTGGCCGTTGGGCCGAGTGGCGTCCCAGCTCAACTCACCCGAGAAACCGACGCGTGCGGCTACGTTATGCGCCAGGTCGCGCATCGAGATCTCGAAGCCGGCTCCGAGGTTCACGGGATCTGGGTCGTCGTAACGTTCGGCGGCATCGACCAGCCCGCGCGCCGCATCCTCCACGTACAAAAACTCGCGCGTGGGACTGCCGTCGCCCCAGAGCGTGACCGTGGGTTCGGAGCGGACTTTGGCCGCGTGGAACTTGCGGATCATCGCGGGGATGACGTGGGAGCTCTCGAGATCGAAGTTGTCGCGCGGACCGTACAGATTCACGGGAAACAGCATCACGAAGTTCGAGCCGTATTCTTGCCGATAGCTCTGCGCCATCACGAGCAAGGCTTTCTTCGCGATGCCGTACGGTGCGTTGGTCTCTTCCGGGTAGCCGTTCCAAAGCTCGTCTTCGCGAAACGGGATCGGCGCGAACTTCGGGTACGCGCAGATCGTGCCGGCGATCACGATCTTCGCGGTGCCGACGCGGCGAGCTTGCTCGAGCACGTGCAGGCCCATGGCCATGTTGTCGTAGAAGAACTTCCCGGGATGCAGCAGATTCGCGCCGATCCCGCCCACGCTTGCGGCCAAATGCATGACCAGGTCCGGACGTTCGCGCTCGAACAACCCGCGCGTGGCTTGGGCGTCAGTCAGGTCGACCTCGGACGAGCGCGGGCAGACGATGCTCTTGGCGCCGCGACGCGCGAGCTCTTCGACCACGTGACTGCCGAGGAAGCCGCTCCCACCGGTGACGAGCGCCTTCACTCGACCGGTGCGGCCGCCGGCGTGATCCAGCACGCGCGCATATTGCGCCGCGGCCTCGCGATGGGCGCCGACGCTCGATGCCGCGCGTGCCGCGCGCAGCCCGTATTCGATGACGGCGTCGGCATCGCCGGCGCCTTGCGCGTACTGCACCAGCTGGGCGGCGTCGGGACGCGCCACCTCGGACCAGCGCAGCGTATCGAGAGCGCGCCGATTGAGCTCGCGGAAGCGCGCCGGATCGAGATCGGTCAGCACGGCCTCGCGCATCAGCTCGTGGCGGAAGGCAAAGCCGTCGCCCGCCGGCTCGACCATGCCGACCCGCATGCATTCGGCCAGGCCATCGAGCTGGCCGTCGAGAACCTTCTCCAGCAGGCCATGGTCGATGCGCGCGCCGATCACGGCGGCGGCTTCCAGCACCTTGCGTCCGGGTGGCGTCAAGCAGGCGACACGCGCCAGCACCGCGTCGCGCACCGTTGCCGGCAGGCCTGACGTGGCGCTCGACAACACCTCGGTGACGAAAAACGGATTGCCGGCGGTGATGCGGTACAGGTCGGCATCCGACCGCCCCGCCTCCTGCGCCAGCATCGAGACGGCCTGCGGCGACAGCGGCTGCAGCGTCACGCGGGCGACGGCGGCCGGCGGCAGGTCACCCAGCACCTGGGCCATCGGGTGCTCGGCACCGACTTCA
>Ga0081455_10006789_pt1 | contig 12202 bp, 10 predicted proteins | sample TabmetS3T2R1_FD_70207 | JGI IMG/M metagenome (GOLD analysis project Ga0081455, IMG submission 70207) | Tabebuia heterophylla rhizosphere microbial communities from the University of Puerto Rico - S3T2R1 | ecosystem: Host-associated > Plants > Roots > Rhizosphere ... | reverse complement strand
AATCGAGTCGGCGCTCGCCAAGTGACCGATCACCGCCTCCGGCTCACATCGGCGTTCCTTGCCCTGGCGGGTGCCGGGACCTCTGGCTACCTGCTCTGGGTCTGGCACACCGGGGCCAACCTGATCTGCGCAACAGGGGGTTGCGAGACCGTCCAGAGCTCGCAGTACTCGGAGGTTTTTGGCGTACCGGTCGCGCTCCTCGGGCTCGTCTGTTACGCCGCGTTGCTCGTGACGGCGCTGTTGCGGAGCGAGGACGCGCGGCTGCTGCACACCGCTCTCGCCCTCACGGGGGTGGTGTTCAGCACCTACCTGCTCTACGTCCAGATCGAGTTGATCGGCGCCGTGTGCCAGTGGTGCCTGGCCAGCGACGCGATCGTCAGCGGCCTGGCGATCCTCGCGCTGCTCCGCCTAAAGGTCGCACGGGCCGCGCCGGCCTAGGCGATTACCGAACCTGGACGTCTCCGCTGACGACCGGGCCGGACGAGGCATATCCCGCTGCGGTCGTGATCGAGATGAAGTCGGCTGGGCTCGACCCAGGCTGACCGTTGTCCTCGACGTTGATCCGGTAGAGCGTCGGGACGCCGTTCTGCTCCGCGTGGCCGTAGAACGCCACGGTGTTCTCGAACTGGACGTAGGCGATGACGTCGAGGCACTTGATGGTGACGTTGCCTGCCTTGTCCTTGAACACGCAGCTGCCGCGGTGCGTCGAGCCGTCGCTGCGCGCGCTGAGCTCGAACACGTTCTCGGCGGCGCCGTACTTGCCGCTTCCGGTGGTGCGCCCGGTCGTCGAGGCGGGCAGGACAATCGCCTTCGTCGCCGTGCCGGCGGGCTCGAGCTCGTCCTGGACCCCGTCCTCGTCCACGTCGACGTAGGCGCTGATCGTGTCCTCGCCCGGGAACTCCGCGACCTGGTAGCTGAACGTGCACTCGCCGGCCGGGTTGGTCTGGCAGAAGCCCGTCGCGCTCGACGCGCCCGAGACGCCGAACCGCACGATCGCATCGGCGACCGGCTCACCACTCTCGTCCGACACTGACGCCGTCAACTCATGGAAGGTGCCGACGGTGTTCACGGCGGTCTCGGGCGAAAGGACAACAGTTGCCGGCTCGCGCGGTGGCGTCACGGTCGTGAAGAACTGCTCCATGAAGGCCGAGGTGACCTGCGTCTCGCCGCCGCATCGGGTGCCTGAGACGTTGATCGAGAACTCTGCGAGGCCACTCTCCCGCGTCGTTCCTTCGGGGGCACTGATCGTCGCGTCATAGCGGAGCCCTTCGCCCGGTGCGCTCGCCTGAACGAACACGTCCTCGCAGTCCCCTGCCGTCGTTACCGAGCACGAGAAGGGATAGAACCGCTCCTCCGGCAGGACAAGGTTCTTCGTCCCAGTGATGAGCGTGTCTCCGGAGACGATCTCGAAGTTCTCGTTCAGCTCGAGCAGCCGTCCCTCTCCGAACGCGAGTGGCCCCGCGGTCGCCCTAACGGTGGACTCGAACGTGCCGGGGTGCGGCCCGCCGGCCTCGCCCCTGACGACGAACGTCGCGGTCGACGTGCCTTCCGGGTTGCACTGGAGCTCCTGGAGCGTGACGTCGCTCCCCTGCAGGAACTCGAACTCGAGCGAATCGGCTGACGCAGATGACGCGACAGCAGCCGCGATCGCCGTGACGACGACCAGAAGCCCGAAGAAACGCGACATGAAACTCCCCCCTCTGAGACCCCGCGCCCCTCCGGCGCCGCGGCAGAGTAGCACCGAGTTTCCGGGTCGGTAGACGCGCTAGAACTCGGGCAGCAGGACGAGCAGCTCGTCCAGGTCAGCGCCGACGCGACGGCGAGCGGGTACAGCACGAGCGACGCGACCAGCGCGACGGCACCGGTTGCCCAGGTCGTAGCCGGTTCACGCGGAGATGATGTCGCCATGGCGACGGTCCTGGCCGCTCTCGACAACAGCCTCGCCACGAATCCCGTGCTCGTCGCGGCTCGCGCGCTGGCCCGCGTGCTCGGAGTGCGGGTCGAAGCGATCCACGTCCTCGGAGAGGGCGAGGCGCCCGAGAGTGCGGCCCAGGCAGCAGGCGTCCCGCTGCAGCTGACCTCCGGACCGGTCGTCGAGCGACTCGTCGAGGCCGGCGAGGGCGACGACGTGGCAGCGATGGTGATCGGCGCCCGCGGAACGGTCGAGTCAGACCGGACGCTCGGGTCGACCGCCATGGCCGTCGTCACGTCGCTGAGCACGCCGGTCGTCGTCGTCCCGCCGGGCGCGGACGTCGCGCCGCGGCTTCGATCGGCGCTCGTGCCGCTCGAGGAGACGACCTCTCCCCTCCTCACTCCCCGGTCGACGATCGAGCTCGCCCCGGGTGACCCAGTGGACGTGATCGTCCTCTACGTCGGCGGCGGCCACTACGACGAGGAGTGGACGCGCGATGTGCTGGCCCGCTATAGCCCGTGGGGGCTCGGCGAGGTTCGAGTCGAGCGGCGCGCGGGTAGTCGCGAAGAGGTCGTTCCAATGGTCGCCGAGGAAGCGCACCCCGATCTGGTAGTCCTCGGGTGGGCGCAGCAGCTCTCGGACGATCGTGGCCCGGTCGTCCGCGCCGTGCTCGAGCGCGCGAAGCTTCCCGTGATGTTGATTCCAGTGTCAGTTCGAGGAGGAGACGATGACCGACCGTAGCGCAGCCCTGGACGAGAAAGAGGCACCGCTCGACGCCGCCGAGCTCGGCCTGCTCGACGCGTGGTGGCGCGCTGCCAACTACCTCTCGGTCGGCCAGATCTACCTGCTCGACAATCCGCTGCTGCGCGAGCCGCTCCGGCCGGAGCACATCAAGCCCCGCCTGCTCGGGCACTTCGGCACGACGCCCGGGCTCAACCTCGTCTACGCGCACCTGAATCGCGCGATCCGCCGCCGCGACCTGAGCGCGATCTACATCACCGGGCCCGGTCACGGCGGCCCAGGGCTGGTCGCGAACGCCTACCTCGAGGGCACGTACTCGGAGGTCTACCCGCACGTGGGCTTCGGCCTCGACGGCCTGCGGGAGCTCTTTCGCCAGTTCTCCTTCCCCGGCGGGATCCCGAGCCACGTCGCGCCGGAGACGCCCGGCTCGATCCACGAGGGCGGCGAGCTGGGCTACGCGCTCGCGCATGCCTACGGCGCCGCCTTCGACAACCCTGACCTGCTCGTCGCCTGCGTCGTCGGCGACGGCGAGGCCGAGACCGGCCCGCTGGCGACGAGCTGGCACTCGAACAAGTTCCTGAACGCAGCCACCGACGGCGCCGTTCTGCCGATCCTGCACCTGAACGGCTACAAGATCGCGAACCCGACGGTGCTCGCCCGGATTCCGGAGGAGGAGCTCATCTCGTTGTTCGAGGGCTACGGGCACCGGCCGCTGGTCGTCACGGGCGGTTTCAACGGCGAGCCTGCGGATCCGGTGCACGAGCGCTTCGCCGCCGCTTTGGATGAGGCGCTCGACGAGATCGCAGACATCCAGCGAGTGGCTCGCGAGGGCGATGACGGCGGGCGTCCACGCTGGCCGATGATCATCCTGCGCACGCCCAAGGGCTGGACCGGGCCGCGGGAGCTCGACGGCGTGCCTGTCGAGGACAGTTGGCGCTCGCACCAGGTGCCGATGACGGATGTCCGCGAGGACCCCAACCACCTGGTCGTGCTCGAGAAGTGGCTGAAGAGCTACCGCCCCGCGGAGCTCTTCGACGCCGACGGCGTGCCCGTCCCCGACCTGATGGCGCTCGCCCCGCCCGGGGAGCGCCGGATGAGCGCCAACCCACACGCGAACGGCGGGCTACTCCTCCGCGATCTCGCGCTCCCCGACTTCCGCGAGTACGCCGTCGCCGTGGACAAGCCCGGACAATCGACGAGCGAGGCGACGCGCGTGCTCGGGGTCTTCCTCCGCGACGTGCTCGCGCGCAACGCGCAGAACTTCCGGATCATGGGCCCCGACGAGACGGCCTCGAACCGGCTCACGGCGGTCTTCGAGGCCACCGGTCGCACGTGGGTCGCGGACATCAAGCCCACGGACGAGGACCTCTCACCGGGCGGACGGGTCATGGAGGTCCTCTCCGAACATCTCTGCCAGGGGTGGCTCGAGGGCTACCTCCTGACCGGCCGTCACGGCCTCTTCAACTGCTACGAGGCCTTCATCCACATCGTCGACTCGATGTTCAACCAGCATGCGAAGTGGCTCAAGGTGACGCGGGACCTGCCCTGGCGGCGCCCGATCGCCTCGCTCAACTACCTGCTGACCTCGCACGTCTGGCGCCAGGACCACAACGGCTTCACGCACCAGGATCCCGGCTTCATCGACCACGTCGCAAACAAGAAGGCCGAGATCATCCGGGTCTACCTCCCACCCGACGCGAACACGCTCCTCTCCGTAGCCGACCACTGTCTCCGGAGCCGCGACTACGTCAACGTGATCGTCGCCGGCAAGCAGCCGAGCCTGGACTACCTGTCGATGGACGACGCGATCACGCACTGCACCCGCGGAATCGGCATCTGGGACTGGGCGTCGAACGACGACGGTGAGGATCCGGACGTGGTGCTCGGCTGTGCCGGCGACATCCCCACGCTGGAGACGCTGGCGGCGGCGTCGATCCTCCGCGAGCGCCTGCCCGACCTCAAAGTCCGCGTCGTCAACGTCGTCGACCTGATGCGGCTCCAGCCGGAGTCGGAGCACCCGCACGGGCTCTCGGACGGAGAGTTCGACTCGCTCTTTACGTCGAGCCGGCCCATCGTCTTCGCCTTCCACGGCTACCCGTGGCTGATCCACCGCCTGACCTACCGGCGGCGCAACCACGACAACCTCCACGTCCGGGGCTACAAGGAGGAGGGGACGACGACAACGCCGTTCGACATGGTCATGCTCAACGACCTCGATCGCTTCCACCTCGTGATCGACGTGATCGACCGGGTTCCCGGCCTGGCGGAGCGGGAAGCGGCGCTGCGTCAGGAGATGGTCGACAGCCGCCTGCGAGCACGCGCGTGGACGCGTGAGCACGGCGAGGACGACCCGGACATCAGCGGGTGGACCTGGTCGTCGTGAGCTAGCCCGCCCAGGATCCGCGAAAACCCGCAGCAGGCCGGCGGCTCGACCCCGATGGCGCAGACGCGCCGCGAGCCAAGACTCCCTCATAAAGAGAGACGAGCGAAGGGAGTCGCCGTGAAGAGGAAGATTTTCGAATACGGAGGCATCGCAGCCAGCGTCATGTTGATCGTGTTCGGCATCGGGTCGATCGGGATCGGCATCGCAGGCGTCAACGAGGTTCGTGACAACCTCGCCCGGGAGCAGATCGTCGGCACGCCCGACTCGTCGATCCCGGGTCAGACCGTGAACACCGGCAGTGAGGCCAAGGCCTTCGCAACGGTGATGCGCAAGCACGCGCTCGAGGCCACCGACGGCCGGACGTACGCCCAGATGGGGCGGTTCCTCGACGCAAACGGCAAGGAGACCAACGATGAGGCGCAGGCCGCCAAGGACCCGAAGACGGGTCAGCCGGTGGCGAACCGCGCCCGCGACATCTGGGTCACGGAGACCGCCCTCGCGACGGCGCTGAACGTGGCGTTCTTCGCCGAGCGGGTCGCGTTCTTCTCGATCGCCATGGGCGCCATGCTGCTGCTCACAGGCATCGGCTTCTTGGTGCTGACACTCGGCGGAGCGATTCAGCGAAGCCCGTCGGTCCGCGAGACCGTTCGGAGCGCTGAGCCCGCGATCAACTGAGCGGCGACTCCGCTCGCGGCAAGAGGGCGGCCTCCGGGGTCGCCCTCTTTCGTTCCTCGCAACACGCCAGGGCGATGCCGGCACGCCAGCCTGGGGCTCGTCCGCCGATTGGTGGCTTGATCGACTCGACGTCCAGGCCGCTGCGGCGGATCAGCCACGAGATCAGTGAGTTCGAGTTCCACATCTCACCGAGGCCCAGCTCGTCGCGGCCCCAGACCAGGACGGGCACCTGCGGCACGAGCTCGATCAGCCTGTGCGCTAAGCCCGGATCGTCACTGATGCGGTATGGGCTGTCGACCGCCTCGGCAGCGTCGGGGATGATGCCGTCGCGCCAGCGGCGAACTTCATACCGGAAGAGTCGGAACCGGCCGGCGGTGCGTGAGCCAACCGGCCCTTCGGCAACCACCCCGCGCTCGATGCCCTCGCCGGATCCCGCCGGAGTCATCTCGATCACGAACCGTGCCTCCGGCAGGCGAACCTCGAGGGCCGAGTGGTAGAGGTCGCAGGGATCACGTTTTCCGAGGCGCGCTGCAAGCGCCTCGAAGATCCGCCCGTTGAGGCGTACCGAGTGACCCCCGGCGCCGAGGGGCAGCCAGTACAGGTCGATGCCGGTGTTGGGTAAGGAAGAACGCACCCGAGTCGAAAGCCTCGGTCAGCCCTCGCCTCGTCCGCCTCGGTAGTCGTCCACACACCGGATCGGGCGCCGCGCCGATGTGCGGCGCCGGCTCCGCGACGACGATCGAGCAACCAATGATCGATCTAGGACGGCTGATCGACGTGCGACACCCGATCGTCCCGGCGGCGCTTCTGGTCGGCTTCGCCCTTGGTGTCGCGGTGATGCGGCTGGACGTTGGCACCTCGAGCGATGTTGTCCGCGGCTCGGGAGTTTCGGCGGAACAGGCACGCAGCGTCGCGCCGTTCACCGCCGTCGAGCTCGCCGGTGACTGCGTCCTCACCGTCCACGTCGGCGGTGCGCAAGCGGTGACGGTCGAGGCGGACGACAATCTGATCGGGCGAGTCACGACCGACGTCGGAGACGGCAGGCTCGTGATCGCAACGAACGGAAGCTTCGAGACACGGGCGCCGATGGGTGTCGAAGTAGCGGTGCCGGAGCTCCGGGCGGCGCGCTTGACCGGCTCGGGAGCTATGAGCGTCGACGGCGTGGACACGAGGCGGTTCGAGGTCAATCTGCCCGGAGACGGCCTGGTGACCGTCGACGGCTCGGCTCAGCGGCTCGAGACGAACCTGTCAGGGACCGGCGAGGCTCGGTTGCAGAACCTCATTGCCCGTGACGTTGTTGCGTCACTGTCCGGAACCGGTCGTATCCAGGTGCACGCGACGCACTCAGTCGACGCTTCTGTTTCAGGTACCGGGACGATCGAGTACGCAGGCAGCCCACGCGACGTGAGGCGTGACGTCACGGGCACTGGAACGATTGCCGCGCGGGAGTAGCGGGACCGGCCGGTCAGTCCTTGGGAACGATCACGACCGGGCACGGCGCGTGCTGCGAGACCTGCTGGCTGACCGAGCCGAGCAGAAGGCCGCTGAACCCGCCGCGGCCACGAGTGCCAACGACGAGCAGATTGGCGTCACGGGCGGCATCGAGCAGCGCATCGGCCGGATTGCGAGGTTCCACCCGCTTGTCGACCTGGAGGCCCGTGACGTCCACGGCGTCGAGCTCGCGGTCGACCAAGTCTCGCGCCGCAGCCTCGACGCGTTGAATCATGTCGGGGTCGAGAGTCATCGGCGGATCGAACGGGCCGGCGCTCATCCCGAGCGGCGGCAGTTCCCAGGTGTGAACGGCAATCAGCTGAGCGCCTCGAAGCCGCGCCTCGGCGACGGCCCACTCGAGCGCCCGGCGCGCGCCGTCGGAGCCGTCGACGCCGACGACGATCCGGCTAGTCGCGTCCTGTCCCGAGGGCTCGCTCATCGTCGAGAGCCATTCTGACCGACCACGCCTCGTCGGGCTCGCCTTCTGTCGTCAGCGCCTCGAGGAAGCAAGCTCCATGCTCCCAGAGCGGGCAGTCCTCTCCCGGGCAAACCTCCACCCGGCCGGCACGCAACGCCAGGAGGCAGGGGCGGTCCGTCTGGACTGCTGCGTCCATGGCCTGAGCCTCGCCGAGGCGCCGCCGGCTGCCATCGGGGATTCCCCACAACTCGAATGGGCGCCGACACCGATGGCGGCGGCTCCCCACCGCGCGACTCTCCGGACAGACCTTCATGGAGAGGAGGCCGAAGATGGACACGCCGATCGTCGAGGCGCGGAACCTCGTCAAGACGTACGACACGGGCGCCGTCAAGGTCAACGCGCTCAAGGGCGTGGATCTGGCCGTCGCGCGGGGAGAGATGGTCGCGATCATGGGCCCCTCAGGCTGCGGCAAGACGACGCTCCTGAACTGCCTCTCGGGGCTGGACTCGATCGACGGCGGCGACGTGGTCATCGAAGGCATTTCGCTCGCCGAGATGTCGGACCGCGAGCGGACGGACTACCGCGCGGCCCACATGGGCTTCGTCTTCCAGTTCTACAACCTCGTTCCAGTCCTGACGGCGGTCGAAAACGTCGAGCTGCCGCTGCTCGTCGCGCGCGTTCCCGCGAAGGAGGCGCGCGCGAAGGCGCTCGATGCGCTCGAGCTCGTCGGTCTGCGGGGCCGGGCGAATCACGTCCCTGACGAGCTGTCGGGCGGCGAACGCCAGCGGACGACGATCGCCCGCTCGCTCGTCAACGACCCGGCGATCGTCTGGGCCGACGAGCCCACCGGCGACCTCGACAGCGAGAACGCCGCCGACATCACCGACCTGATGCGCCACCTGAACGTCGAGCGCGGGCTGACGTTCCTGATCGTGACGCACGACATCAACGTCGGTCGCAAAGCCGATCGCCTCGTCCGCATGCTCGACGGCGAAGTCGTCGAGGACGAGTACCTCGAGGTACCGCACGCAGATGCCGTCGCGGAGGCGACGTGAACGAGCTCATCGGGATCCCGATCGGGCCGCTGGCGGTCGCGATCGTTATCGCCCTCGCGGTCCTCGTCGGCGGACTCGCGGCACTCGCAACCCGAAACCGCATCTTCTTCAAGCTCGGCATCCGCAACGTGACGCGGCGGCGGGCCCGGACGGCGCTGATCGTCCTCGGCTTGATGCTCGGCACGACGATCATCTCGTCCGCGCTCGCCACCGGAGACACGATGAGCCACACGATCCGGAGCGCGGCGATCACCTCGCTCGGGCAGACCGACGAGCTGGTGTCCGTGCGCGGCGCCGACGTCGGTGGCGACGCCCAGCTCGGCTCGACGACCGGGATCGAGTACTTCCCGGAGCGGATCTTCGACGACGTCGAGTACGAGCTCACGCTCGGCCACGAGGAGCTGATCGACGGCGTAGCGCCCGCGATCGTCGAGCCGCTCGCGGTCCAGGACCTCACGACCCGTCAGAGCGAGCCGCGGGTGACCCTGTTCGCCAGCAGCCAGGCACACCTGGCCGCCTTCGGTGAGATCCGCCGTCACTCCGACGGCGAGATCCAATACCTCAACGACCTGGAGCCGGGCGAGGTCTTCCTCAACGCCGACGGCGCCGACGAGCTCCAGGCCGCTCCCGGCCACGATCTTCTGCTCTTCGCCGGGGGCAACGGGCTGCCCGTGACCGTCCGCGCGGTCGTCGACTACGAAGGCGCCGGGACCGACGGCGGTGCGCTGCTATTGCCGCTCGACGCGGCCCAGCACTTGCTCAACCGCGAGGGCGAGATCAAGCACGTGTTGATCTCGAATCGCGGAGACGAGCTCGGCGGCGCGAGGCTCACCGACGAGGTGACGGCGATCGTCGATCCCGTCGCCGCCTCGCGCGGGCTCGAAGTCGACCCGGTCAAGCGGGACGCGCTGGAGGCGGCCGACGCGGAAGGCAACGCGATGATGGCGCTGTTCACGACGTTCGGCAGCTTCTCGATCTTCGCCGGCGCGATGCTCATCTTCCTGATCTTCGTCATGCTCGCCGCGGAGCGGCGCGGTGAGCTGGGCATCGCCCGGGCGGTCGGGACCCGGCGAGGCCACCTGGTGCAGCTGTACATGTTCGAGGGGCTGGCCTACGACCTCATCGCCGCCGCGGTCGGCGCCTTGCTCGGAGTCGCGGTCGCGTTCGGAATGGTGTTCGTCATGGCGTCGGCGCTGGACTTCACCGGCGTCACGATCGAGCACGACGTTCAGCCGCGCAGCCTGATCGTCGGCTACGGCGTCGGCGTCTTGCTCACGTTCGCGATCGTCACCCTGTCGGCCTGGCGCGTGAGCCGACTCAACATCGTGGCCGCGATCCGGAACACGCCGGAGCCGCTCGTGCGCAAGTCGCGCAAGCGGCGGTGGATCCCCGGAACGCTCGCCGCCCTGCTCGGGATCCTCCTGACCGCGTCCGGTGTCTCGTCGTCGGACGCTGCGGCCTTCATGCTCGGAATCTCGCTCGTCGTCGTCGGGGCGGTGGTCCTGGCGCGGGCCGCCGGGCTCTCGGAACGGATCGTCTTCACGGTGGCCGGCCTCGGGCTCGTCGTGTTCTGGCTCCTGCCCTTCGACACGATCGAGACGATGGCCGACCGGGAGCTGAAGTGGGGCTTCGGCGTCTGGATCATCAGCGGGATCTTCGTCGTGCTCGGCTCGGCGTGGACGCTGATCTACAACGCCGACCTCCTGGTCGGCGGCCTCTCCGCGACCGTCGGGAGGATCCGCGGCGTCGCACCGGTGCTGAAGATGGCGATGGCCTATCCGCTTCGAAACCGGTTCCGCACCGGGGTCACGCTCTCGATGTTCACGCTCGTCGTGTTCACGCTCGTCGTCGGCGCCGTCATCTCCGGATCGTTCATCAGCGCGTTCAACGACGTCGAGAAGTTCGGCGGCGGCTTCGACGTGCGGGCGCAGGCCGCTCCCACGAATCCGGTCATCGGGATGGAGGCCGCGATCCGCAGCGCACCAGGGCTCGATCCCGCCCACTTCACGGTCGTCTCCGAGCAGTCGTTCCTGGCGGCAGAGGCGCAGCAGGACGGATACGACGACGGCTTCGCCGATTACCCGCTGCGCGGGTTCGACGAGCCGTTCCTGCGGAACACGACCTACGGCATGTCCGCGCTCGCGCGCGGCTACCAGAGCACTGCGGAGGTCTGGCAGGCGCTCGCCTCGAAGCCCGGCTTGGCCGTGGTTGACAGCATCGTCGCGCCCAGGCGCGACAACTGGAGCGCCGGCAACGTCCCGCCGGACTTCAAGCTCCACGGCTTCGTCCTCGAGGACGGCGTCTTCGAGCCGTTCGTGGTCACGACACGGGACCCGCAGACCGGCAAGACGTTGAAGCTGACCGTGATCGGAATCCTCGCCGACACTGTCCCGCTCGAGATGCAGGGCATCTGGACGTCGCAGCGGACGCTGACCGTCGCCTACGGCGACCGGGTCCGCCCCACCGCGTACTACTTCGCGGTCGCGGACGGCATCGAGGCGCGTGCAGTCGCCCCGCGGCTCGAATCGGCGTTCGTCGCCAACGGGCTAGAGGCGGATGCGCTCGAGGAGGTGCTCGAAGACTCCGTCGCCGTCTCCTGGACGTTCAACCGACTGATCCAGGGCTTCATGGGCCTCGGCCTCATCGTCGGCATCGCCGCTTTGGGCGTGATCAGCGCCAGGGCCGTCGTCGAACGCCGACAGGAGATCGGGATTCTCCGTGCGCTGGGCTTTCGCCGGCGCATGATCCAGCTCAGCTTCCTGCTCGAGTCCTCCTTCATCGCGCTGACCGCGATCCTCGTCGGGACACTGCTGGCGCTGATCGTCGCGGTGAACGTCGTCAACGACACTGCGAACCAGTCGAGCTGGAGCGACATCGCGATCGTCGTGCCGTGGGTCAACCTCGCAATCATCTTCACGGCCGTCTACGCCGCCGCCCTGCTGGCCACGCTGGCGCCGGCGCTCCGCGCGTCGCGCGTCTACCCGGCGGAGGCCCTGAGGTACGAGTAGCCGCGCGTCCGGTGCGGACCGGTCCAGGGGCCTGGCCCCTCAACCCGGCCCGGCAGGACGGTTCGACGGATCGCGCTCATCCGGCTGTGGATCAAGACCCGTGACGTGCAGCCGGATTCGAGGTCGCACCTCGTCGCCTTCAGCCCGGTCCAGGGGCCTGGCCCCTGGGACCGGCCCGGGGGGACGGTCCGGCATACGCTTCCCGCGCTGAACGTCCTCGTCGTCAACGCCGGCTCGACCAGCCTCAAGCGCCACCTCGTCGAGGACGAGGTGGCGCGGGCGGTGGACGAGTACGCGGCGGCCGACGCAGTCGGCCACCGCGTTGTCCACGGTGGCGCCCGCTTCCTCCAGCCCACGCTCATCGACCACGACGTGATCGCAGCCATCGAAGAGCTGCTGCCGCTCGCGCCGCTTCACAACGAGCCCGCGCTGCGCGCGATTCGCGCGGCGCAGGAAGCGCTGCCGGACCTCCCCCACGTCGCCGTCTTCGACACCGCGTTCCACGCCACGATTCCGGAC
>Ga0081455_10006788_pt1 | contig 12205 bp, 11 predicted proteins | sample TabmetS3T2R1_FD_70207 | JGI IMG/M metagenome (GOLD analysis project Ga0081455, IMG submission 70207) | Tabebuia heterophylla rhizosphere microbial communities from the University of Puerto Rico - S3T2R1 | ecosystem: Host-associated > Plants > Roots > Rhizosphere ... | reverse complement strand
CGCCGCTCGACCTCCGTGATGGCCGACGGCACGCACACCACCACCCGCGGACGGTTGAAGCGGCCGACCCGCACGCGGTGCAGCAGCAGCCGGATCATCCGTTGGGTCACGTCGAAGTCAGTGATCGCGCCCTGGCGGAGCGGGCGCTCGGCGACGATGTCGCTGGGCGTGCGCCCGATCATCTGCCAGGCGTCGTGGCCCATCGCCAACACCTCACGGGTGCGCGTGTTGAGGGCGATGACGGTCGGCTCGTTGAGGACGATGCCGCGCCCGCGCTCGTAGACCAGGGTGTTGGCGGTGCCGAGGTCGATGGCGAGATCGCGGGCCACTATCGCCTCCACCAGCGTCGGTTCCGGACCTCGCCGTCGCGCGGGGCCAGCGCCTCCATCTCGCGGCGGAAGTTGTCGATGCTGGCGTCGAACGAGGTTGGCGGCCGGTTCCGGAGGTACAGGAACGTCACCCCGACGGCCGCTATCACCACGGCGAGCAGGAGGAAGGCGACGGCGGCCACCGAATCACCCGGTCCCCGCGTCGACGATGTGCTGCGCCTCGAGCCCCCAGCTCTCGCCCCCCGTCCACGACTCGCGCTTCCAGATGGGAACCGACCGCTTCAGGGTGTCGATGCAGAACCGGGCCGCGGCGAAGGCCTCGTCGCGGTGCGGTGCGGACACGGCGACGACGACCGCGCTCTCGCCGATGTCCAGGACACCCACCCGGTGCAGCAGGGCGATGCAACCGACCATGGGCCACCGCACCCGCGTCTCCTCGGCCACGTCGCGCAGTCGGGGGACAACCTGCTCGTCGTAGGCCTCGTACTCGAGCTGGTGGACCCCGGGTCGGCCCTCGGCGTGGTCCCGGGCGGTGCCCGAGAACAGGACCAGGCCGCCGCAGTCCGGGCGTACCGCCCAGTCGGTGACCTCGGCGATCGGGAGCGGAGACGCCGACAGGCCGATCCAGGTGTCGCCCTCGGGCGGCGCCAACCCGGCCTGGCCCCCCTCGTTGCTCGCCGTCTCCATCGTGCTCATGCTACGCAGGCCCCGACCGCTGGGCGCGGTCTCTGGGCTGCCACCCAGGGTTATCCTCCGCGCCGTGCCCTTCGACGACGACGCCGAAGCGGATTTCTTCCGGTTCCGTCCGCCGCCGCACCCCGATGATCGGCTGTGGCGCCACCCGTCGGAGCTGGGACCGCAGCCGCCCGCGCGCCCGGGCGGCCACGACCGGCAGTCCGGGCGCCCCTGGGCTGTGGTAGCGGTCGCTGGCACCGCTGGAGCCGTCCTCGCGGGCGCAGGGGCTCTGGCGTTCGGCTTGGGCGAGCGAACCGTCGATCGCCCCGTTGTGGAGCGAGTCGCACTCGACACGGTGTCGTCCTCGCCGCGGACCCCGGACCAGGCCGCCAACGGGATCCGCCAGCACGTGGCGCCGGCGGTCGTCTCCGTCGACGGGGGTGGCTCCGGGATCGTCGTACGGGACGACGGGATCGTGCTCACCAGCGCCAGCGTCGTCGACAGCGGCGGGCCCCTGAGCGTCCGCCTGCCCGACGGGTCGTCGATCGAGGCGGAGGTCGTGGGCTCCGACCCCGCTACCGGCATCGCGGTGCTCGACCTCGAGGGACACGGCTACGAGACCGGCCTGCTGGCCAGCCAGGCGGGGCTGGTGCAGGGCCAGATGTCCTTCACGGTGAGCATCGGCTCCGCCGGCAGCGCCACCACCGTGGCCGCCCTGGTCGGGGCCACCCGTCGCTACCAGACCCCGAGCGGCACCACGCTCGACGCCGTCGTCGAGACCACCGGAGACGCGCCGGCGCATGCCGTGGGAGGGCCGCTCGTCACGGCCGGCGGTGTGGTGGTCGGCGTCGTCACCGGCGTCGACGACGGGACCGCGTCGTACGTCGTCCCGGTGGAGGTGGCGCGCAAGGTCGCAGAAGACCTGGTGGCGGCCGGCAAGGTGAAGCCCTGCTGGCTCGGCATCGAGGGCAGCGACGCCGGCGATCCCGACGTCGCGGGCGGCGGGGTCCTGATCGCCTCAGTGTCGCCCGACAGCCCGGCCGAGCAGGGCGGCCTGCGGGTCGGCGACGTTCTGGTCGAGATCAACGGGCACATGATCGGCCACATGCCCGACCTCATGATCACGCTGCGGTCGCTGTCTCCGGGCGACGAGATCGCGGCGACGGTCGTGAGGGATGACAACCCGACGACGCTGACCGTCACGCTCGGGGGCCAGGACCGGGCGGACAGCTGAGGCCCCGCGCGACAGCACCGGCGCCGAGCACGGCGGCTAGCGAGGCGGACGCAACAGGCGCCGGGCGGCCAGCACCCCGCCGGCGGCGATCGCGGCGACGCCGGCGCCCGCGAGCCCGAGTGCGATCTCCTGGCGCCGCCGGGGGCTCATCGTGGCCCAGGCACCCCCCTCGAACGCGTCGACGCACGCCTCCTCGTTGGTCACCGTGGGCGACCAGCCCTGGGCGCGCAGGCGGTCGTTGGCGATCGTCCACGGGTGCAGCGTGTAGGCCACCAGCTCCGGGGGTGTGGGGCCGAGGCCCCAGCGGAATCCCCAGCGCACGAGGCGGCCGGCGACCCGCTCCGGCAGCGGGACCTTGAGCGGCGCGCCGGTGAGCGAGCGCACCTCGTCGCCCGGGACCGATCCGTCGGGCGCCACGTTGTAGGCGCCATCGAGCCGCCGCCTCCTGGCCAGCTGGATGGCCGCCGCCAGGTCGCCGACGTCAAGGAACTGGACCGGGGGCTCGTCGGCGGTCTCCGGGACCGCGGGGCCCGGGCGCAGCGCCGGCACCAGCCACTCGCGAGTGTCCGACCCGGCCGTCCGTGCCGGACGGAGGACGGTGACCACCGCGCCCGGGTGCGCGCTCCGCCACTCCGTGGCCAACCGCTCGATCTCGGCACGCTCTGAGGCGAAGGCGAAGCCCGGGTTGGGACGCAGCGTCGCCTCCTCCGTCAGCGGCACCGGGTTGTTGGGCCAGGCGCCGTAGACGGTGGCGCTCGACAGGACGACGAGGTGCGGCACCGCGGCATCGCCGGCCGCCTCGAACAGCCGGCGGGCGCGGTCGACGTCGCTGGTCGGCGCCGTCGGTGACGCCGGCACCGAGGTCGCCACGTGCACGACGGCCTCGGCGCCCTCGAGGTGCGGCTTGACATCGTCGGAGCCGAGGTCGATGCGCCTCAGGTCCACGCCCTCGGGCAGGTCCACCACCGATCGACCTGCCAGGGCGACCACGGTCCCGACGTCCGGGTCGTCGGCGGCCAGCCCGACCACACGGCGGCCGAGCGGCGAGTCGGCGCCGGTGATGACGACGGTACCCATGCCTCTTACCTTGCCAGTTGGGGGCCGCTCAAACACCACGCGCTCGAGGGGGCGGTTGAACGGCGGTTGAGGGGCAGTCCGGCGAATGCACGCGCCGCGGTGGTCGGCGAACCGGGTGGCGGTAGCGTCGCGTAGGTGAGCGAGCCCGGCTCTCCCGATCCCTTCGAGCAGTTTCCGCTGTTCGGTGACCTGGCCAAGCTGTTCGGCCAGGGCGGACGCGGGGTTCCCTGGGACGCCGCCCGCAGCCTGGCATTGGCCGTCGCCACCGACAACCAGAGCGAGCCCAACGTCGACCCGGTCGAGCGGATAAAGCTCGAGCAGCTCGCCCGGGTCGCGGAGCTCCACGTCGCCAACGTCACTGGCCTGTCCACCACCACGACCGGGCGTGAGCTCAAGGTCTTGCCGGTGAACCGGGGCCACTGGGCCCAGCGCACGCTCGAGGACTACCGGCCGCTGCTCGAGAAGCTCGCTGCCTCCCTGGGATCGCCCGACGTGGGAGGGCTCGGTGAGCCCGGCGAGGTCGGCAGCGAGCTCGCACCCGGCGATGACGCGGGGTTCGGGCTCGGCCAGGATCCCGACGACCAGCTCGCAGCGATGCTGGGCCCGATGATCCAGGCGATGCAGCCGATGATGGTGGCGATGACCGCAGGATCGATGGTCGGTCACCTGGCCCGCCGGTCGTTCGGCCAGTACGACCTCCCGATCCCCAGGACGCCATCCGACGAGCTGTTGATCCTGGTCCCGAACCTCGACGCCTTCGGAGAGGAGTGGAGCCTCCCCGCGGACGACCTGCGCCTGTGGATCTGCCTCCACGAGATCGCCCACCACACCATCCTCGGGGTGCCGCACGTGCGTGAGCGGCTCGAGCTCCTGCTGACGCGGTACACGACCAGCTTCCGCACCGATCCCCAGGCCCTCGAGGAGCACCTCGGCGACATCGACCTCAGTGGCGGCCCCGAGTCGCTGGCCGGGCTGCAACAGGTCCTGGGCGAGCCCGGTGCCCTGCTGGGAGCGATCCAGTCCGACGAGCAGCGGGCGCTGCTCCCCCAGCTCGAGGCGTTGGTGGCCGTGGTCGTCGGGGTCGTCGACCACGTGATGGACGAGGTGGGCGCCAAGCTGATCAGCAGCTACGCCATGCTGACCGAGGCGCTGCGGCGCCGCCGGGTGGAGACCGCCGAGGCCGACCGCTTCGTCGAGCGGCTGCTCGGACTCGAGCTGACCCAGGCGACCTACGACCGCGGTTCGCGCTTCGTGGCCGGCGTGATCGAGCGGGCCGGGCCCGAAGGGCTGGCCCGGCTGTGGGAGGGCGAGCGGATGATCCCCAGCCCGCCCGAGGTCGACGCCCCGGGCCTGTGGTTGGCCCGCATCGACCTGCCCGACCTCCCCCCGGAGTAGGCCGACGAAGCCCTCTGGAGCTATTGCAGCTTCGTCGGATCGATGATCACGGTGCGGTCGCCCCCGGGCCCACTGTTGCCGCCGTCACGGCCGTCGCGGCGCTCGTCGTCCCGATCGATCGTGGTCTCGTCCACGTCGGTGGTGTCCTTCTCCGTGGCGCGGTCGTAAAGCGGCGGCGGGGGCGGCGGCGTTGGTGGACGCGCCGGCCGGTCGGGAGGCACCGGCGGGGTGGCGATGGGATCGCCGGCGGCCCCGGAGCCCTTGCCACCGCGGCGGCGGGCCTCCACGGCCGCCTGGACGCGGCGGACAACGGGGTTCGGGCGCTGGGTGGGGAGCTGGCCCCGTCCGAGCGCGCGCAGCCCGGCGGCGTAGGAGAACAGCGCGAACCCGCCACACGCCGCCACTACCAGGAAGCCGATCTGCACGGGGATCGTCACGATCACCGGGATGAATGCCCCGACCACCCACGTGAGCTGGAAGCGGGTCTCGAACTTGGCGAACGACCGCCCCCGGTTGGCGTCCGGGGCGTCGCGCTGCACCACCGAGTCGAACGCCAGCTTGGCGCTGCTGGCCGAGACCCCGACGCACGCTGCCAGCGTGGCCGCCGCCATGAGGCCACCCGTCCAAGCCGCCAGCACCGCCGCAACGGTGGTGATCCCGAGCACGATCTGCACGATCCGCTCCTCGGCCACGCCGGCCCGCCGCAACGCCGGCGCCACCAGCGCTCCGAGCAGGGACCCCACGCCGCTGGCCGCCAGCACCAGGCCGAACTCCCAGGCCGCAGCCCCCTGGCTGCGCAGGTAGAAGGCGATCAGGAACGTGAGGAAGCCGACGATGCCGCGCATGAGCCCCATGGCCGACGCCGCCAGCACGATCCCCCCGCCCCGCAGCTCGTTGCGTTCGGTCGGTGACGTGTCGTCCTCGGCGATCTGGGTCGGGGGGATCCGGACGCCGAGCACCGCGGCCACGGTGCAGGCGACGGCGGCCAGGACGAGCACGGCCTGGCTCCCCGCGATCGTTGCGGCGATGCCGGCGGGGACCGCCGCGGCGAAGGTCACGACGCCCGACAGGAACGACAGCTTCGAGTTGGCCTCCACGAGCTCGTCGTCGGACCGCACCACCGTCGGCACGATCGCCGACTTGGCCACGTGGTAGCTCTTCGACAGCACCAGCACGGCGAACGCCTCGGGGAACAGCAGCAGGCTGTCGATGTCGCGGATCATCAGGATGGCCAGCACCGCGCGGAGCGCGTTGGCGGCGATCACCATCAAGCGACGGCCGCCCTTGACGCGGTCGAGCGTGGGGCCGATCAGCGGCGCCACCACCGCGAACGGCGCCATCGTCAGGGCCAGGTAGAGCGCCACGCGGGACCGGGCCGCGTCGGGATCGATGGACAGGAACAGCGAGTCGGCCAGGGCCAGCGTGATCAGCGTGTCGCCGGCCACCGTGGCGGCATGGGTGCGGGCCAGCCGAGTGAACGGGGTGACGGCGAACGCCGCCGCGCCCGTGCGCTTGGGCTGGCCCAGCGGCTGCCACCCGGCGTTGCCGGCGTTAGTCGCCATCACGAGCGAGGGTAACGGACGGCCCCGACGGCCCGGTGGGTCCCGCCACCCGAGGCCATGGGTTCCGCGATCGGAAGCCGGAGGTCATAGGTTTCGCATGCGGAACCAATTGCCTCGGGCTCGGTCCGGCGGAACCCATGACCTCACATGGTCAGGCGGCGCCACCCGAGGCCATGGGTTCCGCGATCGGAAGCCGGAGGTCATAGGTTTCGCATGCGGAACCGATTGCCTCGGGCTCGGTCCGGCGGAACCCATGACCTCACATGGTCAGGCGGTCGCTGCGGTCCTCGGCGTGTCGTACTTGTACCCCAGGCCGCGGATGGTGACGATGCGGGTGGGCACGGACGGGTCCTGCTCGACCTTGGCCCGCAGCCGCTTGATGTGGACGTCGAGGGTCTTGGTGTCGCCGACGTAGTCGGTGCCCCACACCCGGTCGATGAGGGTCTCACGGGGCAGCACCCGCCCGGCGTTCGTCAGCAGGATCTCGAGCAGCTCGAACTCCTTGAGCGGCAGGCGCACCTGCTCGCCCCGGATCTCCACCTCGTGGCGCTCGGGGTCGAGGCGGACGTCGCCCACCTGGAGCACGTCGCCCGACGCCGCCCGCGTCCCCGCGTCCGGGGGGCGCCGGCGGAGCACCGCCCGCATGCGGGCCACCAGTTCGCGCAGCCGGTAGGGCTTGGTGACGTAGTCGTCGGCACCGACCTCCAGGCCCACCACCGTGTCGATCTCCGACCCCTTGGCGGTGACCATGATGATCGGCACCGCCGAGCGCCGCCGGAGCTCGCGGCACACGTCAACCCCCGAGACCTTCGGGAGCATCACGTCGAGCAGCACCAGGTCGGGCTTCACGACGTCGAACATGTCGAGGGCCTCCGCGCCGTCGTGCGCCACCTGCACGCGGAACCCCTCGCGCTTGAGGCCCACGGTGAGCGCCTCGACGAAGCTGTCCTCGTCCTCGACGAGGAACACGGTGGCCTCCGGGGTGCTCATCCAGCCTCCTTGGTGACTGCGACCGGGCCGGGCCCGGCCGGGAGCCGCAGTGTGAACGTCGAGCCCACGCCCTCGCGGGACTCGACCCGCACCTCGCCCCGGTGGTTGGAGGCGACGTGGCGGACGATGGCGAGCCCGAGCCCGGTGCCCCCGGTCTCACGGCTACGGGCGCGATCGACGCGGTAGAAGCGCTCGAAGATGCGCTCGAGGTCGCGGCGGGGGATGCCGATGCCGTGGTCACGCACGGTGACGTCTACCCAGGTGCCGTCGGTGCGCGCCTGCACCTCGACCGTGCTGCCGGGCTCGCTGTACTTCACGGCGTTGTCGAGCAGGTTCGTCACCGCCGACACCAGCTGGCGGCGCTCCCCGACCACAGTGAGCCGGGCGGGCGCCTCCTCGACGCCGAACTCGATGCCGCGCTGCTCGGCTGCGGGCTCGACCCTCGCGCAGGCCTCGCTCACGAACGTCGCCACCGGCACGTGCTCGTTGGCGGGCGCCGCCGCCACCTCCAGGCGCGACAGCTCGAGCAGGTCGTCGATCGTGCGGCCCACGCGGAACGACTCGTTGGCCAGGCGCTCGGCCAGGCGGCGGGTCACGTCCGGGTCCCGCTCGTCGAGCAGCGTCTCCGCCAGCAGCGCCAGCGCCCCCACGGGCGTCTTGAGCTCATGGCTGATGTTGGCCACGAAGTCGCGCCGGACGTTCTCGAGCCGCCACCGCTCGGACGTGTCCTCCACGACCACCAGCACCCCTGACGGCCGCGTCGGGTCGGCCAGCGGCACGGCCCTGACGTTGAGGATGCGGCGCGGCGGACCGAAGAGCTCGAGCTTGCGCTCGACGCGCCGGCCCCGGAGCGCATCGGCGGCCAGGATGCTGATGGCCTCCTCGACCAGTGCATCGCTGTGGCGGGCGGCAAGGAAGGACGCCGCCGGATCGTTGCGGTAGACCACCTCGCCCCGCTCGTCGAAGATCACCACCCCGTGGCCGATGGCGCCCAGCGCCCACGAGAAGCGGTCCTCTGCGTTGGCCACCCTCGACCGCCGCTCCACCGCGCTGGCAACCGATCGCTCCAGCCGATCGAGCGCGGCCTCGAGCCCACGGGGGTCGGGGGTGACGGGCGGGCCGGGATCGGCATCGAGGACCCGAGAGGCGGCGACCAGGCGCCGGGTGGCCGCTCGCTGGGCGACCAGCCCCCACGTCCACGCCGCCAGCACGGCGATCAGCACGACGGCGAGGACCGTCACGGCGACGATCACGAGCGCCACCCCTCCCCCCGTTGCGGCGACATCACGCGGTCCTCCGGGCCTCCGCCGGCACGAGGTCGAGGACGGCCGACAAGTCGACGCGCTCGTCGACACCGATGCCGCTGAGGGCCGACACCGATACGAAGCCCTGGGCGACGATCGCGGTGTCCGAGTCCGGCGGCAGCTCCGTGTCCGTGGGACGGAACTCGATCTGCAGCCGCCCGCCGTCCGGCGCCGCCTCGACCACGGACGAGCGCACGGTGCCGAACGGGGCGAGCGTGGCCGCCCTGGCCCCCGCCAGGCGGTCGAGCGCCAAGTTGGGCACGTTGACGTTGAGGACCGTGCACGGGGGCGCCTCGCTCCCGAGCCAGGAGGCCGCCGAGGCCGCGACCGCGGCGGCGGTGTCCCACTCGGCGGGGCGGTCGAACGCGACGCCCGACACGTCGAGCAGCCGCCCCCGCGCGCCCGGGTCGTCCCCCATCTCCGCGCTCTCGACCACGTCGGCCCGGGCCCGGTCACCGTCGCCGACGGCGATCGCGCTCCGCGGGCCTCCCGGGCGCCCGTCCGTTCCGGTCGCCTGTTCGTGCAGGTGCAGGGTCGACACGTCGATGCTGACCGCGAGGCCGCGGCAGCCGAAGTTGGCGGCCGTCAGCGCCGCCCCCACCGTGCCCGAGTGCAGCACCGCCCGGCCCGTGTTGCAGCCGGGATTGATCCCCGAGACCACCAGGTCGGGCGGGTCGCCGAAGCCCCCCAGGCGGGCCGTCAGCACGCACAGGCCGGGCGGCCCGGCGACGGCGTATGCCGGCACACCGTCGAGCCGGGGCAGCTCGACGCGCTCGGCGTCGATGCCCTCGTCTACGTGGACCTGGCCGATGGCGGCCGCCGAGCCACTCATCTCCCGGTCGGGTGCCACGACGATCACGTCGAACCCGTCGTCCACCAGCGCCCGTGCCAAGGCGTGCAGCCCCGGCGAGGCGACGCCGTCGTCGTTCGTCACCAGGACCTTCATCGATCCTCCCAGCGGCCGGGGGTCACCACGATCGTGCCGCTGCCCGTTGGCTGCGACATCGACCCCATGGCTCGTCCCCCCTTCGGCAGTGCTTTCGTCGGCCCGCTCACCGCACCTCGGCCGCCAGGTGCGCTGGCTCGCCGGTGATGAGATAGCGGAGGCGGGCGCCGATGATCGCCGCGTGGTCGGCGATGCGATCGGCGGCCTGCCCGACGATGTAGATGCCCATGGCCGTCGCCACCGATTCGGGGCCGCGCAGGAGCTGCAGCTCCGCCAGGAGGCGCTCGTGGTACGTCTCGGCGGGCGGCCGTTGGTCGGCGAGCTGGCTGGCCAGCCCGAGGTCCTGGGCCGACCACGCCCGCAGCGCGGTGCGGTACTGCTCGACCGCCAGGTCGACCATCGTGAGGGCGATGTCCCACGGGGCACCGCAGGTCGACAGGCTGTCGACCTGCGGGGTGACGTTGAGGATCCGCAGTGACAGGTCCCCTACGCGCTCGAACTCCGACAGGATCCGCACCACCGACACCACGAAGCGGAGGTCGCTGGCGACCGGGGCCTCACGATTGAGCAGCTGGTAGCAGCGCTCCAGCAGCGACAGGTGCATGGCGTCGATCTCGTCGTCGGCACTGAACGCCTGGTCCATCAGGCGCAGATCGCCCGTCCTCAGGGCCTCGCGCATCAGCTCCAGGTTCTGGTCGACGCGCACACCCATCAGCTCGACCTGCAACCGCAGCTGGTCGAGCTCCGCCTGGAAGGCGCTCCGCACGTGGACGGGGAGGGGCTCCGGGGAGGTCATGCGGGGCTAACCGAACCGCCCCGTGATGTAGTTCTCGGTGCGATCGTCGGACGGATTGGAGAAGATCGTCTCGGTGCGGTCGAACTCGACCAGAACACCGGTGCGGCGGTCGGACTCGGGGTTGACCTCGGTCGAGAAGAACGCCGTGGCGTCGGACACCCGTGCGGCCTGCTGCATGTTGTGGGTCACGATCACGATCGTGAACTCGGACTTGATCTCCTGCATCAGGTCCTCGATGCGGGCGGTCGCGATCGGGTCGAGCGCCGAGCAGGGCTCGTCCATGAGCACGACGTCGGGGCGGGTGGCGATGGCGCGGGCGATGCAGAGCCGCTGCTGCTGGCCGCCGGACAGCCCCATCGCGGACTCCTTGAGGCGGTCCTTGACCTCGTCCCACAACGCCGCCTTCTCCAGCGACGTCTCGACCACCTCGTCGAGCTGCGCCCGCTTCCTGGTGCCCAGCAGCCGGGGCCCATAGGCGACGTTGTCGTGGATCGACTTGGGGAAGGGGTTGGGCTTCTGGAAGACCATGCCGATCCGCCGGCGCACCTCGACCGGGTCGACGCCCGGGCCGTAGAGGGGTACTCCGTGGTAGTTGAGGGTGCCCTCGGCCCGCGCCCCGGGGATGAGGTCGTTCATGCGGTTGAAGCACCGCAGCACGGTGGTCTTGCCGCAACCGGACGGACCGATGAAGGCGGTGATCTCGTTCTTGCGGACGTTGAGCGTCACCTCGCGCACCGCTCGGAAGTCCCCGTAGTACGCCGCGAGGTCACGCACCTCGAACACGACCGGCAGCTCGGTGGGCTCGCGCTGCTCATGGCGCCCGAGCTCGAGGCCCTGGGGAAGTGGGCCCGCGGGGGCGGTCGGCGCGCCCTCGGCTTCGGTCGCGACGGGATCGGTCATTGCAACCTCTTCCTCTCGAAACGGTTGCGGAGGATGATGGCGATGGAGTTGACGAGCAGCACGAACACCAACATGGCCATGATCGTGGCGGACGCGTTGGCCACCCTGAAGGCTTCATCGGGCTGCTTGGCGAAAGTGGTCACGATCGAGGGTAGGGCCACGAACCGCTCGGTCAAATGTCCCGGGTCGACCACGTTGGACGCGTTGAGGCCCCCACCCTGGCTGAAGAAGCCCGTCACCGCGCCGACGACGATCAGGGGCGCGGCCTCGCCGACCGCCCGGGCGATAGAGAGCAGGGCACCCGTGAGGATGCCGGGCGCTGCGTACGGGAGAACCTCCGAGCGAATGACCTCCCAGCGGGTCGCCCCGACGCCATAGGCACCCTCCCGCAGCGCCAGGGGTACCGCCCGAATCGCCTCCTCCGACGTGATGATCACGATCGGCAGCACGAGGACGGCAAGCGTGACGCCGGCCGCCGCCAGCGTCCGTCGGTCGACACCGGAGGCACCGGCGAAGCCGCTGAAGGCATCGACGAAAATGGCCAATCCGAGGAGGCCGTAGACGACCGAGGGCACGCCGGCAAGGTTGCGGATGTTGAGCTCGATGAACGACGTGATGCGGTTGCGGGGGGCGTACTCCTCCAGGTAGATGGCGGCGCCGATGCCGAGCGGGAAGGCGATGACGATCACGCAGATCGCGATCCAGAGGGATCCGATGATGCCCTGGGAGATCCCGGCCCGCTCCGCGCTGCCCGACAGGCTTCCGTCGAGGAACTCCCACCCCCGATCCGTGTAGACAGGGAGTCCATCGATCAGCACCCGTGAGAGCAGCACAGCCAGGATGACCAGCGACAGGAGGAGAGCCGTCAGCAGGCTGATCTCGAAGATCCGTCCGCGCACGTCCGCTCGCGTCCCCCGGAGCGCCGCGGCGACCTGCGCCTCGACCGCCGCCTCGCTGCTGGTCCCAACGGTGGTGAACGCCATGCCGGATCGAGCCC
>Ga0081455_10006787_pt1 | contig 12206 bp, 8 predicted proteins | sample TabmetS3T2R1_FD_70207 | JGI IMG/M metagenome (GOLD analysis project Ga0081455, IMG submission 70207) | Tabebuia heterophylla rhizosphere microbial communities from the University of Puerto Rico - S3T2R1 | ecosystem: Host-associated > Plants > Roots > Rhizosphere ... | reverse complement strand
GTTCTGACGATAATTGCTTATGTCTTGAGGCCACAGACATATAATTACCCCTGAAAAGCCGCCCGGCGGCTCCTATATTGCGCTATCGAAGATAATCACTTCGTATCAACACACAAGCGCCTTCACCTAACAATAAAGTGGCGGAAATTACGAATTCATGTCATCTCGCGCCTCACTTTTCCAAACAGTCCTCGACGCAGACCAGAAGCTTCTCTCTGAACCTTAGCGCCCAGATCCTCAACAAATTGATCAGGACTTTTCGGCAAAGGATTGCTGACAAAAGCCCATCGGCGGTTTGAATTGTGGCATTAACGGCACACCGACTCGTGAGGGGGTTGCAACTGCGGTTGTTAAGATTCGCGCGGACATCCGAACATCTTCCTCCAATAAAATAATGTCCGGCAAAGCTTGGCCTTTTGCGGCGAGTTACAGGCTCCGACCTTTGCTCGACCAGCATAAAGACCATAACGTATTTGCTCTGACGGCAGCGTGTAATTTTCGGAAGCTTGCGGATGGGATGATTGGGACGGCAATAGCGCCAGTCCGGCGCCGCGTGATTCTCTGAAATAACCTTCTGGTCTGACGCCACTTCGGCGCCTGGATCACATCAAGTCAAACTGACGGCTGAGGGCAAACGATGACTGAAACGTTTAATGCAAACGCATGTAACGGCGACGGCGCCGTGAAAAAACAGAAGCAAGAGAGGCGATAGCTATCGCCTCTTGAGTTTCCTACCTGGTCGAGCGTCGGGGAAGTCTACGCTTACGAGATACGAATCCTAAACAGAGGTTCCATCACCTTCAGTAAAGGAGATAGCAGGGAAGTTAAAATCTGTGACTGATCGGTCTGCGATTCATAGTCAGCCTCGACGCGCGCTGGCTACAGGGTTCTGGTCCCAGAATTTTCTGATGTCGCCGCGCGGATCGGATTCGGCGCGTGTGTCGGTATCGAATACCATCGTCGCCCGAGTGTCTGTGTTATAGGCGGGCCAGTGGGGAATGCCTGGATTATTCGGATCGCCGGTTTTGGCGAAGTTGACCCAAACTGACGCCAGCCGATCACACATGACTTTTCCATTCGGCGAGCCGACTCCCATCATCGTGGAACGCACGTGATGAAATGAGGCGGCGACATCGATGCCGTGAACCGCGCCGAACTTGCCGCCATAACCGGGACTTTCCCAATTCCAGAGGTACATATACGCCGGCGCTTTCCCCAAAGCGGCCTTGCGTTCGGCCTGAGTGATTGCCGATCGACGGAAACCTGTGTCTGTGAATACTTGAGCCTGGATCAAAAAAGGCGACTTTTGAGGATAATGTTTCCGGTATAGCGCCAGAATCTCATCGCCCTTCCCGCTGTATGTTTCGGCGAGAAGCCCCTTCAACCCGGCTTCATCGAGATTGAAGTTGGTCAGCCTCAAGGCCGCATCTTCAAGCGTCGTCGATATGATCACGGGCACGTCGACCGACTCAGCCGGCGCAACCGGGTCGAACGGGTGATGAGGAATGATCGCGCCGTCGACCACCGGCGCAAAACCTGCGATCCCTGTTTGCGCCTCTAGCAAATCCTGCCAGGAAACTTTCTGAAGGTCGGTGAGCCGACTCTTTGGAATGTTGAGCTTCGCGAGCAGCGCCTCGGCGGTCCGCGTGCCGGTCTCCCGGGTCCCCAGCCGTAACGTCGAGCCGCTCTGAACTGCGGCGCGATGAAAGAGACCCTTGGCGGAGGGCGTGGCCAGGATCGTCGAGGTCTTCGCTCCGCCGCCCGATTGACCGAAGATCATGACCCGATTGGGATCGCCTCCGAAATTCTCTATGTTATTGTGAACCCACTGTAGAGAGGCGACCAGATCCATAATTCCGGCGACCCCCGCGGAAGCGAACTCCGGAGGCGCGCCCAGGTCCCCAAGATGGGTGTATCCAAAGCTCGCCAGTCGATGATTGACGGTCACCACCACAACATCGCCAAAAAGAGCCAAATGGGCGCCGTCGAACCCTATGGCGTTACCTGACCCCGTGCTGAAGCCTCCTCCATGAAACGAGACAAGCACGGGCCGCTTGGCCCCATCATTGACCCCGGGTGTCCAGACATTGAGGGCCAGACAATCCTCCCCCATCCCGCCGGGATGTTGGTCCCACATAATCATCATTCCATAGTCCCCCCGCAGATCGGCCGGGGTCTGGGGGGAAATTTGTCCGTACCCGAAACACTCGCGCACTCCGGTCCATGCCGCCGGCGGCTTCGGTGGCATGAAACGATTCTTGCCGCCGGTCGGCGCGCCGTAGGGGATTCCTTTGAACTGTTTGATCCCGGCGTTGACGATCCCTTGAACCTTGCCGGTAGTCGTCTCCACCACGTGGAATAGTTTGCTCTGCCCATTGCCGTCCTGGCCGCTGGTCGGGCGTGTAGGCGCGGATTGGGTCTGTTCGGACGTCTCCGCACTCACCCTTGAACCGGCGCTCGCTATTGCAATAGCGAGAGACGTGTCCTTGAGAAATTTACGCCGGCTGGTCTGTTTGTTGGCGTTATCCGGATTCAAATCGAAAATTTTTGTAGCCATATGCAATTCTCTCCTTGAACTCTTTGTGCCCTGCGGATTTTCGAGTCCGTTCAATTGATTCGCGTGGTTGGCGCGTGGGGCGTTCTGATTCGAAATGATAGCTGTATGATTTAGAACGACTGCCTACCTACCGGTTGGTCAGTATAGAGTGCAGACCACTTGAAGTCAAGAATTGGATCGAACGCTCTCGGCGGCAGGGGGGCTGAGTAAGAAGTGAGGCGCTGTCTACTGAGGTTCGATTCCAAGCTGGATAAACGCCTAACGGCTTGCCTTGATGTCGTATGCCCACAATGTTTCGAGATCGCGTATGTAAAGCCTCCCGTTGGCAATGACCGGATACGCAAACGCCGCCTCCGCCATCTGCCCCGTCTGTTTTTTCTTCGGCTGATTGGGCGGAGTGAATCGGCCATTTTCGCGATACCCCTCCTGGGTCGCCTCCACCAACACGCAATCTCCATTCTTGTTGTGAAGGTATATATGCCCATCGGCATAGGCTAACGAACTCATGCCGAAACTATCGGCCTTCCATTTCACCTTCCCCGTAGTGAACTCAACCGCGACCAGGGGCTGCTCGGCGGTTCCCGTGCCGTAAAGATAGTCGCCGACCAGCACCGCCCCGCCGAAGCCGTTCGGAAGCCCGCGCTCGAAGTAAACTTGTTCTGCGGCGACTCCGCCGCCGTCCGGTTTCAAACGAACGAGTCCGCCTCCTATACTAAGCGCCCCGCCGTACACATAGGCGCCACGCGCGACCGGCGTGAAAGCCTGCGCCGGGCCCTTGACCACTTCCTTGTAGCGCCAGAGGAAGGCGCCCGTCTTCGCATCAACTCCGACGATGCCCTTGCTCAAAAACTGCACATATTGTTTTCGCCCGCCCACTTGCACGACAATCGCTGACGCATAACCCGCGGGATCGGCGCCCGGAATCGCCGATTTCCAGATAACCGCGCCCGTCTTTTTGTTAAGCGCCACCATCGTGGCCTGCGCGCCGCCGGGGGTTACGACAAGGACGGCGCCGTCCACCAACGGAGACTCCGCATAGGCCCATTCGTGAGGTTGGCCGCCGAACTCTTTACGGAGGTTCTTCTGCCATCGAACCTTGCCGCTCCTGGCTTCGAGGCAGGCGAGGTCGCCGTCCGAGCCCAGCGCGTAGATGAAATCTCCGTCGACGGTCGGAGTGGACCGGGCCTTCGGGAAAGGCGGGTCCTGATCCGGGTTGCCGACGTTACCGACGCGGGTTGTCCAGATCGGTTTTCCATCCTCAGTTGAGAGAGCCTGAACAAACTCGTTCTCCATACCGCGGTTGCTCATCAGGTAGATCCTGTTTCCGACAACCGACGGCGTCGAATAACCGTCCCCGATGTCGTTCACCTGCCAGAGCAATTTGGGCCCCTCCTTCGGCCACTGTTTAAGGAGGCCGCTCTCCTGTGATATCCCGTTACGTTCCGGCCCACGCCATTGAGGCCAATCGGAAGTCGAAGCAGCCATGTTGGCAGGCCCTGTAACGGACACGGCTGGGAAGCACAAACAAAGCGCTGCAACGGTAGTTAGTAATCGTGAAGTCATGGTCTTTTCCTTCTGATTAATGAATTACTTTGCCGCGCCGGTGTTCGGCGGCGCTGCCTGGCGAAGGGTTTCTATCTGTTTGAGAATTTCCGCTACGGTGGCTTCCGTCGCTATTTTTCCTTTCTCGCGAGTCGCCAGCGTCGGGTCTCCCCACGTCCCTGTCGGCGAATAGATTCCTTCGCCGCGCGCGGCGGCTTGCGGGTCGCGCGTAAACCCTATCCTTGCGCTACCGTCAGGGGTGGGTTGGTAATCCTTGACGGCTTTGCGCATATCCACCGAGGCCGGATCCATGTAGAGCATCTTCGACGTTTCGTTCTCGTCGGCGTGCCTGCCACCCTCCTGTTTCATCAGCGGTTTGACGATCGGCTCGTCAACTCTTGGGTCCAGGTAACGAAGCAGTATGCCTTCGCCGGCGAGCGCATCCGCCGCCGGTTTCAACGCGCGCATCGTCGGAATCCCGGTGTTGATCACGTAAAATCGGCGCGGGCCGAAGCGCGCCAGGCTGCGGCAGATGTCCACGATTAGATCGCGCGCAGTTTCCAGTCGTAACGAAGTCGAGCCGGGATACTCGAGGAACGACGGGAGGAAGTGATAATTGACCGTCGGCGCGATCACTACGTCGGCGGCCTTCAACACTCGCCTTTTGTAGTACTCGGCCATCGTCCAATCGTTTTTCAGCTTCAGATGCGGGCCGTGTTCTTTGGCCGCCGCGCCGAGCGGAATGACGACGACGGTCTCTGGCTTCAACGCTTTCTCGGCCTCCTGCCAGGTTAGGTTTTCCAACAAGACGCCTTTGTTCTGGGCGAATGCGTTCGACGATAAACACAGCAACAGTAGAATGAAAAGCAGCTTTTTCATAGTTCCTCCAGCGACCGGGTGGGGGTCAATCAACAAACCGAGGATTCGACGCCTACAGCGGCGCCGCCAATGCCTCAGACCCGTTGAGGTCCACGACGAAGAGGTCGCGCCCGAATGCCGGGTCTGCTCCAACCGACCTTGCGCGGATGCCCTCAGCCGTGCTTCCGCAGCGCCCAAATGGCGTACGCAACGGTTCCGACGCACATGTAGAGGGTGACCACCAGCAGGATGACGACCGTTGCGAGCTGCATGTTCCTAGAGCGGCTGGCCCTGGCATGCAGGTAGAGCTCGAGGATGCCGAGCGGCAGCAAGTACGAGGCGAACTCGAAGAAGTAGTCCATCCCCGGCATGCCGGCCCCGGAGGTCAGCATGTTCCATCCAAAACCGAGGAGCCGTTTGAAGAACACGCCGCTCACCACCATGAATGCGCGGAGCGCCCACAGGCGGTGGCGATCGATATCGCCAGCGCGCACGGCGCGCCAAGCCATGCCGACGCACAGCAGGATGAGTACTCCGTTGAAAGTGACCGCGATCGAGTTGACCGGGCCGCTGTTTGCGTCGCGGACCCAGTTCATGTAGATCCCGACGAGGGCAGCCACCACCGACGCGACCATGAACGCACGTCCGTTCCACCGGTGAACGATGATCGCGCGCTCTCGAATATGCGGGATGAGCTGGAACGTTCCGCCCACTGCGACCACCGCGGCGAACATCACATGTGATGCGAAGAAGAGGTTACCGATGGGGTCGCCGGCGACATAGCCCCTGAAGAGCTCGTTGTTTCGCTCCCAGTCTTCGAAGCGCCCCGACAGGGTCGCGACTCCGTACTGCGAGACGATGCGGTACAGGAACACGCACTGGCCGAGGAAGGTCACGAAGAACCACAGTCCGGCCGCCTTGCGCAGCGCAGTGTACTGTCCGGATTCCTGTTTAAGGCGCCTCTCGCTCATGCCGGCAGCCTCCCTGATAAAAACAGCAACAGTAGAATGAAAAGCGGCTTTTTCATAGTTCATCCAGCGACCGGTTGGGGGTCATTCAATGGTCCCTTCAGGTTTGAGTGTAAAGCCTTTGAAATGAAACAATCATACAAGCCCGGCAATTCTCAATACGAAGAAATCTGAGCAATTCTGCAACATTCGAAGAGACCCCCAGCAGTGAGGTTCGATTCCAGCCTGTATAAGCGTCAGACGGATGGCCTTGATGTCGTAGACCCACAACGCCCCGGGATCGCGAATGTAAAGCCTCCCGTTCGCAATGACTGGATAGGCGTACGCCATTGCAGCGCTTCGCCGCGCGGTTATCGCCTGGCTTCCCGGATGCAGTAGAGCGAGTTCTGGCTGCGCAGGTAGAGGCTGCCTCCGGCGATCGCCGGCGAGGCGATGAACATCTGGTCAGGCAGCGAGTTCGTCGCAAGCACCTCATATTTCTCGCCCATCTTAACCACCACCACGTCGCCCTCTTCGGTGGCCAGGTACAGCTTGCCGTTGGCGCCCACCGGCGAAGCCTTGAAGTTGTAGGGTTTTGGCAGGCGCTGCTGTTTGTAATATGCGGCGCCTGTGCGCGCGTCCAGACAGCTCAGCATGCCACTGTCGTTGACGAAGTACAGCTTATTGTCGTGCAGCACTGGAGAGGGAGTGAAAGGGTTTCCGCGGTTGTTGGTCCAGAGAATGGCGTCGGTGCCGGTGAGGTCGCCATCCCGCCCGAGCTTGATGGCAAGCAGGTTTGGGTCGCGATACCCGCTCATGACGTAAACGATACCGGCGGCGGTAACAGGATTCGGGATCACGGCGCCGCCTAAGCCGGCGGCTTCCCATATCACCTTGCCGGTCGCCGCGTCATACGAGCGCACCTTGGTGGTGGCGCTGACCACCACCTCAGTGAGGCCGTCATGGGTCATGACGAGAGGCTGCGACCAGGAGCTTTTTTCGTCGCGATTGACGCGCCACAATTCTTTGCCCGTGTGCTTGTCAATGGCGACAAGGTAAGAGCCTACTACCTGGTCGAATTTCAGGTAGAGCGCATACGGGCCCAGGCCAGGCGCCGCTCCCTCGCCGAATTGATCCATCCGCATCGGCGGAAATTGCTTTTCCCAAATCAGCTTTCCGCCCAGGTCATAGGCGTAGATACCGTGCGAGCCAAAGAAGGCGTAGACGCGCTTGCCATCGGTGACCGGACTGTTGGAAGCGAAGCTTCCATAGCGGGCGAGGTAGCCCTCTTGCGGGGTGGCCACTTTGGCGACGCGCTCCCAGATTACTTTGCCGGTATGGCGGTTCAGGCACAGCGCCATGAATTTATGCTCGCGGCCGGCCCCGGCGCCGCAATCCGGGCAACTCGCGCCCTTCCGTTGAGGCCCGCCGGCGCCTGGCCCCGGCGGCGTCCCGGTTGGAGCCGGCGCCGCAGGCGCTGCAGCGGCTTGGGTGGGGACAGCCGTAGTGATAAATATTTTGTCCCCCCAGATCACAGGCGAAGATTGCCCGCGGCCCGGGATTGGCGCGCGCCAAGCAATGTTCTTGCCCTCGCCCCACTCGACCGGCGCATCACCGCGCGCAATCCCGTTTTCGTTGGGCCCGCGCCAGCGCGGCCAATCGTCATCGGCCGCCTGGGGCGCAGTTTTGGCAGACCTCGTTACGGACACGGCTGAGAAGCGCAAACAGACCGCTGCCTTCGACGATAAACACAGCAACAGTAGAATGAACAGCAGCTTTTTCATAATTACTTCCTCCCCACCGCTTATATCACCGCGCGGTCACCTTGTTTTGGCCGTCTGGCTCTCGCGGGGGCCTACGCTCTTCGCGTCCCACCTCAAGTAAAACATCTTGGTCTTTTCACGCCCGTCCTTCCATCTGACAAGGGCGAAGATCAGTTCGGCTTCCTCGACTAAAGGAGGCAGGATCAAACTGATTGCTGGCAAGTAGTAGCGGCGTTCAGGCAGACCCAGATCACGGCGTATGAGGTTGATGCGCTCATCGCATTCACCCAGCCGCCTTCTGGCAATATCGTCTTTCAGACCCAACACGCCGTGGGACAATTCGTGAAGGATGGCGAAGCCGATGTCGAAAGCCATCAGCGCCTCACGCTCGCCGCGTAACATGGCGAAGTCCGTAAAGTCGAGTTGTATAGCCATCCCCACGATTCGCGCGCCGGCGCCGAAATTAGTATAGATGGTCTTCACGGTCAGTCGCGCGAAAGCCACGCTCGGCGACGAGTCATGAGCCTCCAGCTCGAAAATCTTGTCGCCGTCAACGGCGGAGATGAGCAGTTCTCGCGCGACGCCTGAGCCGCCCGCCACACGATTGCGATCTCCGAGCGTGAGATAGCCGGCTTCGTCAAAACGCATATCCAGAAAGCCTGTCTTGTGTCGCAAGCTTTCAAGCGCCTTTTGAAGCTGCTTTTCGCGCAGCCTTCGGGCGCCGTCGTAGTTGCGCAGACCAGTGTGGATGCGCATTGAGTCGTCCGGAGCGGCGCCTGCGAGAGACGAGATGGCGCAGAGCGTCGCAAGCGCGAAAAGGACGCGCCCGCAGAGTCTACGGATGATCTTTAATCTCATATCGATTTGTCCTCGGCGCCTGACTTCCTCTTCCTTTGATCTGTCGGTACTCGCCCGGTAAGGCGTGAAATCCCTACGAAAGCCGCCAGGCTCTCGAAAAAAATATTCCGCCTGCGCCTCCGATTTAGTACCAAGAGCGGTAGCGAGCGTGGCCCCATCAATAAGTCCTTTCAGTACCGCGAGCGGTAGCGAGCGAGGCTCCATCAATAAGTCCTTTGAGAGTCTCGCTCGCTACCGCTCGCGGTACTGAAAGCCACGCTCGCTACCGCCCGCGGTACTGAATCGGAGGTCGTCCGCGCCGGTCGAAAAATATTCTGTCGATATTCTTTTAAGAGTTAGGGAGTCGCGGGTGAAATGTGATAATTTTGCCGAGCGCACAAGCCGTTAGAACTGAGCTTCTGAGGTAGTAGATGATGACGGCGCCTTCATCTCAAGAGATCACCCAACTGCTTCTTGCCTGGAGCGATGGCGATCAAGCGGCTCTGGAGAAGCTAACCCCTCTGGTTTATGCCGAACTGCGCCGGTTGGCCAAGGGCTATATGTTCGGAGAACGGCGTGGCCATACGCTACAGACCACGGCCCTGATCAACGAAGCCTACATGCGCCTGATCGATTGGAAGAATGTCCGCTGGCAGGGCCGCGCCCACTTCTTCGGGGTGGCGGCTCAAGTCATGCGGCGCATCCTTGTGGATTTCGCCCGCGCGCGTCACTACGCCAAGCGGGGCGGAGCGGCGCCGCAGGTCTCGCTCGATGAAGCAATTACTATCCACGAGGACCGCAGCGCAGAATTGATCGCGCTCGACGAAGCGCTCAAGAGCTTGGCCGAGATTGACCCCCGCAAGAGCCAGATCGTTGAGTTGAGATTCTTCGGCGGGCTGAGCGCGAAAGAGACGGCTGAGGCGCTCAAAGTGTCACTGCGGACAGTGGAGCGCGAATGGAACTCGGCGCGCGCCTGGCTTTATCGCGAGTTGCGGGGGAAAGATGAGACCTGAGCGGTGGCGACAAATCGACCGGTTGTATCAAGCCGCATTGGAGCGCGACGTCACTCGGCGCGGGGATTTTCTCGACGAAGCCTGCGCGGGCGATGAGGAGTTGCGCCGCGAAGTCGAATCCCTGCTGGCGGCGCATGAAAAGGCGAAGGAAGCCGAGGACTTTCTGAATCAGCCCGCCCTGCAAGTCGCAGCCCAAGCCATAGCCGATGATCATGCGCAGTCACTGGCGCCGCGGAAGCTTGGCCGCTACCAGATTCTCTCGCTGTTGGGTAGGGGAGGTATGGGAGAAGTTTACCTCGCCGAGGACCCTCGACTCGGACGCAAGCTGGCGCTAAAACTCCTGCCTCAAGAGTTCACTCTGGATCGAGAGCGGGTGCAACGCTTCAAGCAGGAGGCGCGCGCCGCCTCCGGGCTTAACCATCCGAACATCATCACCATTTTTGAGATCGATCAGGTCCAAACAGAAGCCGGGGGCGTCCATTTCATCGCCGCAGAATTTATTGACGGGCAGACTTTGCGCCAGTGTCTTGCAGGGGGCGCCATGAGATTGAGCGAGGCGCTGGATGTCGCCGTTCAAGTCGCCAGCGCCCTGGCCGAAGCGCACGCCGCCGGGATTGTGCATCGCGACATCAAGCCTGAAAACATCATGTTGCGGCGTGACGGCTACGTCAAAGTTTTAGACTTCGGGCTGGCGAAGCTGACAGAAGTGGCGAGTGGAGAAAGAATTCCATCTCCCACTCCCGACTCCCCACTCCCGACTCCACCGCTGCGCTCCGATCCGGGAATAATGATGGGGACGCCGCGTTATATGTCGCCGGAGCAGATCAGAGGTAGGCAGGTTGACGCCAGGGCCGACATCTTCAGCCTCGGCGTTGTGCTCTACGAAATGGTGGCGGGGCGGGTCCCATTTGATGGCGGCGCCGCAGGTGAAGTAATCGCAGCAATCCTCATTCACGAACCAGCGCCGCTCGGTCGCTGCGCGCCCGATGCCCCTGGCGCCATTGGGCGGATTGTGGACAAGGCGCTGGCCAAGGATCGTGAGCGGCGTTATCAATCAGCCAAAGACCTGCTCATCGAGTTGAAGGGCTTGAAGCTTGAGTTGGAACTGGCGGACAAGCTCAAGCAGACTGGGCAGGCCGCCACTCCAATTGAAGCCGGAGAGCGTCAGCCTATGATCGCCGACGCGATCAACACACTGCTACTTTCCCATCCTCCGCCGGCGGGCGACGCTCATACCAAGCTGGAACCGGTAGGCGGCGCCATGCCATTGAACTCGAAGTTTTACATCGTACGCGACGCCGATGAGGAGTTCCGCTCGGCGATCGCGCGCCAGGACAGCATCGTGCTGATCAAGGGGGCGCGGCAGGTCGGCAAGACATCCTTGCTCGCTCGCGGATTGCAACAGGCGCGAGCGGCGGGGGCCAAAGTGGTCTTGACCGATCTGCAAAAACTCAACGCCTCCGACCTGGTCTCAGCCGAGGCGTTCTATCTGGCGCTCGCCGATCTCATCGCCGATCAACTCGGTCTCGATGTCGCCCCCGATGCGGTCTGGAATGCGCGCCGCGGGCCGAGCATCAACTTCGAGCGTTACATCCGGCGCGAAGCGCTCGGCAAAATATCGACGCCGCTGGTCTGGGGGTTGGATGAAGTAGACCGGCTCTTCACCTGCAGCTTCGGGAGTGAAGTCTTCGGGCTTTTCCGCTCGTGGCATAACGAACGGTCGCTCGATCCGGCAGGGCCGTGGCAGCGGTTGACGATGGCAATCGCCTACGCGACGGAGGCGCACCTGTTTATCACCGACATGAATCAATCGCCGTTCAATGTCGGCACACGGCTCTCGCTCGAAGATTTCACCTGCTTGCAGGTCGCCGATCTCAACGAGCGCTACGGCTCCCCACTCAAGGATGAGGCGGAAGTGGCGCGCTACTACAGCTTGGTGAGCGGCCACCCGTACCTGGCGCGCTGCGGGCTGCAAGAGATGGTCGTGAGGCGCCGGGATCTGTCGGAGCTGGAGGCCATCGCCGACAGAGAAGACGGGCCGTTCGGCGATCACCTGCGCCGAGTCATCGCCTCGCTGGAACAGGACCCGGCGCTGTGCGAGGTGGCGCGCGGCATTCTGCAAGGCCAGCCCTGCCCGACTCAGGAGAGCTTCTACCGGCTGCGCAGCGCCGGGCTGTTCGCCGGAGATTCGGCGCGCTATGTCAGACCGCGGTGCCAGTTGTACGCGACTTATCTGGAAAAGAGGTTACTCTGAATGTTTGGCCCGACGAGTCAGTACCGCTCGCGGCACTGACTCGGAGGTCGTCCGCACAGGTCGGAATTTTTTCTATGAAGTGGCGGTTTTTGACCACTAATCCCGCCTTATCAATCGAAGATATGAGCGCAACCGGAATAGCTACTGAGCACGGCTTTTACGTCACCGGCGGGACGCTGCGGCGGGACGCGCCTTCATACGTCGAGCGACAGGCCGACCGAATCCTTTACGAAAGTCTGCTGCAAGGCAATTTCTGCTACGTGCTCACCTCGCGCCAGATGGGCAAATCCAGCTTGATGGTCCGCACCGCCGCGCGCTTGCGTGAAGACGGCGTCGGCGTCGCCGTCCTCGATCTGACGGCCACGGGGCAGAACCTCAACGCCGAGCAGTGGTATGACGGCTTGCTCGGCAGGATCGGGCAACGGCTCCAGCTCG
>Ga0081455_10006786_pt1 | contig 12206 bp, 13 predicted proteins | sample TabmetS3T2R1_FD_70207 | JGI IMG/M metagenome (GOLD analysis project Ga0081455, IMG submission 70207) | Tabebuia heterophylla rhizosphere microbial communities from the University of Puerto Rico - S3T2R1 | ecosystem: Host-associated > Plants > Roots > Rhizosphere ... | reverse complement strand
GCTCGGGCCGCGAATGATCGCCGGCATCGGGCGGCGGCGACTCTTCGGACTCGTCGCCTTCCGAATCGGCCTTGACCTCTTGTTCATCGTCCTCCGCGGGTTCGGAGCTGTCTGCCGGATCGGAGTCGGCCGGCGATTCGGCGTCGTCCGTCAGCTCGTCGCGGGGCTCGTCGTCGCGCGCCGACTCGGACGTCTCTTCCTCCGGCCCGGTCGGTGACTCGCCCTCTGTCGGTGGCTCGGCGTTCGCCGCCGACATCGACTCCTCCGACATCGACTCCTCCGGGTGCGACTCCTCCGGGTGCGACTCCTCCGGGTGCGACTCCTCCGGGTGCGACTCCTCCGGGTGCGCGTCGGGCGGCTTGGCATCGTCCGGCTCGGCGGCAGGTCCGGTCGGGTCGGAGACCCGGTGATCGACGATCTTGAGACTGGCGCCCTCGGCGTCGGCGGGGAGCTGAAGCTGCCAGCCCGGCTGGATCAGATCGGCGTTGGTGAGCTTGCGGCCGTCCGGCTGCAGCACGCCGTGGTTGAGCTCGAAGATCTCCTTGTAGCGCAGGCCGCTGCCGAGGAACCGTTCGGAGATGTCCCAGAGTGTTTCGTAGTGGCGGCCGCTCGGCGGCTGCACCTCGTAGTACTTCACCACTCCCCGGGCGTCGCGTACGGGGGCGACGCGGGCGCCGTCGTCGCCGGACCGGGGCGCGATCGTGGTCGTTGTCTCCGAGGTGCTCTGTGTCTCGGCTGGTGCCCGATCGCTGCTGGCCGTCGCCGGCGGGAGTGTCGCGGCCGACGTGCCGGCCAGCAGGAGCACCGCGCCGGCGAGCCGACGGGCCAAGACCTGGGTGCCGACACCGCCACCTGGCACCTGAGGGGCGAGGCCACGGCCACGCCGATCGCTCACCAACTCGACCAGCAGACAGATCACGAAGTGCAGCCAGGCCAGCCACAAGACGATCGCGAGGATCGCGAGCAGCGTGTCGGAAGAGATCTCCGCGGTCAGCCAGTCGCTGTTGGGCGCCTCCTCAGGAAGCGGGTTGCCGACCAGGACCACCAGGCCGACCGGCGGCCCGACGATCACGACCAGCGTGACGAGCAGCCCGAACAGCCCCCGGACGACCTCTCCGCCAGGCCGTTGCCGCCGGCTCTGGGTCGGCAGCCGGGTCGGCTGAGGTGGACGGGTCGTCGGCACCGATCAGTGGTCCTGACCGCTCAGGCCGAACACCTCAGACACCGGGATCTGCTGGTAGGCGGTGAACGTGTGGATGCCGAGATCGGCATTCTCTCCGTTGTCAGCCGCCATCGTCACGTGCCAGTCGACCTCGAGGTTGAGGACGAACATCGGGATCGGGTAGTCCGGGTCGGGCTCGGGTAGTGGCACGTCGTCCGGGGTGAGGCTCTCGGCGGCCGCGCTCGAGTGTTCGAAGACGACGTAGCAGCGGCTGGTCTGCGCCTCCGGGGTCGGCTCGGCGTCCTGGTCGTACGGCTTCGGCACCCGGCCACAGCCGGCCGGTTCCATGTCCTCGACCTGCGGAATGACCCGTACGTCGACCGATCGGGCGATCAACTGCACGTCGCCGTAGTTGAGCTCGAGGTAGGGTCCGCCGTCTCGGTAGTTGGCGTACGGTCCCTGCGTGGCCGCCTGGAGATCCTCGTCGAGCCAGCGGAACTGGAACCAGGTCGGGACGCCGACCCGAGGGATGTGTGTCGGCCAGGTCGTCACGAACGGCACCGGATAGTTGGACCGGACCGCTGCCCACAGGAACTCCTCCAGCGGGTTCGGATCCCATGCGGTCGGATCCGGTTCGGAGTGGTCGACATAGACGAACTTCAGGGTGACGCGTGGCTGGCCGCCGTACGGATCATGGAGGTCGACGTTCTCGAGACACGCGGACAGGTAGTACTGACCCTTGCTCGGGGTGGGATTGTGCGGCGCCCGCATCCCGGTCGGGATGTTGTAGACGCGACAGGGATCGAAGGTCCAGCCCGCGAAGCGGTCGATGAGGTTCTCCGGAGTGCCGCTCTCCTCACCCCCGTAGCAGTAGATGCCGGCGCCGACGCCGTTGGCGTAGCCAGTGCAGCTGCCGGTGCTCCCGGTGGAGTCGCCGGCCGCCGCCACCGATGCGGAGCTCGGCAAGGACCCCTGTGGAAGACCGAAGCCGCCTGCGGTGGAACTCGCCCCGCCGACGGACGCGCCGACGGCTGGCCCGGCTTCGGCCGCTGAGGTCGGGGCCACAAGCACGGCGGCAACGGCCAGCAGGCCGGCAGCGACGCTCGCACGTGTTCGGTTCGACGTACGCCCCGAGCTTGGTCTCATCCCTCGTCCACCTCGCACGCAAAAGCAGCCTCAGCAGCCGCTGAAACGTACCAGCGGGCGCGGGCCTGCACCATCTTGACATCAAAGGGGTACCACTGTCGCATCTGGGACCCGACCGGTTCGCCCGATTCGACCTGGACGAAATCTACCGAAGGGCCCCACATACAGACGCGTACGACGGCGTCGGAGGTGCCCGGCTCGACGCCGACGACGCGCATCCTGGCCTCTGCGGGCACCGTCCAGCCCCGGTCCTCCGCGTCGGCGATCACCAGCCGCTGTTGCTGGATCCATTGGAAGGTGGCGGTCTCCACCATGTCGGGCACGATGCGACGCTCGCGCATGCTGGTCTGACGCGCCTCGAGATAATCCACGAGCGTCGGGATCATCACGTCATTGCTCCATCGGCCGGTGTCGACGCGGACGACGGTGTCCTCGACGTCCCCAGCATCGGAGTTGTCGGAGGTCGAGGAGCCGACCGAGCCGCGCGGCTCGAACCCACCGTCGTCGTCCCCGCTGCAGCCGGCCGCGACACCGAGCAGCACGACCGCGACCATCGCCGTTGGGCCAGGACCGGGCATCGAATCAGTTCCTGCCGGTTCCGGGGCCGCCAGGGTTGCCGTCACCTGGGCCGTCGTTCGTCGGTGTCGGTGGATCGCTGGGCTTGGGATCGTTGTCCTTCGGCGGACGGCCGGGACCGTCCGGGCAGACATCCCGCGGCGGCGGTGGCTCGCCACGCGGCCGGCAACTCGGGATCGGCTCCGGGACCTCGATCGTCGCCGCGGTCGTGCCGGTGCCGATGCCCGGATCGACCGGCCGGGTGTCGACGATCGGTGGTGGCGGGGTGAACTCGCCGAGCTCGGGTTCGACGATGCCCTCGATCGGATGTGCGGTCGCCTCGCCGCTCACCAGGGTGCCGGTGTTGCCGGTGAACATGTCGAGCAGGATCGGGTCGTACTCGACCTCGACCTCGACCGTCAGCGAGGCGATGTTGCCGCTGCCGGTGGTCTCGACGATGTCGGTGGCGGCACACGCCGTGATGCTGTCGTCGTCGGCCATCGCCACCGAGCAGTAGTCATCGACGGCGGCGTAGGCGTCGTCTTGCAGCAGCTGGATGAAGCCCTCTTCGAGGTCGATCTTCTGGGCTCCGGCGCGGGCCGCCTCCTCGGCGTACGCGATCGCGCGGGCGCGGGCGGACAGCTGCCGCGAGCCGTCGATCACCAACGCCGCAAGGAAGAGCAGCGCGAGGGCCACGATGATCACGAACGGCGTGATCGAGCCTCGCTCTCGATTGCGGAGCCGATTCCTCATGGGTAGTACCCCCGATAGGAGTCGAGCGGACTCACGAACGTCGAGACGACCGTGGCACTCTGCAGCGGAAGGAACGCGGCTGCGCTGAGGTCGACGCGGCAGGTCACCGTGACGGTGACCGTGACCATCTCCGCCTGGGAGATCGTCGGCTGCGCCGTGAACGGCTCGGGCAGATCCGGCTCGTAGCTGCAGTCCATGTAGCGGCCGACGTAGTCCGCGTCGGCGGTCGTCGACTCGACGGCAGCAGCGATCTTCTCCTCCGCCTCGGCGGAGCTGCGAGACTGCGTCGCGGCCCGGACGGCGTCGCGGGCGGCCTGGTCGCTGAGCGACTCGGCTTGCGCATAGACGCCGAACGCCCACATCAGCATCATCAGCATGAGCAGCGGGATGGCGAGGATGGCCAGCTCGAGCGAGATCGTGCCACCGGAATCCCTACGTCTCCTCATTGCAGCTCCTCCCCCGTGTCCGGCTCGAACTGCTCGATCTCGACCGTGACCGACTGGCAGACCGCCGAGTCGGTGAGGATCCCCATCGGGTGGGCGTAGTGACCGCACACCTCGACCGTCGCCTGCTCGTCGTCGCTCGACGCGGTCGCCGTGACATCGGTCATCAGGCCGACCTGGTCGGCGTACGCCAGCGCGGTGTCCTCGGCCGCTCCCTCCCAACCGGACGGGTCGTCAGTCGCGCCGGAGACCCGCAGGTAGGACGCGCCCTCGCGAGCCGACAGGGTGACGACGTTGCGGGCGTACATCCACAGGCCGAACTCGACGATGCCGAAGATGAGCAGCAGGAACACCGGAGCGATGAGCGCCATCTCCAGTGTGCTCGCCGCTCGCTCGTCGCGTCGACGTCTCATGGCCCCGATCCAGTCGCCGTCGGGTTACGGCGCTTCGCCGATCTCGCCGGCCTTCTCGTTCACGACGTTGGTGATGACGACGTAGATGATTCCCGCCAAGCCGACGACGATGGCCGAGATGATGGCCCACTCCAGTGCCGAAGCCCCCAGATCACTGCGACCGGCGCTCTTCGCCTCGGCCGCTCGGGCTCGAACGTAGGTGATCAACAGGCGGGCATACTGCAGCTCAGTCACGATCAAGTCCTCCCGCGGATGTGACGATGCAGGTGTTCAGGTGTACGGGTTGAGTCGTTTGAAGTGTTCAATCTAGTGCCACCTCATTGCAGTCGCGCCAATGCCGGGTAGACGAGGAAGATCAGGAACGCCAGGGCGATCAGCATCTGGGCCAGCAGCATCGACTGCGAGCTCTCGCCGGCCGACCCCTCGACGTCGGCGAGCTCCTTGCGCCGAAGGCTCTCGGCCCGGGCCATCAGGGACGCCCGGATCTTGGCGCCCTCGTCGCCGGCGAGGGCAAGTGCGGACGCGAGGTCGCGCAGCTCCTCGACGCCGAGGTCGCGGCCGAGCTGCGCGATGCCCTCCCATGGCGTGATGCCGACGATGCGTGCGTTGCTGAGCGCCTGCCGGATCCGGATCATCGCCCAGTGCTCACCGATCGACGACGCCGCCATCAAGGCTTCCGGAAGGCCACGGCCGCCGGCCAGGTTCATCGCGACCAGGTCCAGGAAGGAGCCCATCACATGGCGGAAGTCCCGCCGCCGCTTCTCGGCCTCGCGGTGCAGCTGGATGTCCGGAAGCACGAAGAAGAGGACTGCGGCACCAATGCCGACGACCGCCGGTGTCGCGGAGCCCCCGATCCCGACGATCATGAGGATCAGCGGGAACCAGATCAGTCCGAACAGCGCGAACAGGATCTTGGTGCCCATGTGCGCGGCGAACGTGCGGTTCATGACGGCGAGGTCGGAACGAGTACGGGCGAAGCTCCATCCCCTGGCGGTGGCTTCGGCCTCGATCCGCTGGCCGAGCGAGAGCTTCATCTGATCGAGCCGGCCGTCGACCCGGGCGCCTGCCGCACTCACGGTCATGGCCTGCTGGGAACGACGGCCGGAGTCGATCCGGGCCAGAGTCGCGCCGATGCCGGCACGCGGACGGACGACGACGTAGACCAGGAGCAGCACGCCGAAGCCGACGACCGCGCCCGTGAAGAGCTGGAGGATCATCCGGTCGTCACCTCCGAATGGGTGACCACCCGCTGATGCCGGCTCTCGATGAGGAACCGCTCGGGGGCCTCCACACCAGCGAGCCGACGGAGCCAGATGATGCCGAGCCCGAAGATCGCGATCACCACGGCCAGGACCATCTGGCCCTCGATCGTCTGGTAGGGCTGGACGTAGTCCGGATTGAGCAGGACGAGCAGCGCGGGCACGAGCAGCGTGATGCCGACGACGAGCTGAACGCTGCGCCGGGTGCTGCGGCGACTCCCCTCGACCCGGCGACGCAGGTCGAGCTCCTCGCGCGCCGACTCGGCGAGCGCCCCGAGGACGTCGCGGAGTCCGGGGCCGCGCAGCCGGGAGTTGAGGATCAGCGCGGCGACGATCAGGTCGGCCGAGGAGTCGTCGAGGTCGTCGGAGAACTTCAGCAGCGCGCTCGGCAGCGGTTCCCGGACCCGAAGCCGATCGACCAGAAGGTTGAGCGCCGGCCGGATCGTCGGCGCCGCATTGACCGCCGTCGCCGGGATCGCCTGCTCGAGACCGACCGCTCCGGCGATGGTGTCGCGCAGCGACTCGGTCCACGCGGCGAGTCCGTCGAGGCGGTTGATCGACTTCCGCTCCGACTGCACGCCGCCGAAGACCTGGTCCCACAGCGCCACGAGGAACCCGATCGCAATGGCGAGCACGATCCATCGCGTGACGACCAGCAGGACGAGCCCGACACCGACGCCGAGCGCCACTCTGACGGTCGACCGCTGCAGGTCGAAGCCGCCGCCGGGAGTCGCCTCCTCACGCCGGGGCAACCCGACGATCGAGAGCACCAGCAGCAACAGACCGACCCCGACGAGGGTGCCGGTCGTGATGGCCAGCGGCAGGCGGTACTCCTCGATCAACCGGCCCACCTGCCGTGGACGATCGGCCGATAGCCCTCGGCTTCGATCTCCGCGATGCACGAGATCGGGGCGTGGGCGGCCGCCCGGCCCTCGGGATCCGGCGCGAAGACCTCGCTCGACAGCACCTGGCCGTCGTGGCCGACGACCTCGCGGATGCTCTCGACGACGCGACGCTGCACCCCGCCCGTGACATAGTCGTTGTGCTTGCGCAGGAAGACCACGAAGTCGAGCGCGCCCGCGATCAGCATGTTGGTCGCGTCGATCGGCAGTCGCTCCTTCGCCTGGATGGCGTAGGTCCCGATCCGGTTGAACACTTCGAGCGAGGAGTTGGCGTGAATCGTCGACAGCGAGCCGTCGTTGCCCTGGCTCATCGCGTTGAGCATCGTCACGATCTCGTCGCCGAGGACCTCACCGACGATGACCCGCGACGGGTTCATCCGCAGCGAACGGCGTACGAGCTCGGCCATGTTGACGCCGCCGACGCCCTCGGAGTTGGGCAGCCGTTCCTCGAACGCCACGACGTTGGGGTGCAGGTCCTCGAACTCGCCGAGGCCGAGCTCCAGGGCGCGTTCGACGGTGACCAGCCGCTCGTCGGGCCGGATCTCGTTGGTCAGGGCTCGTAGGAGCGTCGTCTTCCCGGCGTTGGTGGCGCCCGCGATCATGATGTTCTTGCGAGCCCCGACGGCCGCCTTGAGGAACGACGCGACGTCGTGGCTCAACGTGGCGTTGGCGACCAGCTCGTCGAGGAACACCCTGCCCAGGCGGGCCCGCCGGATCGAGACCGCGGGCCGGGCGCAGACGTTCATCACCGCCGACAGTCGCGAACCGTCCGGCAGTCGCAGGTCGAGCTGCGGATTGGCGGAGTCGAAGGGACGGCTCGACAGTCCGGTGTGGGCGGCCAGCACCTGGATCAGCTCGACCAGTTCTTCGTCGTCGTCGGCGACCGGCGGCAGTCGCTCCTCACGGCCGTCGCCGTATTGCACGAAGACGTGGTCGCAGCCGTTGATGTCGATGTTCTCGACCTCGGGATCGTCGAGCAGCGGCTGCAGTCGCCCGACGCCGAACAGAGCCGAGTGGATGGCGGAGGCGAGTGACGCCTCGTCGTCGGCCGACGGCGGAGTACGGCCTTCGGCGATCTCGAACCGCGCATGGTCCTCGAGGACCTGAACGATCAACGACCGAGCGTACTCCCGCTCGTCCTCGACCGACATCGCCGGCACGCCGCTCATCTGGTCGCGCCGGCGTTGTTCGTTCAACCGGTCGGCCACCTGGACGCGCAGCTGCCGAACCAGATCGTGGTCGATCACCGCGGCTCACCTCCTCCGACTGTCGGGACGCCGGGTGGTGGCTGATGCGGCTCCGGCTGATGCCACCCCGGCCACTGAGACGTCTCGCCGGGGTCAACGGGTTGGGTCGTCTGCTCGAGGAAGAACGGCTGCGTTTCGGCCGCGAGCCGAGCAACGACCGGGAGCGCCGACTTGACCAGCGCGGTTCGATCGGGGCGGCCGGACGTCGCCGCGGCGAAGAACCCGGCGCCCTTCGGATCGTTGGCCAGGTGATAGACCTCGGCGACGTTGGCGGCCGCCCGTCGCATCGCCTCGCCGATCTCCCGCACGGCCTGCCGCCGCTTCGGGTCGGCGACCACCGCGATGTGGATGCGCGTGCCGTTGGTCGACTCCGGACGCAGTGACGGCTGCAGAGCGAGAATGCGCTCGCGGAGGTGGACGACGTTGCTGGGTTGGGCGTCGCACACCATCACCAGGTCGGTCGCCGACGGGAGCATGACGTTCTGCGGTGTCGACGCGCCGAGGCGGCCGGCATCGGCGATGACGTCGTAGCCGGGGATGCCGCCGAAGATCGGGCCGAGCTGCCCCCACTGCTGGGCGAGGCCGGCCGACTGCTCCGGCATGCGTACTCCGACGAGCACCTCGAGACCACCGGAGATCAGCTGGGTGTGCTCAGGGACGAGCTCCGGACGCAGCATCTTGCGACCGGCGGCGCCCAAGCTGAGCAGCCCCCGATCCGCGTCGATCACTCCCCCGTCCACGGCCGGCAGCCTGGCCGCGACGTCGCCTCCGTGTGGGTCGCACTCCGCCACGATCACCGGGCGTGGCCACAGCGCGCCGAACAGCAGTGCGGTCGTTGTGGCGCCGGGCGATCCCTTGGCTGAGGCAACGGCGATCAGGCCCATCGCGGCTCACCTATTGCGGATCTCGGGGTCGGAGTCGTCCGGCGCGACCCGGGCGACGTAGGCGACGTCCTCGTCGCGGATCGCCAGCGCGATGTCGGAGGCGTCGTCCTCGTCCATCAGCACGGTCAGCTGGATCGACGATTGCCCGGTGTCGCCTCCGATCGAGCCGTCGTCATCCGGGTAGTCGACCGTCAGGACCTCGGCGTCGTAGTCGGCCGGATTGCCCTCGTCCGGCGCCGTGTGCACCTTGACGGAGTCGCCGGACGTGAGGCCCGGGGCGATGTTCTCGAGGTTGAGCGGCACCTCCTCCATGCCGGCCGGCACGCCGGACTCCTCGGTGATCATGTTCTCGGTCAGGATGGTGCCCTCGACCAGATGAGTCGCGGCGCGAAGCCCGACGACCGCCTCGGTGTCGTCGACCGAGATGACGCCGTCCATGTCCTCGGGCAGGCTCACGCTCTCGAGCTCGTCCTCGGAGATCTCGGCGCCCTGCGGGATCTCGACGCCGGCCCGGACCCGTAGGTAGTCGGCCCGATTGCCGGCCTGCAGGGCGAGGAACCCGCTGGCGAAGGCGCCACCCACGATCAACAGGATCGCGAGGGCGGCCAGGGCCGGTCGGCGCTCTCGCGCGGACGGTAACCGGGTGCCGCTGTTGGGCGTCGTGCGGCGGCCGGGAGATATACGCGTGTCAGCCATCGCCAACCTCTCGGATCATCACGTGGCCACGGAACAGATGGCAAGGTACGGGCGCAGGCGTTGCCCGAGACCCCCGATGCGACAGAGTCCGTACACAAGGTACACGACCGTGCACACGCTCAGTCATCACCACAGATCGCCTCACACCTCGTCGCAGTGCTCGTCGTTGAAGCTCTCCAGGCCCTGCCGCGCCCTCGCCAGTTCGGGTGCGTCGTCGAGGTCCTCGACCCGGCCGGGGTCGTCCTCGTTCTCCACCATCTCGTCGTAGTGGTCGGCGACCGTCTCGACGTCGGCCTCGATCTCGTCGGCGAGATGCTCCGGCACGACCTCGGCGAGATCACGAGCCGTACCCGACGCACTCTCGACCGAGTCCGGGTCGCGGGGGTCCAGATCCTCGCCCTGGAGGACGGTCTGGTTCTCCAGGTAGATGTCGCAGTACTCCTGGAGGGCGGCGTCCTGCTCGCTCTCCTTGTCCTTGTCGTAGGCGGTCTTCACGGCGAGCACCGCGACGATCAGTCCACCGGCGACCAGACCCGCCACGACGCCGGGCCAGACCTTCCGATGCTCGCGCCAGGTCCGGGTCGAACCGTGCAGCAACGCCGATCGCAGCTGCCGGCGCCGCATGACGTCGGCCTCCAGCATGTACTTCTCGGCGTTCGGGATGTCGAACTCCGGCGCCGGAGGCGGCTCGGACGTACGAGGCGGCGGCTCGGGAGGGGTCGTGGACATCAGTGCAGACCACTCGTGACGGCGATCGCGGCCGCGACTTCGAGCATCGCCTCCCGGGTCGCGGGCCGGACCCGGCTCGGATCGAACGGCTGTCCGGACGCCAGCTCCGGGTCGGGCGGAACCACGACGGCGCGCACCGGTCCTTGTGCGAGTTGCTGCATCACCTCGCGATGGACCTTGCGGTACGACTCGTCGTTGGTGCACACGACGACGTAGATCGCCCGGTCGATCGCGAAGGTGTCCACGTCGCGCAGTCGCGCGGCCGCCACGCGGGCGCTGGACAGGCCCCAGGCACCGGCACAGGTGACGATGACGGTCTGGTCGCTGCGTGCCAGCGCGGCGTACGCGGCCTCGCCCGGGTCGTTGCCGACGTCGACGAGCGTGAACGCATGGTCGCGCCCGAGCCGGTCCAGCAGCGGCGGCACATCGGCCCGGCGCAACGGCGTGCCCCAACCGCAGCCGTCGACGACGCGAAGGCCGCCGGGCACGATCGTCGGGTCGACATCGGCGTCGGCGACCAGGTCGCGGCCGGTCAGTGCGGCCGTGACACCGAGCATCTGTCCCAGCGACGCCGTTCCGGAGTGTGCGTCGACGAGAACCGTGGCGTCCTCGCGAAGGGCGGCGAAGGCGGTCGCGACGCCCATCGCCACGGTCGTCGTGCCGACGCCACCCTTGCCGGCGTTGAAGGCGACGACCCGCCGGTCGTTCTGCCGGGTACGCAGCGCACCGACCAGCATGCGTTCGGACCCGACCGTCTCGGCGGCGTCCGGGGTCACGAGACCGAAGGTCACGGCCCGTACCCATCGGCCCGAGGTGTTGGGAGCGGCCTTGCCGGCGGCGGTACGGGCGAGGAGTGCCTCGACCGGACCGCTGGTCGCCGACCGTGCAGCGGCCGGAGCCGACGGCGGTGGCGCCGGGGCCGGATCGTAGTGCGGCGAGAAGTACTGCCCGGGCGGCGGTCCGAGCGGTGGGCTCATCGGCGGTGAGGTGGCCGATCCGGGCGGCGGACCACCGGGAACCGGTGCCGGACCGGCGAACTCCGGACGCAACGGCACGACGTCGCCGTGATCCGAGCGGGCCGGGTCGCCGCCCGGCGCCTGCTGTCCGGGCGCGTCGCCGCCGGGACCGTGCGGGGCTCGTGCCGGTGACGTCGGCTCGCCCGGCGGCGGCCCCTGATACGACGGCGGTGTCTGCGGCGGGGGCGGCGCCGACACGGGGTCGAGACCGAGCAGTCGCGGATCGACGCCCATCCGGGCGAGGTCGCCGGCCGCGTCTTGGGCCGAAGCCCGACGCCGAGCCTCGAGCTCCTCCTCGGTCGGACCGTCTTCCTCGTCAGGCATCGACTCTCACTCCCCGGCGGCTCATAGCTTGTCCTGGATCTCGCTGAACAGACCCGCGGCGCCCATCGTCACCACGACCATGTCGACGATGACGAGGAACTCGGCGATGTTGAGAACCCGCTTGGTCTGGGCTCGCGTGATGTCGGTCATCGGCAGGCTGCTGATCGCCACGACGAGCAGGGTCGCGGCGGCGAAGCCGGGGATCACCCACTCGCGAATCTCGGGAACGTCCTCGGTCAACCGAACCAGCTGCAGGACACCGATGACGACGGCGGCGGCGCGAAGCGGCACCATGTGCGGCGTCCGCGAGTAGACCCGCGACCGCAGTAGAGCGGCGGCTCCGACGCTGAGCGCCAGGTAGCGGTCCCACGAGCCGTCGCTGAAGGTCAGCCAGAAGCAGCACCAGACGACGACGAGGGCGATTCCCACCAGGCCCCCGATTAGCATCCAATTGCTCTGCCGGTAGCGGTTCGCCAGGCTGTCCGAGCTGATCCGGCCGGCATGGCGTACGCGATAGTCGGCGCTGGCCAGCCCGCCGACCGACAGGGTCAGGCGCGGCAGGACACCGGCGGCCAGCATCACGACGGCCGGCGCGATCCGGTGCACCTGGTGGATGTCGACGTCGGCCAGGCCGAGGAAGCTGACCGCCAGCCCGGTCGCGACCAACACCACCGCGG
>Ga0081455_10006785_pt1 | contig 12206 bp, 8 predicted proteins | sample TabmetS3T2R1_FD_70207 | JGI IMG/M metagenome (GOLD analysis project Ga0081455, IMG submission 70207) | Tabebuia heterophylla rhizosphere microbial communities from the University of Puerto Rico - S3T2R1 | ecosystem: Host-associated > Plants > Roots > Rhizosphere ... | reverse complement strand
CAGGGATACGAGGTCACGATCTTCTCGCCCGACGGGGGCAAGTGCGAGGCCGATGCGCTGAGCGATCCGCGGGATCCGTCGGGTTACTCGGACACCGACCTCATCTCGCTCGGATTCCTCTCGACGCCAAAGCTCGCGGCGCTCATCGAGACGACTCATCCCATTGTGGATCTGTCGGTCGATCGGTTCGATGCGATCGTCGTCGCCGGCGGCCAGGCGCCGATGTTCACGTTCGATCGGGCCACCGGCTTGCAGAAGAAGTTCGTCGAGTTCTTCGAAGCGGGCAGGGTCGCGGCCGCACTGTGCCACGGCGTCGCGTTGCTGCGTTACGCGCGGCTTTCGAACGGTGCGTTGCTCGCCAAGGGGCGCACCGTCACCGGATTTGCCAACGTCGAGGAGGATTTCGCCGACGATGCGGTGTGGAAAATGGGCGCGCTGCCGCGGGGCCGTCACGTGATGCCCTGGCGGATCGAGGATGAGTTGCGCGCGCTCGGAGCGAACTACGTGCAGGCCGGTATGTGGCGTGACTTCGCCATTCGCGACGGCAACCTGATCACCGGACAACAGAATTTCTCCGGCGCCGCGACTGCGCGCCTCGTCATCGAGGCGCTCGGTGGCTGAAGATGCAATGGCCGAGACGATCGTTTTTCCCGCCGGTGACTATCGGCATCCGCCGAGCGGCACCGTGCAACTGCGCGTGATCCGCGGTGGTTCGTCCCATGCCGACATCGACCTGGGCAGCGGACTGCGACGCGTCTTCACTCGTCCCGGCGATCTGCTCCTGAGTCTTCCCGACCGCGCGACACGTTTCAAAATCGAAGAACCGCGTGAGCTGACTTTCATTTCCGTCGAGCGATCACTCGCATCGAGGTTGCTGGCGGCCGCGGGAGGCACGCTCGACGATCTGTCGATACTGGCCGATCGGCCGATGCGCGACTCGCTGCTGGCGGAGCTCTGCCGCAGATTCGAAAGCGATCCACTCGTCAACGATGCGGTCCGCGAGTGGACGCTGGGTCTCATCTTCGCGAGTCTTCTGCGGCTCGCGCAAGCGCATGCCCGGCGCCAGAAGTCGGCGGCGCTCGAATCTTGCAAGCTGGACCAGGCGCTGGCCGCGATCGATGCCGATCTCGAGAACGCCCCCTCGATCGACAAACTCGCGAAGCTCACGGGCATGCCACGCCGCGCGTTCACGGCGGCCTTTCGCGCGGCGACTGGTCTGCCGGTGCATCAGTTCATCCTGCGCCGCCGCGTCGATCGCGCCGTCGAGCTGCTGGAACACAGCGAGCTGCCACTCGCCGACATCGCGTCGCTCGCGGGATTCACGCACCAGGCGCACATGAATCGCGTGGTGACGAAACTCAAGGGTTTGTCGCCGGGACGCTTGCGATCACGCAGGCGCGTGGCCTGAGGCACCTGCGCCCTATCCAGTCACAGTCGAACGGATCGCATCGATGAAGGCCCGCAACGGCGGCGCCATCTGCCGCTGCGCCGGGTAGCAAAGGAAGTACCCGGGAAATGACGCCGACCAGGCTTCGAGCAACGGCACGAGCCGACCCGCGGCGACATGCGGTGCGCTCATCTGTTGTGTGGCGAACGCGATGCCAAGTCCGTCGATGGCGGCCTGCAGCCCGAAGTCCTTGTTGTTGGTGACGACCGGTCCGTCGACGGCAACCTCGAACCATTTGCCGTCTTCGACGAACTCCCACTTGTAAGGCGTTTCGTGCCCCGGCCATCGCCAGCGGATGCAGCGATGCGACGCAAGATCGCGCGGATGTTGCGGCGTGCCGTGACTCAGCAGGTAGTCAGGCGAGGCGACGGCGACCTGGCGCAGGTCGGGACCGAGCTTGACGGCGACCATGTCCTGCTCGATGAGCTCGCCGAGACGGATCGCGACGTCATATCCACCGGCCACGATGTCGACTACCTCGTCGTCGAGCGTGATGTCGAGAACGATGTCCGGATATTCGTCATGAAACGGCCGCAACAGCGGTGTGAGATACAGATCCGCTGCCGACCGGAAGCAGTGGATGCGGACGCTGCCCGCCGGCCGTGCGCGCAACTCGCTCGTCTGGCCGAGCGCGGCGCCGAGCTCCTGCACCGCGGGCCTGACGCGCTGGAATAGTTGGTCGCCGGCTTCGGTCAGCGAAACGCTGCGGGTGTTGCGGTGGAACAAGCGGACGCCGACGCGCTCTTCGAGTCCGCGCACCATCTGGCTGAGTGCGGAGGAGGAGACGCCGAGCTTCTCCGCCGCGCGACTGAAGTTGAGCGCCTCGGCGACCGCGACGAAGGCGCGGAGCTGACCGAAATCGCTCGTGGAAAGAATGGGCGCGCTCGTGCTCATCGCGGACTACTTAGCCCGGCTTACAACGATGAGAAGCGCCGGGAGCTTAATCGGCCCGGTCCCGACAGGCAGAGTCTTCGCAATTCCGGAAACTGACACTGTGAGGCTCCATGGATGACGATGTTCGTGCATTGGCGGCGTTGGCGAAGACGTACTGCGATGCCGCCTATGAAATGAATGCTGACAAATTCTCGTCCCTGTTTCATCCCTCGTGCTCGGTGACGAAAGGCAGCACGGATGACAGCGTGAGCGTGACACCGATCGAAACCTGGATCGCGGGAGTCCGGAGTCTGCAGGCACCAAAGGCACTGGGGCTGGAGCGCCGTGACGAGCTCCTCCTGATCGACGTCGTCGGAGCTCTCGCCCTCCTGAAGTTGAAACTGCAGGTCCCGCCGCGCTATTTCACGGACTTGTTGTCCTGCCTGAAGATCGACGGGGCCTGGAAGATCGTCCAGAAGGTGACCATCGTGGAGAGCCGGTGAGGCTTCGCCCAATGTACGAAGGTTCTCGTTGACAAACTACGAAACTCATCGTATTGATGAGACATGCGACCGATCGTCTGCCTGCTGCTCCTGTTCCTGGCATGCCCGGGAGTTGCGCGCGAGATTCCGTTGTCGGTGGGAAATACACTGACGCTGCATTCGGCAGGTCTGCATGAAGACCGGCAGATATCGATCTACTTGCCGGAAGGGTACGAGGAAACGTCCGCAAGGTACCCCGTGCTGTATCTGCTCGACGCCGAAACGCATCTGCTTCACGCCGGCGGCTCGGCCAGGTTGTTAGGGCTGCTCGGAGAGATGCCGCGCGTAATCGTGGTCGGCATCGCGAATACGGACCGGGTGCGCGACATGACTCCGCCCCTGATCCGCCCCGACGAGAACTATCCGGACGGGGGCGGCGCGAACCGGTTCTTGTCCTTCCTGCAATCCGAGCTTGCTCCATACGTCCGATCGCACTACCGGACAGAGCCGTTTTCGATCCTGGCCGGGACGTCGTTGTCGGGCCTGCTCGTCACGCACGCCTTCGTCACCGATCCCGATTCCTTCGATGCGTATGTCGCAGCGAGTCCGTCCCTCTGGTGGAATGAGGGTCGAAGCGCCGACGAATTGATCGCGGCGCTCGAGCACAGAGCCGCCTCCCGGCCGAAGTTCCTCTTCATCTCACTCGCTGGCGGCGACTCGGATTCTCTGCAAAGAAATGCGCGCCGTGTCTTCGAGGTGCTCGATCGACGCCCGACGGACGCGTTGAGCTCGCAGCATGCATTCTTCGACGATGAGAGCCACAATTCGAGCCCGCTTCGCAGCTTCTATGGCGCGCTCAAGTGGATGTATACGGGGTGGCGGCCCGCAACAGCCTCCGGCCTCGCCGATCTGCGTCAACATTACGACTCGTTGTCGAAGCGGTATGGCTACTCCATTCCGATTCCGGATACCGAGATCAACAATGTCGCGTACGGGCTTCTGTATTCCGGTCGCAAAGCCGAGGCTGTCGAACTGTTCGCGTTGAACACTCGCAACAGTCCTGGATCGGCGAATGCGTGGGACAGTCTCGGCGAAGGTTATCGAGTGGCAGGAAACCTGGAATCCTCGAAGTTGGCCTATCGAAAAGCGTGTGAGCTCGGTCGCAAGTCCGCGAGCCCTCACAGTGCGGAGTACTGCGCCAACCTGGGTTCGGTCATGCGCCAGATACAGGCTGGTTTGAACGACATCAGTCGCGGTCGCGATCAGCGCCGCTGATCTGCGTCTACGGCCTTGCGGCTGCTTCCCGGGGATGCGGCGGCCCCGGCAGCAGATGAATCCTGTCGACGGCGATGCCGCCTCCGTGCGCAATCAGCGTCAATTTCGTCTTCCCCGCATCGAGCGCAGCGTCGATCGGAATTCTCAACTCATTGTCGAGCACCGCGTGCGCCCACGCGGGCGTCTCCACCGCATGCTCGAGCATGACCGTCAGCGCAGCGCCCGAGCCGATTCGCACTTCGATGCTCGCTCCATCTTTTTTCGAAGAAGCAAATAGCGGCAGCATGCCGAGCTCGATCGAGTGAATGCCCGGCGGCACGTCGAGCTCGTAGACGATCTCGGCGCCGTCGCGGTCGGCGAGCATCGATCCTTCGCCGCGTCCCAGGCCCTGCACGAAGCGCCAGCCTGATTGCGAAGCAAACTGCTCGGCTTCCATCGATGCCGTGAAGTGCGGATCTGCAGGCACACGAGGCCGACCGCCTTCCTGCGCAAGTCCCTCGGCGGGCAGGCTCGGCGCAGCTGCGCGGAATCGCGCCCACTGATTGTCGGCCGGTTCCGGTGCCATCATGTAGCGCCATTTGCCGCCGGCAATCTGGTTGTTGAACACCGCGGTGAGATCGTGAATCTCGGCATCCGCCGCGCGTGCCTCCGCCGCGGCGGCGCGCGCGTCGCGCGGCTCGTGATCGATTTCCTGCGCGTAGCGCTCGGCGCCGAAATACCGGCGATTCGCCGCCGCGGCACCGAGCACGGGGTATTCCACGAGCTCGAAGAAAGCCGCGCGCTGCGGCTCTTCGACCGACGGCGCCAATGCGCGGACTCGCGCGACGATGGCGTCGAACCGCGCGAGTCTTTCGTTGACCTCCGTGCTCGACAACGAGCTGCCCCGCGGCATTTCTCCCGGCAGCCACCACTGCAGATGCTCCGGCCGCCGCGCGAAATCGAGCCGGAAGTATTCATCGAGGATCGCGGCGAGCTCGTCGGCGTTCTTCGACCCGAACGTCTGTGCGCACCACTCGGCCAGGTACTCGCGCTGACTCTTCTTGCGCACGCGGTCGACGTCCCAGGCGAGGTCGAGGAAATGATTCATCCCGATCTCGGCCGGCTTGATGTCGCCGACGTTCGCGATCCACAGCCGCCGCGCGCCGAGATCGTATGCGCGAGTCATCTCCTGCTGCACCAGCGCCGGTGGGGTGGTGCCGAGCCATAGATAGGCGAGCGGAGCGCCCAGGTAGGACAGGTGATAGTAGACGCCGCTGCCACCGGCCCTGCGCCGTTCGATGTCGTCGGGAAAGCGGCGGATATATCCATAGTTGTCGTCGGGCCAGACGATCGTCACGTCGTCTGGAACCCTGAGCCCCGCTTCATAGAGCGGCAGCACTTCCTTGTAGGGCACGAAGATCTGCGGCACGTGTTCGACGTCCGGTCTCGCGTGCTTCGCGAGCAGTGCGCGCTGGTCGGCGAAGATCTGCTCGAGTAGTTTGACCTTGTCGTCCGTGTTGGCCGGCCCGACCATCCCGGAATCGTGGATGCCGCGCATCCCGAGAGTCCAGAGGCTTTCGTAGCGGGCGTTTGAGCGGACCCGCTGCTCCCAGTAGGCGCGAACGCCCTCGCGGTTGCGCGCGTAGTTGAATGCCTCGGGCGCGTCGGTCCATTCACCGACGTTGTTGCGGAGCATCGGCTCCGCGTGCGACGAGCCCATCACGATGGCGAAGTCGTCCGCGAGACGCGCGTTCGCGGGATCGCGATTGAACGGCGTGCTCGCGTGATGCATCGCGGGCCAGAGCGTGTTGGCCTTGAGTCGCAGCAGCAGCCGGAACACCTCCGCGTAAGTCTTCGGGCCCAGGTTTCCCGTCTGCGGATCGAACGTTCGCGACGCCCACGGTACGAGACCCCAATCCTCGTCGTTGATGAAGATGCCGCGATACCGCACGGACGGCGGGCCGAACTTTCGCAACCCTTCGGGGACGATCAATTCGTTCTTTTGCAGTGGAGCGGCGTCGGCCCACCAGACCCAGGGAGAGACCCCGATCTCGGCACTCATTTCATAGGCGCCGTAAGCGGTGCCGCGACGGTCGCTGCCGACGACTACCAGTGCGCGGTCGACACCGCGGGAGGGATTTTCGACGGTGGCGATCAGGAAGGTCTCCCACGATCCGCGCAGCTTTTCCACGTCGAGCTTGCCGGCTGCCGCCAACCGATCGATGTAACGGTTTCGCCCGAGCGTGCCGATCACGACGACGTTCTTTTCCCGCGGCACTGCGAGAGCCCGGAGAATGGGGCGCGATCCGGTCACGCGTTCGACGTCGGCGGCGAAGTCTCGCGCCGCGATCTGCACCACGGCCGCATCGCGCGGGTCTGTGATGACAACAGCCGCGGCTCCATCGCGAACGAGCAGAAAAGCGGCTCGCGACGCGTCGGGCGCGGCACCGAGGGCGCAGGCGAGCAAAACCATCCACGAACGCATGCCAGTCTTCTCCACCAGTCTCTCCGGAAGCAGTAAGACGCACCACGGATCAAAACCCGAACCTGCCCGCGCGCCGGCTTGCAACGCAGTCGGGCGTAGTCCATGGTGCGCCGCGCAGGTCTGCCACGATGCCAGCTTCCGAAACCAGCGCACGCAACGGCCGGCTCGATCAACTGGTCCGCCGCTACTATGCGCCGCTGGTCAGCTTCTTTCGACGCCGCACGAAGCATTCGGCCGACGTCGACGACCTCGTCCAGCAGGTCTTCCTGCGGCTGTCTCAGCACCCGCACGTCGACGCGATCCGGAATCCCGACGCGTACATCTTCCAGACGGCCGCGAACGCGCTCACCGACCACGCGCGGCGCAATGGCGCACGCCGGCGCATCTTCGAAGACGGAGGCGACGAAGACTCGGTGGAATGGAGTTCGGATGTATCGCCCGAGCGCGTCTTACAGGGTAGTCAGTCGATGGCGCAGCTCGTCGCCGCGCTGCGCACTTTGCCGGAGCGGACCCGGGACGTGTTCATGTTGAGATGTTTCGAAGGATTGCGGCATGCGGAGATCGCCCATCTACAGGGTATTTCCGTACGCGCCACTGAAAAGCATTTTGCGACGGCTCTCGCGCGTATCAGCGTGTTCCTCGACGAAGAGGACGGGGGCGCACGCTGATGGAAAGCGAAGTCACGCCGATCGCCGAGACCGCGGCTCGCTGGCATGAGCGCCTGCGGCAGGAGCCGGTGCCCGAACGACTGCGGGCTGCGTTCTTGCGCTGGATGGAAAAATCGCCCAGCCACCGGGAGGCATACGCCGCCGTGGATCGCGCCTGGCGGCTCGCTCGCAGCATGACCCATGATCCGCGCATCCTCGAGCTGCGCCACGAAACGGCGTTGCGCCTGACGCGCACTGCTGCGCGCGCTCCCGCGTGGAGGCGCTGGGCGGCGGCCGCCGCGGTGTTCGTGATGGTTCTCGCAGGCTCACTCTTATATATGCATCGGGACCGCGCCGCGGAGGCGGGCACCCGCGTGGCGGGCGTCTACCGCACCGCCGTTGGCGAACGATTGTCCGTGACGCTCGACGACGGTTCGCGAGTCACGCTCAACACCGACAGCATCCTGCGCGCGGCATTCGACTCGCGCGAGCGGCGCGTCGTGCTCGAGCGCGGTCAGGCGCTGTTCGAAGTGGCGAAGGATGCGGTGCATCCGTTCGTCGTCGAGACGGCGCAGCGACGTTTCGTCGCGGTCGGTACGGCTTTCGACGTGCGCATCGACGGCGAGCGCGTGCAGGTCACGATGCTCGAAGGCGTCGTGCGCGTGGAGCGCAATGGCCCGGCAGAGGCCGCCTCACCGGCAGACGCCACGGTGCACGCGATGCGCAGTCGTGCCGCGGGCCGGGCAGTGCTCGCGACGATCACGGCGGGCGAACAACTGACCGCGCTCGATGAGCGGCAGGACCGGATCCAGGTGACCGAGCCCGAGCGCGTCACGAGTTGGCGCCGCGGGCAGCTCGTCTTCGAAAATGCGCGGCTCGCCGATGCGGTGGCTGAAGTCAATCGCTATTCGCAGGACAAGATCGAGCTCGCGCCAGGAGGTCTCGGAGATCTGCGGATCAGCGGTTCGTTCGCCACCAGCCGCCCGACGGTGTTCGTCGAGGCCATCACCGAATACTTCCCCGTCGATGCGGTCACCGTCGACGAGGACACCGTTCTGCTCACGGCCCGCAAGCCGAAGACCGCTCGATGACCCATCGTCGCCGCGCACAGCCAACCGGCCGCGTTCGGCTTTGTCGAGTCACTGCGTCCTACTCAGAAACGCCGCAACAGGCGCGCTCATGAGGGGACTGCAGTGTTCAGACTCGAGAACGGCATCGTGAAAGCCGGTGCTTCGGCGATTTGCTCGCTCATCCTGATGTCTGCCGCCTTCGCGAGGGCAGAGGACCGGACACCGCGCGAGTTCGACATCCGGCCGCAGAGCCTCGCGGCGGCGCTCAACGAATTCGCACGCCAGGCGGACCAGGAAATCCTGTTCGCGCCGCAGCTCGTGGGCGACAAGAAATTCTCCGGGCTGCGCGGCAAGTACGCGCCCTTCGCGGCACTGCAGGAGATGCTCGAAGGCACAGGGCTTAAGTTCGCGACGACGCCTTCCGGCGCGATCCTCATCCAGGGGCCCGGCTCCGCCGCCGTCGAAGGAGCGGCCGGCAAGCCCGACTACCCGCACGGCGTGTGGAACCGGTTCCTGTTCGTGCAAGGAGAGTCCAGCGCCCCCGCGCCGACGCAAGGCGCGCAGGAGCCCGCGCCCACGTCGCTCGAAGAGGTGGTAGTTAGCGGCTATCGCGCGAGCCTCGCGGCGGCGGCGGACATCAAGCGCAAGAACGTCAACTTCACGGATTCGATCGTCGCCGAGGACATCGGCAAGTTTCCGGACAACAACCTGGCCGAGGCGCTCAATCGCATCCCTGGCATCCAGCTCTCGCGCTTCATCAACGGCGAGGGCGCGAACATCTCGATCCGCGGACTCGGGCCGAGCTTTACGCAGGTCCTGATCAACGGAAATCCGGCCGCGGTGGCGAGCGACGTCGGCGGCAGCAACCGCGCCGTCGATCTCGACATGTTTCCGGTCGAGCTGTTCAGCAACATGACCGTCTCGAAGACGCCGGTCGCGCATGTCCAGGAAGGGGGCATCGCGGGCAGCGTGAACATCCAGAACGTGCGGCCGTTCGACAATCCCGAGCCCGGGTTCCACCTGGCATTCACGTTGCGCGATCAATTTTCGGAATCCGGCGAGTCGCACAGCCCGCGCGGCGCGATCATCGCGAGCCAGAACTGGAACGACAAATTCGGCATCCTGCTCGCGGTCGCCGGCCAGAACCTCCGGTGGCGCACCGACGGATACGAGAACATCGGCACCGACATCGTCGGCATCGTCGATCAGCAGGCGGCGCTCGGGCAGCCCGTGTGTCCCGCGACGATCTGCTCGCTGAATACGACAGCGTCGAAGCCCTTCCACTGGGCGTCGGTCGTGCCTCCCGGCATCGACCCGGCACTGGCCGCGCAATACGGTCTCGGACCCGCGGGCTCGGCGTACAACTACGCCGGCGGCCCCGGCTTCACGACGCCCGGCGGAACTTCGGGCCTCTCGGTGCAGGACCTGAGCCGTTCCATCTGGCCGCACTTGCCGCGATTCGTGAATCGCTGGGGCGAATCGCAGCGTGAGTCGGCACTGCTCGCGCTCGAATATCGGCCGACCGACGATCTGCACTTCAAGCTCGATGTGCTCTGGGAAAAATCCGAGAAGACCCACAACCTGCTCGACACCCAGGAATTCAACCGCCAGTCGTGCAATCTCACGGGCACGAACGGTCCGACGACGAACGGCGTCGGCGGCAACAACTGCCAGGTCCCCGTGAACGTGGTGCTCGACGACCACGGCATCGTGACCTCCGCGCGATTGCTGAACTCCTCGTACTTCGTCGACAACACGACGTCGCGCGATCACATCGACCTTCTGAGCATCAACCCGAGCATGCAGTGGAAGCTCAACGACTGGTTCACGCTCGACGGAGCCGTCTACTACAACGACAGCACGATGAACCGCGACATGATCTCGCTCATGTTCCAGACGACGCCCGGGTCCGGGCTCTACACGGACTACACGATGGAACCGGGCGCGGCATTCCCGACGCTCGTCACCAACGCTCCGCTCGACGATCCGAACGGCGGCTGGCAGTGGTACATCACGCGCGCGCAGCCCGTGGATCGCGAGACGTACACGAAGGGCACGCATTGGGACGCGATCTTCGGGGGTGAGAAGACCGACGTTCGCGTCGGCTACGCCTACGACGAGCAGTTCCGTTCGATCGAGAACTTCGGCGCGACGCAGGGCGTCGGCAACTGCATCGCGATCGGCTCGACCGCTACGGCGACCTGCACGATGCCCGACGGATCGGTGATGCCCGTGGGCACGCCCGCGCTCATCCCGAACTCGGCGATCCCCAACTATCTGATCGCGGGGCCCGACAAGTTCATGGACCAGGCGGATGGCAATCTCGGTTCATATACGTCGCTCATTCGCGGCGACCTCGGCGCATTGATCCGGGACTCGCGGATCCTCGAGTTCGCGAAGAACCGCACGCTCGTGCCGCTCGTCGCGGGTGGCGGTTCCTTCGAGGAGAAGAACCACGCCATCTACCTCGAAGCGAACGGCACGACCGAGCTCCTCGATCTCGAGCTGCGGTTCAACGCGGGTGTGCGGTACGTGCGGACGGACCAAACCCTCACGGCGCCGTTGTTCCTCGCCGGCGGCGTGCAGGAAGCGGTGACCGATCGCACGTACGACGCGGTGCTGCCGTCGCTCAATCTCTCGCTGAATCTCCGGGAAGATCTCATCCTTCGGCTCGCCGGGGCCCGGACGATGACGCGCGCGAATCCGCAGACGATGATCCCCGGCACGTCGTTCCCGACGGCGGCGATCAGCCCGATCAACTCGGGCAATCCGGATCTGCAGCCGTACTTCTCCGACAACGTCGATCTGGGTATCGAGTACTACACGGGCGGTGCGGGCGTGATCGCGCTCAACGGATTCAGCAAGGACGTCAGCAATTTCACCGCGGCCACCGCGCGCCAGGTCACGTTCGGGAGCCTCGGCGTCCCGACGTCGGCGCTGACGCCGACGCAGCTCGCGCAGTGGAACGGCAATGGCGGCGACAGCATGATCGTCACCGTCAACAGCCAGGCGAACCTGCAGCAGAAGCTTCATATCCGCGGTCTCGAGTTCAACATCGTGCAGCCGCTCGATTTCCTGGCGAAGGGCATCGGTGCGACGGCGACTTACACGCGCATCTCGCAGAAGGTGGATCCGGGGCTGAGTGCCGTCGTCGCGGGCAGCCTCGCGACCGGCATTGCGCCCATCACGTACAACCTCGGTGCGTATTACGAGGATCACGGCGTGTCCGTGCGCCTCACGTACAACGTGATCGACAAGTTCGTGTCCGTCTCGACGCCCGCGTACAGCGGCATCCCGGATCCGCAGTACACCGACGAGTACAAGCAGCTCGATCTGTCGTCGAGCTTCACGCTGCCGTGGTTCGAGGGCTCGGCGCTCGAGGGTGCGCAGATCACGTTCGACGCCGTGAACCTGACGAACGAAAAGCAATTCGCGTACGTCGGGAATCCGAACGCCGTCGTGTTCGCCTACTACCCGGGTCCCAGCTACATGCTTGGCTTCCGCGCCAAATTCTGAGCGCGGACTCGTGGCGGCGGGCGGCGGCTCCCCCCGGGCGCCCGCCGCCCTTCGAGGGCAGTTCGTCGTAATCTTTGCGCAGCGCCCTTGCCGCGGGTTCGAATCCTCGCGATGCTCGAGCGCGAATTGCGAGTCTCGCAAGGACGCTCGGGGGTTCGGTGCGTACACATCTGGTTTCGTTCGGCATCGTCGCGACTCTCGCGGTCGCCGCGGTCTGCGCCGTCTCGCAGAATTCGAACGAGCCCGGCTATCGGGTCAAGAACCGCGAGTTGTCCCGCGCGCCCGATGGCGTCGTGCACCTCAGTGCTGCGCGCAGTGATGGCATCGCGTGGCTCGAAGGCGCCGCGATCGGTGAAGGCCGCATTTCGCTCGACGTGAAAGGCGCCGATCTGCAGGGACGCAGCTTCGTCGGCGTTGCATTTCACGGTACCG
>Ga0081455_10006784_pt1 | contig 12207 bp, 13 predicted proteins | sample TabmetS3T2R1_FD_70207 | JGI IMG/M metagenome (GOLD analysis project Ga0081455, IMG submission 70207) | Tabebuia heterophylla rhizosphere microbial communities from the University of Puerto Rico - S3T2R1 | ecosystem: Host-associated > Plants > Roots > Rhizosphere ... | reverse complement strand
CATGGAGCCACCTTCCCCACCATCGACGCAAACGTGCCGCCAGCTTCACCGGCGCCGGCAAGGAGCTTCGTGACGGTCGATTCCGTCTTCACGACCTCGGCACCTTTGCTTGCCGTCTGCAACAAGGTGGTTTCCGCTTTGGCGCCCTGACCCACCGTCGTCGCGGTCTGTTCCAGTTTGGCAGCCTGGGTCAAACCGGCTTGTGATGTGGCCACCCCGGGAGCCGCTTCAACCGACGCACCAAGGCTTGCCCCTGGCCCGGCCGAAGCGCTGGATGCAGAGGCCGTCGAATTGAAGGTCGAGTTGACCGTGACGCCGCTTTGTCCAAAGTTGGTGTGAGCCTGCGAAATTTTTCCCGCACCGTATTTGAGGTCACCCACGACCTCTGCCTGCCCCGGGCCGAGGGTTTGACCTACTGAAAGACTCTGCCCTTTCGGCATCGCCACGAGATCGACGTTGTGGTGTCCTCTTATCGGACGTCCTCCAATCTGCGTGATAGTCCCAGTCGCTTTGTTAACCGCTACTTCCGAGTAGACCCTCTCGGCACCCTTGATGCCGATGCGCACCATCTCGTCTCTGACTGCACTGGCCTGGGCGTGTGCAGCCGTTCCAAACGGGCTTGCGCTGGCTGAATTGAAAGTCGGCGGAGTTTTGGCGCCCTGCTCAAACCCGGCCTGATTTCGTATGAACGTGAAGATATCTTCGATGCTATTTTCCTCTTGCAGCTTGCTCAAGCTCTCGGCGGGCTTCTGAAGCAACGACGTCGACAAACCGCTCAGTCCTTGCAGGGTGTCACTCATGGGCTCACTCTCCTCTTCTTGGAGGGCGTAAGCACGTCCTTGCTGGACGTCATGCGCCCTGACTGGACCAACAAATGCGCAACCGGCGCGTCTCGCAACCTGGTCGCATCATCGATACGCGTCGCCGCGAGCGGCCCAGCCAAAACCGGCGTGCACACCGTCGACGCATTTCCGCTCGTGCAACCGCTATCGGCAGCGCCGCCCTGACGCAGTGATTTGCGTCACATTCTTTCGCCCGGCAATCGGCTACGGCCACAGGTTTGGGCAGCTGGAAGCGCTGAAAGGCCGCGCAAAGTGAGCGTCGAAAAATACGATCGACGCATCGTGTCGACACGGCTTTCCGCTCACGCAACCGCTGTCGACCGTGTCCTCTCCATGGAGGTGATTTTCATCACATCCTTTCGCTCGGCGAGCGAACACTAATGCGAGAGGGACAACTAATGCGACAGTTGCACAAACAGGCTTTGAAAGGCAGCATGACATGAGCGTCCCCGGCGCGACCGATACGGTCAAGAACCCAAACCCTGCCCCCACGAATACCGGTACGGTTTCTTCCAGACAGGTGAAGGAATTCAAGGAGGCGGTCGACCGTTCGGCCACCTCGAGCACTAGTTCACAACAGTCGCAGGGGTCGTCGAATTCGAATCCCATCATTCTTGCGGGCCGGCCGCCGATCAACCTTGCCAACCCGACGGGCAAGGGCGTGCCGCTGTACCAATCGCAGGGTGCCGGCAGCACTACTGCGCAGCAGGCGGCGGTGCCGGCCAAGCCGGGAAAGCCGATCGATGTGGCGCAGATGGAGACGCTGAACCGCCGCGTGCAAAGCTTCAACGTCGCGCGCAGCCCGGTCGATCACCAGCAACTGAAGGACGCGCAGCAGCACTTCCAGGACGCCACCGACGCGCTGAAGGCGGGCGACTACAAGAAGGCCGAGGCCGAACTGGGAAAACTGGGCTTTCCGTTGCCCGCGGGGCGCGGACAACTCGGCAACGCCGCCACGGTGAGCGCGATTCTGCTCGGTACGCCGGTTCATGCCACCAAGGGAGGCGGCTGGCAGTCGGGCCCCATCAGTGGGGGCGCGCGCCAGGCGCTGAACGACGTGAACGGCTTCGCCGCCAACGCGAAGATGATCAATCGCCTCGCATCGGCGCCGGGCGGCGTGTCGAACCCGCCGACCGAGACGCAGGTGACGCAGTACATGCGCGATCTCACGAACCCACCGAAGGGCAAGCCGCAGCCGAGTTCGCAGCAGGTGATGCAGGCCGCCAGCGACATCACCGGCGGCATGATCATGCACTACAGCGCGGCCGGCCGACGGGATCCGGTCTATGACGCCAACCCCTCCCCGCACGCGTTCTACAAGGACCGTGCGGGCAAGGTCCACGAGTTCGGCTCGGTGGCCGACGCGCAGAAGGCCGCAAAAGCCGCGCGCGCCAGCAAATCGCCGGACGCACCCGCCGGGGGCATCACGCGGCTGAACGCACGCTCGCCCGACCAGTGGAGCGACGTGACGTCGCAAGGCGCGCCGCGCGCGGGCCGCTACATCGGCGATTGCGAGAGCAAGGTGTACACGCAGACGCGGCTGCTCACCTCGGCCGGCTTCACGTCGCTCGGCAGCGTCGACGTGCAGAAGCCGGGCGGCATCGGCCACATGCTCGGCGTGTTCAAGGCGCCCGACGGCACGACCTGGGTCACGTCGAACGAGGACTTCCGTCAGGTGAGCCCCAGCAATGCCAAGGCGGGCGTGACACAAGCCGACGTCGACGCGACGGTGCGCCAGATAACTGGCGAGGTGTACCACACCCAGGATCTGCGCGGGTTCAGGTTCTCGTCCGCCGCCACGGCAAACCTGCCGCCCACGGGCAATCAGGCGGTCGACTCGATCCGCCACTCGACCGAGCTGGGCATGATGCGCCAGACCGAAGTGCTGACCCCGCCGCCGCCACTGCCCAAGCCCGCCCAGAGCCAGGCCGGGCCGACCAACGGCAGCGGTGGGCCGAAGCACCCGTGACGATAGGGTAAGACGACGCGCGGCGCCACGCGCCGCGCGGCCGCGTGACGGCGTCAGTGAGCGGTGTTTGACGGCATCCGTGTGGGCGGCGACCGCCTTACGATGCGCTTCCAGACCCAAACCAGAGTGGCCCTGCCACGTTGCGAAACGCGATCAGCGCGGCCCGATGGCCTCGAGCTGCGGCTTCACGTCGAGGAAGACGACGAGGCCGTTTTTCATGTAGCCGATCAGGAAGGCACCGTAGAGCACGAGCACGAGCGAGAACACGAGGTTCTTCACGGTCATTGAAAGGTAGAAGGGCTGCAGCGACGGTGCGGCACGCGCGATGAGCGCGAATAGAAGGTCGACCAGCAGCAGGCAAACCACGACCGGACCGACCAGCATGAGGCCGGTCGAGACAATGGTATCGAGCAGACTGAGAAGCAGCCCCGCTGCTTCGCGACTGAGCAGGGGCGTAAAGCGGCGAACCGGCCAGATGCCATAGCTGTCGTAGACCGCTCGCAATGTCAGGTCAAAGCAGCCGGAAGCGAAATAGAGCGCGATGACGATCAGCGCGAGCAGCGTGCCCGTGATATTGGCCTGGCTCGTTCCGAGAGGGTCGCTGAGGCTGGCCGATGAGGACCCGCGTTGCAGGTCGAGGATGTCGCCGGCGGCCTCTGCCGCGTACAGCGGCACAGCCAGCACGACGCCCACAACGAGTCCAACGATGACCTCCTTCAGTACCAGAGCGGCGACCAGCCCAAGGGTGAGCTGTTCGCCCTCGAGGTGAGCCGCAATCATCGGAATGAGCGGGATCGATATCACGACGGCAATGGAGTTGCGCACGAAGCCGGTCACGCCGAGGCGGTCGAACACCGGGAAGACCACCATCATGGCGAGCATCCGGGCGAGCGCGAAGGCAGCCGCAATAAAGTAGGGCTGCAACGGCTTGAACGGATCGCCAATCAACTCCATTCCGACATTCCTGCGTCGGCTCAGCGCGTCATGATGGGAAAAGCGTCGAAAATGCCCGATGCCTGGTTGGCAACCTGCTGCGACAACACGGGGCCCAGGAAGATCATAAGGATCAGCACGACGACAAGCTTGACGGCCTGCGGCAAGGTCTGGTCCTGGATCTGGGTCAGCGCCTGGAGCAAGCCGACCAGCAATCCGATCGCGACGGCCGCGATCAGCACGGGCGACGACACGATCAGGATGATCATGAGCGCCTCGTTGACCTTGCTGAGGATGCTATCGTGAGACATGTGGTGTCCTCGATGTGCCGCGCGCCTCACCCATAACTCAGGATGAGACCATGCATGAGGCGCGACCAGCCGTCCACGGCGACGAACAGGAACAGCTTGAGCGGCAGGGATATCAGTGTCGGGGAGACCATCATCATCCCCATTGCCATGAGAATGTTCGAGACGATGATGTCGATGACCAGGAACGGCAGAAAGAGCAGGAAGCCGATCTCGAACGCGCGCGTGAGCTCGGAGCTGACGAAAGCCGGCAGCAGAATGATGAAGTCGTCGTCCTTGACATTGGCGCGGGTTGCCGGCGGCCAGATGCGGGCGGTGGCCGAAAGGAAGAACTCGCGCTCGCCGGGTTTCGCATAGCGCATGAGATGGGCCTTGACCGGGTCTTTCACCACATTGGCCGAGGCCTGGAGCTTATCGAGCGAGCTGACATCGAGCGGCCGCGCGGAGAGGCGATTGGAGAGGTCTTCCACGAGCGGCAGGCTGACGAAAACGGTGAGAATGAGCGCGATCGAGTACAGCACCAGGGTCGGCGGCGTCTGCTGCAGGCCGAGGGCGTTGCGGACGATGAACATCACCACCGATATCTTGAGGAAGGCCGTCATCGTCACAATGATAAACGGCAGCAGCCCGAGCGCCGTCAGGAAGATGATCAGGCCAACTGTGCTGGGAGCGTCATTCATTGCCGGCAAGACTCACTATACGTACACCGAGACTGTCCCCGATTTGCACCAACGTGCCGCGGCCTAGCCGCCTGCCGTTGGCCATGATGTCGAGCGGTTCGTCGACGGGGCGCGCCAGCGGCACCAGCGCGCCTGGCGCCAGGCGCTGCAACTCGCCGAGCGAAAGCTCGACGCGGCCGACTTCGAAGACGAGCCGCACCGGCAGGTCGTCCAACTCCGGATCGTGCAAGTCCGGATCGTGCAAGTCCGGATCGTGCAGGCCGGTCGGGCCGGAGAACTCTGTAGGATTGCCCATGCTCTACTCCCTCAAGCCCAGCTCTGTTCTGATGTCGACGCCGCGGCCATGATGGCGCGCTCCTCTAGATCGGCCTCGGCATAGGCTCCTTCGAGTCGCTCCGCTTTACGCCGTTCCTGCTCGGCCAGGCCGTCGAGCTTGGTCACCGCCCGCTGGCAAAGACGGTAGCGCTCGCGGGCGGCGTCACGCGCCAGCTCGGCATCGCGCAACGCCGCTTGCGCTTCCTCCTCGACCCGACGCAACCGCATGGTCTCCGCCGCCATCGCGTCGAGATCGGCCTGCAGACGGGTAATCTCCGTCATTGAGACGGCCCGGCCAACCAGCGCTCGGCGCTTGTCTTGCTCGTGCGTGCGGGCCTGCGCCAAATGGTGCGCGATCGCATGGCGTGACGCCTCCACCTGCTGTTCGGCACGGCGGCAGTCGCCCTCGCACTGGGTCAGTGCATTGAGTGCCGACCGCTCCCGCAGGCGTCGCAGGTCGAGAAGACGAGCGATGGCGCGTGCGTGCGTCATAGAGCTTGCGGCTGGTTGCCGGCCTGGGCGACGATATCGTGCATTTGCCGCCGCGTCTCTTCGATCGATTCGTGCTGGTGCATCTTCTGGCGAAGAAACCCATTGATGGCGTCGATCTTGGCGATCGCCTCATCCGCCAGCGGGTCGCTGCCCTTCTGGTACTCGCCGACACGTAGCAGGAGCTCGACATCGGCGTAGCTTGCCATGAGCTGGCGCATGCGGGCCGCATCGTCGCGGTGCTGCGGCGGCACTGTCGCGTCCATCAGTCGGCTGCGACTGCGCAACACATCGATCGCGGGAAAATGGTTGCGGCGACCGAGTTCGGCCGAGAGGACCATATGGCCGTCAAGCAAGGACACCACTTCCTCGGCGACCGGATCGAGAGCGATCTCGCCTTCGACCAGCACGGTATAAATGCCGGTGATCGAGCCGCCGCCACCATCCAGGCCGGCGCGCTCGACGAGACGCGGGAGTGCGGCGAACAAGGATGGCGGGAAGCCGCGCCGCGTCGGCGGTTCGCCTGCCGCGAGCCCGATCTCTCGCTGGGCGCGGGCAAAGCGGGTGAGGCTGTCCATGAGCAGCAACACCTGCTTGCCTTCATCGCGGAAATGCTCGGCGATCGCTGTCGCCGCGTAGGCCGCCTTGACGCGCTCCATCGCCGGGCTGTCGGACGTCGCCACCACGATCACTGCGCGTTTGCGGCCCTCCGGTCCAAGCTGATGTTCGAGGAACTCCCGGACCTCACGTCCGCGCTCGCCGATCAGCGCGACGACGACCACATCCGCATCGGTGCCGCGGACGATGTCGGCCAGCAAAGTGGACTTGCCGCCGCCGGCTTCGCCGAAAATCCCAACGCGTTGTCCGCGGGCGCAGGTGATAAGACCGTCGATGGCACGGATGCCGAGCTGAATTGGATCGCGGATGATACCCCGACTGAGCGGCGCCGGTGGTACGCCGGTGACCGGACGGGTCGCGATGCCCTTCGGAAGAGGTTCGCCGTCGACCGGGTCCCCCAATGCATTGATAACGCGGCCGAGCAGGCCGTCTCCCACCGGGGCCAGCAATTCGCTGCCGGTGGGAATCACCTCGGTCACGCTGGACAGGCCGAACAGATCGCCGATCGGGGTCAGAATTGCGACCTCGTCATGCAGCCCGATCACCTCGGCCATAACGCGTCGGCCGGTCTCCGGGTCGACCAGATGGCACAGTTCGCCGATGCGCGCCTCGGTCACGGTGGCATGGATGATGACGCCCAGCAGGCGGCGGACACGCCCCTTGCGCGATCGCGGCGCGCTGTCGCGCACCTTCTCGTACAGGCTAGGCAGGACGGAGGTAAGACGGTCGTCGATACTGAAGCGCTGACCGGTCATGCGTTCCGCCTCGTCAAACGGCGCCGATCGCGGTGGCAATGGCGGTCAGTTGGGTTTTGATACTCGCGTCGATGACGGCAAGATCACTGGCGATGATACATGCGGCCGGGTCGAGGGTCGGATTGCCTTCGATCGTCACTTCCATGCGATCGCTGACGCCGAGTCGGGCGAATTCCTTGGAGACGCTATCGACGACGTCAGGGTGAACCGTGACCGTCAGACGCTTCTCGCGGCGCAGATCCGCGATGGCGTGCGCGGCAGCGGCGGCGACAAGGTCGCGCGTGTCAAAATTGCCGAGGACACGGTTGACGACGCTCATGGCGAGCTGAGCAACTTGCGGCTCGATCGACTGAAGAAAGCGGTCCACTTTCAGCGTCGTCTCGGCAATAAGCTTGGTTGCCTCCGCCTTGCCGTCCTCGTAGCCCCTGGCACGCTCGGCCTCATAGAGGCGGGAGGCGGCTTCCTCCGCCTGCGTTCTTTCCTCGGCGATCTGCTTCTCGGCCTGGTTCAGAAACTCAAAGGCGTCCTGCCAGGCTTTCACATCCCTGGCATTGAGAACCGAGCCCGTCGTCGAACCACCCGCCGACGGCTGTCGATTCAAGGATACCGGGTCTACTCTGTCTACCATTGTGTTCAACCTCAGCCGACCGTTCGGCGCACAATCGCCGGGCCGAGCTCATCAAAGGGGGTATTCACTGCATCGTCGAGAGCAGGATTGGGCGCGAGCTTGAGTCTGACGCGCAGGCCGACACCAGGGCTCTGCGCCTTGCACCATGCGCCAAGGCAGCGCAAGCCATCCTCCATCACCCGCGTACCAAGCTGATCGTAGGGTGTGAGCGGCTGCATCGGGCCGGAAAGATCGCGATTGGCGAGCGCGACGACGCACAGCGTCTCACCCAGCGCGGCATCGAACGCGGCCGCATCCGCGGCCCGAACGGTATTGGCGATGCTGTTCGCCCAATAGATCGCTCCGGCGCGGCGCACCAGCTCCCCCAGCTGTTCGGACGAAGCAAGCGCGATCGAACGGTCAGTGTCGCTGACGTCCTCGGCCGCAATGGTGCGCGCCAGCCCGTAGCGCGAATGGACGAGATCCGACAGCCGTTCCTCGAGGCGGAGCGAGGTCTTGAGCCGCGCGCACAATTCGGGGTCCACCATTCCATCGAAGCACACGGCGAGCCGCGACGGCTCGATGTAAAGGGCCGGCTGCGCTACGAACGCGTTCCAGCCTGCATCTGCTCCGGTGTTTTCGCGTGCAGTGCTCACGACGCTTTCACCACGTTCGACGAGCCCGCTTTCACCACGCTAGGCGAACCCGCGTTCACTACACTCGACGGACCCGCGTTGACTACGCTCGGCGTAACCGCGCGCGACGAACCCAATGCATAAACGCGTCCGCGCTGGCGAAAGACAACGAAAGCGAGCGCACCTCCGAGCAGGACGATCAGCGCGACGAGGCCGAAGAACATCCACATCGCCTGCGCCAGGTTGTCGCGCTGCATCCACACACCGAAAAACGAGACCATTTCCACATCCTGGGCCTGACTTGCCTTCTGCATGTCGACCGGAACGAGGACAACCGATACCTTGTCGTAGGACAGACCAGCGACGCCGTTAGCCACCAGCATCTTCACCTGCGGCACCAGATTGCCGACCGGCGTGCTGCTGCGGTGGCGGATGAAGACCGACGCCGACGAAGGGACGAGTTGCTGGCGCAGCGGGTCGTTTTCCGGCAGCACGAGGTGAACCCGGGCGGACAGGACGCCGTCAATTTCCGAAACCGTACGCGAGAGCTCCTGGCTCAGCGCGAAAATCATCTGCGCGCGCTCCTGCATGGGCGAGGAGACGAGACCATCCTTCTTGAAGACCTGCCCCATGTTCTGGAATTCCTGCTTGGGGAGCCCAGCCTCCTTGAGGATGGCAATCGAGTCGGCGAAGCGGCCCTTGTCGACCACGACCATGTACTGGCCGCCCTTGACCGCCACGCGTTGCGCGGGAATCCCGCGCTGCTGCAAGGTCGCGACCATTTCGTTGGCCTGGCGCTGATCAAGATTGTTATAGAGCTCCGCTTCGCAAGCCGAGAGCAGCAAGGCGACAAGCAATACCAGCGCCCGCTGTACCCAGCGTGGCAATGAAGAACGGAGCAAGGCCGCGCTCACGGAATTTCCCTTCGTCACTGCCCCTTGAGCAGGGTCATCACGTTCTTGGTTACTGAATTGGTCCCATGAATCACCACCCGCGTCCACATTTGATGGATCGCGGAATCCATGAGGTCGTTGGTCATCTTGTCGGCCATGGCCGACAGGCGGCCTTTCATCTCCAGGCCGGGGCCGGGACCAAGCGATGCCGACGCCGGCCCTGGAGGCAGACCGACGGAGGTAAACTGATTGAGGGAGGCAAACTGACCAAGCGGGCCAGACTGGCCGAGCGGGTTGAATTGCGAGAGGGAGTTGAACTTGCTGAGGGAGCCAAGCGTGTCGAGGGTGGCAAGCTCCGTCTTGGCCTCGGCGGCGGCGACCCTCTGCTTGGCTCTGGTAGCCTTGTTCGTCGCATCGCTTTGATGCGCCTTTTCGACGAACTCGCGCAACTTTCCGAGCATCTCTCCGCTCGAAGCCACGGAATTGGTCGCCTCTGATACGTTTCCGTTGGCGGCGTCCACGCGGGCCTTGGCGAAAAAGTCGACGAGCCCCTGCTCGCTGGTCGCGCCAGTGCCCTGGGCTGCTTGGGGTGAAGCGGTCGGCGGCGAAGAGGCGGCGACCGGGGCTTGGGCGGTAATGGCCACGCTCATGATTTAAATCCTTCCAGCTGACTATATCGTACTGACAGCCCAATATGACACGACCAAATCCGTCCTTCTGTGATGCGCCGCACATTTATGTCCGTTGGTGCAACGGGCGAGCGGCCTCCCCCGCCCTGGCAAATTACGGCGGAAGACGAACGGACCTCAGCCTACCATTTGGCCCATCTGTTCGTCCATGAGGGCTTAAAAGGGGGGATGCCTGAAGCCTTTAAGCGCGTCCCTTAAAGTGGCGACTGCCAGTCCGGCGGATCATTGACGCCCTGAATTCGTCTTCTGAGTACGCCGAATGGCGACCGCGTGCCGAACCATCGGCATGCGGCCGCCATGTCAGATCGCGTGGGTAAAACGGATTAGCCCTGCTGCGTGAGCTGCTGCAGGATCTGCTGGAACATCTGGGCGGGATCATTCTGGCCGCCGCCCTCGCTGCACTGGCCGGACTCGCCGCTCTGCTGGGGTTGCATCTGCTGAACCATCTGCATGACCTGGTTGATCATGCCCATGGGGCCTCCGCCGCCCCCCATCAAGCCCATTATGCCGCCTAACATCGTTCATCTCCTGGTTTAAGAGTTACAGATTTGAGGAAAATGCCCTTCGCACTAAGGCTTAGGGGCCGTGTTGCTGCCCTTCCGAGCGAAGGATCCTGCCTTGATCGGGCGCTGCTATCGGCAGCTCATTGCCCCGATCTCAGGCCCGATCGATGACAGGATCTCCGCGTCGTGGCACCGCTGCTTCAGCTATCAGATGCGGTTGAGGTGGCTGTAGCCGTCAGCCATGTGCTGATTGGCCTCGGACAGTTCCTGCATGCCGCCGAAGAAATCTCCGCGCGCGAAATCCTGCTGGGCGTCACGGAAATCTTCACGCGCCATGCGGAAGTCCTGGGCGGCTTCACGGAGGTTACCGTGGTTGTGGCAGCCATGGTCATGGTGACCATGATGACCATGATGGCCGTGGTGATGGTGGTGGTTATGATTGAACAAATTATTCAGGAGACCTCCGACGAAACCTCCCGCAAGACCTGGCAACAAACCGAACATAGCTATTCTCCATTGTCGCTAGGGATGCCCGCGCCTGCCTCATGCCGACGCTCAGGTGCCTGCAGACGGGACGATTAAGGCAGAAGCAAATCTGTCCTTCTGTGATTTGCCGCACGTCCGATCCGTCACAACTCCTGCCGCAAGCCCGGCCGCGGCACGCACGCCGAGGCCATGGAATGCGGTCCTTCTCAACGGAACAGCATGCGATCGAAGGTGCGATTGCGTTTGACGATGTAGATTGAATATGGGCTTCGTCCCACGCTGCACATGATCGCACGGCGGGCCGACCGGCCGACTGCAATCACGCCTGGCGTCAACAACGCCCGGGACGCAGAAGACTTCGTCAACGAGCTGCGCTCGATGGATGTAACGCCGCATGTTGCACAGAACACCAGCGGCCGTAGCTTCTGCGATTGACGGGCGAACGACCCGACACGGCAGCTATGCCGTCAGCCCACGCATTCACAAATGCGGATCGAGCAGGCATTCGGCTGGATCAAGACAATCGCGGCGCAAGAGAAGACCGGCTTCCGTAGCCGTGCTCGCGTCGCATGGGCCTCTACCTTCGCGGCCATCGCTCGCGCTTGGTGCGGCCGTCCGAGCTGATCGCGGAAGCGCCTGATGGCCACGGTGTCCGGCTTCGCCAAGGACCTTGTCGGCCGCAGCGCAGGCGCATCGTCGAGATGGAGGCTCACAGCGACTTCCTCGATCTTGTCGAAGTGCGTCTCACCTTCCAGGGCAAGTCCGATGCCGAATCTTTTTGGGCCTCTCAAGGGCTTCCCGGATATGCGCTACAGATCAGCCTGCGCCGGGTTGTCATCCTGCTGAAAGCTCGCTCAGCGGCAAGCTTCTCAACGCGTCCGGCGCGGCCGCTGCAAAATTGTCGAAGCAGCGGAATGCGGCGTTGTCAGCCGCTCGAGCCGCGGAATACCCGCACCCTGGTGTCCTCTCCCTGAGGTATATTCCGAGCCATTGCGATGAGCGTCTGGCGCACGAGCACGATATAGGGCGGCGGGCCTGACACCGAAATGACGCCCGATCCCGGCGTGGTCCGAATGGGGTAGCGCGGATCGGCGATGCCGAGCTTGGTGAGCTTGGACACCACATCCGTCGGCAGGATCCGGCCGAGATCGATCACTTCCGTTCGCAGTTCGCTCGCGGCATTGACGTGCAGCACGGAGCCGTCGAAATACCAAACAAGACCGTTGCTTGCCGTGAGCCGCTTGAAGAACTCCTCGGCCGACCCGCTCCCCAGATCGCCGCGCAGCTTGCCCTTGACCTCGTCACTGACCTTGACCGGGACGTTGATGTTGCGGCCGAACTCGATCAGGGCGTTCTTGAGGTCTTGTTCGATGACGACGTACTTGTAGGGGCCCGGTGGCCATTTCGGGTCCAGCGCGCCGGCGACCTGCGGCATTCCGATGAGGATTGCCGCAGCCGTGAGGACAGCAAAGGCGATCTTCAGAG
>Ga0081455_10006783_pt1 | contig 12208 bp, 11 predicted proteins | sample TabmetS3T2R1_FD_70207 | JGI IMG/M metagenome (GOLD analysis project Ga0081455, IMG submission 70207) | Tabebuia heterophylla rhizosphere microbial communities from the University of Puerto Rico - S3T2R1 | ecosystem: Host-associated > Plants > Roots > Rhizosphere ... | reverse complement strand
TGTCATCGCCGTCGTCGAGCAGGTCGCCTGCCTCGTCGCCGAGTCGACGTACTCCAACTGCATGCCCGCGCTGATCGACGCGGCCGAACGCGATCCGAACGTGCGCGACTTCCACAGCCGGTTCAGTGCCGAGCGGCGCGATGCGCTCGTAGGCCTCCTGCGGGACGCGGTCCAGACGGGTGAGCTCCCACCGACGACCGACCCCGAGCTGCTGGCCGATGCGTTGGTCGGACCGATCCTCCTGCGGCGCCTGATGCTTGCCCAGCCTGTCGGCCCTGAGATCGCCCCCGCCCTCGTGGATCAACTGCTGCCGGCCGCGAGCGTCCGCTAGGGACTCGCGGCCTCGCCGGATCTGGCGCTGGCCAGCGCCGCCAGCTCGGTCCGATTCGACACGTCGAGCTTGGCGTACACGTGCGACAGGTGGGTCTTCACGGTCGCCCGGCTGATGAACAGCCGCGACCCGATCTCCGGGTTGGTCAGCCCCTCGGCGACCAGGCCGACGACGTCGAGCTCGGTGGGGGTCAGGCTCGCCCAGCCGGTGGCGGGCCGATCCCGGGTGCCGCGGGTCCGGCGGGCATACGCCACGGCCTCCTCGAGCGAGAGGCCAGCACCCTCGGCCCAGAGATCCGGGAACGCCTGGTCGCCGAGCGCCTTCCGGAGGCGCGCCAGGGTGGCCTCGTGCTCGGACCGATCGATGGGCGGGCGCGGATACCCGATCACCGCGCGCGCGGCGTCGCTGGCGGCGAGGAGGCGGACGGCCTCGGCGAAGCTCCCGGCGCGGCCGGCCAGCCGGGCCAGCGCGTCGAGGTTGTCGACCATGAACGTTCGCAGCCCATGGTCGAGCCGGACGGCGAGGGACTCGTGGAGGAGGTTCTCGGCCGCGCCCGGGTCGTCAGCGGCGACCAGCAGCGCCGATTGCTCGAGGGCATCGGCAACGAGGTGGGGGACGTCCAGCTTGTGAGCCAGTGCCAGTGCCCGGTCGGCAAGCCGTTGCGCCTCGTCCCGCCGGCCGAGGTGCCGCAGCGCCGCGACCAGGCCTGGCAGCGAGCGGGCGACGATGAGGTTGTCGGGCGGGACCGGGTCCGCCGTGCGCACGTCCAGCTCGAACCAGGGGACCGCACCCTCCGCGTCGCCGCTCCAGAGGTGCAACTTGCCGAGGACCGAGCCCATCCTCGGGATGAACACGGTGTGCTCGGCGCCCTCGACCGAGCGCACGACCGGCTCCATCAGTTGGAGCGCCCCGTCGAGGTCCCCCGCGACACCCTTGACGAAGGCCAGGTGACAGGTCGACAGGCCGACCGCGTAGTAGTCGCCCAGCGGCCTGGCCACCTCCAGCGCCTGGGTCGCGAGGCGATCCGCCAGGCCGATGTCGCCCGTGCTGATGGCGATGTCGTCCTGGTAGTTGAGTGCCAGGGCGGCGAACGTGCGGTCCCCGCGTCGTAGGCAGCGCTCACCTCCCTCCCGCAGCATCGGAAGGGCGATCTCGTAGCGGTCGCGCATGCAGGGGATCGACCCCTGGAGCACGAGCACGGCATCCGCCGTGAAGGCATCGTCGGCGGCATCGGCGCAGGCGCGGGCCTGGATGCACAGCTCCCACGAGGCGTCGAGGTCGAGGTAGAACTGCACGAACGCCAGCAGGAACAGGCACTGCCCCCGAACCCGATCGTCGTGGATGGGGGTGGACACCTCGACGCCGCGCTGCGCGTAGTCGACGATGCGGGGGAACTGGCCGCACACCTGTGCCAGCGCCGCCGCGCTCACCAACAGTCGCGCCTGAACGGACGAGCGGTCGTCAGGGGCCCGGTCGATCGCCCGCTGGATGAAATCCAGGCCCTCGTCGCCGTGGCCGTGCTTGTACCAGAGCCAGACCAGCGATGCCGCCAGGCGTCGGCCGCGCTCAGGGTCCTCCAGGATCAGGCCCCAATCGAGGGCGGCCCGGAAGTTGTCGTGCTCGGCTTCGACCAGGTCGAGGCTGGCGTCCTGGTCGGGCCCCTCGAGCTCCGGCTCGGTCGCCTCGCCCAGGGCGAGGAAGAAGTCGAGGTGGCGGTCGCGGGTCACGTCGCTTTCGCCGGCGGCGTCCAGCCTGTCGACGGCGTACTGCCGAATCGTCTCCAGCAGCCGGTACCGGGCCTCGCCGTCGTCCTCGTCGACGACCACCAGGGACTTGTCGACCAAACGGCCCAGGGCCGGGAGCACCGTGGCCTCCGCGACCGATTCCGCGGGGCCGCCCGAGCAGACGGCACGGGCGGCGTCGAGCGTGAAGCCCCCCTTGAACGTGCCGAGCCGCCGGAACACCACGCGGTCGGTCTCGTCGAGCAGGTCGTGGCTCCAGTCCATCGATGCGGCGAGGGTCTGCTGCCGGCGGGCGGCGCCTCGGGGACCGCGCACCAACAGCGCAAACCGGTCGTCGAGCCCGGCAGCGATCTGCGCCGGGGTGAGCGTGCGCAGCCACGCGGCCGCGAGCTCGAGTGCGAGGGGGATCCCGTCCACGCGGCGGCAGAGCGTCCGGACGGCCTCCTCGTTGGTGGGGTCGAGCGTGAACCAGGGGCGGACGCGGCTCGCCCGATCGACGAACAGCGCCACCGCCTCGTCCTCCTGAAGGGATGGCACCCGCCACACCATCTCGCCGGCGACGGCCAGCGGTTCCCTGCTGGTCGCCAGCACCGAGATCTCGGGGCACGTGCGCAGCATCGTGTCCACCAGCTCGGCGCTCGCCTCCAGCAGGTGCTCGCAGTTGTCGAGGCACACGAGGACGCGGCGATCCCGAAGCTGCAGCGACAGCGCTCGCCGTGGCCCACCGACCGGTTCGACCATGACGCCGATGGTGGAGGCGGTCAACTCCGCCACCAGTGCCGGGTCGGTGGCGGAACCGAGGTCGACCCACCACACCCCATCCGGCCAGTGGTCGGCCAGCTCGGCGGCCGCCTGCGCCGCCAGCCGGGTCTTCCCGGCACCGCCCGCCCCCGTGAGCGTGACCAGGCGCTCGCTGCCGATCAGGCGCTCCACTGCGATCAGCTCGTCGCTCCGGCCTACGAAGCTCGTCAGCTGGATCGGCAGGTTGTGCGTCAAGGCTTCCAGCGAGCGCAGCGGCGGAAAGTCACGGTCGAACCCGGTGGTCCGCAGCTCGTACACGCGGTCGGCGTGGGACAGATCCCGCAGCCGGTGTGTCCCGAGGTCGAGGAGCACGGTCCCCTGCGGCAGCGCGTCCGCAACCAGGGATGCTGTGGCCGAAGACAACAGGGTCTGGCCCTCGTGGGCGATGTCGCGGAGCCGCGCGCAGCGGGTGAGTGCCGCGCCCGTGTAGTAGCGCTCGTCGCGCAAGAGCGCCTCGCCGGTGTGGACCGCGGTCCGGGGCGCGGGCCCGCCGGGGCCGGGTGCGGGCCCAGTCAGGAGGCGGCGCTGCAGGTCGATCGCCGCGGCGAGTCCGTCAGCCACTGCGCCGAACACGGCGACGACCGTGTCTTCCCCGACCGCCGTGCCCGTGGCCTCGACCTGCAGGCCGCTGTGCGCGGCGATGACCGCTCCCACGTCGGAGCGGGATGCGTCGCTGATCAGCAGCGTCACCGTCCCGACCGGCAGGATCGACGCGCGCTTGTCAGCGTTCATCGGGTGCGTCCAGGCATCGCACTGCGCGCCAGTCTGGCGCGGTGGCGGCCTCTGGTGCTGATTGGCCAGGTGGCCGATGTTCCGCGCCCACGATGGTGCGAGCGTCGGCGGCCTGGAGACCTTCGACGACATGCTGTCCGGGTGGATCGACGCCGAGGCGCGCGGCGACGCCACCGTGCTCGACGCCCTGCTGGACGACGACTTCCGGGGCGATGGGCCCCGGGGCTTCGTCCTGACCAAGCAGGAGTGGCTCGATCGCTATCGCAGCGGTGACCTGGCCAACGACGCGTTCGCCTGGGAGGACACCCGCGTCAGGGTGCACGACGACGCCGCCGTGGCCATGGGGATCCAGACCCAGACGGCCAGCTACCAGGGTCTGGACTGCAGCGGGCGGTTCCTCGGCACCCTGGTCGCCATCCGCCGCGATGGTCGGTGGTCGATCGTCAACGTGCAGCTGAGCCCGGCCACGGATCTCCCCGGATCGCGTGGGATCTCCGCCACCGAGCGTCCCTGAATCAGCCAGGTGGGCGATGTCGTGGGTCCTGCGCAGTGCGAGCGTGCCGCCTGGAGGTGATCGCCCGATGCCCACCCTCGAAGCCACACGCGACGACGCCGGTTGCGCGACGTCCCGCCGACCGGCCGCGCTGCAGAGCGGGCTGGAGCAGCACCGTCGTGAGCTCACCGGGTACTGCCGCCGGGTGCTCGGATCGTCGTTCGAGGCCGAGGACGCCGTCCAGGAGACGCTCATCCGGGCATGGCGGAACTTCGATCGCTTCGAAGGTCGGGCGACGCTGCGGTCGTGGCTCTATCGGATCGCGACGAATGTCTGCTCCGACATGATGCGGCGGCCCCAGCGCCGCGCGCGGCCGCTGGACCTCGGCCTCCTGACCCACGACGACGCGCCCCTGGGCGGCGCCCGGGCGGCCTGCGGCGGGGCCGCCGCCGTGGCGGCGGACGACCCGGCGGACGTGGCGGCGTCGCGGGAGATGATGGTTCTGGCGCTCACGGTGCTGCAGCGGCTCCCATGGCGTCAGCGCGCAGTGCTCATCCTGCGCGAGGTCCTGCGCTGGAGGGCAGAGGAGGTCGCCGAGCTTCTCGGCACCACGGTCGCATCGGTCAACAGCGCGCTGCAGCGGGCCCGCTGCGCGCTGGCGGCGGCCGACGTGGCCACGGTCGACGCCCGCGCCGCGGTCGACGCCACCCGCCACAAGCACCTGGCGGCGTGCGTCGACGCCTTCGGCCAGGTCGACGTGGAATCGCTGATGGCCTTGCTCCATCGCGAAGCCATCGACCAGCGCCAGGGCGACCGACGAGTTTCGGGTGGCAGATCCGTCGACAACCCGCCCACACGGAACTGACCCGGGAGAACCAGATGCGTCCTGCTACCGAACCCAGCTCCAGGTGCACGGCCTCCGAGGATCGGCACGACGAGACCCGTGTCGCCGGTGGGACGCGCCCGGAGCCTCCGGGCCCAGGCGGGGCGGCTCGATCCGGTCCTGGCCGTCGCCTATCGCCGCCGCGCCGCCGAGCTGAGCTTCGAGGCCTGGCTGCAGGCGATCCGCGAGGCACCGGTCGAGGTCGACCGCTTCGCTGTCGTGGCGGCCTGACGGGCGTCGACCTCACCTACGTCGTCCGGATGCTGGCCCTGTTCCGCCGTCGCGGCTACATCACGCGGTTCAGTTGAGACGTCCGTCCTATCGTGGCCCTCGTGGCCACCGAGGACGACGTGCGACGGATCGCCCTGTCCCTCCCGGAGACGATCGAGAAGCCCTGGTTCGGCGCGCCGGGGTTCCGGGTCAAAGACAAGGGCTTCCTCCGCATCCGATCCGAGGCCGAGGGCGGGTTGGTGGTGTGGGTCTCCGACCTCGGCGAGAAGGAGGCCCTCCTCGCATCGGAGCCGGAGAAGTTCTTCACGACTCCGCACTACGACGGCCACCCCACGGTGCTGGTGAACCTGCCGGCCGTCGACGTCGACGAGCTGCGCGAGCTGATCACCGAGTCGTGGCTCATCCGGGCGCCCAAGCGGGTCCGCCAGGCCCACGAGGACGAGGTCGTCGGCGACGCCTAGGCAACCGCTGGGCGAGCCTCGGCGGGACCCACGGGTTCGGGCGAAAGGTCGACGCGTCGCAACAGCTGGGCGTTGAGGGCGACCACGATCGTGGACGCGCTCATCAGGATGGCGCCGACGGCCGGTGACAGGCTCACCCCGGCCCAGGCCAGGACGCCGGCCGCCAGGGGGATCGCGGCCACGTTGTAGCCGGCAGCCCACACCAGGTTCTCGACCATCTTCCGGTAGCTCGCCCGCGACAGCTTGATCACCCCGACCACGCCCCGCGGATCGCTGCTGGCGAGGACGACATCGGCCGATTCGATGGCGACGTCGGTGCCGGCGCCGATGGCGATGCCCACGTCGGCCCGGGCGAGGGCCGGGGCATCGTTCACGCCGTCGCCCACCATCGCCACCGACAGGCCCCGGTCCTGGAGCTCGGCGACGGCCCGGTCCTTGTCCTCGGGCAGCACCTCCGCGAACACCTCGTCGATGCCCAGGTCGGCCGCCACCGCGTCCGCGACCTGGCGGGCATCGCCCGTGATCATCACGACCTCGATCCCGAGCGACTTCAACGCTGCGACAGCCTCCCGCGCCTCCGGCCTCACTTCGTCCTCCAGGGCGAACGCGCCGATCACCTCGGTGCCTCGCACCAGGTGGAGGACGGCCGCACCCCGCGCCTGCCAGTCGACGATCGTGGTGGTGAGGACGGGCGGGAGCACCGCGCCCCGTTCCCGGAGCAGGGCGGGCCCCCCGACCGCGTACGCCGTGCCCTCGACGGTCGCTTCGACGCCCCTACCGGTGAGGGACCGGAAGCCGGAGGCCGTCGCAACGCCTCCCCGCTCCTTGGCGGCGGCGACGATCGCCCGAGCGAGCGGATGCTCGCTGTCGGACTCGACGCCGCCGGCGATCCCCAGGACACGGTCCTCGGTGAGGCCGTCGGCTGCGGCGACGCCGGTGACCACGTGGGCGCCCCGCGTCAGCGTTCCGGTCTTGTCGAACAGGACCGCGTCGATCGTGCGCATGCGCTCGAGCGCAAGCCGGTCCTTGACCAGGATCCCGGCACGCGCCGACACCGCGGTCGACAGGGATATGACGAGCGGGATGGCCAATCCCAGGGCGTGCGGGCAGGCGATCACCAGGACCGTCACCGTGCGGACCACGGCGTTGTCGGTGTCGCCCAGCGCCAGCCACACCAGGAACGTCACCACGCCGGCGCCAGCTGCGACGTAGAACAGCAGCGCCGCGAAGCGGTCGGCCAGCGCCTGGGCCCGGCTGCGGCTCGACTGCGCCTCGGCGACCAGGCGCTGGATGCCGGCCAGGGCGGTGTCGTCCCCCACCGCCTCGACGCGCACCCGGATGGCGGAGTCGGTGGAGACCGTGCCGGCGACCACCGTGTCGCCGGGTGACTTGGCGACCGGCCGCGACTCGCCCGTGATCATGGACTCGTCGAGCTCCGCGTCGCCCTCGACGATCGCGCCGTCGGCGGGGACCCGGGCTCCAGACCGAACCAGGACGATGTCGCCGGGCCGCAGGTCGGCAAGGGAGACGATCATCACCTGGCCGTCCGGCCCGACACGCGCGGCCTCGTCGGGCAGCAGCTCGGCCAGCGCCGCGAGGGCACCCTGGGCCTGGCCGATGGCCTTCATCTCCTGCCAGTGGCCCAGGAGCATGATCGTGACCAGCGCGGCCAGCTCCCACCAGAACTCGAGGTCCAGCCAGTCGAGAGAGGTGGCCATTGACGCCCCGTACGCGACGACGAGCGCCATCGAGATGAGCAGCATCATCCCCGGCTGGCGGGCCCGCAGCTCGGCCACCCCCCCGGCCAGGAACGGCCAGCCGCCCCACCAGAACACCAACGACCCCAGGACCGGCCCGAGCAGGTCCATCCCCCAGAAGTCGAGGGAGTACCCGAACCAGTCCATGACCATCTCGCTGGTCACCACCAGCGGGATCGTCAGTGCGAGGCTCAGCCAGAAGCGCCGGCGGAACATCTCCGGGTCGTGCCCGGCATGGCCGTCGTGCCCTTCGTGCCCGTGTCCCGCGGGGGCGGTGTGGTCGCCGTCGGGGTCGGCGTCGTGCGCCCCAGTGGTGTGCGGTGATGCGGCGTGGTCCATCACGTGGTCGGCGTGGACGTCGGAATGCGCTGCGGCGGCAGGCATGGCGGTACCTCCTCTGCATATACCCTAGGGGGGTACAGTCGCGGAGACAAACACGGCGGTCGGTGGATTCCCTCGGGCGAACGTTGGGCGTGGTGCGGGGTCGGCAGCGGCTGCGAAGCTGGGCTGGTGGGCGGACCGCTCACCGCCACGGACGCCGCGCCGGCCTCGGCAGCGAGCAGCCCGATCCGCCCCTGGCAGCTCAACCTGATGACCGCGGGGCGCGGTGTGACGCATGCGGAGCAGAGGCCGGCGAGAGCTACCGCGGCACGGTCTGATCGTGCTGACGAGCAGGGTGGCGCTGGTTGGCGAGGTGGTCGGTCCGGGGGTGCTCGCCTGCCGCCTCGATCAACGCGGCTGTCTGGGCGCGAGTGCGCCTTGTAGAGCGGCGAGGCGCTCCGGCACCACGCGCCACCACACCCACTTCCCGCGTCGCTCGCCGACGATCAGTCCGGCGTCGGCCAGGGCCTTGGTGTGGTGGCTTACCGTCGGCTGAGACTTGCGGAGGGGCGCCTGCAGATCGCAGCTGCAGACCTCGTCGGCCGCGGCCACCAGGCTGAGCAGGCGTAGACGCACGGGGTCGGCGAGGGCGGCGAACATCCGCGCCAGCTCGCCCGCCTGACCCTCGCTCAGGGGTGCCTCCAGCAGGGACGGGCAGCATACGTCCGCCGCGAGCTCGAGCTTGGTGGTCGCCACGTGGACTCCTCGGCCGTTGTTGTATTGACAGCTATCGATACATTCGCCAGACTCGATGCATCGACAGCACTGAATCTATCAGGAGGCCCTGATGTCACGGGTGCAGCTTGCGCTCAACGTGTCCGATCTCGACAAGGCGGTGGGCTTCTACTCGAAGCTGTTCGCCACCGCGCCGGCAAAGCTCAGACCGGGGTACGCCAACTTCGCCATCGCCGAGCCACCCCTCAAGCTGGTCCTCATCGAAGCGGGTGGCGAGCCGGGGTCGCTCAACCACCTCGGCGTCGAGGTCGACTCCACCAACGAGGTCGCGGCCGCCAACACCCGCCTCACAGATGAAGGGCTCGCGGCCGCAACTGAGGACGAGGTCACGTGTTGCTACGCGGTGCAGGACAAGGTCTGGGTCGACGCGCCCGACGGAGAGCCGTGGGAGATCTACACCGTGCTCGCCGACGCCGAGATGCCCGCGGGTGAGCTCCGGGGCGTGGACCCGTCCGCCGACGGGCTGAGCTGTGGGGCCGCGCCCGAATCAGCTGCTCGCTGTTGCTGAGCGATGCCTCCGCCGGGACTCGCCCGCCGGCTCACCGCGGAAGCTGTCGGCACCGGGTTCCTGGTGGTGGCCGTCGTTGGATCGGGGATCGCGGCGCAGCGGCTCTCGCCCGACGATCTCGGCCTCCAGCTGCTCGAGAGCTCGTTCGCTACCGGCACCGCCCTCATCGCGTTGATCCTGGCGTTCGGTTCGCTATCCGGGGCCCACTTCAACCCCGTGGTCACCCTCGCCGATCGGATGCTGGGTGGGTTGGCAAGTGGCGAGGCAGGGGCGTACGTCGCGGCGCAGGTCGTTGGCGGCTGCGGCGGCGCGATCGTGGCCAACCTGATGTTCGACCTCCCTGCCATCGAGTGGTCAACGCACGAGCGAGCCGCGGGCGGGCTGTGGTTCGGCGAGGCCGTGGCGTCGTTTGGCCTGATCCTCGTGATTCTCGGCGTTGTCCGCTCGACCAGTGCGACGTCGCGTGCCGCTTCGGTAGCCGTTGCCGTGGGCGGCTACATAGCCGCCGCCTATTGGTTCACGTCGTCGAGCTCGTTTGCCAACCCCGCGGTCACAGTGGCACGCACCCTCACCGACACGTTCGCCGGCGTCGCCCCGGCCTCGTTGCCCGCCTTCGTCGCCGCGCAGCTCGCCGGCGGCATCGCCGCCGTCGGCCTTGCCCGGTTCCTGTGGCCCGCCCTTCCCGCCGCCGATCTCATCGTCCCGCACGAACCAGCCGACGCCGCCTGACCGACACACATCGGGGGACATCAGCCATGCCCGACCTCCAGGAGCTTTCGCCAGAGGCGAACCTCGCCCTCAAGACAGCCGCCGGCCACCTGCGCCGGCAGTTCGAGGGAAACTTCTCCATCGAGACCATCGAGCAGTTCCTCGCCACCAGCTACCACCAGTTCGCCGGTCGCGCCACGATCACCAACTTCCTGCCGTTGATGGCCGAGCGATTCGCTCGGCAGCGCCTGCACGCGCTGGCACGCGTCGAGGGGCGCCGCGACGACGGCATGCCCATCGTCCTGTTCCTGTGCGTCCACAACGCCGGCCGCTCGCAGATCGCACTCGGTTGGTTCAACCACCTGGCCGAGCGCCGGGCGATCGCCTGGTCCGCACCCGGCCCGTACATGCTCGAGCCGCACGATGATCTCGCGCCGCTGGCCATGGCGAGGCAGCATGGCTTCGAGGTCCAGGACGTACTGCGGCACGTCACGATGGCAGTGAACATGTACATCTCGACGCCGCACACCGGCGGCGAGCTGCGGTTGTGGAACTTGCGCCCCGACCGCGAGTTTCGCAGGCGGTACGGCGTCGAGGACCGCGGGCATCCCTATCCGCCCGCTGCGGTCGAGGGCTACCCCTCGATCGTCATCGCGGTCAAGCCGGGAGACTGCCTGGTCTTCAACGGCGCATTCGTGCACGCCGTGCATAGCGCGCCCGCCCCGTCGGGACCCCACGACGCGCGCTTGAGCCTGACGTTCTTCGTCGGGTTCAAGGACGACCGCTCGGTCCTGTGGTGGACCTGAGGCGGGTCGATCGGCCCTCGCTCAGGGCGCGTCCGCCGGGTCCCATGCCGTGGCGAGCCCCTCCTCGAGGGCATCGAGCTTGCTCATCGCGGCGGCGTCGAGCTTGAAGTCGAACAGCGCGGCGTTTTCTGCGATGCGTTCGCGCCGGACCGACTTGGTGAGCACGACATTGCCGTGCTGGAGGCTCCAGCGCAGCAGGACCTGCGCCGGCGATCGGCCCACCGTGCGCGCGACCTCGGCGAGCCTGGGGTCATCGATCCGCTTGCCCTGGGTCAGCGGGCAGTACGCCTCGATCACGATGCCGTGCTTGTGGCACAGCGCGCAGGTGTCGCTGCGCTGAAGGAACGGCGATAGCTCGATCTGGTTGACGTGAGGTGCGACCTTGGCCTCGCCGAGCAACTCGCGAAGGTGCGGCACCAGGTAGTTGCTGACACCGATCGCGCGGGCGCGGCCGTCGCCAAACGCGCGCTCGAGCGCCCGCCAGGAGTCGCGCCGCAGGCCGGCGACCGGCCAGTGGATCAAGTAGAGGTCGACGTAGTCGAGCCCGAGCCTGCCGAGGCTCGCGTCCAGCTCGCGCTGCGCTGCGTCGAATCCGTGCCCATCGTTCCATAGCTTGGTCGTGACGAACACCTGATCGCGCGGAACGGAGCTGGCGCGAATTGCGGCGCCGACATCCGCCTCGTTGCCGTAGACCCGCGCCGTGTCGATATGGCGGTAGCCGAGCTCGAGCGCGGCCGTGACCGAGTCGCGCGTCGGAGCACCGTCGGGGACCTGCCAGACGCCGAGACCGAGCTGGGGAATCTGCGCGCCGGTGGACAGCGCGAGGCGAGTGGTGGTGACCGACATGCGCTGACTATATGCGCGCGACGACGCGATGCCCATCGTCTCGCTACTTCAACGCCGCGGCGCGAACGTCGGAGAACGGCACCGGCCGGCCGTGGAGGCCGACGAGCAGGTCGACCGCGAGGCCACGGCGATCGACGTTATCGACCAGGTTCGCCGCGAACGGGAAGGCGCCGGTCGACGATCGATCGAAGAGGTCGGCGGTGATCAGGATGCGAGCGTGCGGCACGTACACCATCAGCAGCGTGGCGGCGTGCGCATTGTCGGAGACCGGGTACAGCTCGACGCGACGGGGGCCATCGCCGTACATCCGGCGATCGGCGACGAGCTTGAGTGCGAGCGGCTTCGGGCGCCGGGCGAGGGCGTCGGGCGCGATCGTGTGGTGACGTGCGACGAGGTCCTCGATGACGGGGCGCGCGGCGGTGTGCGCGATGATCGCGAGGCCCTCGGCGACAGCCGCGCGCAGGCCGGCAACGTGATCGTGATGGTGGTGCGATACGATCGCGTGGGTGAGCGGCTTCGCGTGAAGGAGCGTGCGCGCCGCTGCGATCACGGCGAGCGTGCGCGGCTCGTCGCTCGGCGCCTCGACCAAGAGGCCGCGATCCGCGAGCTCGATCAGCACGCTGTGGTGCGAAGCGCCGCCGAGCAGCCAGACGCCATCGGCGAGCGACTCGATCGCGATGGCCGGCGGTGCGGGCGGCTCGGCCGGCAATCCCCGGGGAGCGGCGGTGTCGTCGGAGGTGTCGTCGATCCGGTTGCGGACCTCGAACGACGCAACCACCGTGCCGTCGCGCCG
>Ga0081455_10006782_pt1 | contig 12209 bp, 16 predicted proteins | sample TabmetS3T2R1_FD_70207 | JGI IMG/M metagenome (GOLD analysis project Ga0081455, IMG submission 70207) | Tabebuia heterophylla rhizosphere microbial communities from the University of Puerto Rico - S3T2R1 | ecosystem: Host-associated > Plants > Roots > Rhizosphere ... | reverse complement strand
CGTCGTCCGCCCGTTCGAGAACCGGGTGACCCTGATCGCGCTCGGAGCGAGCATGAACCGGGGCGTCGTGCTCGGCGACATCACCGACCCGAGCCTCGACATCCCCTCGACCGCCACCGTGGCCGCGGGTCGGCTGTGGGCGGTCAACCTACGTTTCACGACCCCACCAGGGCCGGCCACGCCGTACTGGATCACGCAGCTCCCACTTCGCCCCTGAGGGCGAGCACGGCCTAGCCGAGCGGCGCGAACAGCGCGACCGTGTTCCCCTCGGGGTCGGTGAGATACGCGAAGCGCTGCCCCCAGAAGGCGTCCCAGGGCTCGGCCTTCCCCTCGAACCCGGCGTCGACTACACGCGCGTAGATGGAGTCGACCTCGGCGGGGTCTGCACAGCGGAAGGCCAGCACGACTCGCTGACGAACCGGGCTCGGCAAGTCCGGCTCGATCTGCCTGATCAGCTCCTCCGTGTCCCACATCAGGGTGACCTCGCCGCGCACCGGGGCTTCCACGTGGTCCTCGTCGGGATCGGGGACGTCGACGCCGATCAGGCCGTAGAAGCGGAGCGAGGCGGCCAGGTTCGAGGTCGTGATCCCGATCGCCTCGAGCTCGGCCACGCGGGAGACAATACTCAGCGCCGTCGGCCCTCGTCGCGTGAGGCGTGCACGAGAAACGCTCTTGCACCGCGACCGTCCGGGACCGGAGACTCGATCACCGCCTCGACACTCCAGCCGGCGCGGACGAATCCCTCGCACGCATGCTCGATGGCCGCGCCGAGCAGCGCTTCGTCGTCGGGCGGCGCGGCGAGGCTCAGCTCGAACTGGGGCTTCACGAGCGCAACTGCATGTGCGTCCGCGGCGAGTTGCAACCTCTCGAGCTGCGCGACCGCGTTCCGGGATGTTCGGGCCTACACCTAGGTGATGCCGGTCACGGCCGAGATTCTAGGCCCGGGGGCGGTACCGCCGGCGCTTGCCTCGGCGGCCCTGCCCCCCTTCGATGCGTTAGGCCGGCGACGGGTCCAGGTGCTTGTGCAAGTGGACGACGTTGCCCGACCGCTGGCCGAGCCAGATGCCGTCGGGCTCCGAGACGAACCCGATCGTCTCCCAGAGCGGGAAGAAGTTGTTGTTGAAGGTCACGTCCGCGCGCGCCAGATTCCAATTGTCCCCGTCGTTGTTCGGCTCGAAGCGCACGTACACCGGGAACGAGTCGATGTCTTCGACCTGGAGGAACTGCTTGCGCGGGTCGTTCACCGCCGGGTTGACGACGTCGCTGCCCGAACCGAGCACGTACCGGTGGCTCGATCCGCGCTCGAAATCGTCGGCGGTCGTGTCGAGATGGAACTCTCGTCCGCCGAGGCCGACGTAGATGTCCCCGTCGGTTCCGGCCCCGGACTCGTCTCCGGTGTTGATGTTGACCTGGATGGAATCGATCTGTGCCATTTGACGATCCTCCCCCGAGGCGGCGGGCCGGTTCCGGGACACCGCCGCCCGACGTTGACTGTTGAAAACGGGACGGGACAGACTCGCGGGTTCTTCCGCTACGTCGCCAAGCCCTGCAGCTAGCCTCGGTCGGGATGTCGCGCATCCCTCTCGCGCTCGCAGTCGCGGTACTCGGGTTGGTGGCGGCGGGCTGCAACGACAGCGGTGGGCATCGAGCTGCAACCCCTACGACCAGCACGCCTACGCGCTCCGTCTCGTGCAAGCTCAACAGCGCCCAGCGTCGAGGCGTTGCGCGGGCGCGCGCCGACATCAGGCGTCTGCAGCGCATCGAGGCGCGGATGCAGACGTTCTCCGAGCGCGGTGCTCCGGGTCAGGAGCAGCTGACGGGAAAGGTCATCCTGGAGCTCGGCTCCGCCCATCTCCCGCTGAACGTGTACTCGAGCCTGATCCACCGCACGAAGGCGGCGGTCCGACTCTGCGGTGATTGCTCCACGGGGCTCGAGACGGTGGAGCCCGTCCTGGGGACCCGGGCTCATCCACGCTGCGGCTAACCGGGCCGCGAACGGTGGTCCGGTTTCGAACAGACCACTTTCTGCGCGAAGTGCACGTTGAAATGGCACTTCTTGCCGCGCGAAGCCTGGGCGGCGACGAAGAACCACCCGAGGGCCGCGAAAACCGCAAGAGCGACGAGCACCCGCATGCGACGAACAGCGTGCCAACGCGCGTTGGGCCTCCCAACTCACTTTCGACCAGTTCATGCCCGACGTTGTGGCATGATCGCCGCGGTTCCGGCGAGCCCGCCGGCGGCAGCGCGCGTCGCAGTAGCCCCGGTTCCGCTGTGCCAGCGCCGGGAAGCTCGTCGCCGCGGCCTTAGCAGTTCACGCGGGGGCTCAGCTCAGGTCGTCGTCGGCCACCTGGACGTAGAACGCCCGCGTCATTGCGGGCTCGATGACCTCGGCGATGCGCTCGTGTCTGCGCTGCTCCTCGGGCGCTGTCCGTTCCAGGAAGGCATCGATCTCGTCGAGCTCGATGTCGGTGAAGCCGATCGTCACGATCTCACGCGAGTCCTCGAGGCCTTGGCCGGTCACGACTCGCGTCGGCACGCCGAACCCACCCTCGCGGTGCCAGGCCTCGCGGAAGTCCTCAAGTGTCTTGCCCTCGCGCAGCCGTCTCATCAGCACCGAGATCACCATGGCCCGACGGAACGTACCAAGGCTCGTGCAGCGAGGCGGGCAGGCCTGGCGACGCCTCCGATCCCTGCACGAACAGCGGACTGAGAGCGCGACGGGGGACCGCGATCACGACCGATCTGCGCGGCAGACCGCGAGATTCGCTTCAATCGGGAAGCACAGCGAGTCATGCTGGATGTACGAGGCGAGGCCATGTTCGACCTCGCTCACAAGCTCTTCGTAAGCCTGTTTCGGAGCTGCCGCAACGATCCCGGCGAGCGGTGAGCCGCCGATGTAGCTGCGGACGAACATCGCCGGAGGCGCAAAGCGGACGTCCCCGGTTTCGGCGTGTATCGCACAATCGCAAAGACCAGCCGTCTCGAGCAGCCTCGACAGGTCCCCGGCGTCACTGAGCGCGAAGGGTGCGCGCATCAGCGTCTCGGCGTCCGCGCCGATCGTCCGGCCCAATGCCGCGGCCAACACCGCAAACCCAGGTGCCCGATCGATGTCGCGCCAGACGATCACGACGGCTCGCCCGCCGGGGACGAGGACACGGCTCATCTCGCGTACAGCCCTTTGTCGATCCGGGAAGAACTGAAGCCCGAACTGGCAGCAGACAACGTCAAAGCTCGCCCGGGCGAATGGCAACGCCTGCGCATCCCCCTCGACCCACTCGATCGCCGCCCCCTCGGCTGCCGGCAGTGCGGAAGCGGCGGCGAGCATGGCCGGATTCAAGTCCAGACCCACTACGCGCCCCTCCACACCGACCGCTTCTGCCGCCAGCCGTGCGACGAGACCCGTACCGCACGCAACGTCGAGAACACGCAGTCCTGGCCGCAGCGCGGCACGCTCGACGATACGCGGGCCCCATGGGCCGAAGACGGCCGGTACCAACTCGCGCTGATAGACCTCAGCCGCGTTGCCCGCGACTTGCCATGGTTCGCGCTTCGGCATGCTTTTGCACGACGATCCTACGTCGCGCGGCCCCGGCCGCATCCCAGGTCGGAGGGAACGTCGCCGTGGCTCAACGGTGTCAGACACCGCTCCGAACCTGTGACTTGTTCTTCACACCGCCGATGCCGGCTTTGCCTGCTCGCCTGCGGGCGCACCGTTAGAAGGAGAATCGACCGAAGTCGTCATGCTGCGGCACCGGCCGCAGCGGACTTCGGTCGATGATGTTGCGCTTGCCTGGGGTGACTGCGGTGGCTTTCATGCCGCGACTGTCTCGTCAGCTGCGGCTCCGTTACAGTCGCTTGGGTGGCCCAGGTCGAAGCAGCCGAGGCCGAGCTCCTCGATGCCTTGCGCGCCGGTCAGGAATCCGCGTTCTCAGCGCTGGTCCAGAAGTACCACACCTCGATTCTGCGGGTCGCCCGGCTATACGTGTCGAGCCCGGCGACCGCCGAGGAAGTCGCACAGGAGACCTGGCTCGCCGTTCTGAACGGCATCGACCGCTTCGAGGGCCGCTCAACCCTGAAGACCTGGATCTTTCGGATCGTGACCAACATCGCCCGGACCCGCGGACAGAGGGACGCCCGGTCCATTCCGTTCTCCTCGCTCGGGGAGGAGACAACTGAGCCGGCGGTCGAACCGGATCGTTTTGCCCCTGCCGGGCGATGGGCCGGACACTGGAAGTCGTACCCCGAGCGCTGGGACACCTTGCCCGAGGAGCGGCTGGTGGGTGCCGAGACGCGTGCTCGCGTGCAGCGGGTCATCGACCGACTCCCACTAACGCAGCGACAGGTGATCACGTTGCGCGACGTCGAGGGATGGGAGCCGGAAGAAGTCTGTAGCGCTCTGGAGATTTCCGAGACTAATCAGCGGGTACTCCTCCATCGAGCGCGCTCCAAGGTGCGGCAGGCACTGGAGGGCTACCTAGAAAGCTGATGCTCATCTCCGAAGACCTCACCTGTCGAGAACTGGTCGAACTCGTGACCGAGTACCTCGAGGGCACGTTGCCGCCGAGCGACCGCGACCGCTTCGAGCAGCACGTGATCCTGTGCGACGGCTGCGCCTTTCACCTCGATCAGATGCGCACGGCGGTTGCCGTGACGGGCTCGCTGAGCGAGGAATCGATCACTCCCGAGGCACAGGAGACCTTGCTGCGGGTCTTCCGCGACTGGAAGAGCGGCTGAGGAGACCGTGCGGGCCTACAAGTGTCTCCGCCCAGGTCGCGTCGGCCCCTTCAGCGGCTACAGCTGGCCGGTCGGCGACTGGGTCGAGGGTGATGGCGCGATGCTGTGCATGCGAGGCATTCACGCCTGCCGGACGAGGGACCTTCCGTACTGGCTGACCCAGGAGCTCTGGGAGATCGAGCTCGAGGGTCCGGTGCAGCAAGAGCGCCGGAAGCTCGTCGCCGACCGCGGACGTCTGATCCAGCGGGTAGAGGCTTGGAACGGCGCTTCGGCGGTGAGCTTTGCTGAGGACTGCGCTTCCCGAGCCAGGGAAAGGGCAGAGCGGGCCAACGGCGACGACGCTGCACTGCTCGGCGAGCTTGCCGGCGACGCAGCCGTCAATGCCGCCAAGGGCGAAGCTGCACTGGTGGGCTACATCGCTGCTCGCTCGGCGGAGCTCGACGGGGGCGTCGACGGCTACATGGAGGAGCGACTGGCGCAGGCGCGCTGGCTGGCCGCCGAGTTGCGTCTCGCCGCGCCCTAGCCGGGCGAGGCGACGGCGGGCGCAGCCTCAGGCCGGGGCTCGGACTCCGGCCGCCGCAGGATCGTCAACGCGGCGAGCGGGAACAGAATGACCGAGAGCAGCCCGGCTGCGATCAGGGCTGCCGCGTTGGCCGCGCTGATCAATCCCATGTCCTGCCCGATCTCGCCCGCGACGACGAACAGCCCGACCGAGGTCGCCTGGAGCAGCGCGCTCGCCCCGACCTCTCGCCGCCCCACCAGCGGCCGGTAGAGAAGCGCGGGCAACCCGCGGACGGCAAGCAGGATCACGAGGAACAACGGCACACGCGCGAGCGTCGAGGCACTTGCAAACAGCGCACCGGCGTCGTAGCGAACGCCGCTGGAGACGAAGAAGAAGGGAATGAAGACCCCGAAGCCGACTACCTCGAGCTTCTGACGGAACTGCGGATGTGTCATCGCCTCGTCGCGATCGACGAGCTTGATGATCGCGCCGGCGAGGAAGGCGCCGAGAATTGCCTCGAGGCCGAAGCGGTCGGCAAGGACGACGAAGACAGCCAGGAGGACGAAGGCACCGCGGACCCTGATCTGGGCGGTGGTGTCCTGGAGGCGAACGAGCGCCGCGGTCACGCGCATCGAGCGCTCGATGCCCGACACCGCGAGCACGATTGCCAGGCAGAGCAGACCGAAGAGTCCGAACAGCACGAGCTTCACGCCGAGGCTCGTCGATTCGCCCGAGAAGAAGAGGGTCAGGAGGACGATGGTTCCGACCTCGGCGATGGACGAGCCGGCGATCACCAGCTGACCGAACGGCGACTCGACTGCCCCGACGTCCTTGAGAACGGCGATGACGATCCCGAGGCCCGTGGCGGAGAACATGATCGCGACCAGCAACGGCGCGTGCACGATCCCGACCGTGTCGAGTGCGAGACCCGCGAGGAGCCCGATGCCGACCGAGACCGCGAACCCAAGACCGGTCACTTCGAGGAGCCTTCCGCGCAGCCGGTCGTAGTCGACCTCCAGGCCGGCGATCAGCAGCAGGAACGACAGGCCGATCAACGCCATGACCGTCACCGGCTCGTCCGCCTTCGCCCACCCGAGCACCGATGGACCGATCACGATTCCAAGCCCGATCTCGAGGACGACCGACGGTAGGCGCAGGCGGGGGACGAGCCCGAGTACGAGTGGCGCCGCGAAGCCGGCTGCCGCCACGATCGCCAGGCTTCCGAACGACGCCTCCACGAGCGGACGGTCCACCGTCGCGGCCCGCCGTTACAGGTTCTGCCTCCTACTGGTGCGGCAGGGATTGGCGATCGCCCGTAACGAATCGAGCCGCGCCGGGACTATCGCCTGCCAATCGAACGAAGGAGGAGCAATGGGCAAGGTGTTCGTCCAGACGAACGAAGCAGACGGAAACCGCGTGATCGTCTTCGAAGGTGGGGAAGACGGTGCGCTGACCCAGCTTGAAAGCGTCGCGACCGGCGGCAAGGGCGACGGTGTTCCGCATCTCACGTCCCAAGGCTCGGTCCGCCTTGCGCAGGACGGCGAGCGCCTGCTGGTGGCCAACGCGGGAAGCGGCGATGTGAGCGTGCTCGCCGTCGCGGAAGAGGTCTCGCTGGAGCACGTCGTGCCGACGGGCGCCGCGCCGAAGAGCATCAGCGAGCACGCCGGTCTCGTCTACGTCCTGAACACCGGCGAGCCGACGCTCGAAGGTTTCCGCCTCACAGCGAACGGGCTCGAGTCGCTGGCGGGCTCACGGCGCGACCTTGCGCCCAGCGCGGATCCAGCGCAGGTCGGCTTCACGCCGGACGGCACCGCTCTCGTGGTAACCGAGCGCGGCACCAACTCGCTTCAGGTGTTCCCGGTCGGTGAGGACGGGCTCCTCGGCGAGCCGGTCAAGACCGCCTCGTCAGGCCCCACGCCATACGGGTTCGCGTTCGGCGGGAATGGCGCCCTCGTCGTCACGGAGGCATTCGGCGCCGAGAAGGGCAAGGCCGCGGCCTCGTCGTACCGGTTGAGCGGATCCTCAGCGGAACCGGTTTCGCGGTCTGTCGGCAACGGCCGCAGCGAGATCTGCTGGGCGGTTGTGACCGACGACGGCTTCGCGTTCACGACGAACTTCGCGGACAGCGCCGTCTCGAGCTGGTCGATCGACGCGAACGGCAGCCTCACGCTCGAGGACGCCGTCGCCGGCACCGCCGTCGATGGGCAGCCGGGCCTTCGCGACGAGGACTTGAGCCGAGACGGACGATTCCTCTACGCGATCGACGCCGACTCCCGTCAGGTCTTCGGCTGGTCGGTGGAGGGAGGCAAGCTCTCGCCGATCGGATCCTGGGACGGGATTCCTGCGACCGTTGCCGGGCTCGCGGCGAGCTGAGCGGGCGCGCGTCGAACTCCTCGAGTTCGCCGTCCCACCGCAGGTGCAAGCCCACCAAGCCGGCTGTTCAGCAGCTCAGGCGCCTCGGCGCGAGGTTGCGGCGCATGCAAGCCCGTGGCCATGCGTCGAGGCCCTGGGCTCGCTCCCGTAGCCGAATCGCCTGGACCCCCGACGTCTCGTCCTCGGACGCGACGTAACAGAAGCCCAGTCGTTCGTAGTAGGGGCCGTTCCACGGCACGTCGACGTAGGTCGTGAGGGTGAGCCCACCGAGACCACGCTCCCTCGCCCACGAGGCCGTCCGCTCGATCAAGGCACGCCCGATCCCTCGCCGTGCGCAGTCAGGGTGGACGCTGACCTGCTCGATATGAGCGGCCCCATCGACGATGTCGAAGATGACGTAGCCGACCTGGCGCTCGCTCGCGTCGACCGCAACGAACGCGCGCCCTCCTTCGGCGTAGGCGAGCAGCTCCGCGACGGAGCCCGGATCATCGTCGGCGACAAGATCCATGCCGACCGTGCGAAACATCTCGCCTGCGGCCCTCTCGATCTCGATGAGCGTCGCGAGGTCGTCGCTGCGCGCAGGTCTGATGGTGACACGGGCGCCTGCCAAGTCAGGCCGCATCTCGCTCGATCTGCTGGAGGAGCTCAGCGATGACGGAGCAGAGCGCCGTTGCGAGCCTTGGCTCCCGGAGGCGCCCCTCCGCTGTAAACGCGTCTTGCGCACTTGCAACCGGGAGCTCGTCAGGGAGCACCGAGGCTCCGATCGTCTTCAGGACCTTGCGCAGCTCGGCTTGTGCCCAGCGAGCTCCGAACATGCCGGTGCTGGCGCCGATTACCGCGACCGGCTTGCCGCGCAGGCAGTTGTCGGGGAACGGGCGAGAGGCCCAGTCGAGGGCATTCTTGAGCGCGCCTGGAATCGACCCGTTGTACTCGGGGGTGGCGATGAGCACGGCATCTGCTCGCTCGATCTCCTGCCTCAGCTCGGCAACCGGGGCAGGCGTCGCCGGAAGATCTTCGTCGTAGGCGGGAATAGTCGCGAGCCCACGCCAGACGAGGACGTCAGCCGTTCGTGCGCACGACCTGGCCACCGCATCGAGCAAGGCGGCGTTGTAGGAGCCGCGGCGCAGACTCCCGCTGATCGCGAGCAGGCGCATCAGTCGGCCTTGACCAACTCGAGCTGCGCGGTGATCTCGACATCCCAACCCAGAGCGTCCCTGCCGTCGGGAAGGGGCATCTGCCAGCTCATCCCCCAGGTCCGGCGGTCGAGCGTCGCCCGCAGCTCGAAGCCGGCGCGATGATTGCCGGAGGGATCTTCTCTCGGAGGCTCGTAGGTTCCGTAAGCGGTGATCGGGTGTGTCGCGCCGCGGATCGTGAGCTCGCCCGAGACCTCGGTCGTGCCGTCGTCCTCGAGCTCGACCGACGTCGAGCGGAAGCTGATGACGGGATGCGTGTCCGCATCGAAGAAGTCGGCGCCGCGGACCACATGCTCGCGGAACTCCGGCGCACCGGAGATGGAGACGGATTCGGCACGCGCCTCACCCGCGAGGGCGATCGTGTCATCGTCGGCCGTCAGGCGGGCCTCCAGTTCGACGAACGAGGCCCTGAACGTCGCGATCTGCTGGTGTCTGACGCCGAACTGCACCGTCGAGTGAGCGGTGTCGAGCTCGTAGGTGCCGGCGAACGGTTGCACTGCTGTGGCCATTTGCACTCTCCTTGAGGTGGACGGGATCGGATGCCCCTGTTATGCAGCGCATGCCTCAGCCGGTCCTGAGCGGTCGCTCAGCGCGGCGGGTCGCCTTCAGGATCACGCTGAGTTCTCGGACGATGCGCTCGTCCGTGATCTCACCGTTCGTGTTGCGGTCACGCCGAGCGAGCGGAAGCCTGTAGTGCGCGACGACGGCGTTGTGGGCGCGCAGTACGTGAGTGAGCGCCTCACGAACATGGGCGCCGCGTCCCGGAGCGGCGGTATGCAGCACTGCGATGGGCTTCCCGTACAGCGAGCCGCTGCCGACAAGCCAGTCGAGTGCGTTCTTGAACGCCCCGGGAATCCCGAACGTGTACTCCGGGACGGCGAGCAGGACGGCGCCGGCTTCCGCGCAGGACCGGCGGAAGCGGCGCACCGCCTCCGGCGGGAACAGGTCGAGGTCCGGGTTGAAGTGTGGCAGCGCCCGTGGCGAGTCGTCGATGACGACGGCGAGGCCCTCTCGTGCCGCCGCCGAAGCGGCGGCACGGAGAGCGGCGCTGTTGATCGAGTCGCGCCTCAGGCTGCCCGAGATCGCCAGAATCGGCTCGGACGGCAGATTCGGTGCCGGCTCCACCTAGGAGGCTTTCTTCTCGATCTTCTTGCCTCTGGGTGAAAGCACGTACCACCCGGCTCCGAAGTCCTGCAGGTCTTGGCCCTTGGTCTGTCCCGCCCGGGTGTCCAGCACGAAGCGGTAGAGCGGGTGGCCGGCGTAGGTCACCTGCTTCGTTCCGTTGGCGCGGCGGATGACGCCCAGCAGCGCCGGCTTCGCTCCGCGACCGGCGGTCGGCTTGGCGCGCGCCAGCAGCGGCGGCCAGTAGGTGGCGCAGGCGCCGGCGCAGGCGCTGCGGCCGCGCCGGTCCTTCTCGAACAGGTAGAGCGTGCGACCGCGGCCGTCGACCAGGATGCGGCCGAGCCGCGACGTCGCCGTCTTGACCGTCGCCGCCCGTGTCGCCGAATGGGTCGTCGCGAGCGCGGTGCTCAGCCCGATCGAGAGCGCGGCGAGTACCGCGAAAATCGCGAGAGTGAGATGGGAAGGCTTCACAACTGCTCCTTTCCGTTGTCGGTTCGGGTCGAGACGGCGGGCCCGGGGGAAGACCCGCCGTCTCTGTCAGGCCGCCTAGCGCGGCGGGAACTGCGAGTTGGGGACAGGGTCGGCGAGGTTGGCTGTCGGGGCCTTCGCCGTGAACCCGATGACGGCGCAGTTGATGTCCACCCCGACTGATCCGTACGGGGCAGGCTCGCCCGTGGCCGGGTTGACGCCGGTGAGCAGGTCGGGCCGTGTCGCGGCCAGGTTGAAGACCTGTACCTCGTCGATCTGGCGCTTGTTCAGTCCCTGCTTGACGGCCTTGTCGGTCCAGAGGCCGAGCTGGGCGTCCCACAGCGGGCTGTAGGCCTGCGCGTGCCGCGCGTCTTCGAGCGTCGGGAAGTCGCCGAACACGTTCAGCAGGTCGCCGCCGTTGCGGAGGGCGTCGATCAGCGCGGTGTTGCCGGAACTGGCGTCTTCGGAGACGTGGCCGTCCTTGGCCAGGTGCACGAAGCCCTGCGCCTGCTTGTTGTTGGCGCCGGTCTGGCCGTTGATGAAGCCGAACAGCCGCTCGCGGGCGGAGCCGAGGAAGTCGTCGCCGCCGTTGTAGGGCGCCCTGTCGAGTGCCGGCACATAGGTCGAGCGCTCGAGCACCGAGGTCAGCGGCTGTCCGGCGTCGGTCGAGATGTAGACGATCGGCTGTCCGGCGTCGAAGCCTTTCACGAACAGCAGATCGACCCACGACTCTGCGAATTGACCGGGGGCAGAGGGTCCGGCGATGTGGATCCCGAGCACGCGGTCGCCGGTGTTCGTGTGGTGGACGACGTCGAATGGGCCGTCACCGGTCGCCACGATCGGGGCGCTGTAGACGGTGTTCGAGCCCTCGATCCGGATGAACGGGCTGTAACCGGGGCGTGCGACCGCACCCGGCTGGAAGTTCGCTAGCGGGAAGCCGCCCGGCCCTGGCTCGGCGATCCGGGTCGGGCTGAAGTCGGGAGCGCCCTGGAAATTGACGACCGCCTGCCCGAACCTGTTCTCGTCCGGCGTCGGCGAGTCGAGCGTTACCGTCTGCACCGCTTCCGGGTCGCCGATTGCGAGGTTTCCGAGCTTGGGCGCGTAGTTGACGCCCAGGTCGTGCGCGATCCCCTGATCGGAGGCGTCGAGAAGCACGAACCACGCGGTCTGCCCGTTCGCCCTGCCCTTGTAGAGGGGAAGGCGCACGGACTCCTTGCTCAGATCCACCTGGATCGCGCTCTCGAGGGTGAGGTGATCGCGAGGCAAGAGCCCGCTCAGCGGGCCCAGTCCCCGAGCCGATGCCGGCGCGTTCTTGGAGGTCGCAAGCGCGCTGCCGATCGCGACCGCAGCGGCGGCGATCACGAGCGCGAGCGCCAGGACCAGCCTTCGCTTCGATAGCAGTTTCATTCGAGTCTCCTTTCGTCGAGCCATCAGCGAGGCCGCGACCGTACGGAGCGCCGCTCAGCACGAGCTGAGCGCGACCTCAGTGGCGAGCGCGCAGGACGCTGTAACGAACCGGCCGCTCGGGAGACTGGATCGCTATGCGATCGCGACGCCGCAGAGAAGTTGGAGAGGCCCCCTAAGCACACGCCGCGCCCGGTGATCCGCCTCTTCGGTCCACTCTCGATCGAGGAGGGTGGTCGAAGCCTGGGCCCGGGTGACCTGGGCGGCGTTCGTCCCAAGCAAGTGCTGGAGATTCTGCTCGCGGCCCGCGGCCACCGGGTGCCAACCGATCGGCTTGCCGAGCTGCTGTGGGGTGATGAGCGACCGCAAAACGTCGCGGGCTCGCTGCAGACGTTCGTCTCGGTGCTTCGTCG
>Ga0081455_10006781_pt1 | contig 12210 bp, 11 predicted proteins | sample TabmetS3T2R1_FD_70207 | JGI IMG/M metagenome (GOLD analysis project Ga0081455, IMG submission 70207) | Tabebuia heterophylla rhizosphere microbial communities from the University of Puerto Rico - S3T2R1 | ecosystem: Host-associated > Plants > Roots > Rhizosphere ... | reverse complement strand
AGGCGGTGGTGGGAAGGAGCGGCGGGAACGGCTTCGGGTTCGAGCCGTCGGGGTAGATGAGGCGCACGCCCTCGCGCAGCACCGTTCCCAGCATGAGCGTGATCAGCAGCGTGTTGAGTGCCGGTGCGGAGGAGAGCGGCAGGACCAGGGTGCGCGCGATCACCGCGCCGAGCACGGCCATCGCGGCCATCGCCACCAGCGATAACGCGATCAGCTGGACGAGCGGCGAGCTGACCTGCGCCGCCTTCAGCACGAGATAGGTAGCCAGGCCCGTAAACGCGCCGACGGTGAGCACGTCGCCGTGCGAGAACTTGATGACGTCGAGCACGCCGAAGAACAGCGTGAAGCCCACGGCCACCAGGGCATACATGGTGCCGAGCATCAGCCCGTTGATCAGGTACTGCAGGGCGATGTCCACGCCGAACCTCAAGTTGGATTGGCGTAGGGTGGACAACGGCGGCTTCGCCGTCGCCCACGCGGACATCGAGCAACGAGCGCCGACGTCGCCGATGCGCGTGGGCGAAGGCGCGTTACACCGTGCGTTTGCTGCGAGCGTATTGCGCCTTTGCCCACCCTACGGCTCTTCGCTGCATCCGGGCTCCGGCGTCCGTCACTTCTTCAGCTTGCGCTTGCCCGAGGCGTATTCGCTGTCCTCCCAGATCACCCACTTGCCGTCCTGGGCCACGTATTTGGAGATCAGCGGCACGGTGTTCTGTCCGTGGTCGTCGAAGGTGACGGGGCCGACGATGGAGTCGTAGTTCGCCACCTTGCCGAGTGCATCCGTCACTTTCTTGCGGTCGGGTCCCACCTCCTCGATCTTGTCGAGCACGAGAGTCATGGCGGCGAAACCGAAGGCGCCGTACGCCTCCGGCGGCTCCTTGTAGCCGGCCTTGTCGTACTCGGCTTGGAAGAACTTGCCGCCCGGCAGTTTCTCGATCGGCGCGCCTTCGATGAAGCTCAGCGAGCCCTCCGCCAGCGGTCCGAGGCCCTGGATATAGGCATCCGACTTGATGCCGGATGTGCCCTGAAACACCGCGTTGAGGCCGATCTTGTCCATCTGCGAGCGGACGCGGATGCCGATTGGCGTGAGGCCGCCGAAATAGATGACCTCGGGATTGAGCGCCTTTGCCTGCGTGAGCTCGGCGGTGAAATCCTGCTGATCGGCGGTGACGCCGTAGGTGCCGACGATGTCCCCGCCGCCGGCCTTCGCGTATTGGGAGAAGTACTGGTTGTGCGCCTTGCCGTAGTCGGTGGTGTCGTGAATGCTCACCCACTTCTTGAAGCCGAGGCTGGTCATCAGCTTCGCCGCCACCTCGTTCTGGTTGATCATGGTGCCGTTGACCCGGTGCACCTCCGGAAACTTGTTGCGGTAGGTGATGTCGGGCAGCACCGCGCCCCACACCACCATCGGCAGCCCGAGCCGGTTGTAGGTTTCGACCGCCGCGATCGCGGCGACCGAGCAGTAGTGCGAGACCGAGGCGATGACGCCGCGGTCGGCGCCGGCCTTGGTCGCGACCTGCACGGCGACATTGGGTTTGCATTCGTCGTCGAGCACGACGAGCTCGTATTCGTACTTCGCCTTCGGGTCGGCGTTGCGCAGCTTGACCGCGAGCTCGGCCGAGTTGCGGCCGCCGATGCCATTGGCGGCGGTGCCGCCCGTGAGCGGGCCGATGAAGGCGACCTTGACCTTGTCCTTGGCTTCGGCAGGCGGCGGGAGCAGGGTCAGCGCGGCCGCGAACGCGATGGCGAAGGGAGCTTTTTTCCTGAACATCTGACTTCCCCTGTGCTGGGAGCCGGCGTGAGCGATCGTGCGTGCTCGGCTCACGTCCGGCTTATGCAAGGGCCATGGTCGCCCAGGGGCGGGAACGGAGCAAGGCCCGCTTTGTCGCGCACCTGCCGATCAGACGCCGGCACCGTCCGCCGGAATGACCGGCAGCAAGAGGTGCGAAGGGTGGCGCGCATCACGGAAGATCTTGTGCGTGGTCGCGCGTCCGCTCGGCAGGTGGTAGCTGTCGGGCGGCAGGAGCTGGGAGAACGCGTCCGCGAACGGCTCGTTGCACATCAGCTCCAACTGGATGCGGTGGCCGGCCTTGAACAGGTTGGAGAACGAATAGATGCGGATCGCGTATTCGATCACCTCGCCCGGCCGCACCGGCACCGAGCGCGTATGCGGATGGTGCGGCCGCCAGGGCTTCGATTGCGCGGCGTCGAGCTCGCGATGCGAGGCCTTGAGATAGCCCGAGCTCACGACCTGGCGGTTGCCCTGCGGGTCGATGTCGTAGAGCTTGGCGATCAGGTTGGTGTCGTCGGTGTCGATCGCGACGTGCACGTGGAGCGCGGCCGGCCCGGTGATCTCGGTGTCGGCGATGAGCGGCGCCGTCGTCCACGTGACCGATTGCACGTCTCCCGTGACCGTGAACGGCGCCTGGTAGAATCCGTCCGGCGGAGCGTCCTCGGGGCCGAGCGGCTCGGACGTGGCGGCGAGCCGGTGGCGCGGCCGCAGGTAGTATTTCGTCCACGCCGTGCGCGCGAGCGGCCATTCCTTTTCCGCGCGCCAGCGCCTGGCGCCCTCGACGAACACGCGGATCGGGCCGTCCTCGTCCATGATCCCGGTGTCGATGCCCTTGAGCCAGTGGTCGTACCAGCGGAACATTTCCGCGTGCGACTCGTGGAACGGCCGCTCCTGCATGGGCGGCAGCGGCTGCAGATCCAGGCGCTTGATGCCTTGCACCTTCTCGAAGCAGTCGATGGTGCCGTCGACGGTCCAGCCGCGCCCCCATTTCACCTGGAAGTAGGCCGGGACCTTCACCTTGGGTGCATTGCCGATGGCCTGGCCGTCCTGCCAGAACGGCCCGTCGTGCGGATTGAGGATGAAATCCATCCACAGCTCGTGCGTCTCCGGATAATTGAGCACGTGCACCATGTTCGGCCAGTGCGCGATGTCGGGATCGGCGAGCCGCGCGCGGATGCGTGCCTGATACTCCTCCGGCGAATAGACCCGGCGGCTCTTGTTGCTGACCTTGCGCACCGCGACGCCGCTATCGCCGCCGCGCCCCTCGCGCGAGGCGCGTGGCATCAGCCACATGATCCCGCCGTGATAGCAGAGCTCGTAGAGGTCGAAGTGACCGCCGTTGACGAAGATCGCCTTGAGGTGGGGAGGGGCCTCGGCGGCGCCCATCACCTGCACGGTGGCGAAATAGGAGATGCCGATCATGCCGACATTGCCGTCGCACCACGGCTGCCGCGCGATCCACTCCACCAGATCATAGACGTCCTTGCCCTCGCCGTGGCCGCCGAGGTCGTAGTTGCCGACGAGCTCGCCTTCGGAGCCGCCGGTGCCGCGCACGTCGGCGATCACGTGGGCGTAGCCGTGCTCGACCACGGCGCGGATGTCGCCGGCTTCGATCCCGCCGTCCCACAGGGGGCTCGGCCGCGCCTGCGGCGGCATGGTCAGCGCGAGCGCCTGCAGCTTCTTGCCGTAGGGGCTCAACGCCAGCAGCGCCGGCACCTTGCTCTCGGCCGCCGGCCGGTAGATGTCGGCGGCGAGATGCACGCCGTCGCGCATGGGGATGCGCACGTCTTTCTTGATGTTCATCTGTGATCCCTAGAGTGAGTCTCTCAATTCAACGATTGTCGTCCCCGCGAAAGCGGGGACCCATAACCACGGGCTCTGGAATATGGGTCCCCGCTTGCGCGGGGACGACAGCGTGGTGAGGATCGATCGCCGCCGCGGCGCGGCCTGCGACCAGCCGCTGCAGCAGTTGCCAGAGGACGACCACGGCGATGAGGCCGAGCACCAGCCAGACGCCGACGGCGGCGGCCTTGTTGGTCTCGCCCCCCGACCAGTAGCTGTAGAGCAGCGTCGGCAACGTGGCATTGTCGGCGCCTTGCAGCAGCAGCGCGGCAGTGAGCTCGCGCAGGCAATGGGCGAACACCCAGATCCACACCGCGGCGAGCCCGGGCGCGGTGAGCGGCACGATCACGCGGCGCACGGTGGCGAGGGGGCCGGCGCCGCTCATGCGGGCCGCCTCGTCGAGCTCGGGATGGAGCTGCAGCACCACGCCGTTCATGGTGCGCGAGCCGAAGCTCAGATAGATGGTGAGATAAGCCACCGCGATGATCCAGATCGTGCCGTAGATCGGGATCACGCTCACGGCGAGATAGACGTAGATCAGCGCAGTCGCGATCAGCACGCCGGGCATCGCCAGCGGCAGGAAGGCCAACGTATCGATTGCGCGCCGCCCCGGCGCGCGGCTCTTGATGCTGATCCAGGCGGTGACGAGCGAGAGCGCGGCGACAGCGGTCGAGGCGGCAAACGCGACGATCAGCGAGTTGACCGTCGCCGCCGCGATGAAGGGATTGGCGAAGAACTCGCGGTGATTGGCGAGCGTCGCCATCTTGGCGGCGGCCACCGAGAGCGGCGCCTGGAACGGCATCAGGCTGGTCCAGACGAGAATCGCGAGCGGCGCCAGCACGGTGCAGAGGACGTAGAGGACGACGCCCGCGACGGCGAGGAAGCGCAGCCGGCCGAGCCGGAATGGCCGCGGCCGATAGGCCTTGCCGGTGACGGTGACGAAGCGGCCGGCATGCCGCATCAGCCGGTGATAGGCGAAGGTCAGCGCGAGCAGGCCCACGGTGAACATCAGCGCCATGGCGCTGACCTTGCCGTATTCGGGAATGCCGCGCGGGCTGTCCGCCACCAGGCTGTAGATCTGGCTCGAGAGCACGAAGATGCGCGAGGGCATGCCGATCGTGCCCGGCACGTCGAACACCACGAAGCTCACGATCATGAGGAAGATCGCGGTGCCGGCGAGCGCCGGGAGGAGCAGCGGCAGGATGATGCGGAAGAAGAGCTGGCCCGCGCCGGCGCCCGAAACGAGCGCGCTCTCCTCCAGGCTGGGATCGAGGTTGCGCGCGACCGGGGCCAGGATCAGGAACGCCGAGGGCACCAGCGCGAGCCCCTCGACGAAGATCATGCCGCCGAGCGAGTAGATGTTGAACGGGGGCCCGTCGAGCCCGAGCGCGCCGATCAGCAGCGAATTGATCACGCCGGTGCGCGGGCTCAGCAGCATGATCCAGCTGATCGCCAGCAGGAACGGCGGCGTCGCCATCGGCAGGATCACCAGGGCGCGCACCAGCGCGGGGGCGGGCAGGTCGGTGCGCTCGACGAGCCAGGCGAGGGTGCCGCCGAGCACGAGCGCCAGAGCCGTCGAGCCGGCGGCGAATTGCAGGGTTGCGGCGGTCAGCGCCCAGAACTGCGGGCTCGAATAGGTCGCGATCACATGCGCGAGCGTGAAGCCGGGATCGCGCAAGAGGCCGGTCGGCTTGAAGGCGCTCACCACCAGCACGGCGAGCGGCACGAGCACGAGCCAGGCGAGCAGCGCGCCGGTGAGGAGAACGGGCAGGAGGCGCGCGAGCTGTCCGCGCCCGAGCCGCGGCGTGGCGGCCGCTGCTCGCTCGGTCGTCATCACCCGCGAAAGCGGGTGATCCAGTATCCCAGAGGCCGGAGTGGCCCGCTCGCTCATTCGTCCGCGACTCTGTGATGACTGGATGCCCCGCATTCGCGGGGCATGACAACCGAATTTGATCTGCGGTTTTCTCGAATCGGAGTCAGCGCTTCTTCTCCGCCGCCATCAGCATCTGCGTGAGCTCGGCGTCGAGCTTCTCGATCGTGGCCGCGTCCTGGAACGAGAACTCCACCAGCTTGTGCGCGCCGACGCGCTCGGCGGTTTCGGTCCCTTTGATCAGCGGGTTGCCGCGCCCGATCGCGCCCTCGTAGGCGCGCGCGCCCTCGAGCGTGGAGAGCCAGGCGAGCAGCACCTGCGCACCTTCGGGATTGCCGCCCTTGGCGACCACCGCCCCGTAGAGCGTGTTCATCGGCGTCGGATCGAGGAAGCGCAGCCCGAGCGGCGCGCCCGCGGCGATCACCGGCTGCGCCGAATGGTAGAGTCCCATGCCGATGTCGACCTCGCCGGCGGCGGCCTGCTGCGCGAGCTGGAAGGTGGACGCGTAGATCATTGGCCTGAGCTCGATCAGCCTGCGGGTGTAGTCGCGCATGTGCTGCTCGCCATAAGCCTTGGCGAGCGTGCCGAGGGTGGCGGCGCGCACCCACTGCCCGATCTTGCCGCGCCAGCGCTCGTTGAGCATCTCGTCCCAGGTCTTCGGCAGGTCGCCGTCCGCGACGCGCTGCTTGTTCCAGACCAGCACGCCCAGCGCCGCCGTCGCCGCCACGGCGTAGGGCGTGGTGACGAGCGCGGGATCGACGCCGAGGCTTTTCCAGTCGCGCGACAGCAGCAGGCCGCGCTGATTGAGCGGGATCAGTTGCGCGACGTCGCCGATGAAGAAGCTCGCGGTCGCCGCGCCGGCCTCGGATTCCTGGATCACGCGCGCGGCGATGCCGCCGCCGCCGGTATTGCGCACGAATTGGATCTTGATGTCGGGGTAGCGCTTGTTGAACGCGGCGGCGACCTTGAGGATCTGCTCGGGCGGCGAGCTCTCGTACCAGACCACCGGGCCTTTCTTCGCCGCCGCGCCGGCGATCTCCGCCAAGGAATCGGCGCGGGCCTGGCCGCCCGCAACGACGAACCCCAGCACCAGCCCGATCAGTCTCCATGGCGACAAGCGCATGCCGTCCCTCCCGTGGTCGTCGTTCTGCGCCGTGCTTGCAAGGCGGCGCCTCGCCCGAGCATAACCCGCCGCGATTCGACGCGCGAGATCGCGGTGGTTGCGCGACGTCATGACCGTTGCGCCGCCGCTTGGCGGCTTCGGCTCGTCCTCGACGCGGCCCGCGAATATTGCCGCGCCGCCGGGGCGCGGCTAACCTTCTGCGACCAAGGACATTGGTCTTCATGCGGCGCAGCACTGGTCGGATCCTCACGACACACACCGGCAGCCTGCCGAGGCCCGCCGATCTCGTGGCGATTCTGAACGCCAAGGAGCTCGACGAGCCTTACGACCGCTCGGCTTTTGCGGCGCGGGTGAAACGGGCGATCGACGAGATCGTCCGCAAGCAGGCCGCGACCGGCATCGACGTGGTCGGCGACGGCGAGCACAGCAAGTTCAACTGGATGGCCTACGCGCGAGCGCGGCTCGAGGGCCTGGCCGAGATCGACAGCCCGGTTCGGTTTCGAGGCGCGACGCGCGACTCGATCGAGTTCGCCGGCGCCTACGAGGATCTCAAGATCATGCACGCGGCGCGCTCCGGGGCGCTGGTCGCGAAGCGAACGGCGCGGCCACGCGCGCTGGTCTGCGCCGGGCCGATTCGCTACGTCGGGCAGGACGAGCTGCATGCCGACATCGCGAACCTGAAGGCCTCGCTGCGGGGCGTCGACGCCGCGGAAGCGTTCATGACCGCGATCTCGCCATCGAACCTCGAGCTCTACTACGAGAACCGCCACTACGCCTCGGACGAGGAGTATCTGCTGGCGCTCGGCGAGGCGATGCGCGTCGAGTACGTCGCGATCACCGATGCCGGGTTCATCCTGCAGATCGACGATCCGCGGATGGCGACGCATTACAATCGCCAGGTCGATGCCTCGATCGACGACTGCCGCAAGTTCATCGCGCTGCGCGTCGAGACGCTCAATCATGCGCTTCGCGGCATCCCGGAGGACCGCATCCGCTTCCACACCTGCTACAGCGTCAACATCGCGCCGCGCGTGCACGACTTCGAGCTGAGACAGTTCGTCGATCTGCTGCTCGAGGTGCGGGCCGGCGCCTTCGTCATCGAAGCGGCGAACCCGCGTCACGAGCACGAATGGGCGGTCTGGCGGGAGGTCAGGCTGCCGGACGACAAGCTTCTGATCCCCGGCATGGTCTCGCACTGCGTGCATCTGGTCGAGCATCCGGAGCTGGTGGCGCAACGCATCGAGCGCTTCGCCGGCGTGGTCGGACGCGAGCGGGTGATCGCCGGGACCGACTGCGGCTTCGGCACCTCGGGCGCGGGCGACGAGGTCCATCCCGACGTGGCGTGGGCCAAGCTGCGCGCGCTGGTCGAAGGCGCCGCCCTCGCGAGCCGCAGGCTCTGGAGCTGACGGGGCCCCGAGCTACTGCGGCGTGACTCCGATCGAGACGAGCGCCTCGCCGAATTTCTTGGTTTCGCTCCGGATGACGTCGGCGAGCTCCGCCGGACTGCTGCCGACCGGCGTCGTCCCGAGCTCGCTGAGGCGCGCGGTCACCTCGGGCGATTTTAGGATCCTGCCGATCGCGCCGCTGAGCTTGTCGATGATCGGCTGCGGCGTGCCGGCGGGTGCGAGCATCGCGTTCCAGGCGACGATCTCGAACCCCGGCACGAACTCGGAAACGGCCGGGATGTCGGGTGCCGACGGCGAACGCCCGCGGCTCGAGATGCCGAGCGGGCGCAGCGTACCGCCGCGCACGTGCGGCATCGCCGTGGTCATCACGTCGAAGCCGATACCGACGGTGTTGCCAAGGAGCGCTGCCGTCAGTTGGCCGCTGCCGCCGCTGAACGGCACGTGGTTCATCTTGGTGCCGGTGGCGGAAAGCAGGAGCGCCATCGCGAGCTGCTGGCTGGAGCCGACGCCCCCGCTGCCGTAATCGTATTTGCCCGGATTGGCCTTCAAAAGCTCGATCAGCTCGGGCACCGTCCTCGCAGGAAACGACGGATGGGTCAGCAGCAGGTTCGGGCTGTAGGAGATCAGCGAGATCGGTGAAAGGTCCTTCTGCGGATCGTATTGCAGGTTCTTCATCAAGTTGGGCAGGATCGAGAGCGCGTTGATCGCGCTGAACAGCAGGACGTAGCCATCCGGCGTCGACTTCGCGACCGCGCTGGATGCCAGCGCGCCCGATGCGCCCGGCCGGTTTTCGATGAAGAAGGTGCCGCCGATCTCGTCGGGAAGCTTGCCGGCGATCAGCCGCGCCATCAGGTCGGCGGTGCCGCCGGGCGGCGTGATGACCAGGATGCGGACCGGCCGCGAGGGATATGGTTCCGACACCTGCGCGAGTGCTGCGACCTTCACCAACGCAACGACCAACACGCAGGCGAGCGAGAGCCGGAGCAGCACGAGCGCCTCCTCGCGAACGCATTCCGCTTGGTTGAACCGGAAGACGCGAGGAGCCTGACGCTCGCGCCGGATCTTGTCAATCGACCCCGTGCGATCGGACAATCGAAACTGCAGAAACGATCGACGTGTAGCGGGCGAGCGCCGCGGCCGCGAGCCGCCTCACGTGGTTTCGCCGGACCTGCGGAATGCCAGCAGGTGCGCGACCATGGTTTGCACCGGCTGATCGTCCTGATTGAGCGTCGTCATCCGCACCCGAACCGTGCCGCGCGACGGACGCAGCTTCGATTCCTGGATGTCGATGATCTCGCAATGGAGCCGCAAGGTATCGCCCGGACGCACCGGACGCGGCCAGCGCAGCTCGTCGACACCGCTCCCGATGATGCCTTCCGACAGCGGCAGGGTCTGGATGATGAGCTGCATGGTGAGCGCCGTCGTGTGCCAGCCGCTGGCGACCAGCTCCTTGAAGAAGGTCGAGCGCGCGACCGTCTCGTTCAAGTGCCAAGGTTGCGGGTCGAACTCGCCGGCGAAACGCTTGATCGCATCGGTTTCCACGACGACGCGCGCCTGCGACGTGAACACCTGCCCGGGGGCGAGGTCCTCGAGATAAGCCTTTTCCACCGCCGTCTCCCTCGAGCTGTGTCTCGGCTGTGCAGCCGTCGCTGCAACCATATGAAGGATGCCGGCATAGTGCAGCCGCGCCATCGGCATCCACCCTCTCTCCGGTGAGCGACGATATCACCGACAACTCGCGAAGACGTGAACAGCGCCGGCGTTCGAGGTCGGCGCGTCGCGGTCGCATCATGAAACAAAAGGAGCGTCTGCTAATGCGCTGCCATGCTTTGCTTAACGGGCGAGGGACGCCGTTCGATCTGCCGACCGTCGCGGCTCGAAACACGATTGAAACGGTTCCCCGCGCGATGAAACCCGATTTGTCGCAAATCCTTTGAACGCACCGCCCTGAGGCCCGCGACCAAGGCATGAATGCTGCAACGCAGCGCCTTGGATAGAGGGGTCGTGGCATGAGGACGGATCATCCCATCGTGCTCGCCGTCAGGCAGGCACTCGCAATGTTGGGGCAGGCATGTGCGGCATTGCTTTTCGCGCAATGTCCCTCGGTCGCCCCCGCCCGCCGCGCAGTCAAGCGGACCGGGAACGCATATCGCGCAAAGGGACGCTGGCGGCCATGAAAACGTGCACCCATTGTCATGGAAGACTCGGACTGGGCGTCCGCTCCCGTAACGTTTGGAGCGGACACTGGTGGGTTCATGTCCGCTTCTGTTCGAAGCGTTGCGAAGCTCTGCACGAACTGCAGCGGCGTGCGGCGAGGGCCGCACCTCCACCGTACGTTTGCCGCCGCATCCGCAGAGTTCATCGTCCGAAGCTTTTGTCTCGGAATGCCGCAAATTGGCGGTGAGTGATCCGAAGGGTTCGACGAACGGGCGCATCGCGATGGCGGCGCGTTGCCGGCCTGCGACTAAAAAGTCACACCTTCACGCCTCGCGCGATGGGCGGCCGGAACCGGCAATCGCATGGCGCGTTTACTCGATATCTCCAGGGGCGAGAGGTGCGGTCCATGAACCACTTTCTGGGCGGCGTGCGACGGCTTCGGGCCGCGCTGCGGGACTTCGTCGTTGAGGTATTGAACGACCGTTTCTGGGACAGTTGCGGTCGCGATTTCCGATAGACCCTCATCAGCATTCCCTCGCCCGCTCGCCTCGGGAGGCGCGCGGGCTGCCGCTCACCCCGCGGCGCCTTCGATTCCGAGGGTGCGCGCGAGGCGTTTCGCAAACCGAAATCGCGATAAGGCGTCGTCGAGCGTGAGGCTCCGACGACGCCTTGCTTCGACGGCCGGGGCAGCCGCTAATTGGCGGCGAAGCAATAGAACAGGCCGTTGCCTCCCGTGCTTCTGAGATCGCTCTGGCTGCAACCGCCCTCGGGTCCGCGCGAGGGATGGGAGGAATTCCACGATTTCGACGCGGCGTCGTCGCGCAGGCCCCTGCGATCGATATGGCCGACCATCGCCGCGCCCTGGGTGCTGCTCGTCCAGTTCCGGCAGGTCCTGTCCTCGCCGGCCGGGAAAGCTTTGCCGTCCGGCTGCGATCCGGTCAGGATATCGTGGTAGTTCGGCGTGTAGCCGACGCCGGCGACGACGGTGCCGCGCTCGGTCAGCGACGCCTGCACGCCGAGCTTGTTGCTGTCGCCGTGAAGATCGTCGACGTTCTGCGCAACGACCTCCCCTTTGAAATTCTGCCAGGGTCCGCGTCCGATACGATCGCGGGCATTGACGGCCTGCGCGCCGTCCGCGGCCTGGGTGCTCAGGTAGGCGCGCCAGGTCTTGCCGCCTGCTCCCGCCGCCTGCGCCAATGTTTGGCACTGACGGTCCGCTCCCTCGAGGCCCCCGAGGTCGGCGCCCTTGCCGGGCCCCGTGCTGGTGATGAAGAAGGTCATGTTCGGCGACTGCGGCGGCGCCTGCTGAGCCTGCACGGCGCCGCTCAAGCCGAGCGACATGAGCGCCGCCGTGGTCACTGTGGCCAATCGCATCGCATTCTTCATGGTGTTCCTCCCGATGATGATGATGGCCCGATGCCGAGCCTGTGAGTCGAATCGACTGTGCAGCGCGGGTGCGGACGGCGCGCCGCGCCGTCCGCACCCTTCACGCCAAGCGTGCTATTGCGCGAAGCAGTAGAACAGACCGTTGCCGCCGGTGGCGATCAGGTCGGGCTGACTGCAGCTGCGCGACATGTGCGCCGCGTTCCAGGACTTGACGAACGGAGTAATGACGCCGCCATTCCGGTCGATGTGACCGACCATGGCGCTCCCGAATGTGCTGCTCGTCCAGTTGCCGCAGGTCAGGTTCATGTTGGCCGGAAATGCCCGCCCCTCCGGCGTCGAGCCGGTGAGAATGTCGTGCCAGTTGGGCGTCATGCCCGTACCCGAGACCATGGTGCCGCGCTCGGTGAGCGAGTTTTCCATGGAGAGCTTGTTGTTGTCGCTGTGCAGATCGTCGGCGTTCTGCGCGACCACCACGCCCTTGAAGTTCTGCCAGGGACCGCTTCCGATGCGATCGCGGGCATTGACCGCGCCGCCGGCCAGGGCGGCGTTGCTGCTGAGATAGGCGCGCCAGGTCTTGCCGCCGGCCCCGGCGTTCTGCGCCAGCGTCTGGCAGTGCCGGTCGGCGCCCTCCAGG
>Ga0081455_10006780_pt1 | contig 12214 bp, 9 predicted proteins | sample TabmetS3T2R1_FD_70207 | JGI IMG/M metagenome (GOLD analysis project Ga0081455, IMG submission 70207) | Tabebuia heterophylla rhizosphere microbial communities from the University of Puerto Rico - S3T2R1 | ecosystem: Host-associated > Plants > Roots > Rhizosphere ... | reverse complement strand
AAAAACAAAGTAGAATTAACGTTTTACAAACTGGAATTTACCACGAGCACCCTTTTGACCGTATTTTTTACGCTCTTTTTTACGAGCATCAACAGTCATAAGGCCATGTTTTTTTAATGTAGGTTTTGCGTTACCATCAAATTCAACAAATGCCCGCGCAATTCCTAATTTTATAGCGTTAGCTTGCGCTACTTTACCGCCACCACAAACGTTCACATCAACATCAAAATTTGCACCAATAGGACACACTCTAAACGGAGTTGCTGCTACATCAGCTGAAATTTTAGTATCAAAATAATTAGTATAATCTTGGCCATTAACTTTAATTTTACCAGCACCACGACGTAACCAAATACGCGCTACCGCAGTTTTTCGACGACCTACACCATGAGCAACGGGAGAATTTGCAGACTTTGTCATTTCTTTTGCCATATCGCACTATAACCTTCTGATATGATTTAATAGGAATTTTTTCTCAATATAACGATTTTGTTAATTAGTATAAGACCATAAAGCTTAATTGTCAAAAGAATATGAATTTCCTTTAATGGCGAAGCCAGACGAAGCTCGTTAGAGCGAAGACTGGAGCCGATGATCGGACTTGAACCGATGACCTACTGATTACGAATCAATTGCTCTACCGCTGAGCTACATCGGCACTTCTAAATTCTCAATCCCCCTCTTTTTGGGGCCCCGGCCGTAAGGCTGGGTCAAAATCAATTGCTCTACCACTGAGCTACATCGGCATACCCTGTATCCGCTCGCTTACCCCATCTTCAGTTTCTTTCAATGGGGACCCCGATTGGAACGAAGTGAAAATTGGGAAAAAAGGGTGCGGAAGCTGGGTTTTATTATCGCATAAGATCTTATAAAAGTAAAAAATTACATTAATTTTTACGAAGAATAAGGCGAACCACTCGGTTTTTCTTCAAAATTTTCTTGGCAAGCAAGACAACGCATTGTTCCAGGAAAGGAATTGAGACGCTTTTCAGAAATTGAATTACCACAATCAACACATAATCCATATCCGCCTTCTTTAATCCGCTCTAAAGCCCTTGCTATTGCACGATACTCTTCAACTTCAGCATCTTGTAACGACATACGTAGTGCTTCCATGGTGGCAGTAAGGGCCTGATCTCCCGGATCTTGTACTTGACCATCAGAAAATTGTTCTTTAGACATTTCCGTCAATTTTTGTTCAAGCTCCAATTTTCGCTTCAATAAATCAGCTTCAATTTTTTTCAAATTTCGTTTTTCATCCATTTTTTTTCCTCCTGTTGTGAAAAAAATTTTTTAACAATTCCGCCGTTTCATTACCCATAACGCCTTCAATAAGTAAAGGACCGTCTTTTTTGTATACCCATGAATCATTATCATTGTCAAGACGAAAGCCGAATAATGGTGACGCAGCACCATACACCACTCCTGCCAATCGACTTAGTTTAATTAACCCCATACACATAGAACAAGGTTCAAGTGTGACATATAACCAATGTCCTTGCAAGCGCCAATCACCAAAACTTTTACCTGCAAGCTCAATTGCCAAACTTTCAGCATGTGCTCGCTGGGTACAATCACGCTCAACACTGTTATATGCTCGAGATATAATAACCCCTTCTGAATTTACTACAACTGCCCCAATAGGAACTTCATCAATAGCATATGCTTTATGAGCCTCAACTAAAGCTTGCTGCATAAATGCTTGATCTTTATCCTTACCAAACACTGTTTCGAACACTTTTACCTTCACTATTTATTGAAAATATTTCAACTTGTTGTTTTTTAAAAAAGTTAACTGTAATAATATATACTAAATTATTATAAAAACCAAGGGCAATTATAAATATTTTTCTACTATCTCTTTAATATTGCATGGTTCATTAGACAAATCCTGGAAAATACGATACTCAGGAGAATCAGGATGTAAAAAAACTGAATCATTATTTTTACGCGCTACATATAAACGATACAACAAATATATTTGTAATAAAGTTGGCTCTGTTTTTATCCAATTCAAACAATCAGCAGCCTTATCATCATACAGCGCTGTTGTAACCATACTAGAAGCAGAGATTGGAGAGAATATCGTTGTCACTACATAACGACCAGTTGCATCAACACCAACACCACCAACGAAATGTTTTTCATCCTCTAACAATGTAACGATCTGTTTTTTTGAATTGATATCCCACAAATCAACGGTGAATTTCTTATCATTTTTAGCCATTGCCATCAAAATTGGCTGATGAGGCATAAGCACTGTTGCTACACAAGAAAAAGAATCATTGATAGAATTATTTATCGTTTTAATATCCATAATTGATTTATTTAAAGGATCAAATATCATAGCTCCTTGTTTTGTTTTGAGAATAATTTTATCTTCTGATGGGAAACCTATAAGCCTAGTAACATATGACTTTATATCTACTCCTAAATTAATATCAATAGAGTAAAAATCATTATGATTACAACCAATCCTATCCCATAATCTCATATAACTATTGTTCGTCGTTTCATCAAAAGTAATGGTAATTAATTGAGTATCCTTATTACAAAAGCGCATCAAATATGTTTTTCCTTCAGGACATTCAAGCACTGCTCGTAAAGCCAATGTTTTCATATCCCACACGTAGACATTTTTTTTAGATACCGCAGCTAACATCGTTGATTGCTTATTAAAACATATACAATTTATCAATCCAGAATGTCCTGTTAACACTATATCAGATCCACTAAACTTATTATTTTCTATTGTCAAATCAGTAAGTATTAATTCACCATGTTCACCCACAGAACTTGTTGCAAGATATTTTCCATCACTACTAAAAACGCTATGCTCTATCACCTGAGTATGTTCTATAATTTTTTGTATAACTTTATCATTTTTATGGTGCTTTACCCATAATCTTTTTTTATTTTCTTTTGAAGACATTTGTCTTAACAAATCTTCATCATCCGCGGGTTCCATAGGAGTAAGAACATAGCCTTTTTCCTGATCTATTTTTTTAATTTTTTCTATATACCATCGTTCATCAGATTCATCCGATAATGCCTCTATAAGAGGAAAAGCAGTTCCATTAAAACGTGGTTTTGGCAACAATATCTGTGGAAGTCTACAATAAGAACCATCATAATTATATACCACGTCTTCTGTATAATTTTCTGATCTTGTATGCGTAAAATTTTTATATTTACAATTATCTGCAATAATCAAACCTTGTAAATAATGACCTATTTCTATTGTTGGCAAATATAAATTAATATTATTTTTAATAATATCTTGAGGGCAATATTTCTTCAAAAATTGATACATAATATAAGGCGAATCAAGTCCTTGTGGCCCTGCGACACAAAACAACAATTTTCTTTCATCCGATGTAAGTTTTTTATCAACAAAATAAGGAAAATAATGCGTATCAAGAGCACCAGAAAATAATTGCAGCTGTTTTTGATTAATAGTCTTGAGTATAATCGGCGCAAGCAATGCACCAGAACGTTTTTCTAATCTTTGAAGTCCTTGTTTGATTTGAAGAACACGAGATGCTTCAATTTTCCATTGTGGCAACCGACAATCTTTGTTATCTGATGTTCTTACAAGAACTCCATTATTTTCCATTGCTCTTGCTGAAGAAATAATTATTAACATCAACATAATAAATGTATGCATGTATCTTTGCATTACTAAAACCTTTTTTAAAAATAAAAATCTTTATTTAAAACTTAAAATTATTCCATATCTCTTGCAATAACTTCCCAACTGCCTTTTTATTATTAATAACCTTCCATGACAAATATTTTTGTACAAAGCCTACCACATCAAGCGGTTTTTTTTGCATATTTATTAATGCTTTATGCGCAGGCTCTTCTTCATATAATTCTACACTCTCTTTATTTTTATGCGCTATTTTATGTGCTCTACATAAACGTCGCAATAAACTCAACCAATAAATTGTAGTTGCATTCCACAAATGAGATAATATTGTATCATCTTGTTCGGAACAAAATGACCTCGTATATGCAGGGCCATTTCCATAAAAACAAACAAGCTCACGGTCTTGCGGCGTCAATCCAATAGCCAAGTCTAATTCTTGCCCACAAAAAGAATATTGAGAAGCTATTTTTTGACCACTCAACGTTGACCATATTTCAAGCATTAGAAGATCTCCTATGCTTTTTTGAACTAATGCAATTAAAAACCTACTATCAGAACTGAATAACATTCTCATGTCTTTTTTCGAATTCACTACGGAATTCTCTACTAATTTAATTCCCTTACATTGATCTCCATATGTGCGAATAAATATAATCCCACCAGTCTTTGTTGTCACCGCCCAGTGACTACCATTAGGACTACAAATAATACGATCAACTTGTGTATTTTCTTCGCCAGGAATAACAAATTTTGCATCAGAATATATATTGTTAGTAATAGTACATAGGGTAAAAATATTTGGCTTATCAGTATGCGAAAGAATCAATAATTTCTTTCCATCAGGGCTGAGAACAGCCTTTTCAACAAGACCAAGACGTTCCATACGTGCGATGCATGTGCCAGAAATATCAAACAATTTAACAATCCCTGTATTACCAGCAGCGCAGGTTATCAAACGGTTAGAATGATTATCAAAACATACGTCCATAATATATTCATCATAATCTATGCGATATGTATCAAAATTAGCTGAACCATCCTGTGCGTGCATAATTTTTGACACGCAAACCTCTGTTTGAGATCGTGTTATCACATATTCACCATTATTGCTAAAAAAGAACTTCAGAATTTTATCTTTATGTTCAATAACTGTTTTTGAAATATTCTTATTGCTATTATTTATAGCCCATATAATTGCTTTATTGTCTGGCGCTTCATTCACCGAATTTATCGCCTCAAGCGATGTAATACAATACTCCCAGTCATTATCTATTTTTTTGTGGCGTAACATTTCCCACATCTCATTATGTATAGTCTTTTCTATAACAGTATACGATCCATCATATAAAGAACCTTTGGGCGCCAAACATAATGGAACAATACTTAACTTACCATTTTCATGCTCCATCATTTCATTCTCATTGTTAAACACAGATACTTTATTTGGAAAAAATGAGATTGTTACATTATTATTAACAACTTTATTAAAACAATGTTCTATCCAAACCTCTCTTTGTAACAATGGTTTTATATGTTGATGGCACCAATCCTGCTTAAAACATACACCAAAAACCTGCGCTATTAACCCTGGCGCATTAAACTGCCGCTTACCATTTTTATCTACAGGTCCTGTGGCAACTATCAATTCAGCTTGTTGTTCTGATGACAATTCTTTAAAAAAAAACTTTTTAAATTGCTCACCTGGCATCACATCGCATGCCCTACTAAAAAGTTCTAATGTTTTATATTGCACGGGAATTTTTGGAATTTCTAACAAACCATCTGCCAATTCAAAAGTTTTGTTATACCACAAACAATGTCTATATAATGAAATTGATTCACGCGCTTTCCACATTTCTAATTCATATCTTCTCTCAACTTCTCCATCAAGGCACGGTATAATTAGCATCTTTTGCATGCCAGGAATAATCACCTTTTTTTCCATACAAGCAAGCTTTACTGATACAACTAAAGCTAAAGTTGCCAACACAATAATCATATTCTTTTTCATGAAATTTCCCCCCATTTAACTTAAATAACTCATTACTGCTTGCTATATTACCATAAAAAAATAGTTACCTACATAAAAATCACCTTTGTAACCCTTGTAACAATCGACTTTTTTTATTAACTGCTGTACAATAAATAGAGAATAAATTTATTATAACCTCATTATATTGAACTACAAAATTCACCCATTTTTGAAAAAAACCCAAAAGAAAGGGTCGGTTACCTTTATGACAAAACCAGTAAAAGAATATGCGGCGCAATCCATCCGCGTGATGGAAGGCCTTGAAGCGGTCAGAAAAAGACCTGCTATGTACATTGGCTCAACAGGCCCTCAAGGGTTACATCATTTAGTGTATGAAGTTGTTGATAACTCCATCGATGAAGCTCTTGCTGGTTATTGCGATACCGTCAAAGTAATACTCCATGAAGATGGATCATGCTCAGTAGAAGATAATGGCCGTGGTATTCCTACCGATATTCATCCTACCGAAAAAGTATCTGCCGTTGAAGTAGTGCTGACTAAATTACATGCCGGTGGAAAATTTGATAAAGATACCTATCAATTCTCTGGAGGACTACATGGCGTTGGTATTTCTGTGGTGAACGCCTTATCAGAATGGGTGCATGTTACCGTCTTTCAAAAAGGCACTATCTATTATCAAGAATTTCACCGCGGAAAGCCAATAGAAGCACTTAAAATTATTGGCACTACTGATAAAACCGGCACTACGGTGCAATTTAAACCAGATGCTGAAATTTTTACTGAAGGCACTGATTTAAGTTTTGAAACTCTTTCATCTCGTCTTCGCGAACTTGCATTTTTAAACAAAAATGTACGCATTAGCATTGTTGATGAACGTACCGGTAAGCATCATGAATTTCATTTTACCGGAGGCATTGTCTCATTTGTTGAGCATATTAATAAAAATAAAACTCCTCTTTTTCCTGAAGTTATTTTTTGCGAAAAAAGCGATGAAAAATATGTTCTTGAATGCGCTATGCAATACAACGATGGATATGGTGAACAACTTTTTTCATTTGTTAATAATATCAACACCGTCGAAGGAGGAACGCATGTTTCCGGCCTGAAAGGTGCGCTTACCAAAGTTTGTAATAAAAAAGGACAAGAATTTGGTGTTTTAAAAGGCTCGGATACCTTTTCTAGTGAAGATGTACGTGAAGGTCTTGTATGTGTTTTAAGCATAAAAGTACCAGAACCTCAATTTGAAGGACAAACAAAAACCAAACTCGGCAATAGCGAAGTAAAAGGTGTTGTTGAATCATGGTTATTTGCATATCTTGATATATTTTTTGAAGAAAATCCAACTATTGCCAAAAAAATTGTCCTTAAAGCTGATATTGCCCGCAGCGCTCGTGAAGCTGCTCGTAAAGCCCGTGATCTAACACGCAGAAAAACAGTGCTGGAAGGAATGATTTTACCAGGCAAATTAGCTGATTGTACCCTTGAAGACCCTGCACTGACGGAAATTTTTATTGTAGAAGGTGATTCTGCGGGAGGCTCTGCAAAACAAGGACGTGATCGCAGCAATCAAGCTATTTTGCCTCTCAAAGGTAAAATTTTAAATGTTGAAAAAGCACGCCTTGATAAAATACTTTCTAACGATGAAATTAAAGCGCTTATTTCCGCAATTGGTAGCGGCATAGGACAAGATTTTGATTTTAATAAAGCTCGCTATCACAAAATTATTCTCATGACAGATGCTGATGTTGATGGTTCACATATTAGAACATTACTTTTAACATTCTTCTTCAGATACATGCGTCCCCTTATTGACCAGGGCTATTTATACATTGCTCAACCACCATTATATAAAGCCAAAATTGGCAAAAAAGAACAATACCTCAAAGATGATATTGAATTTATTCACTTCCTTTTTGATTGGGCTCAAGAACAAACAACGCTGACGGTGAACGGTAAAGAAATAGAACCAGATATTTTTGCAAAATTACTTGCAGACATTCAAGAATATGATACAAAACTCATGAATATAAGCAGTGATTTTAAAATTTCTCCTGATCAATGCAATGCGCTTGTTGCTTCACTCCACAAACATTCATGGGAAAAAACCGATGACATTGAATTATTACTCAATAACCTCACAACATTCTTCCCTGATTACACCGTAACGCTTGAAAAAACAGAAGAATCAGCAGAGATTTCATTTAAAATGATGAGTAAATATTGGAATATTCCACTTACCTTCTTTTCTGCTTCAGAAGTTAAAAAAACTGTCCACATTTTAAATAAATTATCACTCATTCAAGATCATCCATGGATATTATCCATTCTTGGTAAAGAACGTTCAATTGAAGGCATTGGCGCTCTTGAATTTCTGGACGCAATTAAAACAATCAGTAAACCATTTATGCATATCCAACGGTATAAAGGTCTTGGTGAAATGAACCCTGACCAGCTATGGGAAACTGCTATGGATAGCAAAACACGATCTTTACTCAAGGTCACTATTGAAGATTCTCTTGAAGCGGATAGATGGTTTTCAACATTGATGGGTGAAGATGTACAAGGTAGAAAGGAATACATTGAAGATTTTGGTAAGTTTGCCAAGAATTTAGATGTATAAGCATGTTTCAAAAAATTCAAAAATTTATCACAACACATAAACTCATCGAACACAATCAAAAAATAGTAGTTGGGCTTTCCGGTGGGCCCGACTCCATTTTTTTATTGCATTTTCTTGCATCACTGCAACAAACATACAATCTTTCTCTCATCGCCGCTCATTTTAATCATGAATGGCGACCAGAAGCAGATCAAGAACAACTTGATTGCCAAAAGCTCGCACAAACACTCAATATTCCTTTTGTCACTGCAAAAAAATCTGATCTTGCAATAACGTTTACGTACAATGGTTCTCAAGAAGAATATGGCAGAAAAATGCGCCGTTACTTTCTAGAAAAAGTGCTTCATGAATATCATGCCGATCGCATTGCGCTTGCTCATCATGCACAAGACCAAGAAGAAACATTTTTTATTCGCCTTATTCGTGGCTCAAGCTTAAGTGGTTTAACGGCAATAAAGCCAAAAAGTGGTTTTTATATCAGACCTCTTTTGGAAACACACAAGACTAAAATTCTTGATTGGTTACATGATAACAATAGCGCCTATGCAACTGATAAAAGTAATGAATCTCTTGACTACTTACGTAATCGCATCCGCTTAAACGTATTACCCGCACTGCACACCTGCGATGACCGTTTTGCAACCAATTTTATTACGACACTTAACCGTCTCAAGGCGACTGAAGATTTTTTGGATGATCTAACCAAAAAAGTGTTTCACGAGATATCAACATTCCACAATAATCACCATTTAATCGATATTACCCAATTTTTCAAAACTCATAATGCCCTTCACCAGCGTATAGTAATTCATTGGCTTATCACAGAAAAAGTGCCATTCCTCCCAACTGAAGCATTTTTTGATGAAATTATTCGTTTTATGGCAAGCCCCAATGGGGGTACTCATACCATCCATAAAGCCTGGTCTCTCGTTAAAAAACAACAAAAAGTCTTTATTCAATAGCCTTCCAATCACTCTTACCATTGCCAATTTGTCACGTTTTTATCAAAATCATATACTTTTCTATTTGTATTTATGTATATTAAAAACTACCAAGGAACAGTTTTTAATATTATTAATCTTTTTACAAAAAAGGAAGAGTTCATGAAATACGCTAATGTATTATTCGTTGCAGGTCTTTTTGTCATGTTTTGCCAGATAGGAGCAATGGAAGAAGGGCCAGACGGCAGATATCCATATGTTTATGGGTCAAGTGAATCAGAATATGAGCAACAAGACATATACGACAAAGCACGCGCACGTGAGATTGAAAAAGAAAAAAGACGAGCACAAATAGAAAAACAAAGACAAGCTATAATGAGAGGTGAAACATCAACATCTTACCCAACAATGAGTGGCGAAGATAGCACCTATATAGCGCCATCAAAAAGAAGAACTGGTGATGCAACTATAACAGAAAAAAGTGGCTTACGCAGACCAATGCAACCAGTGCAACGAGAAAAGAAATATTAAATCTTTTTTTGTTTATATTGTAGTATAATTATATGCGACGCTCTGCTTAATCGTGGTGGACGTCGCATTTTTTTTAAACAAATCTCATTTTACTACCTATTCCTAGACCAATTTTTTATCCCGCGCTCGTCCTGAGCTTGTCGAAGGATTTCTTCGAGCGCTCGAGGATATCCTTCAACAAGTTCAGGACGAGCGCAGTAAGAAATTTAATTTTTTAAAGTTTAGGGATTAACTATAAATCTTGTCACAATATTATAAAACATCATATCTTTATTTTATTGACATTCTATCAATCTTTGCTCATATTAGAAAATAATAAAACAATATGTTTTCTGTAACACTTTTTACAAAAGAAAGAATAACGATGAACTACTCTAAAGTATTATCTCTTGCTGGCTTTTTAGCGATCTTTTCTCAAGCTGGTGCAATGGAAAAAAACGTTGATGTAATGGAAATAACCCCAAAAACCAATAATAACAAAATTATTCCACAGGGAAACTTTACACAACAGGCAAAAAACACTAAACAAACAGTTCGTCACTTAGAAAAAACAAATAATAAAAATAATAACAGCCCTAAAAATAGTAACGAAAAAAACAAAGAGCTTTTTGTACGCAAACTCACCGGAAGTTACACTGATGGAAACGAAAGTGGTGATGTTAGCACATACAGAAATACAAGAGCCGTCGGTACATACTCAGCTCAAAGCAATTTACAGCCTAAAATTATCAAATCTGAAGAAAAAACTAAAAAGATTAAACAATCAACACTAGAGATTAAACAACCAACACTAGAGGAAATGGCATTGGCAATGAATAATGAAATAAACGCAGTAAAAATAAAAAAGGAAAAACAAATACAAATGCAAGTGAAAATGCAAGCCTTGTGTCCTCACCTAGAGCAAAAAAATCATCTTAGCTAATTTTTAGTTGTACAATTTCACAAAGAACCTCGCAAGTAAACGCGAGGTTTTTTGAATATTGCAACTTTCCATTTTTTGCTAAAAATATATATTTCAGGCACAATATAAATAAAGATAATAATTTAACATTCCTATACAATATGAGACAACAAACTATGAATGGTCACAATTTTATATACTCTATAACTCTATCTCTTTTATTTATTTATGCGCCTATATGCGGAATGGAAACATTCTCAGCCATAATAGCGACTGGAATACAAACTGGAACTTCAGTCATACAAAATGGGGCTGCAACTATACAGACCGCTGTAAGTGACTATTTAAAAACCCCACAACAAATAGCATCCGAACAAAAGGAAATCATTAATAAAGCGTTTTTTAATCTAGCAGCAACAATAAAAGAATTCCAAACATCAAATAATCAACTTAATCAAGCAAACTACTCACAACACAAAATCAATCTTACGAACAATATAGAATCTTTTATAAAGATTATGAAAACATGTGATAGCGGCTTACAACATAGAGATTTTAGTTTTCGTGAAGAGCTATTACGAGATCAAATACGCGATATACTTCATAGCAATGTTATAAAAACGAAACAAATAGAATATTTAACAAAAGCGATAGAAATAATTAAAAAAATAACACTAGAACATATTGAGGACAAAGCAAATAATAACCCAATGAAAATGGAAAACAGTTCAATACAACTTGGAGAATTCGCCTTAAATTATGATCTAAACAAATGGCCAAACACTGCAGAAAAACAAATTCAATATATTAATGAACTAGAAATTGATAATAATTTAAAAATATTTCTTTTACAAGTGTTATGGGACAAACACAAACAAGATAAGAATAATAAAGATAGAATTCTTTTTGGAAATGCATTAAGACAACAAAAAGCATCTATTCCGCAATATACTGATATATACTTAAAAGATCAGAAAAAATCTATATCACTACCAATTTTTGTACTTCCAGCAAATCATTCTTCTGTCAATACTCTCAATATCAATAAAGACTTAAACACAATTATTATTACTCTTCAACAAAAAATTTTAGAATATGAAAAACCTATTTTTAATAACATACAAGATACTGTATATCCAGAAATAAAAAACTGTATAAAAAAAGATTTATCCCAATCTATAACAACTTTAATTGAATATAAAAAATCACTAAAAATATATAAAGAACTCTTTCCGAAAATTAACAATGAATGGGAAAACACAACGATTAAGGCAGTAATAGAAGAAATCTCACAATATCAAGAAAAGGTCGAGCAAAGAATCTGCATTGCAATACAAGTGCTATATGAGGAAATAAAAGAAAAAATAAACAATAACTCATTGCTACCAGGGACATTAATCCGATATGAGACTCAATTAAATTCATATATAAAAATTTTGCCCGATGATACAGGAAAAGAACAACTAAAAAATTGTTTAAATTTGATAACTCAAAAAAGAAATTGTTTAAAAAATGCACGAGATGCCCAAGAAAAAGCAACTCAAGAAAAAATAAACCAACAAAAAAAATTAGAACA
>Ga0081455_10006779_pt1 | contig 12216 bp, 9 predicted proteins | sample TabmetS3T2R1_FD_70207 | JGI IMG/M metagenome (GOLD analysis project Ga0081455, IMG submission 70207) | Tabebuia heterophylla rhizosphere microbial communities from the University of Puerto Rico - S3T2R1 | ecosystem: Host-associated > Plants > Roots > Rhizosphere ... | reverse complement strand
CCCAATGAGCGTCCAATCCGCGAAGGCGACCACCAGACCCGCCGCGATGGCCGAGGCGCCGCGTGAGGCGCTTGGCAGCGTTGCGAGTCAGACCTATCTGCACCGCGCGTTCGAGCAGTTCGAAGCGACGCTGGAGCATCGCCTGCGCGGCTACCTTCAGCCGGACGTCGACCCAAGTGCGCCCCTGCCCGCGTTCGAGCCGCCCGCGCCGCATGACGACACGCCCTACAGCCGCTTCGTGAGGGAGCAGCATCTGGATCGTGAGTCACAGCTCCTGCTGCTGCTCGCATTCGCGCCCTGGCTCAAGCCGGATTTCTTCGATCGCATCATGCAAAAAGTCCAGACCGGCGCCGGCGAGTACCCGCAGTTCGGCGGCATACGCGGGCGGCAGCATCGGGGATTCATTCCGACCGGTGACACCGCGCTGTTCCTGCTCGCCGGGGACGACCTGGACGCGCGGGCGCGCTGGCAAACGCTCTTGTGCGGCGATCATCCGCTCGTGCAGAAGGGCATCGTGTATCTGGAGGAGCCTGGTGACGGCGATCCGCCGATGAGCGGCCGCCTCATGCTGGACAGCGACTATGCGGACCGCTTCATCGGCGGCAAAGTGCGTGCGCCGCGACTGAGCATGCGATTTCCGGCACAGCGTCTGGACACAGCACTGGGCTGGGACGACGTGGTGCTGCCGCCGCGCACGCTGGCGGAAATCCGCGAGCTGGAGAACTGGATCCGTCACGGCGACGTGCTCATGCATCAATGGAACATGCGCCACAAGCTCCGGCCCGGCTGCCGGGCGCTGTTCTTCGGGCCGCCCGGAACGGGCAAGACGCTCACGGCGACCGTGCTCGGCAAGGCCACGGGACGACAGGTCTACAAAGTCGATCTCTCGATGGTCGTTTCCAAATACATCGGCGAGACGGAAAAGAATCTGGCCGGTCTGTTCGATCGGGCCGAGCACAAGGACTGGATCCTCTTCTTCGACGAAGCCGACGCGCTGTTCGGGAAGCGCACGCAGGCGCGCGACGCGCACGACCGCTATGCCAACCAGGAAGTGTCGTTCCTGTTGCAGCGCATCGAGACCTACCACGGACTCGTAATTCTCGCGTCCAACCTCGCGAGTCATGTCGACGAAGCATTCGCGCGCCGCTTCGAGCACCTCGTCCACTTCCCGATGCCCCGCCAGAGCGAACGCCTGATGATCTGGAAGAAAGGGCTTCCGGCTTCAGCTTCACTGGAGCCGGCGATCGACCTTGCGCAGATCGCCGGGCGCTACGAGCTGAGCGGTGGCACGATCATGAATGTGATCCGTTACGCATCGTTGCAGGCGATCTCGCGCGGCGAGACCGTTTTACTGCAGCACGATCTACTGGACGGGATTCGCCGAGAGTACGCAAAGGAGAACAGGTTGGAATAAGAGGAAAGACCGAGGATCACCGGGCCCGAACAAATTTTAGCCGATCCCGGGGAAGCCCGCGCGTTTCGCCTCCTCCCTGGCGGTCCGCGCTTGACACGCCGAACCCCGTCTCCGCGCCTTGGCGTCAAGCGACGACCACGACACCGCCGCCGTGGGGTTTTGTCGGCATGCTTGGAAATGGCCGCCAGTTTGCCTAGCGGAAGGGGTGGCCGCCCTCGTGGGGTCCGTTACGCCTCCCTCGCCGACACACGACCGTCAGATGACACCAGCGGAAGCGTACCGAAGCCCGTCCGCGCCGGCGGCGGCGCCTCCTTCGGCCAACGGAAACTCAGGGGCCGTGTGGCGTCGAAGGGCGTGATGTTCACGGCGTCGCTCTGGTTACCGCCGAGGCACATCAGGTTGCCGTGCTGATCGCGGCCGACGACGATGGCGATGTGGCCGCCGCCCTGGCGCTTCATCGGCGCGAAGGCGCCGACCGCGGGACCAGGAAGCCTGGTGCCCCAATCCGACCAGTCGAGCGCCCAGAGCGTCTCCGTGCCTTGCAGGCCCACCTTGGTCAGCACCATGTTTGCGTAGAGCGCGCACCAGGGGATGGAATCGCTGTGGTAGCTCTTGGCGATCGCGCCGCCCTCCGCGCGTGCCCATTCCAGGATGTCGGGATTGTCGGCAGCGCCGGGCGCTTCCTCGGTGTTCATCCACTTCAGACCTTCAAGCAGCCAGATGGGTTGGTCGGTGCCGTTGGCTCCGCCCGCGCGCACCTCGGCCGCGGGTTGCCTGCCGGCCGGCACCGTCGTGGCGCCGCCGCCCGCTAGCGCCGAGTCGATCGCGGCGGCGGTTTGCGGTCCGATTTCGCCGTCGACCTCAAGGCCGCGACCCTGCTGAAAATGGGTGACGGCAGTATCGGTCGCACCCCCGAAGGTGCCGGTACCTTTAAGACCGTAGCCGAGCTTGGCCAGCGCGAGTTGAAACTCGCGCACAAGCTCGCCTTGGTCGCCAATCCGCAGGGAGCTATCGCCAAGCGCTGCCGCGAGCTTGGATTGCGCGGGGCCATCGAGCGAGGGCAGCATGGCCGGAGTCATCGGGACCACGGGTCGGGGTGCGTCGGCGGAGTCACGAGGCTTGCCCGCGGCACCTGCGGACGCAAGCACGGCGTCGATCGCTTTGGCGGTTTCCGAACCGAACTCGCCATCCACTTCGAGGCCATGCCTGGCCTGGAAATCCGCAACCGCACTCTGCGTGTTGGGGCCGTAATTGCCGCTCCCCTTGAGGTCATAACCGAGCTTCGCGAGCGCGAGCTGGATCGCGCGCACGAGATCGCCCGCATCGCCCAGGCGCAGGATCCGGTCTCCGACGGAAGCGGCGAGTGTGCCGGATACGGAAGCGACAGCGGGCGGCTCGGTCATCGGTGGAGCGGGCGGCTCCGGGGACCGGGGCGGCGGCGACGCGCCGTCCGCCGGCTTGGGCGCTTCGCCAGCGGACGCAAGCGCGGCATCGATCAATTTCGCTGTCTCCGGGCCGACCTCGCCATCCACTTCGAGGCCATGACTGGCCTGGAAATCGGCGACTGCAGCACTGGTATTCGCGCCGTAGTTGCCAGTCCCGGTCAGGCCATATCCGAGGCGGGCGAGCGCACGCTGAATAGCCTGGACGTCGCTTCCCCGATCGCCAAAACGCAGGATCCGATTGGCGATGATTGCTGCGGCACTCTGCTCGGCGACGTCAGCCTCCGCGGGCCGGGGCGGCACCGGGATGGCCTGCGGTGCGAGCTCACCGGCCATCGCGGCGAACTCGACCCGATCGATCCGCGAATGCATCCTGGCGTACCAGGCGACACGGTCCTCCATGCCGTTGGGCCTGCGCGGCGCGTGCGGGTTTCCGGTGTTGATGGCGCGCGAAATGGACAGGATGTCGTCGCAGTCAGCGAAGGCGTTCAACCTCCCTTCGGTCCATTCGCAGAGTGCGGGCTTGAGCGCGTGCTCGGCCGAAAGCACGAGGTGGGGCTCGGCTTCGAAATCGACGCCGCACTTCTCTCCCATGCGCCGATAATTGGCACGGCCGGTGGTCTGCATCAGCCCGCCGCCGCGATAGCGAAAACCGTCGCCGGGCTGCGTGTTGCCGAGCGCCCGCGCCTTGCGCGGATTGCCGAGACCATAAACGCGCTCCGCGATCGCTTCCGGTCGGTGCGCGAGCGCCTGCGCTTCGCCGGACGTGATGCCGGCGGAGTGACAGCCCGTGCCGAACACCTCCAGCAGGCGCGGGGCGCCATAGCTCATGTTCTCCCATTCGATCTCGAGACCGCCGGTTTCGTGCAGGACTTGCGCGAGAAAATGTGCCAGCCGAGCGCGCGTGGTGATGCCGTGCGCGAGAAGCAGCGCGTCCCCCTGCTCGAAGGCCGCGACGTAGCTTGGCCGCGCCCGCGGCGCGACCCGACGAACCACATCGACTGCGCGCGGCATGCTGTCTTCCTGCCTGAACCTATTTCACCCTGGCGACCTCAGCCTGGAGTGCCGCGTGGGTGACATCGCCCGCCCAACCATCGGCGACCAGCCCGTGCGTCTCCTGGAACTGCTTCACGGTTGCCTTGGTCAGCGGGCCATACTCGCCGTCCACGTCAAGCGGCGGGTCGGTGCCGATGACGTTGAGCGCGGTCTGCAGCCATTTCACCCGGACCGGATCAAACATGGCGGTGGCGGCGGCGGCAGGCGCAAACCTGTCGTCTACCTCGGGGAACAGCTGCTTGCCGACCTGCGCCAGGATCGGGAGGAGGTCGCGGGCATGTTCCTCGACTGCCTTCACCGTTGGCACTCCGGTCCGAATGGCCTCCTGGATCTGCGGGGCCATGTTGATGAGCCGAAAGATGATCGGTAAGAACCGAATGAGCTGTTCCATGAAGCCCTCCTTTCCCGGCTCGGGCGCTGTTGCGGGTCGGCCGCGGGACGTGGCCCGTTATGTTTCTCGGGCTCGTTTCGCGGCCACAGGGCTCCAGTCCGCCGGGATGCCGTACTTCCGGACCGTCGCCACCACGCGGTCGTGCCACGGCCCTTCTCCTGGGAAGCCCAGTCCTCTCGTTTCGATCACGCTTTGCAACAGAGAGCGGACTACGTCGGCGCGGCTCTTGGGGCACCTGAACTGAAACTTCACCGCTTGTTCGCGGAGATATTGAAGGCGCAGGTCCAACAGGGCAATTTCAAGCGGGTGCATCGGCAGGCGAACGCTCGCGGGTGGGCGCTTGAGCTTGAGCTTGGCCCGCGACTTCAGTTTGGATTTCGGCTTCGGCTTGCGTTTGAGCCGCTCGGACGCGTCGCTCACGACATTATTCCTGCTGATTCTGCCCTCTTATTGCCCAGTGCTGTCGCCCGGTTTTTTGCCCATTTTCCAGTATCCAGCATCAAAATATACGCTGCGTGGCGGGACAGCTAGATGCCCCGCGCCGCAACTCCCGCTCGGGAAGGCCGCCCCCCGCCAAATTCCAAGTTTACGACCTCGCCGGGCTCAAGCCTGCCGGCAGCAGAAGCGCAATAACAAGCGTGATCATCGCTAACAGGCCGGCAACGACATAGACGTCGTGGAGCGAGCTCGCCACTGCCTCGACCATGCGCGCAATGTGCTGCGCGTCGAGGCTCTCGCGCCGACTTGCTTCGAGCAGCAGATCGAGGGCGTCGATAATATCAGGCGCGCGGCGCGAGATGCCGAAATTGAGGATGGCACCGGCCAATCCCGCGCCAATCGTTTGGCCGATCGTGCGGGTGAACAATGTGGACGCGGTCGCGACCCCGCGCTCGCTCCAGCCGACGCTGCCCTGAACCACGAGAAGGAAGACGATGTTGCATACGCCCATTCCGATGCCGATCAGAAGCGCGCCTGTAGTCATGGCGACGAAACCATTGTGCGGATCGAGCGTGATCAGGAGCACCGCGCCGGCGATGAGCGCGAGCGCGCCGACGGCGCCGGTCGAACGATAGGAGGTCTTCGCCATGACCCGGCCCGCGCTGATGCTCCCGATGCTCCAGGCAACCGATAGCGTCGCCACGACAAACCCCGTGACCGCGGCACTGCGCCCCATCACTGCCTGCACGTAGGTCGGCAGAAAACCGACGATGCACATCAGCAGCGCACCGATCGTCAGACTGCCGAAATTGCCGATGGCAATGACACGATTGCGCAGAAGTGCGGCGGGAATAATAGGCTCCTGCGCGCGTCGCTCCTGCACCACTAACCATGCCAACGCGCCGAGCCCAACGCCCATTAGCAAGGCGGCCATGAACGGCCCCAAGCTCTGAGCCTGGATCACGACTGTCATGGTCGCCCCGAGTCCCAGCATCAACAGCAACGACCCGAGATAATCGATTTGATGTTGGCGCCGATCGAGTTCCTCGTTGAGGAAAACGCAAAGGAGCCCAATCGCGACGACTCCGATCGGCAAATTGATCCAGAAAACGAACGCCCAATGCAGATGTTCCACGATGAAGGCACCGAGTATCGGTCCGATGATGGCGGCAAGAGCCCAGACCGCCGATAGCCAGCCTTGCACGCGCGCCCGATCCGACGCCGTATAGACGTCGCCGACGATCGTGGTTGCGACTGATTGGATGCAGCCCGCGCCCAATCCTTGGATGGTGCGAAAGACCACGAGCGACACCATGCTCCAAGTGAAACCGCAGGCCACCGAGCCAATGAGGAATAGGCTCGACCCCGCAACAAAGACCCGCTTCCGGCCATAGATGTCCGCCAGCCGTCCATAGATCGGCGTGGTCACGGCCTGGGTCAGGAGATAGGCAGCAAAAACCCAGCTGAAGAAACGAGCCCCGCCTAGATCGGCAACAATCGTCGGCATAGCCGTGGCGACGATGGTGACCTCCACCGCCGCCATGAATATGGCCATCATGCAGGCTGCCGTGACCATGCGCCTGCGCATGACAATGTTGGCCGAGAAAGGGGAAAGGCGAGCGCGCTCAACGGCCAATGTTGGATTCCAATCGATATCCTTTGATCCGACAGCCTTAAATTCGCTTGTACCGGCATGAGAGCGGGAGCCGCAACTGCCATCATCGTGGCCGGCCGCCTGGCTCTTTGCGGGGGCTCGTCCCCTTTGTTCAATGCAGTCAGCGGCAGCCTCGTCCTCCTCCTCATCAGGATTCGCCTTGGACAGCCGAGCAGCCGGCCGCCCGCGCCGCCGCAAACAGCCGCTCGGTCAGCTCGACCGCTTCATTTCCCCGGGCGATGTGGACGGCAGTGACAGTTGGGGGGCGACCCGCGGTGGCAGGAGCTCACCCGGGCAGACGGCGGCAGACATGAGATTGGCGGAAGGGGTGGGATTCGAACCCACGAGGGAGCGTGAACCCCCTGGCGGTTTTCAAGACCGCTGCCTTAAACCGCTCGGCCACCCTTCCTTTGCAGCGTTCAATATCTTGGCGCATATCCGTCTTGTGTATTCTCGCGCGAGCAGCACCCGCGCTTCGGCGGGAGAAAGTCCTTCATACTGCCATACTGCCGCAAGCCCGCATCCTCGCGACTCACTTACCCATGGCAACGTTGTCGTGGCCGTGGGTGGCGAGATACAGAATCATCGGCAGAATGGCTAGGAGCGCGGTACCTTCAGTCGGACCCGCATCAGGTCGCGGTTCCAGCCCTGCTGCTGGTTAGCGGGCTCCTCCACCGGGTTCATCTGGGTGAAATAGAGATAGGGCGAAAAGCGGATGCTCTGGAAATTGAGGTCCCCAGGCTCGTGCTCCGGATCGAGGAGGCTGGGATAGGCGTACCGCGTGAGCGAGCTGTCTTTATTGTACATTGAATTGATCTGCAGCAGGCAGTACTCGGTATTCGTTGACAGGGGCCCGCTCCACGATGGCTGGTCGTCGATCCCCGGCAGACCGCTGGCGACGATGTAGACGAACGCCGCGTCGGCCGTAGCGGCCGACGCGCCGGGCGCATAGGGACAGCCGTCGGTCGTGACGTTGTTGGTCCTCAAGTTCGTCAGCGTGTCCTGCCCCATGATGACCACGCCGCTGCCCGCCGAGAGAGCGAAGCTCCACGAGGACCTGAAGATCGCCGGCAGCACCGGCTTGCATAGGGGTGGGCTGGTGGAGGGCTGGCTGGTCGCGGGATAGCCGGTTGGCGCGGCGATGGTCCAGGCCGAGCCGTCCCAGCCCGTCCATACGAGTGGGCCCGTCGACACCGGCGCGCGCCAGATGCAGGTGCCGTTCAGCGACGGGTCCAGCGACGTGTTGGGGGGGTTCGGCGCCTGCAATTGCAGGGCCAGCACATAGTAGTAGTTGCCGGATTGCAGGATGTTGCTCTGCGCCGTCATGCCCTGCGGCCCAGCAGTCGGCGGCGCATTGGCCGGCGGCACGACATAAGGGTTGGCAAGCGCGATCGCCGGCACGTTAATATCGGTGCCCGGCGGCCACTGGTTGAGCCGGAACGTCATGGCGCCATCGCTCGAGTTCGCGGTGACGATGTTCCAGTAGCTGCACGGCAGGTAGATCGTCTGAGTCTGGGTCGGGCACCAGGTCGAGCTGCCCGTCCAGTCGCCGTGGAATTCGTTGTGCATCAGGGCATGCACGGTGGTGCCGTCGTTGAACGGCGAGGCCATCCACAGCGCGGTGTTGTAGGTCCCCGGCACGCTGCCCGGATAGTAGGGAGCCGTGGCCTGCCTGGGGGTGGCCGCGACCCATTGCACGCAACTCGGCGGCGATCCCGGCTCCACGCCGCGCTGCAGGTTGGCCAGGATGTCCACCGCGGGGACCACCCCCGGGGGTGGGACCGGCGTCGTGCCCACGCTGGCATAGCGCCCGGAGTTCGAGGCGAACCACAGCACCTTGCTGCCGACTAGGAACGGCCGCGCCGGCACGTCGGGAAAGTCGTTGCCGCCGTCGCACTTGGTTGAGGCGCTCCAGCTCCACACCGTCTGCGGGGCGCCGTCGACCATGATTTTCTGCGCGGTCGACGGAGCGGCGAGGGTGATCGCGCCCGCCGCTACACCGCTCATGATGCCGGCGCGAAGGACTGTCGGTGCTGACATGGCTTGTAACTCCTGCGAGTATGCTCGCGATGGTTGCAGCGCTTGCCGGGGAACGCAAGTCCAAAGCGACCATGCCGCAAGGCGACGCCGCGACGGCGGATTCGGGCGCGCTTTTCGTTGAGTAAGGATTCGTCAACCATTCCGGATGAGGCTGTTGGCACTGTCACCAGCAACGGGACCAATTCAACATGGCTGCCATTTTGCGGTTGATCCGCGCTCCTGCGTCCGCAAGCAACCCTGAAACGGCGGCGTTGCGGGCTGAGGTCGAGGGGCTGCGCTTAGCGTTGTCGCTGGCCCAGGAGTCGCTTCGCGAGGAGCGCGTCGACAAGGAACACTGGCGGGACGAGGCGAAACAGCTGCGGGGACTCTTGACGGCATCCAAGCGGGAGCCCGAGGTCATCTTGGCGGCCGAGATTGTCCCGCCGGCGGCGCCAAATCCCGAGCCCGACATCGTGGAAGCGCCCGCGCTCGCGCCCGTTGCCGAGGTCGAGCCGCAGTCCGCGAACACCGAAATGGCGCCGGCACAATCGGCAGCGCCGGACTCACGGTTCCGATGGTGGGGGCGGCTATTCGCTTAAAATTTGCAGTTGGTCCGGAGGTTCCGTCAGCGTCATCGTGAAAAACGTCCGGATGGCGGTGCTGCGGGCCAGCGGCTGGGCAACTGCGGCGGCGCCGGCGGAGACGGCGTGGATTTCCCCTCGGTGCCTTCCGGCCTCCCCGCCTCGGTCGAGTCCGGGATCGGCGGTTTCTTTGGAGGAAGCACAACGGTCTGGGGCTGTTGCAGCTTGCGCGCTGATTTGACCTGCTTTGGCGCCGTGCTTGCCGCCTTTTTCGACGGCTTCTCCGGCGGCATCACAGGCGTTGCGTCTGGCAAATCGTCGGCAAACAATCCGCGTCCGCTCGGGAGCTTCTCGGACTCGACCCAGCGCAAGAAGGCCTCTCTCAGCTCATCAATCGCAGCGCACCCCGCGAGGCCGAAGCTCGCGGACAGGGCCATGAGAACGAGCGCAACCCGAGCACCGGCGCGCATTCGGAGCGTCAGCCCTTCAACAACGGATCTTCTTCCATGTCAGGCGGCTTCGGCGGCGGCTCGTTCGGCGATGCCGGTTATGCCCTCGGCCTCGAGGGCCAACTCGCGCCAGTGATCGCGAGACTCACGCAGGTCTTCGACCCACGCTTGAAGGTCGGCGATGATCACTTCGAGATGATGGCAGTTGGCGCATCGCGTTTTTTGCTCGCTGGCGGCGATGGCGAAGGCGTGGCCGAAGATGGACATCGGGCTGGTCACCGCGCGAAGGCGGGCTCCCTCGTTGGCTTTCGGAGTAGATACGAGGGTGGCGCGTTATGGTTGCCGCGCGGTTAACAGCGAGAAGCCCCGATCCGTGTGGCGCGACCGCGTTTGCCCAGCCGGAAATTGGCACCCGATTGTCCGGGACATGCCGGTCATAGGAGGGACGGCGTGGATGAAGTTGCGGTCCTAAGCCATTGAAAAAAGAGCATGCAGGGAGATTGCGGGAAAAGACGGGAAAGCCGCATACACACGTCAAAACCGCTGCCTTAAACTGCTCGGCCACCCTTCCCTATTGATCCGCCGATGTCTGCGACATGCGCGTGGCGACGGAGCGCGCAATCCGATCCCCGCGACTTACTCTCGTAACGTCGATGATATTGGGCAGCGAAGTTGCGCGGCGCGCGTCCTCACGCCTCGTCGTGCGGCAGTTGGTCCTTGTCCACCGGCAACGGCACCAGGCTCGGAGCGAGCCCCATGGCGCTCAGAGACGCAATCATCGCGACATACATGACGATCCACATGGCCCATCCCCCGGTTCGACCACCCCACGATCACGCCCGTAGAGGGTGGTTCCCCAGAGTGAAGGAATTGCGGCTTTACCCGTCGCGAGCAATGGAAATCCTCGGAGTGTGGCCTTCCGGCAACAAAGGCGGGTGCCCCCGGAACCAAAGTCGCGGCCAGGCAATGATCTTATGGCGTTCCCCGAAGGCCCCCCACTGCTCACCTGAGCCGACGGGAGCGCTGGGGCCCCGGCGATTCCCTCGCCGGGGCCCGCTCTGCCCAAGTCCTCGCGAAATCCCGGCGTTGTTCCGGATCGTGCTTCGCCCCCGGCCAGCCGCTTGCGGCCGCGCCCGCGCTCGGCTAGCCCCTGCCCCATGGAAAACCCGAACGCGGGACGGCCGGCGGCGCGCGCCCCGAAGGTGAGCTTCGTCTCGCTCGGCTGCCCCAAGGCGCTGGTCGACAGCGAGCGCATCATCACGCGCCTGCGCGCGGAGGGCTACGAGCTCGCCCGTGCGCACACCGGCGCCGATCTCGTGGTGGTCAACACCTGCGGCTTTCTCGACAGCGCGCAGGCGGAGTCGCTCGCAGCTATCGGCAAGGCGGTCAACGAGAACGGCCGCGTGATCGTCACCGGCTGCATGGGCGCCGAGCCTGAAAAGATCACCGCGCGCTATCCCGGCGTGCTCGCGGTCACCGGACCGCAGCAGTACGAGAGCGTCATGGCGGCGGTGCACCGCGCGGTGCCGCCGCGCCACGACCCGTTCGTCGATCTGCTCCCGCCGGAAGGCGTCAAGCTCACGCCGCGGCACTACGCGTATCTCAAGATTTCGGAAGGCTGCAACAATCGCTGCAGCTTCTGCATCATCCCCAAGCTGCGCGGCGATCTCGTCTCGCGCGAGGCCGCCGACGTGCTGCGCGAGGCCGAGCGCCTCGTCGCCGCCGGCGTGAAGGAGCTCCTGGTCATCTCGCAGGACACCTCCGCCTACGGCGTCGACCTCAAATACGCGCCGAGCGAGTGGAAGGGCCGCGCGGTGCGGGCGAAGTTTCTCGATCTCGCGCGCGCGCTCGGCGAGCTCGGCGTCTGGGTGCGGCTGCATTACGTCTATCCCTATCCGCACGTGGACGACGTCATTGCGCTGATGGCCGAGGGCAAGGTGCTGCCCTATCTCGATATCCCGTTCCAGCACGCGGCGCCGGAGGTGCTGCGCCGCATGAAGCGCCCGGCCGCGCAGGAGAAGACGCTCGAGCGCATCGCACGCTGGCGCGACATCTGTCCGGAGCTGACCATCCGCTCGACCTTCATCGTCGGCTTTCCCGGCGAGAGTGACGCGGACTTCCAGGTGTTGCTGGACTGGCTCGACGAGGCCGAGCTCGACCGCGTCGGCTGCTTCCGCTACGAGCCGGTGCAGGGCGCGCTCGCCAACGCGCTCGCTCCGCCCGTCCCCGACGCGGCGAAAGAAGAGCGCTGGCATCGCCTCATGCGGCATCAGCAGGCGATCTCGCAGCGGCGCCTCAAGCGCAAGGTCGGCAGCCGCCAACAGGTGATCATCGACGAGGTTGCGGGCGGCGGAAAGCCGGGCGCCGGGACGATGACGGCCAAGGGCCGCACGCGCGGCGACGCGCCGGAGATCGACGGCGCCGTGCATGTCACGAGCCGCCGCCCGTTGCGGCTGGGCGAGATCGCCACCGTCAAGATCGAGCGCGCGGACGAATACGACCTCTACGGCACGGCGGTGGGCTACTAGTCAGGCCGCGCCAGCGCGCTCGCATGACGCCTCTGACTACATCAAAAAGTCGTGATCAGCTACGAACTGAAGATTGACTACGTCACGCGCATATGCTAGATCACGCACATCCTCGCTCATCGAGGGGCGTCTTCTAGAGACGATCCTGAAGGCGGAGCGGGGAGTGGCGTCCTGCGGCCGCGGCTCGTAACCAAGGCCCCGGGAGGTCCGGGACCCCGCCCGCCAGGCACTACGACCTGGCTGC